>Ga0214473_10000753_pt1 | contig 44709 bp, 38 predicted proteins | sample RVTome_7_FD_203509 | JGI IMG/M metagenome (GOLD analysis project Ga0214473, IMG submission 203509) | Soil microbial communities from uranium-contaminated site in the Upper Colorado River Basin, Wyoming, United States - RVT98D197 | ecosystem: Environmental > Terrestrial > Soil > Contaminated >...
GTTTCCAACCTGATCCTCAGAATAAACACCGCAAAACTCTATTCTTTTGTCCTCTTTAGCCATATCAAAAAGGCTATTGACATATAAAGGATTTGAGCCTGAGCCGAATATTTTAAGAGTAGCATTATTGGATTTTATCCTTTTGAAGGCATCTATAAGTATATGAATGCCTTTATGGTCATTAAGAGACCCTGCATAACAAAAAATAAGCTTATCTTCCTTCTTATAATTTTTATTGTTCTTTTTTATTTTACTGTAGCTTATACCATGGTTTATAACTTTAATGCGGGACTCAATAAACTCTTTCTTAAACATGCTTGCAACAAATTTAGAGGGTGATACAATCAATTTTGCATTTACTATTATGTCTCTTGCCACATTTAGCCTATTGATAATAAATTTTTCTGAGAATTCAGGACAGAAATCCCTGCATATAGCTCCTCCCTTAGGACCACCGCATAAATCATTTCTTGAATTAGTAAGGATACCTTTTGGACACATCAGCCAGAAATCTGTAAGGGTCAGGACACAAGGTATGCCAAAAGTTTTTAAGGGCCTGATCAACTCATGCACACGCATCGGATGTCCCACATGGACAATGTCAGGCTTTTCTTTTGTTATTAATTCGTCTGCTATCTTTGACAAGTCTTTATTTTCAATGCCGTAGCTTAAATCTAATGGCGCCTTTTTATACTTAAATGCAAGCACAGGGATGCCTTTAAACGAAAATTCTTTCAGCAGAATATTCCCCATACTTCTGTCATAAAAGGAATCTTCGTAGAAACTATAAGTTATAACTTTAACCTTGTTGCCGAACTTTTGCATCATTGTTGCCGTTTGTAATACAAACTTTTCGGTCCCTGTGTAATGCATGGGATAAAATTGATGCACAAGATAAAGGATTTTCATAATTATATCCCCTTGGTTAACTCGTCGTGAAAAGATTTCAAAATTACCTGTTTGCTTTTAGGGTCCTTTAAATAACAGAATGCCAAGTGTGCCCCTAATTGATTGGCAAATGCCTTATAAATGCAAGATTTAAATTCTTCAAGCAAATACTCATCGACCAACTCATAGATATTTGCCATATGCTCAAGGATTATCTTGGTAAATTCCTGCACTGAACTAACAAGAATACCTTTGCATGCCCCTTTATCTTTATTGTTGGAATAATGAGAAACAAAATCATTTAAAAACGACTTGAATTCTGCATCAATGTGATTGTTTCCCATGATGTCAATAGAATCCGGATAGCTGTTATTGATAGCCGTGCTGAACTTTTTATTGACTATTTCGCTGAAGGTGTCAATATCGCAAGGCAAAGTCATGCCTGAAAAGCCCTCTGTGATGATGGAATTTATAATATGCCAGATAAATATAATATCGCCTGCGAGGTCCTCCAAACAGATAGAAGGCACGGGATAATCTGTAAAAATAGACGACAGAGTGAGACTGTCAACATACCCCCTCTTTAAGTGATAAAACAGCGGCTTATTGTGCGAATGGATAACTCCTGTTGTACCAAGAAGAGCTAATTTATGGCCATCTCTTATAAGCCTTATCCCTAAATCCAGATCCTCCGCGTAGTCGTTTCTAAATTTATACTTCATGAAAAATTCTCTTGATATCAGACAGGCTATATTTGAGAGCTGTCCGTTCTTTCTCAAAGTCATGTGGTTTTCAACTTCCGGCATGGATAATATTCTGTCGCGTCCATCTATATTAAGGAACCTGCGGTGATACCACGATGCAACCCTATAAAACAGATCAGCATCTTCCCTCGGAAATTCTGCACACGAAACAGCCGCTACATCGTTATTCTTTAAAACGCTTGAAAGTTCATAAAGGAATAACATGGATGGTAGAAGGGCATCCTGAACAGTAAAAAAAATGTATTTACCTGAAGCGTTTTCCGCACCAATGTTTCTTGAATAAGAATGAGAAAATTTTTCTGGTGGAATCTCTATTATTCTTGCTCCATAGGACCTTGCTATTTCGACGGTTTTATCTGAGCTTCCCGAGTCCACCGCTATAATCTCCATATTCTTTAATCCTTTTTGTTCTCTGAGTATAGATAAGAGAAGTTCAAAATCACTACCGGCGTTCTTTGTCGGAATCACAACAGAAACCACTGCATCTTCATAAGAAATTATTTCATCTTCTCCTTCTTTTATTACAGGCAAATTGAGATTTGGCACATTTGGCTTATGAGAAAAATCTGCCTTTCCTGAATTTAATTTCGACCAGACCTTTTTAACAAAGAGCAAAACACCGTAATTTTTTATATAAAAAATTAACTTTTTAATATTATCCTTTGTAAAAAGCCTCGCTGATTTTAAATTTATTTTATTCAAAAGATTCCATATAAATTTTGCCGCCTTCCGTCTCTTACTGTTAGCAGGAAATATCCTGTCTCTCACTTTGTAATAAACCAAAAGAGCTCTCCATCCACGGGAATTGTAGATATGATTTAAAGTCGCCTCCTTCTCCTTTACTGAGGCATCGAGGGAGGCAATCTGGCCTTCCCTATCCCTTACGGCCGCCTCCAGATTTCCAGTGTGGGCATCCTTTTCTTTCACCATGTCCTCGAGATTTCCTATATGGACGCCCTTATCCTTTACAATAGTCTCAAGATTGGAGGCATGGGCCTCGAGGTTTCCGATGTGGAGGTCCTTGTCCTTTACCATTGCCTCAAGATTCATTGTATGGGTTTCAAGATTTCCTATATGGACGTCCTTATCCTTTACAATAGTCTCAAGATTGGAGGCATGGGTTTCAAGGTTTCCTATATGGACGTCCTTATCCTTTACAATAGCCTCAAGATTGGTTTCGAGATTTCCTATATGGACGTCCTTATCCTTTACAACAGCCTCAAGATTCATTGTATGGGTTTCAAGATTTCCTATATGGACGTCCTTCTGTTTAAAAAGGGTTTCGGAGACATCTACAAGATATGAGTTTTCCAATTTTTCCTGTCTGGCCACCACTTCTTTAGCAAGTGACCATTCAACTATATTCTGACTTTCAACGATTTTCTCATCGGTGACAAAGCGGGAATATCTCTTATGGATTATTCTTGCAGTTTTTAGAAATGGCATACGGTCCTTGCTTGTCATTGTAGTTCCATCGGTTCGGAAACGGACCTCAGCGGTTATTTTTTTGATATGATAAAAATCACATTGTTGAGAAAACCGTAACCACATATCCCAGTCTTCATGGGCGCCAAGCTTTTCATCAAATAATCCTGCCTTGTCAACCAAGTCTTTTCTATGCATTACATTAAGCACAGGCATGTAATTAGATACCAATAATCTCTGGCGATCAAAATCTTGACTATAAAGGACTTTCTTACTAACAGTCACATATCTATCTGTTATCCATTCCTGAAATACATAATTCGAATCTGTGTACGCAACCTTATAGTCTTGTTCTGTCTTAAGAAAGCTGACTAAAGTTTCCAAATGGTCTGGATAATAGATGTCGTCATCATCCAGATAAGCTATATACCTGCCCTTCGCTGTCTTTAAACCTGTGTTCCTTGCCGCCGGAAGGCCCCTGTTTTCTTTATGCTGGAGATAGATTATCTTCCCCTCACTGTTCAGGGAATCTATAACCTCTGCAATGTCCTTGCCGGCATCGTTAACCACGATAATCTCAAAGTTATTATAAGTTTGCGAGAGCACGCTCATCAATGCATCTTTGAGCATCTCCGGCCTGTTATATGTTGGAATAATCACAGTAACTATTGGGCTGTTATCAGGCCCGTTTATAGCTTTTTTACTCGACTCTACAATCTTCCTATGTATTGCTTCCATTTCCTTTCCTTTAATAGCAGATACCTGCTCCTTATGCAGCCTGTGCATGACCAGGGGTTCTTTCAACTGATAAAATTTTAGTCCCTTCTCTGCTGCCTGAAGATACATATGGTAATCCTCTACCATTTCAAGTTCCTCATTGTATGGGCATCTCATAGCTGCATCCCTGCGGTATGCCACAGTAGGATGGTAAATAAAGTTTCCCTCTCTCAGCCTTTCATGGGAAAAAGGATGGCTTGGTATGAGTTCCTTCTCCCCTGTATCATAGAAGTGAAACATGGATGAATAGATAATATCTGCATTTCCCTTTTCCATCTCTTTGCACGTAACTTCCAATCTGTCGGGTAGGTTCACATCGTCAGAGTCTGACACTGCTATAATCTCACCCCGGCTGAGAAGATTTCCTATATTCCTCGAGTAGCTTATACCATTATGGCCAAAGTTGTAATACTTTATTCTACTGTCTTTGTATGATTCTACCAGTTCTTTTGTATTGTCAGTGCTTCCGTCATCAATTATGATCAATTCCCAGTCATGCAAGGTCTGAGCTAAGATTGAGTCTAAGGCCTCTCTTAAATAATGGGCCCTGTTATAAGTAGGCATGACAACCGATACCTTTGGCGGCGGTTCTCCTCTGATATCAGCGCATATCCGCGCTATAAGCGCCTCATTTACCTTTTCCCTCTGCGCTAAACTGTCAGCCCTGAATATCTTCTCTCTTACAATAAGAGGTATTTTATTTATTTCATCATAAGAGATAATCATATCTTCCATTGCAAGATCAGATAATATCCTTCCAATCTTTGCATCATAGTTTATTGCAAGAATCTTTTTGCCTTTATTCACAGCAGTTATAAGCGCATGAAGTCTCATGCCTATTAGAAGATCGGCCTTTTCTATCATATTACTAAAGGAAACATACACTGGCTTGTTTTTCATTCTCTGAATTATCTTTTCATGGAAGGCTGTATCGCTTTCTGCATCAGTATCATTCGGCGTAAACGGCATAGAGAGAAGCTCATAATCAAGCGCCAGATTATCCAGTATGGATGCCAGGCTGTCTTCTATCCCCGGTGGTTCATTTACCCATCTGCGAAAAGAAAAACCTATAGTCCGCCGTTTTTTCATGAAGACCGGGTCTGAGGCTAACACCACTCTGAAGCCATGAGTCTCCTCCACCTTTTTTGATACAGGGTCTCTTACCGTTATTAAATCAGCCCTTGCAAGGTGTTCTTTAAATTGGGGGTGGCCTTCCTCAATGGTTTGGGAATAATATACAACCTTTTTGCCTTTTTCTTTGGCGTATTTTGCATGCTCATATCCCCCAATCCCTCTCGATGTAATGAGGCTTCCTGCACCAATGACCAGAAGCTGGCACCAGTCCAGAAGGCCGGTATCTAAGGTCTCAGTTGATATTACCCTTACCTCTCCATATTTACTCAACGAATCTCTGATGGATTCCATCATAAGGTCATCCCCGGTATTGCCCTGAAAATAGTAACCGCAAAGAAGGATCCTCACATTTCTTTTCATAGTTGCCGCTCACCTTTCATTTTCAGGGTGGTTCATTATAAGGACTGATTTCACGCGGTAATTTTAACATACTTGTGGCAATTGAGGAAACTTCAGAGTTGGGGCCAGGGGTGGGAAGTGTCCCTCATCATTCCCATTTCCCAGAAACCATATTTCAATTAGAGCTTTCGCACACCATTTTCAGTAATTCCCTGTCAGGACCGCTCTCTGAGACGGGAAATTCCAATATATGTTGCTTATGAATATAAAAATAAAGCATATTGTTTTTGCAGGAGATTTCGCAATCATGAAGCTTTGTCTCACTATCAATCATTCCCTTCAAGAACTGCTCCTCATTGTTTGCCTCTATGCCTGCCTCCCTATTCGCCTGAGTGATAGTATCCTTAAGCGCCTTGACTCTTTTCGGAGAGGGAACGATCTTTGCGGAGCACTTGAAGACTCCATCTTCGAGTCTGGAAAGGTTGACGGTGTCGATCATCAGCAGATATTGTCCTTTTTTCATTTCCGTATATAATCGCCAGTTTTCTTTATCCTGTACGAGACGAGTGTTCAACGTGCACGATGATAAAAGGAATAGTAATTGAAGAACTATAAATGCTTTTAAAAAAAAGTGTTTCTTATGCAATTTTTGCACGTGATACCTCCTTTTAGGCTGTCGGCCTTATATCCTTGTCATTGCGGCTTGTCCGCAATCTTTCTTTCCTCCTTGTCATGCTGGCTTGTCCAGCATCTTTCTTGATCGGAACGATTCCGAACAAGTCGGAATGACAAAAATTACAAGCGGGAATGACAGAAGAAGTTGTCATGCCGGCATAACCGACTGAAATTATTAATGAAAAAAAGGCGGGCAAATTACCCGCCTTTTTTTTGTGTTACTCTACAATATCAAAAGTCTCTCCGATTTATTAACCATAGAAAATGAGGCGGGCTTTTCGGCCCGCCTCAAATAATCCCTTCTGGTTAACAATAATTAAATATCCAACTATTACTCGCTGATGGCACCAGCAACGGTCTTCACGGGAATCCGCTTTGTATTGCCTGATGCTTCGGTAATGTTCGCGTAAACAAACACATCAGCCTCAGGAGAGTTCACAGTTACTATCACTGCAAATCCAGCTAACCCATCAACCACTTTTCCAGCGGCTGTTGCTGCTGCTACCAACTCTGCGCCTGTAATGGTCAGAGGTGTTCCTGCGGTAATGGTACCGGTAAATGTTGCTGCAGTAGTTCCATCGTTGGAGAGGATTGCCACCGACACGCCGTTGGAACCGCTCTGAACGTTCTTTGACTGCAGCTTAATGTAAGTCTCGCGACCTGAAGTGGGAACACTTCCAACCAAGGGGATGTAATACTGGCTGGCATCCATGCCCCATGTCCATGCTGTAGTGGCTGCCAGAATCTCGCGCGCTGCCGCAACGATGGCACCAGAAGTAGTCGTTCCTACTGCAAGCTTATAGGACCTTGCCGTCAAGGCCGTGGTCCCAGTAACCGTCAATAGCGCGTTGATTTGGTTTGCAGCAGTACCCTTAAGCGTCGCTGATGAACCGGCGCCACAAGAAAGAGCCGTGAGCCCAGCGGTAAGAGCTGCATTTCCGGTTGCGCTTGCATCCGTTGACAGGATTGCTGCCTTTAATATAGCCTTAGCTGCTACGAGAGCGCCCTCCTGAGCTTGAAACGCCGTGGTGGCATGAAAACCCGTTCCCATTGTTGTCCCACTCCCCGGTGTGGCTGTGAAGGATAGGGCTTCCGCAGTAGCCGGCCAAGCAGCGCAGGCTGTATTGGTATGACCAGTGGCAATCTTCGTGCCGATGGTCTCATCGGTGAGGACCACGAGCTTTGCTCTGGACTCGGTAACTGTTGCGCCTGAACCGCCCGCTTTGAACTTTGACATAACGGGTGAGGCCCCAAAGTCAAGAACATCAACGGCAGGTGTGATTATCGCGGCGGAAAGCTGATTCACCAACGTAATGACCGGCGCCATTGCATATATGTTGGTGTCGCCCGCACTCAACGCATTATCAACAGTCATGGTAACCACCGCGCCACCGACAGCGCCTGCGGCGATATTGACATTTGTCAAAGGACTAGGACCAGCAACACAAACGGCTGCCGGCTGTAAGTTGTAAGCTGTTCCCGATGCCAGCGCTACCGTAGTGGTAATTGTCGCGCTTGTGGCTGCAGCAACAGTGGCAACAGTACCATAAGCAGCACCCGCTGAATCGCAAAGGGCAATATTACCCGCGGCAAAGGTTCCATTGGTCAACGATATTTTGAGCTGCGAGCTCGCGGCCACAGCACCAGCGGGCTGATACGCGTTGTTGACCCCAGGAGCAGGCACTGCAATACCCGCTGCGGGAACAAGCTCTGAAGCAATGGTCGTATTCCCAGCATTGAGTGAGGCAGCCGCAAAAGCTGAGCCGCTCATCAGCCCAACCGCCAAAATGGCCAAAATCAAAAACTTAACATATTTACTCATCTAAACCTCCTCTTAAAATTTAGCTGTTAGCTCTTAGCTATCAGCCTTCAATTTTTCGCCGATAAAATCGGCACCCTATTTACCAGCCGGTAGTATAGAAAAATTACTACTTGCCGCTTCCGACTTTCTAATTTTTTTGCCCTCACCCCCTTTTCTTTGAGTATTTCAGTGGTTAATACCATCATAAAATTCCGCCTCCTTCAGCCCTCTCCTTCTTAGGCTTGGGTCAATTAAAAAAATTCTACACAACTTAATTACCTTTGTCAAGAAAATTTTACCCAACTTAAATAATTTTGTCAAGAGAAATTTATTGTCAAGAGAGCCTCTTGCAAAAGTCCATTGTAACCCTCTTTTTGCTATCACCCTTTTCAAGTGTTTATTGCTCTCCATCTGTAGTCTTATAAACCATATACAATCCCGCCGTTTCTGTCAAGGGTTTTTTATAGCCGATACATTGAGCCCTCTTGACAGTGATTCCACTATATCTTTATCACATAATACCTCATACCTCAGCCAGGCATATATCGCAGCAATAATATTGGTTCTTCGGGCTTTTGTGTGGGGTTTCTCCTCTTTGGCACCCCCCCCTCTTAAATTAAGAGGGGGTTGGGGGGCGTTAATTTAGACAAGACACTCTGCATATCACACAACACCTCATAGTTCCAGAACCGCAGCACGCTAATTCCCTGCGCTTTCAAATATTCTGAACGGGCTGCATCGTATTCCCTTTTCTCGCACTCATTGTGCTGCCCTCCATCCAATTCTACCGCGAGTTTCACAGCAGGACAATAAAAGTCCAAGATATAGGGGCCTATACTGTATTGGCGAAAGAATTTCAATCCATGAAGCTGTCTGTTTCGCACCTTTGACCAAAATGCCTTTTCCGCATCGGTCTGATTACGCCTTAACTCCTGTCGCCTTTGCTTTAATGCAGGGTCATTTCGCACAACTCCCCCTCACCCCCTCTTACTCTTAAGAGGGGGAATATCCACACAAGTACCGGAAGAGCAATAATATTAGATGTCCCATTTAATATAGTTTCTTATTTGTTTTTCTCTACTAATGGCAGTCTCTTTACGCCTCCGGCTTTAACTGAGGAAAAAGGATTACATCCCTTATTGACTGTGAATTCGTAAGCAGCATTACAAGCCTGTCAATTCCTATGCCCTCGCCTGCCGCAGGAGGCATTCCGTGCTCAAGGGCGCGGATAAAATCCTCGTCCATCCACATGGTCTCCTCGTCTCCCTTTTCCTTTGCCTCCACCTGCCTCTGGAATCTCTCCCTCTGGTCCATCGGGTCGTTGAGTTCTGAGAATGCATTGGCAATCTCCCTCGCTGCAACAAAGAGTTCAAACCTCTCCACAAGCTCAGGACTGTCTTTTTTCCTCTTAGCAAGCGGTGAGAGTTCAACAGGATAATCAATTATGAATGTCGGCTGCGTAAGATACGGCTCAACCTTTTCTTTGAAAATCTCATCAAGAACCTTTCCAATCGAGGCTCCTTTGCCTATCTCAATTTTATTTGCCTTTGCCCATGCTGCTGCCTTGTCAATATCATTCAGAATGTATGCAGGCACGCCTTTTTGAGTCAGCGAATCAAGAAAGGGTATCTTGGGCCATGGAGGGGTAAAATCTATCTCTCCCTCTCCAAATGGAACTTTCAAAGTCCCGAGAGTCTTTTCTGTCACATAAGAGATAAGCTCTTCTGTCAGGGACATGAGATAATTGTAGTCTTTGTATGCAATATAAAACTCAAGCATTGAAAACTCAGGGTTATGTTTTGTTGAGATGCCTTCATTCCTGAAATTTTTGTTAAGTTCGTAAACTTTTTCATATCCTCCGACAAGAAGTCTCTTGAGATAAAGCTCAGGGGCAATCCTGAGATACAGTTCTATATCAAGCGCATTATGATGAGTCTTGAAAGGCCTTGCAGCCGCGCCCCCAGGTATCTGGTGCATCATGGGCGTCTCTACTTCAATAAAACCCTTTGTCTCAAGGAAATCCCTCACAGCCTTTACGATTGAGCTTCTTTTCTTGAATGTTTCTTTAACTTCCGGATTGACAATAAGGTCAACATACCTCTGCCTGTACCGTGTCTCTATGTCTTTAAGACCGTGCCACTTCTCAGGCAAGGGCCGCAGTGATTTTGTGAGAAATTTGAAATCATCAACCTCTATTGTAAGTTCATTTGTCTTTGTCCTGAAAAGTTTCCCGCTTATCCCGACGATGTCTCCGATATCCAGTTTTTTAACGACGCTGTATTTTTCATTCAGAATGTCCTTTCTGAAATAAATTTGAATTTTCGCGGTTGAATCCTGCACATGCGCAAATGCAGCCTTCCCGAAATCACGCATCATGATTATTCTTCCGGCTATTACGCACTGAACAGGAGACGCCTCAAGCTCCTCTTTGGCTGTAGAACTGTGCTTATTAATTAAATCCTCAGCGTAGTCCTTTATGTCAAAACTGCCGCCAAAAGGCTCTACGCCTAACGCCTTGAGTTCATCAAGCTTTTTAATCCGTTGCTCTATGAGATCATTTATTTCTTCCATCATTTCCCCTATAAAATTTTATGTTTAAGTTAAAAGTATAATGATTGCCTCTCAGGCAAGTCAAGGAGACAAAACCCTTATCCGCTTTCTTGCTTCATCTGCAAATAATAGTAAAACTGCAAAAGGAATCAGGACAAGCCATGCGCTGAGAGATATGGGATATGTACCGAATATCTTATTGCCCCACGGATGATAGACAATGAATAACTGGAGCATAAGTTCCACAGCAATGCCTAAAAATATCAGCCTGTTTGTAAAGAATCCTATGCTGAATACGGATTCCCTCGAAGAGCGGCATGCAAAGACATTCCCGATCTGGGTGACTATTATCGCTGTAAGGCATGCTGTTGTCGCCTGCATGTAAAGGATGTTATTCGGCGAAAGCATCTCGCCCCATCTCCATTCTCCATTAAGCAGCACATAGAAAAATCCGAACATACATGCAGCAGCCTCAATCGGGCCGAGGAAAAGATATGCCCTGCTGATTAAAGAAAAATTCAGCAGTCTTTCCTGTAATTTTCTCGGCGGCTGTTTCATTATCCCCGGCATTGGCTTTTCTGCGCCGAGCGCAAGCGCAGGGAGCATGTCTGTGCCGAGGTCCACAGCAAGTATCTGTATTATCGTAAGCGGCAGCGGGATTTTCAGAAGGATATATGCGAGATACGGCACAGCCTCCGGGATATTGGATGCAAAGATATACGTTATGAACTTCTTGATATTCTCATATACTGTCCTTCCTTCTTCAACTGCATTGACAATAGTCGCAAAATTGTCATCAAGCAGAACCATATCAGATGCCTCTTTTGCAACGTCAGTGCCGGAGATTCCCATCGCTATTCCAATATCAGCCTTTTTAAGCGCCGGCGCATCATTAACGCCGTCGCCTGTCACAGCTACAACCTCGCCTTCTTCCTTTAATATTGATACAACCCTCATCTTGTGCTTGGGCGTCATCCGTGCAAATATAACCTCTTTTCCTGAAAGTTTCTCCCTTAATTCCTTATCGCTCATCCGGATAAACTTATGCCCTTCAATAACAACAGGATTCCCTTTAACAAGTCCAATCTCTTTTGCAATTGCAACCGCAGTCCTGCTTGCGTCTCCTGTTATCATTATTACCTTTATCCCTGCTTCGTGACATTTCCTGATTGCCTCCGGCACCTCCGGCCTTGGAGGGTCTTCAAGTCCTATAAGACCGGCGAAAATTAAATTTGATTCCAAATTTAATTTTGAGTTTTGAGTTTTGAGTTTTGAGTTTAAAATTTCTTCCAACTCTGAACTCTGAACTCCGAACTCCGAACTCATGTCTTTATATGCAAAGGCAAGGACTCTCAACCCCTTGTCCATCATGGCATGATATTCATCGTTGATTCTTCTCCTTATCTTTTCATCCATCGGGGCTTCTTTTCCATCAATCAGCAGATGGCTGCATAAGGGAAGGACACTTTCCATAGCGCCTTTTGTGAAAACCATAAATCCCCCCTCGCCCCCCTTTAATAAAGGGGGGATGGGGGGATTTTTATAAACTGTTGTCATTCTTTTTCTCTCCGAATCAAAAGGAATTTCAGATATTCTCTCCGCTGTTACATCTCCGATATTCTCTCGAGCATATTTAAGAAGCGCTGTTTCTGTTGGGTCTCCTTTGTATTTCCCTTCAATAAAACGTGCGTTGTTGCAGAGATACGCTATTTTCAGCAAACTCTCCCGTGTCTTTTCTTCCCCGTCTATAGTCCATACCTTTGTTGCAGCCATCTTATTCTGAGTGAGCGTGCCTGTCTTATCTGTGCATATCACGGTTACAGAGCCGAGCGTTTCAACAGAAGTAAGTGTTTTTATCAGCGCCTTTCTCTTTGCCATCCTCTGGCTTCCCATTGCAAGGGCAAGCGTTACAGTAGGAAGCATTCCTTCAGGGATAAGGGCCACTGTTATCCCGATGGCAAATATGAAGTTGTTCCAGAAACTCCTGCCGATTAAAAACCCGAGCAAAAAAAAGAACACTCCAACCACAGCAGCTATTACAGCAATGACTCTTGTAGCCTTAACAATTTCTTTTTGAAGAGGGCTGAGGCCTGCCTCTACAGCACCTGTCAGGTGCGCTATGCGCCCGAACTCTGTCTGCATTCCCGTTGCAAATGAGACCGCCCTTCCTGAACCGCTCACAACTGCCGTGCCCGCAAAGACAATATTATGGCTCTCGATAAACTCTCCCTCATATGCCTCATGCCTTCTCAGCATCGGTTCTGATTCACCCGTAAGAGGAGCGTTGTTCACTCTCAACCCTGAAGTCTCTATGAGCCTTGCGTCCGCAGGGACTTTATCGCCCTCTGAAAGCAGGAGGACATCGCCGTGGACAACATCACGCGCATAGATTTCTTTTTCTTTCCCGTCTCTTAAAACCTTCACATAAAATGGGAGGAGTTTTTTTAATTCTTCAAGAGCCTTTTCAGCGCGGTATTCCTGAATAAAGGTGAACACCGCATTAATAAATATGACGGCTATTATTGCTATGCCGAGGGTGAGCATGCCCTCGCCCGGATGAAGGTATTCAGACAAAAATGACATGAAGGCCGCTATCCAGAGGAGCAGCGCTAAAAAATGAGTGAACTGTTTAAAGAATTTGATATAGAGAGATTTTTTCTTTGCCTCTTTTATCTCGTTAAAGCCGAATTCGGAAAGCCGCCTTTTAGCCTCCTCTTCTGAAAGCCCGTTCTCTGACGTAACAAGTGTGAGTAAGACTTCTTCTCTTGTGAGATTATGTATTTTCATAAACTATTTTAGTTCTGTCATTGCGGCTTGTCCGCAATCCTTCCACCGTCTGTCATGCTGGCTTGTCCATTTGTCATTCTGGCTTGTCCAGAATCTTTCTTTACGATTCCTGACAAGCAGGAATGATTCCGAATCCCGAGCAGCTCGGGAGAATGACAAACCCAAGCGGGAATGACAGGAAGTGTATCCTTACTTATAGCCCCTCTTAGTAGCTATCAATTATTTTAAGCTTAGTCTTCATGTCGCGGCTTTAAAATTATCAAATCACACGGCGTCTCCCTCAGCACTTCCTCAACAGGATTGCCTTTTAATATAGAACTCAGCAGGCTCCTCTGGCTGGCGCCCATTATTATAAGGTCATGCCTCTTAGAGAAGGCCTCTATAGTAATCATCCTGCCTATGTTTCCGGGAACAGACCTCCCCGCATGGGCAATCCTGTGTCTCTTCATATGCTCCATAAAATCGGCGATGCCTTTGGGGAGTTTCTCTTCCCATTCAAGCGGCGTCAGATGAATTTCTCCATGAAAAAATTTTGATACTGCTTCCGGAGAGTGAAATATAAAAACCTCTGAGCTGAATGCCTGTGCAATCCCTGCCGTAAAATATGCCCTTTCTTCAACATGGTCAATCCGCGCCTTGAGAGGAACGAGTATTTCTCTCGGATGTATCCTGCCTGTGTGCGCCACCCTGACGATAGCCATTGAACAGGGGAGGCTGAGAGAAAGGCGTCTTGCAACAGTGCCTGCAAAAAACCTCCGCTCAATATCTTCCTTCCTTGTTGAGGCAAAGACAATATCTATCCCCTCGCCTCTTACAAGTTCGCCTATCTTTTTTACAGGGTCTCCTGTCTCTGTTATAGCCTCTATCTCTATGCCGATTTTTTCTGCTTCAAGATATATCCGCTTCACCGCCTCCTTTGCCCTGTTAATTGCAGAGGCCGTCATTTTTTTCTCAGCGACAAAGCAGAGATAAAGCCTTGCGCCGCAGACCTTCGCAAGATTTATCGCATACCTTGCAGTAACCTCTGAGTTAAGGTGTTCATTCACTGCGGTGAGAATTTTCTTGTACATACAAAGATTATACTGCTGTTGGATTAGACTTCCAAATATTTTATTTTGATTACTAAGGAGTTCACAAGTAAAACCACATTGACTTTGTCATTCCAGCTTGTCTGGAATCCTTCCTGCTTCTTTTTGTCATGCTGGCTTGTCCAGCATCCCTCTTTAAAGAAGGATTCCAAACAAGTCGGAATGACAGACAAGCCAGCATGACAGAATAGTTGTAGGAATGTGACATTATTGGGAGTGCATTACTGCGGGTTCACGAAAATAAAAAAAGGATGAGACAGAAAACTGTCTCATCCTTTCTACGTCTAATCTACGTCTAAAAACCTACCCCTTCTGGATATAAATATCCCAGAAGCCTTTTGTATCGTCTTTTACTGACTCAAACTTATGGCCTTGTTTTTCAGACCACTTTGGAAGGGAATCTTCCGCTGAAGCAGGCGCGTCGCAGAGTATCTTCAATATCTGCCCGCTTGACATCTTCTCCATTGCCTTTTTTGTCAGCACCAACGGATAAGGACATACCCTGCCCAGTACGTCAAGAACCTGATCCGGTGTTTTGCTGCTTAGTTCTCCCATTTTAACCCTCCTTTTTTATTAAAAGAATAATATGTGTTTTGAGTCTTCCATCGCCTTCTGTATCTCAGAAAACGGAGCAATCTTTATCTTCTTGTCAGCGCCCATTTCTTCAGCCTCTGGCATCATATCCTCTGGAATGCCGTACTTAGCAAGGTCTTCCTTACAGATAAGTACATCAAGGTCAACAAGGAGACAATTTTTAAGATGGGTCTCTGTGCTCGTTATGCCGTATAAGTCCATTGCCTTCTGCCCCTTTTGAAGTCCAAGCACGCCTTCACCGACAAAACATAATGTCGGCGTTACTGTATCGCCATCCTCAAGCAATATTTCAACGGTCTGATAAGATATTGCATGGGTTATCGCAAGCCTTGACGTTTCACCTTTATATTGAGGTTTTTGAACCACAAAGGCAAGTTTTACATCACCCATCTTACTCACCTCCTATCTGAAGCACTCTGTCTGAGGCGTGTATCTTTGCAAGATACCAGTGCATTGCATTCCACTGCAGCTTCTCAATGCCCTCAGGTTTCTGGATGCCCCTTGCCACTGTGCATGCCTCGCATGTACATATCTCCACGCCCCTTTCAATAAGCGCCTTTAAATGTTTTTCGCCTGTTGAATAGTCTTTTAAATGTTTCTGGTGAGCCTTTGCAGATCCGGCTGCATTGCCTGAAAGCCAAATATTCACTTTATGCCCTTTATTTATTGCCGCATCAGCAAGTTTTACGACAAAATCATAACTCATATTGCCAATAAGTCCCGGAAAACATCCTATGGTTAAAGTTGCCATATCATACCTCCTAAAGCCACGCTAATTTATCGAACTCATTAAAGATAATATCCACTAAATCGCTGTAATTCACGACCTTTACACGCTTATCAACATCCGCATCGTTCATTCCCCTTGTCTGGATATCCTCAGACAGCGCATACAAATTCGGCGCCTTATCCAGCAGAGTTGACGATTTCCCGTTTTCTTTTGTAGTTGCGTGATAAACACCGTTTGCCACAAATATAATGCCGAGTTTATCAGCCTTTAATCTGTCCAGTGTATCACTTGCCAATTTAAAATCGCTGACAAATACGGCTAACTTCATACGCTCCCTCCCATCGTTATGTTTTTTAGAAGAATTCTGCCAGAGTTAAATTTTATACCAAGTTACACGCCGGTTTGTCAACCCCGTTAGAAAGTTTTGGACGTGCAAAGCAACGCCTTTTAGCGGGGCTTTCTTTCTAACGGGGTCAATAAGAAAAACCGCAGCCGCTCAAAGAAAGTTAGATAATGAATAACCCTGCGGCAGAGACCGCAGGGTATCAAAGAATCCGATATTTGTTTTGTTGTCATTCCCGCTTGTCGGGAATCCTTCAGAAAGATTCTGGACAAGCCAGAATGACAGAATAAGGTAATCCTGTAGCAAAACTACAGGGAATTACAAGTTTAATATTGAATTAGAGCTGCGCTACAGCTTAAAATCTTTTATGGGCAATTTCAGAATCTCCACAGTCTTTACGCCAAAAGGCGACCAGCCAATGGCGATAAAAGAACTTACCGATGGCATAGAAAAAAAACTGAGGCATCAGGTTCTCCTCGGAGTAACAGGCTCAGGCAAGACATTTACAATAGCTAACGTCATTGCAAACGTGAACAAGCCCGCTCTTGTCATAGCGCACAATAAGACACTCGCAGCGCAGCTGTATGGCGAGTTCAAGGAGTTATTCCCGGAAAATGCAGTAGAGTTTTTTGTGAGCTACTATGACTACTACCAGCCCGAGGCTTATATCCCTACCACTGACACATATATAGAAAAGGATTCTTCAATAAACGATGACATAGACAGGCTGCGGCACTCAGCTACAAGGGCAGTGCTTGAAAGAAGAGACACTATCGTTGTTGCATCGGTCTCCTGCATATACGGCATAGGTTCGCCGGAGGATTACAGGAATATGCATCTTCTGATAGAGGAGGGAATGCATACAGATAGGGATGAGATACTGAAAAGGCTTGTTGAGATGCAGTATGCGCGCTCTGACACGGACTTCAGGAGAGGGACGTTCAGAGTAAGGGGAGACATTGTGGAAGTCTATCCATCCTTTTCTCTTGACAGGGGGATAAGGATTGAGTTCTTTGGAAGTGATATTGATGCAATCAATGAATTTGACCACCTGACAGGCGAAAGGACACGCAGGATTGAGAAAGTTGCCCTGTTTCCGAACAGCCACTGGATAACGCCAAGGGAAAAGCTTGAACCGGCGTTAAAGAGAATAGAGGCTGAGATGAATGAAAAGATTGAGTCTTTTCTGAAAGAAAAAAAGATATTTGAGGCGCGCAGGATTGAGCAGAGGACAAGGTTTGATCTTGAGATGCTCAGGGAATTCGGCTACTGCCACGGCATCGAAAACTATTCAAGGCAGTTGAGCGGAAGGGCAGCCGGAGAGCCTCCGTATACGCTTATTGATTACTTCCCGGAAGACTTTTTGATTGTGATAGATGAATCCCATGCAACAGTACCCCAGATAGGAGGCATGCATGCAGGCGACCGCTCAAGAAAACAAACGCTCGTTGATTACGGATTCAGGCTGCCTTCAGCGCTTGACAACAGGCCTCTGGCATTCATGGAATTTGAACACAGGGTAAAGCAGGTAATCTATGTCTCTGCCACGCCGTCTCAATATGAAATAGAAAAATCAGGAGGGAGAGTCACAGAACAGATTATAAGGCCGACAGGGCTTGTTGACCCGAAACTGACAATAAGGCCTGTATCATCTCAGGTAGACGACTTGTTAGAGGAAATACGGAAGAGAGCAGAAAAGAACGAACGCATACTTGTCACAACGCTCACAAAAAAGATGGCAGAGGATTTAACAGACTACTATGCCAATCTCGGCATAAGGGTAAGATACCTGCATTCCGACATAGAGACGCTTGAGCGTGTTGAGATAATAAGGAACCTGAGGCTCGGGGAATTTGACGTGCTGATAGGCGTAAACCTCCTGAGAGAGGGACTGGACCTTCCCGAGGTGTCGCTGGTTGCAATATTGGATGCCGACAAAGAAGGCTTTCTCCGTTCAGAGCGCTCTTTGATACAGACAGTAGGCCGTGCAGCAAGGCATATAAATGGAGAGGCAATCCTGTATGCAGACAAAATAACGAGCTCTATAAAAAGGACTCTGGATGAGACAAACAGGAGGAGGGATATACAGGAAAGGTACAATAGGGATATGGATATTACACCTGAGACTGTCAAAAGCAATATAAAAGATATATTAAGCTCAATCTATGAATCTGATTACTGGACAGTGCCAATTGCAGCAGAGGAAAAAACAGAATACGGATATGACGATGAAACGCTTAAAAGGCTTGAGGGGGAGATGAAAGAGGCTGCCAAGAAACTTGACTTTGAACGAGCAGCGGCAATAAGAGACAGGATTAAGGAGATAAAGACAAAGATGATTGAGATAGGAATAAAATAATGAACAGTCGTAGCCTCGACTCAGCAAGAAGGCCGCATATCCTGCCAAAATACATAATCTTTGGCTTCTTTGTTATCGGCATTATCTCTGCGATAGCATTCAGGGCAATTATAGTATTCCAGCATCTTGAGCCTTCATGGGTAAGGCCTGTGTGGTATGCAGGCATTGTCGGATACATCTTCTTCTTCCTCTACAGATACAGGATAACAAAGAAGAGGAAAAAGGCTATAGATGATTTTGAGCTTATTGACAAGGTGAAAGCCAACGCCTGCCTTACCGAGGAGGACAGGGAGATAGTTCTGTATCTTCTCTCGTCAATAAAATCCTCACCCGAAGACCTGAACTATGCGATAATCTTCATACTTTCAATCCTTGCAATACTCGCTGATATTTTGTTAAGTATGATGAAATGAATGCGTTAACAGCGCTTGCGGATATTTTCAGCTGCATTTTTGCTGCAAATTTGCTATACAAAAGCTTACTGAAAAAGATGAGATAATTCTGGAAGAAAATGATATACTAAACACCAAGATGACTATTACAGAGATAGAGAAAAAAACAAAGCTCATAACTGGGAAGGACGGGAAACCTTTAGAGGTGATACTGCCTTATAACATCTACAGACAGTTTCTTGAACTCGAAAGAAGTATGGAGATATTTAACCGCAGGGAAACACAGGAGAGCATTAAAAGGGCAAAAGAAGATATAAAACATGGCAGAGCAAAAACCTTCAGTGATGTTAAAGATGCTGTTAAATGGCTGGACAAGTAGAAATAGTTCTCACTGAAGAGTTCGAAAAAGCTTACAAAAAACTTCCGGAAGAGATCAAGAAGAAGGTCAAGAAACAATTAAAGTTCCTGAGTCATAATCCAGCCCATCCATCCCTAAAAATACACAAACTAAACGGCGAATGGGAATTTTATGTTGACATTCATTACAGGTGTTTCTTCTTGAGAGAAGGCGGAAAGCTCACACTTCTGACAGTTGGAAGCCACAGGGTAGTGGATAGATACAAAAAGGATTAGTATCGTACTTTTTGAAGGCGATATCTTCGGCTGCAATTTTGCTGCATTACTTTTAATATTCGCTTGCTGCTGTCTTAATACCCATTTCTTTTAAGAATGACTTCGGTGTGATGTATTCATCAAAACCTTCAAAATCTCTGTCATAAGCTATCAGAAATTTGATGCCAAGTTTTTTTACAGTAGCCAATTGCTCAAGGTCTTTATCCTTTATCATGTTTTTATACTTAGCCATTTCTTTTTTAACATCAGAAGAGAAAATAATCGTACAGGTTCTTAAAATATAATCCCTGAAAGCAGAGGCCAAATCCTTATTGTGGAATTTTTTGAAATATGCCTGAAGCTCTCTTAGCACCCGCTCCGATGTCAATGCCTCAATCTGACCTTTGTTTAGAAGATCTATTATTTTGTCGGAATTGGATTCGGGAAATTCAAAGGCGTAGATAAAGATGTTTGTATCAAGAAAGACCCTAAGTCTCATTCTCGATGGCCTCAAGATCTTTCATCAACTGTTCCGGTGTAATCTTTCTTTTCTTATGCCCTGTAATCTTGTTCCATAACATCTGAGGGCTAAAGATTCCCATATCTGAGGCATACTTTATGATTGCTGCCCTTGCAGCCTCATCTTGGTTTGGGAAAAGTCCCACCTTTACCATCTTCTTTAATACGTCTTCTTCTGCTTTGTACAGTTTAATTGCTGTGCTCATTCTGATCACCTCCTGTCTAAAGTTTACCTGATTGCCTTCTATAATCTCAATCTCCTACACATTAACCAGCCGTTCTGATAAAATAACCAAACATTGGGAGTGCATAGGGTTCTGGTGTCCCTCCTGGACTTCAAATCCTATAAAAGCAAATTTCAGCAAATCGGCTTCCGGCCTGGGTTTTCAGCTAACTTGCTGAATTTAAATGTTAATTTTATATTCTGTTCTTTCCTGTATTTTCTGTATGTTGCAGTAGATTCAGATGCATTCTGTCACGATTTTATCGCAGTGGATAGGTAAAGCTGTTAAGGACATTTCGGCATATCTTTGTCTTCGTCCATTTTATCCTCCTCTTTTAAAAAAATAATAGGGACAGAAATGCGATAGCAACTCTTTTCCTTGAGAAGTAGCAGATTTGCAGATTTTTTTATATGTTGACATCGTTGTAAATATGTATTACACTTTTACATCATGGTAAATAGGAACCTGAAACTGCCTATAAATAAATCATTCTTTTTGTTTGGCCCCCGGCAATCAGGAAAAACCACACTCATCAACAGTGTTTTTAAGGACAAGGTTTATAAGATCAATCTGCTGCTGAGCGACCAGTTCTTTAAGTATTCAAAAGACCCCTCCCTGCTGAGAAAAGAAGTCATGGAAAAAAAGAAAAACATAGAGCATGTCTTTATAGATGAGATACAGCGCGTTCCTGAACTTTTAAACGAGGTTCAGTATCTTATTGACAGCACACCACTACATTTCATTATGTCAGGTTCCAGCGCCAGAAAACTCAAGCGCGGATATGCCAACCTCCTCGGCGGGCGGGCGGTCCAGCGGTTTCTCTTTCCTTTTATGTGGCATGAAGTTTCTGATAATGTCCCACTTATGCATTTCTTGCGTTTCGGGTCTTTGCCCCCAGTGTTTCTTGCTGAAACAGAGGCAGACAAAATTGACCTTCTGAACGCATATGTTGATATTTACCTCCGTGAAGAGATTCAGGCCGAGGGCATTGTCCGGAAAATAGGCGCATTTTCAAAGTTTCTTGATATGGCAGCAAGCCAGTTCGGAGAGATTGTAAACTATTCAACTGTTGCCCGCGAGTGCCAGCAGGCTGTTATGACTGTCAAGACATACTACGAAATCCTTGCTGACACCCTTATCGGGTTTCGTCTGGAGCCGTGGAGGAAGAGCGTACGGAAACGTCTTTCGGGACACCCCAAATTTTACCTATTTGACAATGGCGTTACGAATATTATTAACCGTTATGATCATGCCATTTCCGACCCTTATCTCCTTGGAAGATTATTTGAGCAGTTTATTGTTGTAGAAACCATGAAATGGATAAAGATGTCACAGAAGATGATCAATCTGTACTACTGGCGGACAAACACAGGAGCCGAGGTAGACTTGATGATAGAACAGTCAGGCAAGCTCACAGGCGCTTATGAAATAAAGTGGTCTAAGACAATTACCACAGCACAGCTTACCGGATTAAAATCCTTTCAGGAAGACTATCCGAATGTGCCGTGCCATGTCGTTTGCAATACTGATGAGCCCTACAGGCTTGGGAATATCCTTATCATGAATTGGAAACAGTTCATGCAGAGGCAAGTTAAAAGGTAATCAGGAAAGATTGTCACAATTTTGTCACAATGGGCGATGACAAGATTTGCTATAACCACAAATAATTAAGTAAAATCAACATTGGGAGTGCATAGGGTTCTGGTGTCCCTCCTGGACTTCAAATCCAGTGTTTCCGGCCACAAACCGGAAGGGTGGGTTCGATTCCCACACGCTCCCGCCATTAACTCTGCTAATTCTTGATTTTTCACCTCGGTCATTCCCCCGATATTATCGGGGGAATCTTTCAGAATGATTCCGGACAAGCCGGAATGACAAATAGGCAATTAATGAATGAAAATATTATGTCCCGTCTTGCTATGAACTCAAAGATTCTTTGAGACAAACCTGTTCAGGCCGTCAGTGTAAATTTTCCCTGATGTCAGAAAGCCTTCATTGTGGCCGCCTGTTATCTGAAGGAACTCCTTTGGCTCTGCTGCATTTTTAAAAAGCGCAGTGCCGTGCTCATAAGGAATCATCTCGTCCTGCGGGCTGTGGATAAAAAGTTTCGGAATATTTATCCTGCTGACTTTATCAATAGTTGCGTATTGGAAGCGGCTGATTAATCTTACAGGAAGGCATGGGAAAAACTTTGCTCCGAGAGCAGGAATGGATTTAAACCCTGATTCAATGATAATGCCTGCTGCTGGGTGCCTGAGCGCAAGCTCTGCCGCAACAGCGCTTCCCAAAGAGCGTCCGAACAATATAATCTTTTCAGGGCGCGCACCTTTCACATTAACAAGATAGTCCAATGCTGATTCTGCGTCAAGATATGTCCCCTCTTCTGTCGGTGAGCCTTCACTTTTTCCGTAGCCCCTGTAATCAAATATAAGAACGCTGAGTCCTAAATCATGGAATATGCGGATAGAATCCAGACGGTGTGAAATATTGCCTGCATTCCCGTGGCAGAAAAGCACAACCCCCCGCTCATCCTTTGCCGGCACATACCATGCCGAGAGATTAGCGCTGTCTTTTGTCTTCAGGGTAATCTCTTCATATTTCAAACCTATGTCCGCAGGCGTTCCCTCTATCTCCTTTGTGGGATAATAAACCATACTGTCCTGTCTGATATAAACAAAACTGACAAGGAGCAGATAACCAAGAGCCAGCCCGATAATAATTGTATAAACCATTCTTCTTATCTTTATTTCCATAATTCAATAACTGACGGCCTGCATCGCTTCTACGGAATATTATATAATACTAACAGCCGAAGTGGCGGAACTGGCAGACGCGCTAGGTTCAGGGTCTAGTGGTCGAAAGGCTGTGCGGGTTCAAATCCCGCCTTCGGCACCATTCATTCTACCCCGCTCATAACTAAAAACAGGACGTGGTATATAAGCGGATTTATTGCACCGATAGTTCTTGGTTTGTAACTTCTGTCATTCCCCCGATATTATCGGGGGAATCTTTCAGAAGGATTCCGGTCAAGCCGGAATGACAAATAGGTAATTAATGAGCGACGATATTACATCCTGCTTTGCTTGAATACACAGGATTTTTCTTCTGCTATACTTTATTCATGAAGAATCAGGAAATAGCCGGCATCTTCAATGAGATTGCCGACCTGCTTGAGATAAAAGGCGAAAACCCGTTTCGCATCAGGGCATACCAAAGGGCTGCGCAGAGCATCGAGGGGCATGCAAAAAACATTGCAGACCTGAGCAGAGAAGAACTCCTTGAAATACCCGGCATAGGAAAAGACCTCGCTGACAAGATTGAGGAATACTTAAAAATAGGAAAAATCGCAAGTTATGAAGACCTGAAAAAAGAAGTTCCCGAAGGCATTGCTGAGCTCCTTTCCGTTCCAAGCCTTGGGCCAAAAACAGCAAAACTCCTTCACGAAAGACTGAAAATAAAAAACATTGACGAGCTTGAGAAGCTCGCCAGAGAGCATAAACTTGCCGGGCTTCCGGGGATAAAGGAAAAAACAGAGGAAAATATAATCAGAGGGATTGCGATGCTCAGACGCGGCAAAGAAAGACAGCCGCTTGGGAGGGTGCTGCCCATTGCATCTGGTATTGTGGAATACCTTAAAAAAAATGCGCCTGTTAAAAAAATAAGCGTTGCAGGAAGCCTGCGGAGAATGAAAGACACTGTAAGGGACATTGATATTCTTATAACCTCATCAAACCCGCATGACGTTATGAAAACATTTGTTCATCTTCCTGATGTAAAAGAAGTGCTGATGCATGGACCCACAAAATCAAGCATTATAACGAGAGATGGAATCCAGGTTGACCTGCGCGTTGTTGAGGATGAATCTTTCGGAACAGCTCTCGCTTATTTTACAGGCAGCAAAGAACACAATATAAGATTGAGAGAGATGGCTTTAAAGAAAGGGCTTAAGATAAATGAATACGGCATATTCAGGGAAAAGGACAACAAAAAACTCGGAGGCAAAAACGAGGAAGACATCTACAACATACTCGGGCTTCAATACGTCCCGCCTGAAATGAGGGAAGACAGAGGAGAGATTGAGGCGGCACTGAATAATGCCCTTCCAATGCTCATTGAGATTGCAGACATAAAAGGAGACCTTCATGTGCACAGCGAATGGAGTGACGGAAGCCACACATTTGAAGAACTTGCCGGTGCGGCAAAGCAAAGGGGATATGAATATATAGCTATTACAGACCATTCAAAAGGGCTCGGCATTGCAAATGGTTTGAGCGAAGAAAGGCTGATGGAAGAGAAAAAAGCAATAGACGCTCTAAATAAAAAACTCGGGGGCTTTAAAATCCTGATAGGGATTGAGGTTGATATAAGAAGCGACGGCAGGATGGATTTTTCTGATGAAGTCCTTGCAAAGATGGATATTGTTGTTGCCTCAATTCATTCAGGTTTCAGGCAGAGCAAGGAACAGCTTACAAAAAGACTCGTCTCGGCAATGAAGAACCCCTATGTATCCGTGATTGCTCATCCAACAGGAAGGCTTATTGGAGAGAGAGACCCCTATGAGATAGATATGGACTATATTCTTAAAATTGCAAAAGAGACCGAAACCGCTCTTGAGATAAATGCATACCCGCTGAGACTTGACCTCAATGACATCTATGCAAAAACAGCGAAGGAACTCGGGATTAAGTTTGTCATAAGCACAGATGCACACCTCACAAGCCAGTTTGACTACATGCACTACGGAGTATCAATAGCAAGGAGGGGATGGCTTGAGAAAAAGGATGTGCTGAATACGTTGGGTTATGACAGCCTTATGAGGGTTCTCAGGGAAAAGAGAGGATAAGGGCAAAATGATTTACCAAAAGGGTATCTTCACCCTTACATGTCATTACTATAGCTAAATATACCTTAAATTCTATATCCTGATTTGGGATATTCCATTTTAGGATATATTATATCCCAAATTATGGGTAAGAGCATTTATTCGAAAGAATACGAATTTGTTTTAGAAAAGCTTAAAGCGGCTCGTGTTGAGGCAGGGCTAACGCAAAAAAATGTTGCCGAGAGGCTCGACAAGCCCCAATCGTATATCTCAAAATGCGAGTCAGGGGAGCGGAGATTAGACATCGTAGAGTTGAATAAGTTCGCAAAACTATACAAGAAACCCCTCTCATTCTTCACTAAATAATATGTCACCGACGATTCAGGATTTAAAAGCCAAGCTCGAAAAAATCAAGGCAATGGGTTTTGTTAAAACACACAGAGCACATAATACAGGCATTGGGAAGACCTTAGAAGATCTATTGGATATCAAAGAGAACAATATTCGCTTGCCGGATGTCGGCGAAATCGAGATTAAAACAAAAAGAAATGATTCAAACAGTATGCTGACATTGGCAACAAAATCTCCTAAACCGAGAGGGGTTAACAGACGGTTGTTTGAACAATATAAATATTTAGATGCTGAAGGTTTTTGGAATCTCCATTCCACAGTTTATGCCTTAAAAACTAATCCTTAGGGATTTAGGATTAAATACAAAGAAGGAAAACTTTTTCTGGAAAATACTCAAAATATAGAAGCTTACTGGGATGAAAAAATATTTGAAGATGTCTTGGTTTCCAAGTCAAACAAGATACTTTTGGTTTTCGCCGATGCAAAAGGAGACACTAAATCCGGTAATGAACAGTTTCATTATGTAGACGCATATTTAATAGAAGACATGAACTACAACAAGTTTCATTCTGCCATAGCGAATGACTATTTAAAGATAGATATCCGAATCGGCGTTTATCGAAGTGGGAAAAATAAAGGCAAATATCATGATCATGGCACCGGCTTCAGAATGAAGAAGGGAGATTTTTTTTTGTTGTATGACACTTATGAGAAGATTTTGTAGATATTGAATGAAACAGATATTACAGCTTTTTTAATAAAACAATACTCTCCTTTTGCATTGTAAGCCCTGTCTTGCCCTGTTCGTTAGTCGGGCTATTTCTGAGCGGCATTCTTTTGTTAGGAATGTTTCTGTAGAGTATTCCTTGAGAAACAAAACCAATCTTTTCCGCTAACTCACAAATTATCTCATCAGTTTTCAGAACCAATTCTTTCACGGTTCTATTGCCGACAATTAGGCAAAAATATTTTTTAGGTTTTAAAATTTTATATGCCTGCTGGAGAGCTTTGAATAAGGCAATATAGAAACTTAAAACGTCTTTTGCCCGTTCATGGTCTCTATCAGAGATAACCTTTATGCTCAATTTCAGAGTCTCGGATAAATCAAGAATCGGGTCTTTCAAATTTATATTGTTCTTGCCGCCGAGAAGTTCTTTGTCTATATCTTTTATGTGGGGCGGCAATAATTCCAACCATTGAGCCGGCAGTCTTGAAAATTGACCATAGGCTACTGTAGTCCTGCTATCGCCATAGGGCGGTGAAGTAATAATGAAGTCTACAGAGTTTGCCGGAATTCCATTATCCTTTGTTGAATCTCCGAGAATTATTTTTGCGTTGGCATTTGGGGTTACATCATAAACATATTCTTTCATGCTGAGGATATTATTTTCACACATTTTCATAAATTCATTTATTACATTGGGATGGAAGGATTTCTCTAATTTACTTTTGTCCCTGAACAGTTTAAATTCTTTATGACGGGTAAATGAAACAATTCTTACAACAGCACTGAAGCAAACAGAAAAGAAATTCCTGATGTTCTCTTCTGATATATTTTGTATTGCCTGTTTTAGTCTGGCAAGGTCTTTGATGACCGTTTCGGAAAACCAGAAATCAACATTGGTAAATTTCGGATGAGAAACATTCTTTACGTTTTTGTAATCGATTAATATCGCCTGTAAACTGTTGGTCAAAGTTTTCGGATCTATCGGGGTTGTTTTAACTTTGGCAATCAAAACCGCAAGTGGATTGAGTTCTATTCCGATGGAATTTCTATTTAAAAGACTGCTTTCAACAAGTGTAGTTCCAGATCCGCAAAAGATATCGCAGACTGTCTCGTCTTCATGCGAAAAGACTTGTATTAATTTACGCGCAACCTGGGGAATAAACATTGCCGGATAGGTATGGAAACCGTGAGTATATGTTTTGGTTTGATAGGTTTTAAAATCCCATTCATCAATCCATTTAAACAAATCTAGTGCGGAATCATAATGTTGTTTGTGGCTTCTAATATTCCTGACGGCAATTTGCTGCTGTAGTTTTGAGATGTTTGCAGACGGTTCAATCCCGGGCAGCGAAAAAAGGGAATACTCAGCGGATTGTTCTTTTACAAAAGAAGGCGCGTGAGATGAGTTTGTTTTATATTTGCTTGGATTTTGGGGCGCAGTGAAGGACTTGCTTTTTTGCAGATAATTGTTGAGGTCGTTTTTACTAAACCTTCGCTGGCCGCCCGGTGTTCTGATAGATTGAATCAGCCCTTTTTCTTCCATTCTGTAAATTGTTTTAGGGCTGACACCGAGAAGCCTTGCCGCTTGTTTAGTATTTAGCATTGATGTCGATGAATCAGTTTTCATAGAACCGCCACATTATCAATGTACAACATTGGACAATATTAGTCAATAAGAATCATCTTTCTATCTATTCCGCAAATTTCTGAGAAATATCCTGTTCTGATATGTCAGGTATTCATTGGGAGGTTTTTCGGTAAGTAAGGTTTCGGCTGTGAAGATTGCGATTAATGAATATCTCAGGAAAAAGAAAATAGAAAAGATAAAATCAATGAGAGGCAAGCTTGAGTTCGACATGACTGCTGATGAGATAAGTCACCGTTAAATCATATCGCTTAGTGCTATACAACCCTTTCTCCATGTTATGCTATCATTAAAATCATGAAAAAACTGGCAGTTTTAACATTCATCATTCTCCTTCTCCCCCTATCCCTCAGCGCGGGGGTAAATGAGTATAAACTTGACAACGGGCTAAAGGTTCTTGTCATTGAAGACCATAAGGCACCGCTGGCAACTTTTCAGATTTGGTACCGCGTCGGCTCAAGGGATGAACCTGCTGGAAAAAGCGGCATAAGCCATCTGCTTGAGCATATGATGTTTAAAGGCACTCCGAAATACGGCTCTAAAGCATTTTCAAAGATGGTGGAGAGAAAAGGCGGGGCTGACAACGCATTCACAACCAAGGATTACACGATGTATTATCAGACGCTTGCGTCAGACAGGATAGACATATCAATAGAGCTTGAGGCTGACAGGATGCAAAACCTTATCCTTGATCTGAAAGAGGTTATTGCAGAAAGAAATGTCGTGATGGAAGAGCGGAGGATGCGGTATGAGGATGACCCTCAGAACTCATTATACGAAGAGGTGTTGGCTGCTGCATTTAAGTCTCATCCGTATCACTGGCCTGTGATAGGCTGGATGTCCGACATTTCTTCAATAGAAAGAAGCGGCCTCCTCAGCCATTACAAGGCATATTATTCGCCTGACAACGCAGTGATTGCCGTCTCGGGAGACGTTAAGGCAGAAGAAATCATCAAAAAGATAACGGCCTCATTCGGAAATATTCCTCCCGCATCCGGCAGAGCAGTTGTCACTTCAAGAGAAGGCGAACAGAAAGGCGAGCGGAGAATAAGCCTGAAGAGAGAGGCAGAACTCCCTTATATAATTACTGTCTATCACACGCCGAGCTTTCCGCATCCCGACAGTTATGCTCTTGAAGTGCTTGGAATGATTTTATCAGGCGGCAAAAGTTCAAGGCTTTACAGGTCAATAGTCTATGAAAAAAAACTCGCCATTAGCGCTTCCGCCGACTACAGCGGTTTTAATAAAGACCCGTATCTTTTTTTATTTGATGCAACAGCAGCTCCCGGCAAAGATATAAAGGACGTTGAAAACGCGCTGTATGCCGCGATAGAACAGATAAAAAAGGAGCTGCCGTCAGAACGTGAAGTGCAGAAAGCAAAGAACCAGATTGAGGCGTCGTTTGTTATGGGACAGGACTCAATATATTTTCAGGCACAGATAGCTGGGATGTTTGAGATGCTCGGCAGCTGGAACCTGAAGGAGCAGTATCTTGAAAACATAAGGAAAACAACGCCGGAGGATGTAAGCAGAGCTGCGAAGAAATACCTCCACGAAGACAACAGAACTGTGGGAATATTAATTCCAACAAAAAACTCAAAATGAAAAATTCAAAATTCAAAAAAATAATAATTTCTTCAATAATTTTTAACTTTGCGCTTTTAATTTTTAACTTTCCGTTACATGCCCTTGATGCAAATAAAAAGATACTTCCTAACGGGCTTACAGTTTTGCACTCTGAAAAACACAATCTGCCTATTGTCATGATTACCGTGATAGTAAAAGCCGGTCTCCTTGACGAGCCAAAAGAAAAGGCAGGGCTTGCTCATCTTACGGCAGAACTTCTTGATGAAGGGACCAAAAATAGGAAATCAGCAGAGACAAGCGAAGAGATTGAATTTATGGGTGCAGGGCTCGGCGCATCGGCAGGGGACGATTACACAACAATAACGCTTTCCGTGCTTAAAAAAGACATAGAAAAGGGCTTTGAAATTTTCTCGGATATAATTATGAACCCTCTATTCCCGCAGGAAGAATTTGACAGGAAAAGAGAACTAATAAAAGGCTCTCTGAAACAGAGAGAGGAAGACCCCTCTTTTCTTGCAGAGCGTTCATTTAACAAAGAGGTCTTCGGAGAACATCCTTACGGCAGGCTCGTGGAAGGCTCAACAGAAACCCTTTCAGAAATAACACGGGAAGACCTTTTGAGATTTCATTCAAAATATTTCACCCCCAACAATGCAATGCTTTCAGTTGTCGGAGACCTTACGCCCGACGAATTAAACTCTCTCATTAAAAAATATCTTGATTCATGGAAAATAGCTGAACTGCCTGAGAGGAAAATCTATCCCATGAACGAGGAGAAAACAAGAAAGGCCGTGAAGATAGACAGAGACGTTACACAGGCGACTATAATCATCGGGCATCTCGGGATAAGCAGGGACAACCCTGATTACTATGCTGTTTCTGTTATGAACTACATACTCGGCAGCGGTGGTTTTTCATCAAGGCTTATGCAGAAGATAAGAGATGAGATGGGGCTTGCTTATGATGTCAGCAGTTTTTTTACCACAAACAAGGAAAAGGGTTTATTCCAGGCAGAGGTACAGACAAAAAATGAATCGGCAAATACAGCTATAGAAGAGATATTGAAACAGATAGAGAAAATAAGAAACGAGGAAGTCTCTGATGAAGAACTTTCGGGAGCGAAAGACTATCTTACAGGAAGCTTTCCAAGGAAGCTCGACACCAGCAGGAAGATTGCAGATTTCCTTGCGACTGTTGAGTTTTATAATCTCGGCTTAGATTATGCGGAAAAATACACTTCTTACATAAATGCGGTAACCAAAGAAGATGTGCAGCGTGTTGCCATGAAATATCTTGATGCGGAGAACTTTATACTCATTGTTGTAGCCAACCAGAAAAAAGCCGAACTGAAATATTAACTCTTAAAATGTATCTGGCAGGCATGGGTGTTGAAAAAGCTTTACGGCAGCACCTTTGTAATACATCTATAATAATGAAGTGCAACACTTGGGAGAGCAGGAAGGGGAATGCTATCTTAAGTGTCTATGGGAAAAGAAGGGCTCTTTCAAATCCAACTAAATTTAGTATATCCTCTCGAGGTTGAATGTAGGTTCATCGCCTATTTCTCCTCCAAAAAGTTTTGGAAGAAGGTTAGACAATGTTAAAATTTAGTTTGCAATGTTATTATATAAACCCCTTAGTATATTTATGGGGATATTAAAAAATATCTGAGTTGGAGATAGATTTTAAAAAACCAATGATTACAACATCCATTGTCACTTATAAAAATAACCTTAAGCAAGTTGAAAGAGCTATTAAAAGCTTTTTAAATACCGATTTAAATGTAAGGCTTTATATAATTGACAATTCGCTAACCAATGAAATCAAAGAAATTTGCAATGACAGTCGGATTGAATATATCTTTAATAATGCAAACTTAGGTTATGGGCGAGCCCACAATATCGCTATGCGAAAATCAATAGCTGAAGGCGTTAAATATTACCTTGTGTTAAATCCAGATGTTTATTTTGATAGAGGTGTTTTGGAGAGGATTTATGAATATATGGAGTTACATCCAGATGTGGGTAATCTTATGCCGAAAGTTTTATATCCTGATGGAGAAATTCAATATCTTTGCAAACTTTTACCTACACCGTTTGATCTGATATTCAGGCGTTTTCTTCCATTTAAAAAGGTTTTAGCTAAACGAGACAATATATATGAATTGAGATTTTCTGGGTATGATAAAATTATGGACGTGCCTTACTTATCGGGTTGCTTTATGTTTATAAGAACAGAGACGCTAAAGAAAGTTGGTTTGTTTGATGAACGGTTTTTCATGTATTTGGAAGATACCGATTTGTCAAGAAGAATTTATAAATGTTGTCGAACTGTTTATTATCCGGAAGTATCAGTGTTTCATGGCTACGAAAGAGGGTCCCATAAAAATCTTATACTTCTAAAACATCATATTGAGTCAGCCATTAAATACTTTAATAAGTGGGGATGGTTTTTTGATAAAGAAAGGCATGAGATTAATCAAAAGGTTCTAGAAAAATTGGGGCATATATGAAAGGCATTATTTTAGCTGGCGGAAGTGGAACAAGACTTTACCCTGTAACCTTATCGGTTTGTAAGCAGCTTTTACCCATATACGATAAGCCGATGATTTATTATCCGCTTTCAACTTTAATGCTTGCCGGTATTAGGGATATTTTGATAATCTCCACTCCAAAGGATTTGTTAAGATTTAAAGAAATTTTTTTGGATGGTTCTCATCTTGGTCTTAAAATATCGTATAAAGAGCAGGAAAAACCAGAGGGAATAGCCCAAGCCTTTATAATAGGCAAAGATTTTATCGGCTCTGATAATGTTTGTCTTATTCTTGGTGATAATATCTTTTATGGCCATGGGTTAACCCAGCTTCTAAGAAATGCCAGAGAGAATTTGAATAATGATAAAGCTACTGTATTTGGATATTATGTAAAAGACCCCGAACGCTATGGTGTTGTAGATTTTGATAAACACGGAAAAGTTTTATCGATAGAAGAAAAATCAAAAAATCCAAAATCTAACTGGGCTGTTGTCGGACTTTATTTCTACACAAATGAGGTTGTGGATATATCAGCTAACTTAAAACCGTCTGAGAGGGGTGAGCTTGAGATAACGGATGTAAACAATGAATACTTAAAGAGAAACAAATTAAAAGTTGAACTCATGGGCAGGGGTTATGCATGGCTTGATACGGGAACGCATGAGAGCCTTTTGGATGCCTCCATGTTCGTTGAGACCATAGAGAGAAGGCAGGGCTTGAAAATAGCATGCATAGAAGAAATCGCATATAGGCTTGGATATATAGACAAAGAGAGGCTTTTAGAGATAGCCGGCTCATTTAAAAACAACGGATACGGACAATACCTGATAAGTCTTATCGAATAGATTAGACAATGCCGTTTAAATTCAAAGAGCTTGAGATACCAGTAGAAAATATACGGAGCGGTGAGTATATGAAATGGATTGAGAGAAACTATACCATTAGGGGAAATGTTTGAAATGAATAAGAAAACCAGGCAGCAGATTGACCTTCTAAAGATTCTTGTCAAAAAGGAAATTACCCTTAAATACAAGAGGACGTATCTGGGTTTCCTCTGGTCGCTTCTAAATCCCCTGCTCACCGCTCTTGTGCTTTTTATAGCCTTCAGGATATTCATGAGGTTCGAGATGGAAAACTATACGCTTTTCCTGCTGGCCGCCATCTTCCCATGGAGTTGGTTTTCAGCCTCTGTGACAATGTCCACCAACACATTGACCGGCAATATCGCCCTTATAAAGAAAGTACTTTTCCCGAAGCATTTTCTGATACTTGCCACGATCATAGGGCAGCTCGTGAACCTTATTTTCGCTCTGCCCATACTGCTTGTTTTCGTATATTATTATGGGAAAGCTCCAGCATTGAACTGGCTATACGGCATCCCGTTACTTATTGTAGTGCAATTCATAGTCACCTATGGGGTTGCCCTTGTTATTTCGATGGTGAACGCCTTCTTCCGGGACATGGAGTATATAATAAACGTGTCTGTTGGCATGCTTTTCTGGATGACGCCGATAATATACCTGCTTGAAGCGGTGCCGGAAAAATATAGAGTGCTTTTGGTAATAAACCCTGTAACCTATTTGATTCAAAGCTGGCGCGATATTTTTTTAAATAATACAATCAACTGGCACAATATCTCCATTTCCCTTGTCACGGCAGTCGTTGTTTTGCTGGCAGGAACCTTTATTTTCAGTCGGCTCAACAGACGGCTTGACGAGGTATTATAGAAGATGATTACGGCGGAAAACCTCTGGAAGAGCTTTCCTGCAAGAAGGGACAGGCCCGGGTTCAAGGAGTTTATTGTTAATGCCCCAAAGTTCCTAAGGTATAACAAAGACTGTTTTTGGGCATTAAAGGGTGTAAACCTGACGGTTAAAAAAGGAGAGTGTCTCGGGGTCATAGGTAGAAACGGGGCCGGCAAGAGCACGCTCCTGTCGCTGCTTCTGGGTGTGGCACAACCGACAAAAGGCAAGATTGAAGTGAACGGCAAAAAAACACCCCTTCTTGAATTAGGAGCGGGTTTTCATCCGGACCTGACGGGTTTGGAAAACATAATAATGAACGGCGTTCTTTTAGGCCATACCGAAGATGAAGTCCTTGACCGGATGGACAACATAATAAACTTTTCGGAATTGGGCGATTTCATAGAGATGCCTTTAAGGACATACTCAAGCGGCATGACCATGAGGCTTGCGTTTTCTGTTGCAATCCATACTGAACCGGAGATATTGTTAATAGACGAGGTGCTGGCGGTCGGAGACGAGTCTTTCCAGAAAAAATCCGGCAAGGCGCTGATCGAACTTATCAAAAGCGGAGTTACGACTGTTTATGTTTCGCATTCTATGGACGCAATAAAAAAAATCTGCAACAGGGCAATATGGCTTGAGCATGGTGAGATAAGGGCGGAAGGAGAGTCCGGTAAGGTTATCAACGATTACATGAATTATCTCTCTTAGTCGGCATCTGTTGATGTAAGCCAAGAGGCCATAAAACATGCTGCCAGCACTTATGTGAAAGATAACATTCAGTTCAAAGTCGGGTCAGCAGGGAAAAATCATTGCTTAATGGTATGTGGTATAATTTAACAGGTTATTTAGTGAAAATGTAAATAGGGGGTTAAGACATGAAGGGAAGAATAAGGGCTAAAGAAGGCTTCACCTTGATAGAGATATTGATAGTGGTGGCAATAATAGGACTCATAGCCTCCCTAATAGCTCCCAATCTCCTCGGCAGGTTTGAAAGGTCTAAGGAAGAGATAGCAAAGGCACAGGTAGAGATGCTTTCCTCAGGGATTCAGGCCTTTGTACTCGATGCAGGTAGATGTCCGAGTTCACTCACAGAACTCATCAGTTCATCTGACCCTATGTGGAGAGGACCTTACCTATCCAAAAAAGAGATACCCTTTGATCCGTGGAGAAGGGAATATCAATATAAATGCCCTGGAGACCATGGGACATTCGACCTTTATTCCTTAGGTACTAACAACAGGCTTGACGACAGAGCCATAAAGAACTGGTAAGATGCTCATAGGCGAGTTACTAAAAAATCTTTACAGTGTAAGAGAGGAAGATATAAAAAAGGCACTGGAGATACAGAAAGAGGTTGGAGGTTACACAGGACAGATACTCATTCAGATCGGCTCCATTACAGAAAAACAGCTCCTTCACGCCCTTTCAGAGCAACTAAAAATCCCGATTTTTAACAACGAAGACACTATCAAGGTCGATGAAGTCCTTTCTTATCTGCAAGATAGACTGAACATTAATTTTGTTGTGGAGAATGGTTTTGTCCCTGTTGGTATAGATCATGAAAAAAAGCTATTAAGTTTTATAACCAATGACCCATTAAATAATTCTGTGATGGAGTACATAATAAGGTCTATTGATTGCACCCCTCAGATACTTCTCGCACAAGAAAGAACAATAACAGAGGCCTCGAATCTATATTCCCTTGCTTCAAAAGAAGATACGGTATCTCTTCAGGTCGAGGATTCTCCTGAGAAGTTAAAGGACATGGCATTTGAGGCTCCTGTCATAAAGTATCTAAATACCCTGCTAAATCAAGCCGTTGAACTAAATGCATCAGACATACATGTCGAACCTTCTGATAGTAGATTCAGAATTAGGTTCAGGATAGATGGAATATTGCATGATATAGACTCTGTTGCAGAGAACTTTTATCTTGCCGTTGTATCAAGGATTAAGCTTCTTTCAGGTCTGGATATTGCTGAAAAAAGGCTGCCTCAGGATGGGAAGTTCAGCACAAGGATTGGCTCTGCCTTCATAGATATAAGGACATCGACAATCCCGACCGCAAAGGGTGAAGATGTGGTCATAAGGCTTCTCTACAGGGGTATGCTTAGTTTTGATTTGAGAAATCTCGGATTGATGGGTGACCATTATGAGCTTTTAAAAAGAATGATCTCAAGGACATATGGCATGATACTTGTTACCGGCCCCACTGGATCTGGAAAGACTACAACCCTTTATTCCATCCTCAAGCATATTAATAACAACGAGAAAAAGATTATCACAATAGAAGATCCGGTGGAGTATCAGCTTGAGGGATTAAATCAGATACAGGTAAAAAGCGAGATAGGTCTCACCTTTGCAAATATCCTGCGATCTGTTTTAAGACACGACCCTGACATAATAATGGTTGGTGAAATAAGGGACAAAGAGACTGCCAGGATATCTATCCAGTCTGCCCTCACAGGTCATCTGGTCCTTTCTACCCTCCATACCAATGATGCACCGAGCAGCCTCTTTAGATTACTGGAGATGGGGATAGAGGACTACCTGATAAATGCCTCAATCATCGGAGTCATTGCACAGAGGATAATCAGATTAAATTGCCCGCATTGTAGCAGTGAGGCGTCCACTTCTGATGATTTAATAAAACAATACGGGATAGAAGAGCTCAGGGAAAGATTTCGCACCCTTTCTGGTGAGATTAACTTTAGAAGGGGCAAGGGATGTCAAAAATGTGCCTGGACTGGTTATAAGGGTCGCACATCCATTTTTGAGATGTTTGATTACGATGAAGAACTTAAAGAGATGTTTCTCAGGAACCACTCAGTTAGTGCCATAACATCATCCCTTACAAAACGACCCTATTTTAGAATCTTGAAGGAAGACGGGATGCTCAAGGTAATGGATGGGAGGACAACAATAGAGGAAGTGCTCAGGGTAGCACAGGTATAGAAATGGACTTTGAGTATATATGTATAGATTCAGCGGGTAAAGAACTTAGAGGTAGACTTTCCGCCTCAGACCATCAGGAAGCCAAATTAAGGTTAAAGGGGATGGGCTTTTTGATTCTGGGATTAGGGGAAAAGGTAAAAAAATCAGAAAGATTATACAGAATTAAAAAGGGGATTAAAGACACAGATATATACAACCTTTCAAGAGAGATGAGTGTTCTTCTGAATGCAGGGATTAATTTAGATAGGGCATTAGAAATGTTAATACCCTCGTCATCAAATGTAGAGCTAAAGGAAATTCTTCAACAGGTACTCCGCAACATCAAGGAGGGAAAGAGCCTATCCAAGGCACTCGAAGATACAAAGAGGTTTAATCCCCTCGTAAATGTAATGATAAAAGTAGGGGAGAGCACAGGAGACCTCAAGACCGCCTTTGATAACATATCCCAGTATCTGAATTTTCAGATAAGGTTTAAAAATGAGATCAGAAACACAATGGCATACCCACTTTTTCTCATCTTTGCAAGCATAGCGATTCTTATTGCTATATTCAAACTCATTATCCCAAGGTTTTTTAGTATCTTCGGCCAGGATACCTCATCACTACCCCTGGTCTCCAGGGCACTTTACAGCATAAGCAATATTGTAAACTCCACAAATGTCTTCATAATTCTCGCATTTATTGGGATATTAATTATATCCTCAAGACGGCTCAACTACGGGATTATCTTCAGGAATCTTTACAACTACCTTTTTTATCTTCCGCTTTTAAGAAATTTGATAATAAATCTTGAACTATCAAGGTTTACATACGCCATGTATTCTATGCTGAAGAGTGGTGTTGAATTTATAAAGGCACTTGCCCTTTCAAGGGAAGTTATACAGAATACCAATATGAGAGGTGCAATAGAGAGGACAATCCCCCAGATCAGGGAAGGTAAGGGGATTGCCGATACATTCTCATATATTGGTTTTATTCCGCCAATGACGCTCGAAATGCTGAGGGTTGGAGAAAATAGTGGAAACCTAAAGGAAATATTCTTTGAGCTATACAGTGTATTCGATGAGAGGTTCAAAAATTCTATGAAGAGAATAATGGTGCTTTTAGAACCGATAGTTATCACAGTAATGGGTATCGTTGTTGGTATCATCGTAATATCCCTGATACTTACGGTTATGAGTGTCAGTAACATAAGCCTATGAGCAGGGGATTCACCCCGCACCAGCAGAAAGCTGCGGGTGTAAACCCGTGGATGAAAGGTAAAAATACCCCGAAAGGCATTACCCCAAAGCCACGGCTGTTAAGCCGTGGTGCGGGGTTCACCCTCATAGAGATACTTATTGCTATAAGCATAGTCGGTTTGATGCTTACTGTTGTTTTACCCGTCTCCTATTCAATGTACAAGAACTATAAGGGCTCCCTCGAGGCAGAAAAGGTATTGATGCTGATATCCTCTTTAAGGAGAGAAGCCTTCCTCCATAGCAAAGAGATCACTATAGACACAAAGGAGAGCAGACTGGTTGTGGATGGTTCAGTTAGGAATGACTTTAATGATATATTTATTCATGCGGAAAATCCCATAGTTTTTTACAAAAGCGGGACGACATCAGGCGGTAGAGTTGTATTAAGCATGAAGGATAACAAGGATAACACATTTTATATAAACATTAACGCACCTTTTGGAGAACTAAGGCTTGCAAGAAGGACAGAGGGTTAGAACCATGAACAGGGGATTTATACTCATCGAGATTCTTATAGCTGGACTCATCCTCACATCAACTGTAGCTGCCACCATGTATCTCTTCAGGGTCGGTTTCCAGCATCTTGAAAGGGCAAATATCTCTAACGTCCTTTCATCAAAATTACCACAATCAATAAATCTCTTGAAGGGCATTGACCTTGAAAAGAAAAGTGGAACTGAGGAGATAGGAAATGGTGTTACCCTAACCTGGGATGCAGAGTTGGTGAGTAAGGCACGACCAGTGTTAGAGACCCTGGAAGGCAGCATCTCATCTCCCCATGAGCTAACACTCTACAGAGTCAATTTTCGGCTAAATCATAAATCCATAACGAGGGGCTATGAGTATGAGATCGAGGTATTCAAGTCTAAGAGGCTTGTGTCGCCTTCCGAGTTCTTATTCTAAAAACGGTTATACCATCCTGGAGGTTCTTATTGCGGTTGCCATATTCAGTGCCATGGTAGCCATGTCCACAATGGCATTGGATCAAGGTTTAAAACAGTACCATAATCTAATGGGAAGAGGCATAAACTTCTGGGACAATGCAAAACACCTGTGGCTAAATAAGAGCCTTAATTCCTCTATAGATTACTATGTATATTCAAGGGATGCTGGTTGGTTTCCATACTTTAAGGGAGATCAGGAGTTTATCTCCTATGTTTCATTGTCACCCCTTGCAGGTGATGAGCCTGTCCTTGTCTGGATAAGAAATGAGCGACTGGATGACGGAAGCCGCTCTCTTATATATTATGAGATACCTGTTTACTCAATGGGGATAAACGATATCGAGAGGCAATATGTATTCGGAGATTTTAAAAAAGGAAAATCCATTACCTTTTTAAAGGAAATACAGGATGTTGAGATTAGATTTTACGGCTATGATATAATGGCAGGTAAATGGGTATGGACCGGGGACTTCGATGGCAGGAAAAAGAAGGTTCTTCCAGAGATAATCAGGGTAGACTACAGGGGAAAAGGCGATAAAGAAAAAAGGACTTTAATCTTCGGAGTAAATACAAACTCCATGATCAAGATGATCTACAATGAGATGTATGTTTACGAATAAAAAAGAGGGTGGTTCAGCTACACTCCTTACCATCTTTCTTTCGGCTATCATCATTACTATAGGAATTGGATTCAACTGGCTTGTGAAAGAAAACCTCAAGTCTGCTGAAGGGCTAAAGTTGAAATCAGAGGCAATGCTCAATGCCCATTCCGCTTTTGATAACCTAATCTTTTCAATCCTCACTGGGAAAATGACCCAAAAGGAGTATGTCGTACAAAATGGGGAGGGATATTTTATAGCTAATAATATCCCTTTAAATGGTGAATATGTTAAAGCAAAAAACGGTGTCTTGCTTAGCATCAGGGATACTAATGGAATGTTATCACTCACCTCATTAAATGAGTTGGCTCTAAAGAGACTAATAGGGTTATCAAGAGAAGATGCAGCAGGAATAATAGATAGTTATCTCGATTGGATAGATAGAGACAGGTTTGCCAGAATCAATGGCGCCGAGGAATTTTACTATAACTCTGAAAGGCTCCCTTATACCCCGAGAAATTACCCCATCCAGTATAAGGAGGAATTTGCATTAATAAAGGGGATGAATAAAGAACTATATAAAAAAATAGAGCGCTATATCACAATCCTTCCATCCATTGGTTTTAACCCAAATACAGCCTCAGAGGAAGTCCTAATGGCATATCTTGATATAGACAGGGATGCGGTTAAATCCCTGAAGGATTATATGATCCAGAAGCCAGTCTCATCAGATATGGAATTGTTTGCCCTTGCTGGTAGAAGGATTGTCCTTGATGAGGGTGTTAATTTTTACCCGTCACCATTTCTTGAAATAACCATAAAGGCAGGCATACCGGAACCAATTTATACAATCCATGTGGGCATAGATACCCGGCAAAACCTGAATTTTCCTTATAGTGTAATATACTGGAGAGAGGACTAAATTGCTTGTATCTTACTGGCATAAGAAGGGTGTTGATATATTCAGGATAAAAGATTCTGAAACCATTAAAGTGGCCTCAGGGGATATAAATTCTTTAAAGCCTGTAAAAACAATTGGTAAAAAAGTCCTTGTTGTGGCAAGGAATATGCTCCTCCATATAAGGAAAAGGTATCCTCCCACTACCCCTGAAAACCTTAAAAAGGCAATTCAAATGGAGATACGGGATATTTTCCCTTTCGAAAACCCAGCCTTTTTCTTCAGGATATTCGAAAAGACATCTGCCTACTGTCTTGTGGACATATGGGCATGGGAGTCCGGTGAGTATGAAAAGATAAAAAATGTGTTTCCCTTCACCCATGTATTGCCTGAAGATGTGGCATTAGTATCCGGGGAGCCCGAGGTGAGTGTATTTGAACAAAATGGTCTTCAGAATTTAATTGCCCATAACAGAAACGGCTTCATTGGAGGTCTTTCCATAAGAACACTTACAGAGGAGGCCATGGAGATGTTTTTGCACAGCCTCGGCAGATATGCCGCTGAGCTCAAGAGGATAAAAATATACGATACGAAAAAAATCTCTGATAAAGCCTCCATCGGTACCATTCCCCTTGTTTATGAACAGAGGAAAGACCATCCAGTCTCTCTCAGGGGCATAAACAGATTAGACCTTAAGGAATTCAAGGTCAGAGGGGAAATACCTTTTGCACTTGATGTACAGTTCGTACTTAGGATTGCGATTTATCTTCTGATAATCTATTCCCTGTCTTTGCATATCAACAAGAGATACTATGAGGCAACCATTGATGAGGTATCAAAAAGGCTGGATGCCCTAAAGGTGGAGCAATCTACTCTGAGGAAAGAAACTGAGAAGGGTGAATATTCAGGAGTCATCAATGAACTCAAGGAAAAGAGGAGGACAAGATTAGACCCGCTCCTTGTCATGGATTCCTTAGCCCAATCCATCCCTGATGGAAGTTATCTCACAAGGATGGTGTTAAATGAGGAAAACCTTGAACTGTCCTTCAGCTCAAAGAATCCCCTTGATGTGATAAAAGGCCTTTCCACTGCCAGATGCGTCAAATCCTTGAAGCTCAAGGGTGCACCCATGAAGACACCTGAGGAGACATTCAATTTCCTTCTTTCACTGGAGCTGATGCCATGCCAGTGATAGTCAAAGATCGCAAGACCTTAGGTGTTTATATAATAATTATCATCGTAATCCTGAAATTTGCCTTAATTCCCCTTGATAGCTCTCTAAAGGCAAAAAGGGTAATCCTTAATGAATACATTGATACTTACAGGATGAGGTCTTATATGCAAGGAAGGCATGTGCCTGCTCCGGAGGCAAACATATCTGTAGAAGAGGAGAGGAGGCTTTTAAAATTAATAGCTCATAAGGATTCCCCCGTTGCTGCCATTCAGCATGAGACTCTCAAGTCGGTAATAAAAAATGCTGAGAAGAATGGCCTCACTGTTGTGAATTTTGAACTACCTGATGCTACCAAAGGCAAAAACATTACAGGGGTTTCTGTTCTTCTAAGGGTGAAAGGGATGTCAAAGGGATTATTAGGTCTATTAAAGGAAATAAAAAACATGGAAAGGCTGACAGATGTGAGGGGTATAGAGACAGCCAAAAGCGGAGATGAGTTCTTTTTTACCATTACTCTTACAGCATACAGGATGGAGAAATGATTAAGAGATACCTCACAGACATAATTTGCATTCTTGCCTTAGCCCTTTTTATCCCCATACTTGTGATAAATAGACCAGATATAAGTTATAATGAACAACCTGTAACAAGGCATATACCTGGGGTTAAAGAAGGGACAGAAGAAAAAGGAATGGAGAAAGTGGCCCGAACTGAAGGCTTCAGTAACATAGAGGAAAGGAACATATTCTCACCTGATGGCTCATATATCATTAAAGGGAAAACTCCTCTAACCGGAGAGTTCTACCGCCTCATAGGTATTTTGACATCCGGAGCGAAAAAGGCTGTCTTTGTTGACTACACAGGCGAGGTCTTCATCCTGAAGGAAGGGGAAAGGCTCTATGAAGGTTCTGTCATATCCCGCATAGATAATATCTCTGTTACCCTAAAGAAGGGGAAGGAAAAGAAATTGCTTAAGGTATTTGATTTTGACAAAAATAAGGTATTAGAGATTAAGAAGAGGGGTTGATATGAAAGGATATGTCTCTATTTTTATCATCTTGTTTTTTCTGTTTTCAGGCTGTGCCAGCCTCCAGAAATCCGAAATTATTAAGCCTGAGATATCAAAAACTAAAGAGGCAGAACAAAGCCCGGGGCTTGAAGTTTCCTCTCCAGAGAAACCCTCTGTAGCACAACCAAAGATAGAAGAATTTGCCCTTCCAAAGTATGAAAGATCTGGACATGAAAAACCCCTCCCAAAGGCAGAGCCCATTGACCCAAAGAGGCTTGCACTTGAAGATAGACCCGTTATGATAAATGTGGGTAGCATGCCCCTTTCTGATTTTGTCATCTATGCCATTGGTGACACATTGAAGGTCACCTTCTTCATAGATGAGGCAGTAAAGAACATGAAGACACCTGTGACCCTGAGAATGACGCAGGAGATGCCTGCCGCAAGGGCGCTTGAGATAGCCATAGAGGTCCTCAGGGTTCATGACCTTATAGTTGAGGAGAAGGCAGGTGTCCTCTATATCCTGAAGGCAAGGCAGCCACCAAGACAGCCAGCAGACATCAGGGTAGGAAGGACTGCCGTAGAAAGCCCTGCCCAGATTGTGCAGATTGTACCGCTAAGGCATATAAGGGCAGGGGATGCAATCTCCCTTATAACAGAGATCTATAAGACAAATGTGACAGTACGGCCTTACATTAGTGTTAGTGAGAATGCCCTTCTTCTGACAGGTACGGCGTCCTCTATAAAAGACATCCTCGATTTTATAGACACAGTAGATGTTCCATACCTGAAGGAAAAAAAGCTCTTTCTCTTTCAACTAACCTATTGGCAGATAGATGAATTTATAAAGCAGATGACCACCATACTGGAAGGGCTCGGCTTCCCTGTAGCAAGAACACCAAGGGACCCAGGAATCCTCTTTATCCCCATTAAGTATTTAAACAGCCTTCTCGTGGTCTCCCCGGATGAAGATATGATGAGGCTGGTTCTGGACTGGGAGGAGAGGCTTGACACAGCAGAATCTGCAGGAACAGAAGAAAAGGCATTCACTTATAGCCCTAAATATTCAAAGGCCTCTGACCTTGTGGATGCCATTATGAAGCTTCATGGTGTATTGCCTCAGGCAAAAAAGACGGAGCAGGCGACATCCCCAAAACCCGAGACCTTACCTAAAGTAGCAGGATTAAAGATTGCCGCTGATGACAGGAGGAATGTGGTAGTCATCATAACAACTCCTGCTACATACAAGGTAATCCTTTCCCTTCTGACCGAACTTGACAGGGCCCCCAGACAGGTCCTCATAGAGGCAATGGTGGCAGAGCTTACCCTCAATGAAGAGCTCAGATATGGGCTTGAGTGGTACATAAAGAACAGGATGGTTGAAGGGGGATATACGCTGAAGACCCTGGGGCAGCTCGGCCTAACTACAACTACTGGAATGACATACCAGTTTATCTCCGATACACAGAAGTTTCAGGCGCTGATAAATGCCTTTGCAGCAGAAGGCAAGATAAATATTCTCTCAAGTCCAAGACTCATGGTCCTGGACAATGAGGAGGCGACAATACAGATAGGCACGGATATACCGGTCGTTGTTGGTGAGGTAACTCGCCCTGATATCACAGCGCCCGGTATCCTCAGGAATATCCAGTACAGAAATACAGGTGTCATACTCAGGGTGAGGCCAAATATTAATACGGAGGGGCTTCTTACCCTCAACATTTCTCAAGAGGTCTCTGAGATGGGGGCAAATCCGCCCGGTATAGCCTCCCCCACAATCTTGGTGAGAAGGATCAACACAACCGTTGTTGCTGTCCATGGAAAGAACATAGTGCTTGGAGGCCTCATGTCTGAAAAGATTAGCAGCGCTGAAAGTAAGGTCCCTCTTTTAGGTGATATCCCTCTCCTTGGGCATCTCTTTAAAACCACCACGCAGGAAAAGACAAAGACAGAGCTTATCATCCTTCTAACCCCTACGATACTGACAAGCGTAGATGAGGCAGTAAATCTCACGAAGGAATTAAAACAGGGGCTAAAATGGCTGAAATAAATGGACCAGTTGACTCATAATAAAATATTGCCGAAGGCTCGTTGACTCAACGTGTTTTTTTAGAACACAGATTAAATATCCTTTTCAGCTTCTCTTCCATGGCCTTCCTCAGATGAAACGGATTCAGATCCTTTTTATCCTTTATTTCGGTAACATTTATTGTGAGTCAATTCGTCCCATAAATTACGGTTGAAACTATCCTGTAATAGAGATATGATAATAAGGCAGGAGACCAAATGGCTGCTGAAAAAACCGGCGAGACATATAAGATTCAGATACTGGAGAAACAGCTCCAGTTCACTGAAAAGCTGAAATTTGTAACGAACAGGATACACGCTGCCAACAATGTTAACGAGATTCTGTTCCAGCTTAAAAATGACATCTTAGGCCTGTTTGACGCCGAAGGAGTTACCATATACCTCATA
>Ga0214473_10000754_pt1 | contig 44606 bp, 45 predicted proteins | sample RVTome_7_FD_203509 | JGI IMG/M metagenome (GOLD analysis project Ga0214473, IMG submission 203509) | Soil microbial communities from uranium-contaminated site in the Upper Colorado River Basin, Wyoming, United States - RVT98D197 | ecosystem: Environmental > Terrestrial > Soil > Contaminated >...
AGGTTCCCTCCCATCACGATCCACGCATCGGGACAGCTCCGGCGCACGAGCCCCGCGATTCTCTTGACCTGGGAGTAGCTTGTCGACACGACGGCACTCAAGCCCACTACCGCCGGCCCGCAGAACTCGAAGTATTCTCGGATCTCGTCATCCGACGGGTCCAACATGTCGATGTCGTAGAAGTCATACGTCTCTTTCATATATCCGTGTCGCTCCATCCACTTCACGAGAGACACGATGGCCATCTTGGGCATCATGGGCCACTGGCCTTCATTCCTCGGAGCACCGATGTTCAGCGGTATGGTGCAAAGCAACACCTTCATACACATCTCCTTTGCTCGGATCGTTACGACCAGGCCCTCGACGCCCGGCCCGCAGGGGACCGGAAGGCGTCCCCGAAGAAGATCTTCCTCAAACAAGACACGGTTGCCGTCGGTAGTGTTCGAGGCTCTGCGCGAGGCCGGCTTCGATGCTGGTGAACCGGAATGCGGGCACTTGCGCCAAGATAGTCGAACGCTCGAAGACCAGATCGCTGTCCTCTTGCCGGCCCTCGAAGGACACGTCAATGGGATGGCCACAGCACTCTTCGATGGTTCTGAGGATGTCGCCTATGGAGTGGCTGCGGCCGGTGACGATATTGAACGTCCCGCAGATCGGCTCTCGAATCACGCATGCGACAATCTCGCAGAGGTCCTCGATATAGAGGAAGTCCCGCAGTTCCGAGCCGTTCCCCTTGACCTTGAGAGTCTGGCCCGCAAGGGCCTTGGTGATGAACACCCGGATCGGGCTGTTATGCGTGTCGTTGGGACCATAGACGCCGGGCAACCGCAGCACCGCCAGCGGAATTGCCGCGTCGGCGCAGGCCAGACGGAGTATGTATTCACGGGTGATCTTGGAGATGCCATAGAAATTGGACGGCTGGATTGCACTGGACTCACTGAGAGGAAGCCTCAAGTTCCTGCGGCCATAGACATCGACCGTGCTCAGATAGATGAGCTGCCTGGCAGGATGCTCCTTCAGGACCTGGGCAAGATTGGAGGCCATCTGGATGTTCCTGGCCATGGCGGCCGCCGAATCGTCTCTGTCCCTGGTAATTGCGGCCGCCATGACCACCGCTGCATCCTTCACCCATCGGGGCAAGAACAATCGCACTTGCTGCTCGTCGGTCAGATCCAGCTCCGGCAAATCCAACCCGCGGACGACGCACTCGCCACAGCCGGACAAGTGCCGGACCAGACTCCCGCCGATGAAGCCCTTCGAGCCCAACACCAGGACATTCTCCGGCGTCGTAGAATCATCCATCATACGTACCTCTCGGATCAGTTGCATTCCTTGGTCATCCTGACGAGAATGCGCCCCGCCTGGCCCTGTTCCAGAGCTTCGAAGGCTTGGTTGACCTCCTGCAGGCTGTACTCATGCGTGATGAGCGCCCCAATATTGAAGTTGCCGGACAAATACGCCTCCACATACGCTGGAATCTCAACGTCGGGTTGCGTCTCGCCTCCCCAGGTCCCGACAATCCGCTTGCCCTTGATCAGATCGAATGGGTCGATGGAGATTTGTTGCCCGGTCGGCAGATTGCCCGCGAGGACGCACAGGCCGCCTTGATCGCGCACGGCCTGAAAGGCCGCCTCCATGGATTGCCTGGTCCCGGCGGATTCAATGGCATAATCCACGCCGCGTTCGTTGGTGAGCGAGCGAATGGTCGACAGAACATCCTGTTCCCCAATATGGATTGCGTGAGTAGCGCCGAGGGCTCTCGCCTGATCGAGTTTCCTGCCGTACACGTCCACGGCGATGATGGTCCGCGCCTGCGCCGCCTTGGCCATCAGCAACGCGCTGAGGCCGATTCCCCCAACGCCGAAGATGGCAATGCTGCTGCCGGGGACCATTTTCACGGTATTGCGGACGATCCCGGCGCCGGTAGGAATCGCGCAGCCCAGGAGCGAAGCTTCACGCAACGGCATGGCGCCGGGAATCTTCACCAGACGGTTCTCGGAGGCGACAGTGAGAGTCATCAGCGTCGAGAGGGCCCCGGAATTCACTTTTGTCCCGTCGCGGCGTTCATACGAAGTGGACGACACATCAGCCCCCCTGCCCTTGATCCATGTCAGGACGACGTGGTCCCCCACAGTTACTTTCTCCACTCGAGGACCGATTTCTCTGACGACTCCCGCTCCCTCGTGGCCGAGCGTGTGAGGCAAGTACCTGTCCTTGCCTTTCGACCCGTGAATCTCGTTGAGTTGCGTTCGACACAGGCCGCTATACGCAACGTCTACAAGGACTTGGCCTTCTTTGAGTTTTGGAACGGTCAGTCCCTCGATTGCCAAGGGTTTGTTGATCTCGTCCAAGACCGCCGCTGAAGTTTTCATATGCATCCTTGATTTGATCTACCACGTATCCCAATTCCTCCCTTGTCAATCCCTGGTACACAGGCAGGCTCAGGGAGGTCTGGGCCTGCTTTTCACACGCGGGAAAATCGCCCCTCTTGTAACCCAAGGACCGAGCTGCCTGCTGCAAGTGGATAGGAATCGGATAGTGAATCCTCGTGCCCACGCCGTTCTTCTCCAGGTGGTTCTGCAACTCGGCCCTTCGCTCGGTTCGTATGATGAACGTATGATAGACAGACTCCTCGAAATTCTTCTCCGAGGGAACCTCCACCATCTCTTCCAGATACCTGCGGTAATAGGAGGCGTTGTTCCTCCTCTGTTCAATCCATATGTCGAGGTACTTCAGCTTCACGAGCAGGATGGCGGCCTGCAAAGTATCCAGACGGCTGTTGTAGCCCCAGAGGTCCGACTCATTCCGATTCTTCAGACCGATGTTTCTCAACTGGATCAAAGACGCGCGCAGTTCCTCATCGTCCGTAGTGATGATGCCGCCGTCGCCACAGGCATTCAGCGTTTTCAGCGGGTGCAGGCTGAAACACCCGCAATGGCCCAGGGAGCCGACTCTCCTGCCGTTGTAACGGGCGCCAATGGCCTGGGCGGCGTCTTCGATGACCCGCAGGTGGTGGGCTTCGGCCGTCCTCATGATCGGATCCATATCGGCCGGCCGGCCCGTCAGGTGGACCGGGATGATGGCTTTGGTCCTTTTCGTGACTTTGTCCTCGACCAGCTCCGGATCGATGTTCATGTCTTCACGGGCATCTACAAACACCGGCGTGGCCCCGACGGCAATGATCGCCGATGCCGTTGCCAGAAAGGAATTCGGCACGGTAATCACCTCGTCCCCCGGCCCGACGCCGTATGCCTTCAGACACAGGAACAAAGCATCGGTCCCGGAATTGACGCCTACCGCGTACTTCGTTTCGCAGTACGCGGCCATAGCGGCCTCGAATTGCTCCACCTCTTCCCCCAGTATGAAGTTGCCGTGGCTGATCACTCTGCCAACCGCTGCCAGAATCTCGTCCCGGATCGGCAGATGCTGCCGTTTCAAATCGACGTAGGGAATATGTCGCATGGTCATTTGCCTCGGTAAAAAGATCTCACTGTATCGATAATGTATTGCAGCTCATCGTGTCTGACGTGCTGATGTGCGGGGAACGTGATAATCGAAGCACAGTCTCTCTCGGTCTTGGGGAAATCCCCGCGATGGTATCCCAAATGGCGACAGCACCGCTGGTACGGCAAGGGGATCGGATAGTGGACCTTCGCTTCGATGCCTTTCTCGACGCAGTGGCGCAGCAGAGCATCTCTGTCTTTGGCGCGCACCATGTAGAGATGATACACGTGGCGAACATTCGGCCTTCGCCTCGGCACTTCAATGAAGCCGGGCAGTTCCGAAAACGCCTGGTCCAGCCTCTTGGCATTGGCGATCCTCTGGTCGGTTATGCTCGTGACGTCGCCGAGCATCCGCAGGGCAACGACCGCCTGCATCGTGTCCAGGCGGCTGTTGACCCCGAAGACCTCCACCTCGTCCCGATTCACGAGACCGTGATTTCGGAGCAGCCGCAACTGACGGTTCTTCTCGTCGGAGTCCGTGGTGATCATGCCGCCGTCGGACCAGACATTCAGGTTCTTCAGAGGGTGGAAGCTGAAGGTTCCGGTGGTTCCGAACGTGCCGGCCCTCTTGCCGTCAATCGCGGCGTCGATCGCGCAGCAGGAGTCCTCGACCACCGGAAGATGGTGGCGACGAGCGATCTCCATGATCCGTTCCATGTCCGGGGCGTTGCCCGTGAACCATACCGGGACCAGGGCTTTTGTCCTGTCGGTGATCGCACTTTCGATCCGGTCCGCATCGATCGTGAATTCATCGTTGGCATCCACGAAGACAGGTCTGGCCCCGGCGGCGGCAATTGCACCGGCCGTGGCGATGAACGTTTCCGCGCAGGTAATGACCTCGTCTCCGGGTCCGACTTCCAAGGCCCTGAGGGACAGGATCAGAGCATCCGTACCCGAATTCACGCCAATCGCATGCTTGACGCCGATGAACGCGGCGAATCGGGTCTCGAACTCTTCGAGCTTGCGACCCAGGGTAAAATCGCCCGTCCGTATGAACTCCCGCAGGTCCTCGAATACCTGATTCGCATAGAACTGCTGAGCGTCTTCCGTGGGGCCCGCTTCCCGGAACTGCCGGCTCAAATACGAGAACTCTACCTTCATCGTTGTCCTCTGCAATCTCTCATGGGGTAAACCAGTAGTAATCGCCCGTGTAACCCGCCTCGGCAAACAGCGTCTCCCAGTCGCTCACGTGCAGAATCGTCTCTGCCGTCAGGTTCCACTTGAGCATTCTCCCCTTTTCCTGCTCGTCGCTGTACGCGTCGACCACAATGAACTTGTGCCTGCGTCCCACGCGTTCGATCTCACGGATCGCCTGCCAGCATTCATCCCTCTTCAGGTTGTGTACTGTGTTGATCGAGACGACCAGGTCGAAGGAGTGATCGGCATACGGCAACCGCCGGCAGTTGCCGACGAGCAGGAACGGCTTGACATCCTCCATCGCGTGTTCGACGGCGTAGGCGGAGATATCCAGGCCGGCGACCGTACACGACGGCATCGCGAGCTTGAAATCATGAAGCATGAACCCCTTCCCGCACCCGACATCCAGGATGCCGGCATCGGGCGCCAGTCTGTAATGGTCCCGCATCCTCGCCACGACCGGGACCCAACGGCCATCGTACTTGTATCCGCCGTAGCCCTGGTCCCGGGTACCATCGAAAAACTCCCGGCCGAACATCTTGGCGATCCGCCGGTTCTCCTCGCTCACCGTCGCCCGGTGCTCGAGATCCCGCTTCGCCTTCGGATAAAGGTTCATCAGGTTCACTTCCGACATGGGCAGGCACTCCTTTCCCGTTGTGCAGTTTCCTTGGTGATTGTGCTTCTCACGACTCAAACCATATGGACGTATTCCAAGGGCTCCCCGCGAATGCGGTCGAGATTCTCCGTCACCCAGCAGATCACTTCGTCCAGACCTTCCGGCAGGGGAGTCGTGGGCGCCCAGTCCAGCTCCCGGCGGGCTTTGGACGAGTCAATGATGTAGCTGGCATCCTGACCGGGACGCTCCTCGATGGTCTCCGTGACCTGGTCGAAGTCATATCCCATCAGAACGCAAATCTTCTCCACCAAGTCTCGAATGGAAATGGATGTCTCCGGGGAGAAATGATAAAGGGCGCCCGGCCCGCCGCGCTTCGTGGCCGCAAGGATGCCGCGGCAGACATCGCGAATGTGGATATACGACTTCATCGCTTTTCCCCCGCCGTGCAACCGAATCTTTCGGCCGGATAGCAGAGAGATGATCGTGCGAGGAATGATCCGGTAGAGTTGTTGATGTTTTCCATACACATTCGTGGATCGAATCATCACCAGGGGAAAACCATATTGTTTCACCAGAGCGAAGAGGAACAGATCGGCGGCGGCTTTGGAGGCGGCATAGGGCGTGCTCGGATCCAGAGGCGCCGATTCCGCGGCGTTCCGGCAGGAACCGTACACCTCCGGCGTCGAAATATGAACATAGCGCTTCAAGTACGTCTTGTCCTTCAGGAAGTGGCACAGCTTTACGGTCCCCACGGCATTCGTCTCGTACCATTGCTCCGGAAAGAGCCAACTGGTCGCCACCTCTCCCTGGGCCGCGAAATTGATGATGTAGGCGGGCTGAAGTTGGTCCAGGAGACTGCACATCCGTTGAGTGTCCCGGTTGATATCCACCCGATGGAACTCAAAGCGATCCAAGCACCTCGACTTGTAAGGAAGGAACAGGTCGTCCTTTTCCGGCGAGCGGCTCATTCCTGCCACGTAATTGTCCGGATCGTCCGCCAGTAACGCATCGACCATCCAGGCTCCTGAAAACGAATTGCTGCCGATTACGACGTAGGTCCGGTCGGACATAGTTCAGCTCCACATATCATTTCTTGAGCACATTGTGCGATCTGGACATGGGTGGGGTAGTAACGGTCCTCCAATTCAAAGGCCGTAGGGGTGGGGGTAAAAGGGATGGTCATACGCCGCACCGGCGACTGAAGTCTGCCAAACAGTCTCTCGTGGACTACGGCACTGATTTCCGCGCTGATTCCACAGTAGCTCCAGGAGGTATCCACGACCAGCAAGCGGCTCGTCTTCTGCACGGATGTGACAATCGTGTCTACGTCCAGAGGATTGACGGACACCAGATCAATCACCTCCGCGGCGAGCCCCGCGAGGTTGAGCTCATCGGCGGCACTTATCGCTTCCGGGACCATGAAAGACACCGCAACGATGGTGATGTCCGTTCCCTCGCGAATGACCCGAGCCTGGCCGAAGGGGACCGTATACGGCTCTGCGGGAATGACTTCGGTTGTTCCATAGAGAGATCTTCCCTCAAGAATGACCACCGGGTCATTGGCGAAGACGGCGTTCAGGAGAAGCCCTTTGGCCGTGTACGGATTGGCGGGGGCGACCACGCGCAGGCCGGGAAAATGAGCAAACATGCTGTGCAGACTCTGGGAATGCTGCGGCCCCTGGCCCCAACCCTTGCCCACGATCAAGCGAACCACGAGGGGGACGCTCGTCTGGCCTCCAAACATATAATGGAACTTCGAGGCGTGATTGATGATCTGGTCCAGGGCCAGAAACGAGAAGTCGGCCCGTTGGAGAACCAAGATCGGCCGCAGGCCGCTCAGAGCGGCGCCGACGCATATTCCGGCGACCGCATTCTCGGAGATGGGCATCTCAATGACCCGCTCCGGACCGAATCTCGCCAGCAATCCTTCGACGCTGCCGAAGATGTGGCCTCGGTCGCGGGTACCCTGGCCGACTACGAAAACGGACTCGTCCATTTCCATAGCCTGATAGCTCGCCTCGGCAATTGCCTGGGCGTATGTTCGGGAATGACTCACAGTGACAATACCCTCCTCAAAATGCGTTCACTATTTTCGACGTCTCTGCATGATGGAACTCGATGTCGCGAATTGGGCGCACCCGGCTGGGCAACTCACAGGCCAAACCAGATGCATAGACAAATGCGGCAGGGTCCTGCCCGATAGGCCCTGCGGTCCTCTCCGCTTCCCGGTACGCTTGTTCGATCTCCTCCTGCACCTGCTGCCTGAGACTGCGGATGCACTCAAGGCTGATCGCGCCCTCTGCAATCAATTCATCCCTCATGACGCAGATCGGGCAGCCATATCCTCCGCTGGACACCGCCGGTGGCTGCCACCACAGGTCTACCGGCCCCTCGAACGCAGGTCCCACGTGAGCGCACCATCGTGAGACCCGGTACTCGATGAACGCGGGCCCCAGGCCGGTCCGGGCATGATCATAGCTCACACGGATCGCCGCCATGAGCTGCGAGATGTCGTTCTCCGCGACGTAGAAGCTGTTCATCCCCATCGTTTGAAAGCGGTCGTGCAAGGTCGTGGAACACTGCCGCAGTTCGATGGGCGTCGTGATGGCCAAGGTGTTGTTCTCGCAGACAAACACGAGCGGCAGCTTATGGAGCAGGGCGAAATTCACGGTCTCGTAAACGACGCCTTCTTCGACCGCCGCGTCACCGAGGAACGCCACGACAATCTGGGGAGCATTTTCATACCGCAGACGAAACGCCGCCCCCGCTGCAATCGGTATGCCTCCGCCCACGATGGCGGACGTGCCCCAGAAATTCACCGCCAGGTCTATGAGGTGCATGGAGCCGCCAAGACCCTTGGAGCAGCCCTTGCCACTGCCCAGCAACTCTGCAAAGAGCGCCGTCAGGTTCCCACCCTTTGCGAGGTAGTGGCCGTGAGATCGGCACGTGCCGACAAATATGTCGTCCCGGTCGGCAAAATATCCGCACACCGCCGGCACGGCTTCCTGCCCCAGGCACAGGTGGGTCGGACATCGCATCTTCTGCTCCGGATACCGCTTGGCGACGTACAACTCCACCATGCGGACCCGCACCATCTTCTTCAGGATTTCGAGCTTGTCGGCACTCAAAGAACGCCCTCCAGCTTCGCGGCTTGCAGACGCTTCACGTTGTAGTATCGCGTGTCGATCATGGCATCCGGGATTTTGCCTGCGTTGAAAGCGTCCCTGAGACCCATGATGGCCTCCTCCACCGTGTGCCGGGGTTCGAACCCAAGCTCTTCCCTGATCTTTCGAGAAGACACATGGTATGAGCGAATGTCATCGGTTGCGGTCGTCTCGATTGGAATTTCGGGACCGACCACATTCTGCACCACCTTGGCAATCTCCCGAACCGTGTAGTTTTGACAGCCGGCGTTGAAGACCTTGCCCTGGATTCTTTCCTTGGGCAGGTCGAGCAGCAGGACGTACAAATCGGTCATATCGGCGACGTGGAGGTTCGGCCGCTTTTGGTCGCCCCCAAGCACGGTGATTTTGCCCTTGTTGACGGCATGATTGGTCAAGAGGTTCACGGTCAGATCGAGTCTCATTCTGGGCGAGTACCCACAGATCGTCGCCGGCCGGATGACGACGACCTCGAAATCGTCGCTCGCCTCTTTCAAGAGGATCTCCTCGCACTTGGCCTTGTACCGGGCATAATCAGTCAGCGGCTCCAGGGAAAGGTCTTCCGTGACCTCGGGCTCGTCCTTGACGCCGTACACGCTCGAACTGGAAGCATAGATGAATCTTCTGACCTTACTTCGTTTCGCGATGGCAACCAGCGGTCCGAACGCGTCGAAGTTGATGGACCGGCCGAGGTCCGGGTCCAGCTCGTAGCTCGGGTCGTTGGAGATGCACGCCAAATGGATGATCGCATCCGTGCCGGGGATCTCCCTTTCGAGGAGGTCCGTGTCACGAATGTCCCCTTTGATCTCAGTCAGACGAGGGCAGGTCCTCGCCGAACTCAGGACATCGTCGCCATACATGTACAAGTCGATGACCTTTACGTTGCGTCCCTTGTTCAACAGCTTCGGCACCAGAACCGCTCCGACGTATCCCGCTCCTCCTGTAACCAGCACGTTCATCCGTTCACTCATTTCGTATTCCTCCCGGGATCTGTTTGGCACCTGTCTTTTCGACTCACGCCAGATGTGCTCGCTGCAGCCCGTCTGTTCAGCCAGGGCTTACGGCGGTCACGACTCGGCTTCTTCGTCTGGCCGGACGCGAGAGAAGGGCTGGTTTGCGAGGCTCTTGGGGCAGACCCGCCGTCGCCAGCGCTTCCTCACGGGTCTCTTCACGAACCACCCCCGCCGGGACGAGCGAAAGCTCTTCCTGAAGAATCACATCGAGTATGCAATGGCAGATGTACTGATGAGCCACTTCCACGGCGCCGTATTCGTGGGAAGGTACATAGAAATTGTACATCCCCAGAGACCGCAACGGATTATCGCTGTCGAAGCCGGAAAGAGTGATGACGCGACATCCTCTCAGACTCCCGGCGCGGGCGCCCCGAAGAATGTTCTCCGACTTGCCGGAGCTGCTGATCGCAAACAGCACGTCCCCGTCGCGGGCGAAGAATTCGATGGGCTTCTCGAAGACGTGCTCATAGCCGAAGTCGTTGCTCACGCAGGTCAGAAGGGCTCCGTCGTTGAACGCCAGGGCCGGCATGCCCCCGTTCTTCCAATAATCCACGGCGATGTGGCTGGCAATGACGGCGCTTCCGCCGTTGCCGATGGCGATGATCTTGCCTCCGGCCCGCGACTGGCCCTGAACGACCCTGCAGACACTCTCGATCCCCTCACAAATATCGAAGGGATTGCCCGTTTCATCGGTGATGGTGATGGCGTCGAGCAGATTCACGAAGTTCCTCCGGTGTTCTTCGATACGTTCTCTCATGGGAAGTCCCTTCTATTTCAGCAGTGCATGAATGAATTCGAGCAGTTCGTGCTTCTCCACGGGCTTCTTGTTGCACACGACCCGGACCGCCAGGGCCCCCACCGCGTTTCCGATGAACGAGGTAAGGTCAAGCGGATATCCTCGTGCGATACAGGGTGCGGTCCATGCAAAGAAAGCATCGCCCGCGCCGACGGTGTCGATCACTTTCGTGGAGAACACCGGCGTCCGGGTGACCTCTTCACTGCTATTGATGCCGATCGAGCCATTCTTGCCGCGTGTGACAATGAGGTAGCTGCTGTTGACCGCCCTCGCGACGGTCCTGGCAATGCTCTCGATATCCGCGAATTTGTCACGTGCCGCCAGCCGGACCTCCGTCTCATCCAGACATACGAACGTGGGATTCCGGTACTTCGTGATCAGGTTGTAGCCCGCGTTGGCGCCGTTGGTCTGAGTGTTGACCGCGAAGCGTGTCGCCACTGTCTCAATCGTGCGAATGATCTCATCCGTGATGAAACCGTGTCCGAAGTCTGACACCAACACGAGGTCGAAGGAGGGGATCGTCGTCTCCAGGTACGCGAGGATCTCCGACTCCAGCACCCCGTGGATATGGGCGTCGTTCAAATAGTCGATCTCCAGGAGTTGCTGGTTCGAGTACTGATGAATGAACCGCTTCTTGACAACCACCGGGCCGTCTTCCCGGTAGAAGAACTTCGCTTCGACGTTGGGCTTGAGATGGTCCCGGATGAACCCCTCTCGCGAGTCTTCCGTGCCCAGCAAAGACACCAGAGTGACATGGTCGCAGAATGCGGCCAAGTGGTTGGCCACGGCAAACGCGCCGCCCGCGAAGATATCATGGGCCAGATATTTGTTGACGATGATGGGCGACTTGGCGGACTTGCCGATCGGGTCACAATAATGGTATTCATCGATGATTCCGTCTCCGAGGAGCAGAACCTTGAGTTTTCTGAGCTCCTCGATCTTTCCCAGGACATCCGGAAAGCTGTATTTTCTGGAAAACTCCCGGAGAAAACACTGGGTCTCTGCGGAGTAGATCTGCAGAAAATCCTTGATGATCTGAGAGGAGCTGAAGGAGAAGCCGCCGGTTTCATAGATTCGGCTCTTGCCGAAATACAGGTCCTTCTCCTCTTCGAAAATTTTCCGGTGGATGGCCGCATCGCGGTCCCTGTACGCCTGACCCTTGGCAAAGATGTCCGGCTTGATGGCCTGCACACATTTGTACGGCACATCGTCGTCCACCACACACACGTAATCGACCTGCTGCAAGGACGCGACGTTCTCCGCTCTCAGGTCGCCCGGGAAAATCGGGCGACCGGGGCCCCGGCGCACGTGCTCATCCTTGATAATGGTGGCGACCAGAACATCGCCCTGGCTCCTCGCGGAGTTCAGATGAGCGATGACGCCCGGATGAATGAGGTCGAAGATCCCATGGCTCTGTACAATGACCTTCCCTTCCTGCTGCAATTCTCTGACCTTTCGGACAAGGTCATTCAGAAACAGTATCTTGTTTTTGGCCGATGGTTCCATGAGACGCCTTGATCATTTGAAATACGTGTTCAGCAATTGAGTGGAGGAGAACACGACTTCGTGAGTGAAATGCATTTCACAGCCGATTTCTTCCGCCACGGCTGACTCCCGCTGCAGTTTCCACGTTCGCGACGGACTCTCCTCGAATTCCTGACCTTTGACGTAGACGTGCGGCCTCAGAAGTCGGAGAGTCTCCTCCGCCGTGGGCCACTTGTTGATCGCCACAAAGTCCACGCACTCCAGCGCGGCCACGGAGCTTGCTCGCAGGTCCTGGTTGTAGGCGGGTCGGCCCGGCCCCTTGTCCACATACACATCCGGCGTGACCGTTACCACCAGGAGGTCTCCCATGTTCTTGGCCGCCTGGAAATGCCTGATGTGACCCGGATGCATGAGGTCAAAGCATCCGTGGCATAGAACGATCTTCTTGCCGGCCTGCCTGAGCTTTTGCAGGTTCTCGGCCAGCGTTTCAGCCACAACGACAACTCCCATTGCCCATCTCCAACTGATTGATATGGTGCCACAGACTCGGTATCGTTTCGGCGTGTCGGCCCCTCACGTAAAGGCCCTCGCCGCCGTCCGCCACGGTCCTGATCAGCATCGTCTTCCACGGGCGGAAATAGTACGCATGATCGTCTTTGCCGATGTCTGCGCGGCGGGGATCACCCAGGTCATAGAGATCGCAGACCAGCGACGTGAAATGTCGGATGGATCGGTGCAACTGGTGAGCTTTGTTTCTCGCCATGCTCAAAGCCTTCAGGAAGACCTCCGGCGCCATTACCGCACTGCCGAAGTTCATCACCACGCCGCCCTCCAGGTGTTCCACCACGCCGGCGAAACGCAAGAAGTCGCGGTACGACGTTTCGCCGGTGGCGGCGCCGCTGCAATTGGGGTGCTCATGAAGGATGTCATAGCCTATGCCGACATGAATCGTGACCGGTATCCCACAACGGCTGCCGGCCGCCAGAAGGCTGATCCCTTTGAAGGGAAAGTCGCCCTCCAGGATGACCCGCCCGATGGCTTCCCCCATCCCCAGTCCTTCCCGATACGCCTGGTTGATGTAGTCATTGATCCGCCCCGTTTCCCGCCAAAGGCCAAACTGTCCTTCATGCACATATCTCGCCACGCTCTCGGTCGTGGCGCCCACCAGTGCCAACTCGAAGTCGTGGATCATCCCGGCCCCGTTCATGGCGATACAGGAGATGTACTTCCTCTCCAGCAGATCGATCAGATACCGTTGGACGCCAGACCGGATAACGTGGCCACCCATCATCACGATGACGGGTGCGCCGGCTTTCCTGGCGCGTACGACACGGTCTGCTACGGTTCGCAGCCCACGGTCCATGCGGACATGCGGGTCGGCGTCCAACGGTTTCACGACGGTAACATCCAGATCGTGCGTCCGCGCCGATAACGGCTTGATGTGGAGCGTGCCTCGATCAAACATGCCTACCATCCCTTGGTGGTAAAGACGACGGGAATGGTCCGCGACAGGATATAGAGATTCAGCATCACGGACCGATTCTTGATGTACAGGTAATCGTACCTCGCCTTGTGTTGGGGCTTGAGGTCGTAGCAGCCTCGAATCTGAGCCAGACCGGTCACCCCCGGCTTCACCGCCAGCCGGATTCCCTGCAAGGCCTCGTATTGCCGCACGAAATACGGTCGTTCCGGCCTTGGTCCCACCAGGCTCATATGACCCGCCAACACACTGAACAACTGGGGCAACTCATCGAGATGTGTCCTCCTAAGGGTCCGGCCAAGCCGCGTCACGCGGGGGTCGTCGCGAGCGGCCCAGACCGGACCCGTGTGTTTTTCCGCGTCCTCCACCATGGTCCTGAACTTGTGCAGTGTGAAGACTCTTCCGCCCTTTCCCACCCTTTGTTGCCTGTACAGGACGGATCCAGAGGAGGAAACCGCCAACAACAGGGTCAGAACAAGCATGACGGGCGACGCGGCCATGAGGATAGCCAGAGAAGCCACGATGTCGAAGGCCCGGATCAGAAGCTCGTGGAGTCCTGAAATCTGCGGAAGCGACACAGATAGGTCCCATGGCAATCGCTGATCCGAGGTCAGGTCCTCCGCAAGCTCATCGGCAACACCCAGATTCACATGCTCCTCATCGATAGTGGCGGCGGCGACCGCCGGAGCCGCGCTGGTCTTTTTCTTTCCTCTGATCTCGGCCACCTCGACTGCTTGTCCCATGGTATGCTCCACACAAGAGAGATAACCAACACAGGCCCATCCACGTCCGGAGCCTGTCGTCGCCTGCCAATGCTGCGCCATGACGGCCGGGCAGACTCCGTCCCCGTCGGTGTCACGATCCCGACGCCCAACCCATCATCCTCCTGCCCGGCTCTCCCGCGCCGGCCAAACGCGTTCGGTACGGGAGGCTAGGGCGCAGCGACGGCCCCATCCAGGACCGTCCGGTGAAGCGAGAGGTCTCCCACGAGTCTCCTCGCCGCGTCGCACCCGGGCCGCAGATCCAGGCAGATCCGCGCCTCGCGCATCGCGCCGGGGACTCGTCCGGTCTGGGCGAGCAGCTCCGCCAATTCGAGCCTCCACTCGACCCTCCCGTAGTCCTGCTCCAAAGCCCGCCGATAGCACGCGATCGCTGCTTCCGGGCGCCCTTGTCTCTTGTAGATCATGCCCAGGTAGACATGTTCCTGGGCGCCCGCGTCTCCGGCTTGGCACTTCGCCTCCAGCAGACCCTTTTCCCGGTCCGCCGCTTGCTCGGCGAGGTCCACGTACTCCATCTCTTCCAGTATGCCGCTCACGTGACGCAGCCGTTCGATGTCGTCACCGGCGCAGAAGATGGCCAGATCGGGACGGCTGATCTCTCGCAGATACGTATCCACGACCGCATGGAACAGCCGGCCATCGAGCCGTATAGCTCTCATGAACTTCTCAGTGGACGACTCGTGTCTTCCCTCCGCCACATCGAGATACCCGGCCACGAAACAGGAGATCGGGTCGCAAGGAGCAAGACGATAGCCCTTTGTGATCATTTGCGCCCCGTGATCGTCGAAGAGAATGAATTTCTCGATCTGGCCGGCTGCACTGTACGGCGGCCCAAACGTCGGGCACAACACGCACGCTTGACGGAAGCCGGCTGCGACGGTGCGCAGAGCAGGCATGAATCGTTCGGGAATCGCCGCCTCCACGGCATTGGGGTCAATCGTTCGGCTGATCCAGCGCCAACGATAGACGTTCAACCAGTAACGGTACTGTGCATTCCCCGGCTCACGGTCGCATGCGGCAGCGGCGTGGGCAATCAGGGCCGTGTATTCCCCACTTGTTCCCTGCCAATTCCCGGCCTCCAGACCTTCCTCGGCCTGCACACATTGACGCCGATGCGACTGTGCGATCCTCGCCGCGTCGGCCCCCACGAGCGCCCATGCTGAGACGACGAGGACACCCGCCAGAAGCACGGAGTAAAAGACCTTTTGCGAGCAGCCGGCGAGTGGATTGCGGATTGATCCCGGGGCACGAATCCGCAATCCCAAATCCGAAATCCGCAATTGGGAGTGCCGGGCCAAGACCAGCAGAAGGGCGCAGAACGTCGCCGATAGAATTCCATTCGCTGGAAGGTGCTGACCGAAGTCGCTCAGGCTGTGGACGAGAATGGCCAATAAACCAAAACCAAGACCGTACGCGGCCGAGCAAATCGGCGCTGCGCCGCGACGGACACTCCTCACGTAGCTGAACCAGATAATGCCTCCCAAGGCAACCAGCACGCCCAGACCGAGCAGCCCGGTCTCCTCGAGTATTTGGGCATACTCATTTTCCGCGTAGGCGGCCTGGGGAACGATCGTGGAGCGGTCATGCATCGGGTAGACCGCCGAATGGGTCCCGAGCCCCGTCCCGAAGATCGGGAATTTCGCCCATATGACGGCGATGTCTTTGAGTATTTGGACTCGACCCGCCTCAACGCCGCGGAGATCCCGAAGACTTGCCAATCGGTCGTAGACCGCGTCAAAGCCCGCGTACAAGACACACGGCAAGCCTACCAGAATGATCACGATGAGAATCCAGGCGTGCCCCCTCAAGGACCGCCGCGTATAGAGCAACAATGCCGTGAATCCGCCGGCGATCAGCATACTGATAACGCCGCCTCGAGTAAGAGAAAGGAAGACGGTTGCCGACGCCAGTGCGACCCCCACAAAGAGCACGCACCATCGACGGGGAGGATTGATGATTCGCTGCACTGGAGCCTGTGGCGATAGGGCCCCGCAAGCCGCAGACGCTTCACGAAGCCCGACGATGAGCAGGGCTAAGGCGGCCCCGATGGACAGGTTCATGAACTGGCCATAGTTGCTGTGATTGACGAACGGACCGGATAAACCTTGATAATGGGCGCTGGGTATGAGCCAGTAGAACCTGCCGTTGCCGAACAAGCATTGTGCCAGGGTCACGGCGGCAATCACGCCGCCGATGGCCGCGATCGCCTTGAGCAACCATGTGATCTGCGACGGGTCACGAAAGACATTGAAAACCACCACGAACACTCCCGCTGCCGCCAGCACGAGCCGCAGATCGTGTTTGGTGGCATGAGGATAGAACGTGAGAGTCATGGACTTCCATCGGGCGCCGGCGCCGTTCAGATCGCCCAGGAGTTCCGTCTTCAGAGATACGGTATTCGGCGAAAGGACGCTTACCCACCGTACGGGCAGGGGGACAAGCTGCAACACGGCGATCAGAAGCAGCAAGACGATGGGGACGTACGCCCAGGTCCATCGCAGGCCGCCGCGACGAAAGAGACCTCTCAACAGCAGAACGATAACCATGGCGCTTGACAGGGCCACCACGACTTGCTCGCTCCAGGCGTGGACAACTCCAAAGGCAAGAGGCATGAAGGCCAGGAGTCCCGCGAGGAGCCATTTGATGGCCATGTCAAAGCCGTTCCAAGGAATGTTCAAAGGCTCAGGAGTCACTGAACACCCTTTCATTTCCGGGCTTGCCCGCGAGTGGGTATTCGAGCGATTCCAGGGACCGGCCCTCCAAGACTCTTGTCGGATTTTCGATACATACCAGTCGCGCCATCCGTTCGCCCAGCCGCAAGCGGATGCGTTCGAAGGCAATTCTCATGCAGGGCCAGCGTCTGTGCCGATCGTGCGCATCCGTCGCCACCAGCGAAGCCCAGCCGTAGCTCAGGAGTTGCCAGGCCGTTCTCTCGGCCAGAGGGCCAAACTCACCCAGCAGGCTGCCCGCTGTGACCTGCAAATGGACCGAGTGCTCCAGCCACCGAAGCACTACGGCGGGCTGCTTGGTGAGCACGAGATGTCTCTCCGGGTGCGATAGGATCGCTTCGATGCCTCGACACGACAGCTCTACAAGCAGTGGCTCGATATCAATGAGAATCTCATGCGGAAGCTCCAGAAGAAGGTAACGTCCGCCATCCGCGAGCGTGAGGATGGAATCCGTATCGAGCATCGCACATAGTCTTTCATCGACCCGAACGTCTCCTCCAACGACCACGTGGAGAACAATCCGATGTCGTCTCAGTTCCTGGTTGAGAGATGAGACGGCTTGGCGAATCTCCGCGGGCTCGTTGCAGCCGCTGAATCGGCCCAGTTGGTGCGGCGTAGCAATCACGCGGCCTATACCATCCTCTGCCAGAGCCTGACAAAGGGCGAGCGACTGGGCCTCTGTGTCGGGTCCGTCGTCCACGCCGGCCAAGCAGTGGCAATGAATGTCCACGAATGGCTGGTCCCGGAGACTCTCGGCACGGACATTCTCGGTTCCGGTCAAACTGTGTGTAGTATCTTCCATCCTTGACTTGCTTGGCCTTCCCCGCAGGGAAGCCCCCCATACATTGTCCAGGCGGCGACGCCTTGCTCCTATCCTGCCTTCTCCTCCCGATCCCCGTAGCCGCTGTAATAGCCGTAGCCATACCCGCTATAGTGGCCGTACCAGCCGTGGGCCCTCGGAACATCGTTGAGAACCGCTCCGAGGATGTGCGCCCCCACGCTTAACAGGGCGTCCCGGGCGTGCCGGCTCTGCCTTCTCGTCGATTGTTCGGCCCGCAGAACCAGTAAAACAACGTCGCACATCGTCGCAAGGATCTGACCATCGGCCACCGGCCCTACGGGCGGCGAGTCGATCACAATGCGGGCGTAGCGTTCGCTCAACTCAGATAATACCTGAGCGAACGCATCGCTATTGAGCAGTTCAGAGGGGTTGGGAACCTCAGTTCCACAGGGCAGAATGTCCAGCCCTTTGACGGGGCCCGGCTGGACGGCCTCGTCAATCGTATATCGCCCAATGAGGATATCGGACATTCCCCGTCCGGCATCCAATTCGAAAATCTTGTGCTGGACAGGTCGGCGGAAATCTGCATCGATGATCAGTGTCCGCTGGCCGGCCTGCGCCATGGCGATGGCCAGATTGCTCACGAGCGTGCTCTTGCCGTCCCCCGGCGCCGGGGAAGTGACGAGCATGAACTTTGCCGACCTCTTGATGGAGCCGAAGAACACCGCGGTGCGAATCGTCCGGTAGGCCTCTGCCACAACGGACTTTGGCCGCAGGCAAACGACCTGGCCATGCGATAGATGGCGCTGCTTTTCCAAGCCGGTTTTCTCCTCTTTCCCGGCGACAGAGGTGACTTGCGACACCGACGGATCGACGGCCAAACGATCGCACGCCACAGCAGGTCCGCGGTCCGCTCTGGCCCCGGCGTCAACGCACTCCGTAGGTCCGACGACAGGGACCCCCTGCCCGTCAGGAAACGTTCCGCACAATGCCGTGGCACGTTTCTGCCGGTGCGCCGCGGCCCGAATCAGCAGAGGCGGTTCCTCATTGCCCTGGGACCTCGGCGATGCGCAAACCTCATTGCGTCCCTGGGAGCGCAGTGCCGCCGCTACGGATTTCAACTTGAGCCAGACCTGCTCGCTGTGGCTGAGAATTCTTTTTCGACCGTGGACCATGGTTGGCACCACCCCGATCACCGGGAGGCCGAGAACGGCGGAGACCTCTTCCGCCGATCGCAGCCGGGAATCGAACCATTCGCGTAGAGAGGCCAATCCACACCCAAGAATAGCGCCAACAACCAACGCCATCGACACCGCCCTTGCCCGGTGAGGCCGGGACGGACCGTCAGCCGGGCGAGCGACGTCCAGTATGCTGATGTTGAGCGCTCCCACATCCTCCGTTACATTCAGCTCCTTGATGCGGTCATCCAGAATCTCGCAAATTCTCTCCGCACGGCTCGATTCTGATTGCAGGACATTGTACTCGGTCGCCTTGATGCCCATATCCCGTGCCGCCTCCCGCTGCTGGTCAAAAGATTCCTGCAACTCATTCGCCCTTTCTTGGGCGGTGACCCACCGCAGCCGCACCACCTCCGTATAGGCGTCGGCGAATTCCTTCGCCTGCCCATCCAGCTCTTGTTTGATCCGCCCGATCTTCATGTGGATCGCCTGAATGGATGGATGGTCCTCCGTACAATGGTATCTCGCGTCCATCAGCTCCGCCTCCACTGTTCGAAGTTCCGCACGCAACTGGCTTTCGCGGTCGTTGAGCAGCACGCGCATGCCCGCGCCTGCGGCGGCCTCCGCAAATTGCTTGATCTTGGCCGGCTCGTCCTTCATGGCTGTGACGGCTTCGAAATCCGCCTTCGCGTTCAGCGAGGCCAACTGAGCCTCCGTCAGCGCGCCTGACAGCGTGCTGAGCCTTTCTAGAACGATGTTGCCTCCTTTATTATCGAAGGAAACGATGCCGTTCTGCTGCGTGAACTCGAGCATCTTCGACAGCCTGGCGGAAAGCTCCTCGTCGCGTTTGACTTTCTCCTTCTGGAGAATGCTCAACACTTCCGACACGGTGCTGCGCTGGCGGGTGGACTGGTATTTCACGTAGGAATCCACCACGGCATTCACAATCTGGGCCGCCTCTGTTGGATAAGGGCTGTCAAAGGAAACCGTAATGATATCATCCCGCTTGCCCACACCGACTTGCAGTTCCTTCTTGAGCCAGGCGACCAGGTTGTCCACACCCTCGAACGTCCTCAGGTACCGCATTTCCGGATCATTCGCCACGGCGGAGAGGATGGGAGTGGACCGAATCAACTCGCCTTGCAGATACAAATAGTTGTTGGACCGCGTCATCACTCCTTCGTACTCGTCGATGATCTTCGGCCCGGTCTGTTCGACGTACACCCGTGAGGCGCTGGTATAGATGGGCGTTGCCTTCACCAGGTACAGGAACGCCCCGACGACAAACACCAAGGTGCTGGTCAAGATGATCCAACGATGGCGCAACACCACCTGCAGGAGGCTCTCCAGCGGCGAGGCATCCATCGGCTGCGCCGGCGTCGGGTTCATCTTGTCCACTGTGTTTTCTTCCATATCCGCTTGAACTTGCCTCTCGTGCGCAGGATGCTAATTGTAGGTATACCCCCCGCCGACACCGATCGTGACGTGAATCACGTCCGCGAGGAATCTATTGAGGCGTGTGCGCAGGGTGTGATCCACATAGACCAGATCGCCGGGTTTTATAGGGACGCCGTAGGCATCGGCCAGCGCCTTGCTGCCGACGCCGAAGGTGGCGAACACGCTCTGACCGCCGGCGTCCTGCCGATAAATCTTCACGTATCGCGGATCGGCGACCATGTCCAGTCCGCCGGCGAAAGCCAGTGCTTCCATCAGGTTGTACTGGACATCCGGCGGATAGGGAAAGACGCCGGACTTGTTCACCAGTCCGACCACGGCGAAGACACGCTCGTTTTCCCTCTGGTATTTCGTCACCTCACAGACCACCATCGGAGGATTCGTTACGTACTTGGGATAATACAAGTCTATGACAGCGGCTTCTATTTCGGCGAGCGTCCGGTCCGCCGCCGAGACCTCCCCGACAATGGGAAGCACGATGGCCCCTTTTGGACCGACCCGCACCAGATACGGTTCCACGTCCTTGCGCCCGTAGATTGGACGCAGCCACTCCGGCAAATCGGAGGAGACCACTCGCAATACAGCCGGCATTTGAAACTCGAGAATGTCCCCGGGAACCACGCGATAGGGGCCCGGGTTGCTCTTGATGCCCGAGATGCCACGGGCATTCGGGTCGCGCACGGGTCCGGCCTGGTCGAATTCCTCCCGTTGGTCCGATGTGGATAATGCCGGACCACAACCGGCCGCAGTGAACAACGACCCCATGATACACAATAAGCCCGTGAGACAAGGCTGGATCTGGAATCTTGGTGATTGCACCAGATATCCCCCCCATTTCCACCCCATTTTGATCGGCGCCAACAATCGTGGCGACCGTTCTTCTTGATACGTTCATCGACCTGCCCCACTCGAAAACATTAGCCTTTGTTGACTTTTTTTGGGGGGCCTTCCAGGATTTTGTCTATCTGTATCAAGAGAATATAGAGGTCACTTCCCATCGGTTGCCCATCTCAGAAATACTTGACTTTTGTGGAGGGAAATGCTACTATGATGGGTATCACGGGCACAGGCAGGGCGACCTGCTCAGGGAACGCGGGTCTGCCGTGTCATGTCACGGAAAGAACGCCGGCGCGCAACGAGCGGCTTGCGGGCGGTTCTTGGAGAAGGGTGATTGAGCGTGCGATACATCGGCGGCACAACCTACGGGTGGCCGGGGACGTTTGTCGTGGCTTTGCTTCTGATGCCGGGCTGCCTCGTGCAACCGGTGCGGACCGTCGTAATCCGCGACGAGGACCCTCAGAAGAGAACGACTGCGCCCCATGTCCGAGAGGACCCTGCACCCTCTGAAGGGATCGACCGCGGCGATTGGGACGATGCGGGTCAAATCGCCGAAGGGCCCGCACGCCGGGGCATCTATCGTGTCAAATACCATCCATCCTACAGGCACAATCGCTGGATGGTCGTGGAGGGCACGTTGGAACGTGGGCGGACGTACCCGGTTATCCTCGATACAGGGGCCTCTCCGGCCCTCTTCGTCAACGACATCCATATCACGGAGAATCGGCTGGCCGTCCATCCGCTGGATGCGGGAGATTCACCTTCCGCCCCAGGAGGAATATGCTATCTCCCGAAGCTTCGGATAGCGGACTTCACCCTGCTCAACTGGCCCTGTTACTATCTGGCGCAGCACCCGGAAACGCAATTCTTCGGGCTGACTGTTGCCAGGGACAAGGCAATCATCGCAGGCGTACCGGCCCTGCGCAGGTTCCGGTATATCGCGTTCGACAATATAACGCAGGAGGTGGAATTCTCACTGAAGGATACGTTTGAGTGCGGGCAACCGCAGCAGTGGTCGCGGCATCCGTTCGTCATCGAGGAGGATTTCGGCGGCAGTGCCTACCTTTTCGTGGAGATCTCGCTTGCCGGCGAGCCGGTCAGACTGCAACTCGATACGGGCAGCGGACGAGGTCTGGCCATCGCAGAAGGGATGTGGGAAAAAATCCGCCCACATGTGCATTCCGTGAAGCTCAGCAAGACGAAAGAGCTGTATCCCTACATCGGACGGCTCGACTGCAAACGGGGAGTCATCCCACGTCTCCACATCGGCGGCCGGACCGTGAGCCGGGCCGAGGTTTCCATTTTTTCGGATGATAGTCCGCTCCTGGAGCAATCGGCAGGCATGCTGGGGATGCAGTGCTTCCAGGACACGATCGTCGTCCTCGATTTCCAGCGCAGTCAAATGTGGGTGAAGAACACATCGAGCGAATGATCCGGCCTGGCCAAAACGCGTCCTCTCTCCCCACCATACGGTGTTTGGCGAGAGAGGACGCATTGGATCACGTCGCTTGAGGCCATTCCGCAGGCTCGAGAGTATGTGGCGGCTATGGCTGGCTGGGGCTACGTTCGGAGTTGTCGTCGTCATTCGCTTCGGCTATGGCAATGCCACCAGCGGCTGCACCGCCAACCACCGCCGCAGTGCCGAGGCCCGGACCGATGACCGCCGGGGCCATCGCGATCTTGATGCCTGTGAGCCCAGTGACCCGGGTGGCCAGCGTATGACCCACGGTCGCGAAAGCATGGGCGGGGGGCACTATGCCGACAAACTGCATCCCAACTATCTTCCCCAGAGGAACGTAGATCAACGCCACAGGGTTTGCGGCGCCTTCGCATGCCGTTGCGGCACATACGTTGGTTACCTGGGCAGCGATCAGGCCTTCGGACTGGGCCCATGCGGGAAGAGGCCCTTCTTCCTCGACCTTCACGCCTTTGTTCGTCAAGCCCACCTCCTTGGCAAAGGCGCCGAACTTAGTACCCAGGCCGCCCAAGTCCACGGAGGCTCCCGCCGCATCCGTCTTATAGGTGGCAACTTCGTGACGAAGGACTTCGTTGAACCCGTTCATGTTCGTATGAGCCTGAAAAACGGACATGCTGAGATACACTTCGCTCATCTCGAGGTCGAAGAGATAAGCCGCATTGATCTTGGCTTTGACCGTTCCCTTCCCCTGCTTCGCGCTTGTGGCCGTCACGATGAATGGCTCCGACAATGCCCGCACGCCGATCAGCTTGCCGTAGACTTTGGTTTCCAAGGGTGTCGCCGTCAGAGTGAACGTAAGGCCGCCGGGAAGCAGATTCTCCGCCGACGGCAGGTGAAAGGATTGCTTCCATGTTTTGCCGACGTTCTCCTTGGAGACCACCGTCAGAGCGGCGATGCATTCGTTGTTGATCTTCTCAAGCAGTTCCAGGTGTCCGCCGCCCTCCGCAAGAACCCGCTTCTTCTTGTCCACGATGAACGACAGCCCGCCGAGAGAGGGCTGGCCGTCCGATTCAGGACTGCCCCAAGCCAAGTCCAGGTTGTCGGAGGAGATGGAGTATTTCACTTTAGCGTCCGGCAGAGTCTGCTTACGAATGCTGATCAGAGTCTCAATCTGATGTCCGAACTGCGTCTTGCCCGTGTACTCCACAGACGACAACATTTTGTAATGTTGCGCCTGTCCACCCTCATCCGCCGACTGAGCCCCGGCGGGCAGGCACAAGCCGATGCCCAATGCCAGGATCCAGCAATACCATTTCTCTTGGGGTCGGTAATATATGGTCGTACCCATTCCTGTTCCCTTTCACACATGCTCTCTCAGATAGAATGAATTGTCACAGACCCCCAACGATCGACTCGTCGTACGTGACGGCAGTCACGCAACGATCATTTGTATCGGCAATAGAACTGGAATTACTTCACTCTTTTTACGCCTTTCAGGAAGTACACCACATCTCTTTCCTTTTCCCCGTCACGATGTTCGCGGCATACTACCGGCGCTTCGCGTTCTCCAGGGCGGCCTGGATTCGGTCCACAAGCTGCCCGAAATCGAAGGGCTTCGTGACGGAATCCGAAACGCCGCGGGCGGACGGGACGATATCCTCATCCTCGTGGCGAGCCGTCATCACGATCACCGGTATGTGCTTGAGGACCGGATCGGTGCGGAAACACTCGAGCATTTCCTGACCGTTCATCGCCGGGATGTTCGTGTCGAGCAGGATAAGGTCCGGCTTTTCCGCCACGGCGACTTCCATCGCCGCCTTCCCGCCGGACGCCGTCACCACAGCGTAGTGGATGAGCTTCAATCGATACTCCACGATGTTGACGAAATCCGGCTCATCGCCAACGACCAGAATCTTCGCCGGAGAGGCTTTCTTTCTCACCCTGAACAATCCTAACATACCAGTGGCCTCCGCTGATGTGGACAAGCACCATCGCCATGGCTAATGGCTGTGCTCGGCGACTCGATGCGTCGTAGTATTATACGTGTAACTCGTGCCGAGCGGGCATGCAGGAGCTCCATCAGGGAAGTAGTTCGGGTCTCCACTGACGGCGGACAGCGTGCCGGGCCAACTGCTTTCGTTCGCGTAGTAGAGCTCGATCTGCGAGTTCAGCAAGTCCACATTGGTCTTGCAGGCATTGATCTTGGCGTTCGCCGCGCCGCCCATAATCCGGGGCACAGCAATCGCCGCCAAAGCTCCGAGGATCAGAACGACGATCAGCAGTTCCACAAGGGTAAAGCCTTTTCGCCTGTGCATCACGCGCTCCTTTCACAAAACGTGTGGAATCAAGCCATTATGACGGGCCATCCCACGCTTGAGCCAGGTGCTCCGCCATCGGCTTGATCACCTCCGGCAACAGACTTGCCAAGTCGATGCCACTGGCTTCCACTCGACTTGGGCGTCCTATCCAGACAATCTCTTTCGGGAGCGGAACCTTCTTTCTTTCTATTAGTCGGGTCTGACGGTCGAGGCCATAACTGGAGTATCTCTGGTTCCGACCTGCGAAAAACCCTGGATCCCTGCCCGATTGCCGCTTGCATTTCCGCCAGAGTGTCCTACAATGAAGAAACTGCGAAGAATGGTTGAAGCCCCATGCAGGCTGGACAGATGTGGTGAGGTTCAGTGAAAGCCGGCGTGTTTCTCGACAGGGACGGAGTGATCATAGAAGATAGCCCGAACTATGTCACTCGCCGTGAGGACATAAGACTGCTTCCAGGTGCTGCGGCGGCTATTCGGGCTTTGAACGAGAACGATATTCCGGTTGTGGTTGTGACGAATCAGTCCGCCGTTGCGAGAGGAATGATAACCGAGGCGGAACTGCAATGCCTCAATCAGCGGGTGGCAGAGCTGCTGGCTCAGACAGGCGACGCCAGGTGGGATCGCATTTACTACTGTCCTTACCACCCGGATGGAGTGATCCCGGAATATACGATGGAATCGGATCTCCGGAAACCACAGTCGGGAATGCTTCTTCGTGCGAGCCGCGAGCTTGGATTGGATTTGCCCAGTAGTTTTATGATCGGTGACAAGAGCAGCGATATACTCGCTGGCGAGAGGGCCGGATGCCATACGATCCTCGTGCTTACCGGCCCGGACTCAGGTTCCTGGCAGCGATGGTCTGATTGCCGGCCCGATTTCATAGCACGTGATCTTGGCGAAGCCGTAAGGTGGATTCTATCGCAAGTCCGTGCGAGATACCCCGGACGGAGACAACAATGACCACAACAGAAGAGATTCCCAATTATTCATGTACTTGAACTCAGCGTGGCTGACGTGTGACCCCGCCAATGAGGTATCCGGCCAGTTCCTCAAGCTCTTGTCTGCGCCTGGAATGGAGGGGCAGGAGCTTCTGGTAATCTCGTACTCTCTTTGTGTCCTTGATCTCTTCGATTTGGATGTCGGGGGCCAGCCACCTGGCGACCTTGTGGAGAGCGCCGATGAATAGGATGCCCGTCTCGCCGGGTTCCAGGGTTTCATTGATTGTTCCGGCGATGAAGGTGTCGCGGTGTCTGAGCAACATGGTCTTGATGAGCTTGTATCTGGCAACCGCGATGAGCCTGGACGCCATGGTTTTGGCCCGGGTCATGGCCGTCAGCCTGTCATATTCCCGTTTGACGAGGTCGAACTTTTCGGTCTTGACAAGACAAGCACCTCGATCCAGAAGGTCCAGCACGAGTTGGTAGTTCAGGCTGCCTGCAGCGGCGCTGTCTTGCGCGATCCTGCGGCCGAGGGGGCCATCGGCGACCATTCCATCCTGGTAGATCTTGACACCGCTCGCCTGGATGCCTTCACAGTATTCCCGTACGGCTCGCCAGAACCCCGCGACGGTCTCCTGATGCCGCACCCAGGTCTCCTTGCCCAGGGCGGCAATGCCACGCTCGGCAATCTCGCTCGACAGGGAGCCGAGGTCGGCACTGGTGTGTATGATCGGAACGTAAATCAGCGTTCTCATGGCTCGCGCAAATCACACTTTGATTTCGGGTTGCAGGTTGGGGTCGCGGCGCGAATCCGCCATCGGCTTGGCCTCGCAACGCATCAACCTCTTCCTGAGCTCTTCATTGCGGTCCAACTGCTTCCTGAGTTCCCGGTTCTGCCGTTCGAGGTCCTTGCTTGGGGCCCCCGAAGACAGATAGCTGTCGCGCTGCCACCAGTCAATCCCCATTTCCATGGCCCTGTCCACGGAGGCCACCAACAGTCTGATCTTGATATTGAGCAGGTCGATGTCCGCCACTTGGATCTTGATGTCCCCCGCGATGACAATGCCCTTGTCCAGGACCCTCTCGAGGATATCCGCCAGGTTGGTGGCCTCTGTCGCATGCATCATCTTCTGTTGTGTCATGGCAGCACGATCCTTACAGCAAGTCGCCTAACGGCCCCAGGTTGATGTTGAGATCCTCATCTTTGAGTCCGAAGACCGCCTGCAATTCCTTCATTTTGTTTTCCAGCTTCATCAGCGTCAGGCCCACGTTCTCGATCTGGTCGTCGGACAACGAGCCGGCCTCCATCCTTCTGATGGCCTGCTTCTCCAAGAGCTGCCGGATCAACTCGATCAGGGTCAATACCAGCTTCGCCAGCCCCTTCTCCACGTTTTGGGGGGTGGCCTGGATGCTCTGAGGAAGCTTCTTCTGGAGCCTTTCCAGCTCTTCGACAAACACCTCAGGCGAATCGGTTTCCACTCTTGCCTGACTGGTCATGCGCCTGCTCCGTCCCCCGCCGAGCCGAGACATCCAGCCAGTGCGGCCGCAACGGCTCCACGCGCAGGTTCCGTCGTCTCCGCCGCGGGCATTGTGATGAAGTTGTACGGAGGCCATGGACCGCTGAACAAGTACTTGAAGTCAGGCTCGGAGCACTTGACGCCTGTGAAGGCCCGACGAAAATCCACTCGCCGATAATTGTCCACCAGGTAGACTCCGTCAAATACGAAGCGATCCGTGGCGAGGCTTCGCAGGCGTTTTTCGCTGGCAAACTCACTCAATGCGGCATCGAGCTTGTGTCCGAATTGGGCCGCTTGCTCCGATAGCCTCTGGCGGTGCTTGTGCCGGCGATATCGCTCCTGCATATACAGTTTGCCGGGCGCCTCGGGACCGCGACAGCCTCCCAATTGGAATGCGGATTCACCCTGGGGCACAAATCCGCAATCCGAAATCCGCAATCCAAAATCCAGACCGGCGATGGGCCGGACGACCCTGATGCCGAATTCCACCTGATTGCGGAGCCGCTGAAGATCACCTCGGAAATCGCCGTAGTGCTGCTCCAACATGGCCAGAACAGCCTCCCGGCTGCCGAAAACCGAGGGAAATCTCATGGGCAGCACGGTGTGCATCTTCATCAGCCGCTCCACCACCTTCTCATGTTCCACGGCCCTGGCGACGAGATTGTCAATCGACCTCGTCAACACGCTCGCGGCGACTCCGATTCCACCATAAGGCAGGTTCCGCACGTCACAAGCATACAGCCCGGCGACGTCTTCCGGGATCTCGCCGTCTGAATCGAGGACGCAGTACGCCGCGTATGAATCCGTCATGATGCGGGTTCCTTTCTGCCGTCTTCTGCGGCTGATCTCCGCAGCCGTTCCATGGTCTCCACCGAGCTGAGCAACAGCCTCAAGCCAACATATATGAGGTCCACGTCGGCAACCGAGATCACGATGTCCCCCGACACGGTCACTCCTTTGTCCAGAACCCTGTCCAGCAGCTCCACGAGGGCTACATCCTTGTTCGCGGCCATCGCGCTATGCATCCACTGTCGCCTTTGCCAGATCGCAGAAGTTGTAAGGCGGCCAGGGACCACTGCACTCGATAAAGATGCCCGCGCCGGCGTACCGTTCACCCAGGGCGTTCGTCGCATCGACGAAGGCGCGAGCATCCCCATTGCAGACGAGGAAAGCTGCATTGAGAATCATCGGACCGTATCGTTCCGCCTCCCCTTGCGGCACAACGTCGGTCGTCCGTGCCTGAACGCTGATTGGCTGCAGCGCCTGCACAATCTGATCGGCATAGCAGCCGGCTCTGTCCGCCAAGGCAGCCTTGGCCGATTCCTGGCGCTTCTTGCCCAGGAGAAATGTTTTACCGGGCGAAGCAGAGCACATGGCCTCGCCCAGGTTGGATACCATGCCGTCGTCGCGGACACCATACTCGAGTTTCTCGAAGTCACAGTAAGCCTTCACGCCCCACTCGGCCTTGTCGTCGAGTTGCGCCAGCAGCGTCCTGAACTGTCCGCAGTGCGCTCGAAGCTGCGACCTGAGGCTGTCATCGGTCTTGAACAGCGTGGCGAACCGAAACGGAATCACGCAATGGTCCTGCATGATGGCTTCGATGATCCTCTCGTGATTGGTTGTCTCGACGGCCACCCAGCCCAAGTCGTCCAGGTTGCGACGCAGATTCGATTCTCCGAACTCGCGCGCCTCCACCCGGCAGACCACAGCACACAGCCCCGCCTCGCAGACCAGGTATAATGCGCTGGGCGGATCCTCGACGAGTCTCAGCTCCGGCGGCTCGGCCGTCACACAGTACAAGTAGATAAGATGCTCCTCAGGCGTATTCACGTCCGTGCCTCCCAATCGTTCTACGTGGTTTGCACCGCCAGACCCTGGCGCTCATACGACTCAACCTCCAGGGCGGCGTTGAGCCTCACCCGATAGAAGTTCTTGTCGCGCACCCGCGAGGGCAGGCCCAGGGACTTCAAAAACGAGCTCTCCTCAAACGCCTCGGCTTCTATCTCCCAAGCATCATCCGCCCTGTTAACCCCAACCACGCGCACGCTATCCGTTCCAAGAACCCGCTGGAGGAATTCGGCGACGGTCCTGCTGACGATCTCGATATCAGTCATCGTTCGGCTTTCCCTTCTTCTGGCGGTCCGCTCAGGCGGTCCAGCCTATCCAGGAGACTGCGTTCCTGCTCCACGTATTGCGGTTCGGTGATCTCTTCCATTTCAAATCGTACCTGCAGGGCCATGAGTTCTTCTTTTATCCGGCCCACGTCGTTCAGCTCCTGCTCTGCCACGTCATTGATCTTTCCGCCCAGCCAGACGACGCCCTTGAGCGGCGCCAACAGGATGCTGTCGAGCAGAAACACTAGTACCTCTCCATCTGAAGCATCAGGGTGACGAAGTTGAACGGCGGCATTACACCCACGTATTTGAACCTGACGGTCTCGGCATATTTCTCGCCCAACTCCTGCACCCGGCGATCAAAGTCAGCCTCCCGGCATCGGGGCACGAAGAACGCGGCATTGAGGATCATGAGCTCACCGTAGGGGTCATTCGTCTTGACTTGCGCCGCCAACGACGAAAGAGCGTTCAGGATGTCGTCCGCCACAAGCTGCTTTTCCGTCAGCAGGGCTTCTTCCACCATCTGGCCCACGCGCATCCGTTCGTAGTGCGTCCGGTCCGGCGGCAGCTCCGTGAGTTTGTTCCTGAGCCTCCGGATGCTCTCGTACTTGGCCAGTATGCTCTCATAGATGATGCCTTCTATGAACGTCGCCTTGAGTCCCAGCTCTACTTTGTCGCTGACTTCGGCAAGGAGCTGCTTGAAGCGGTCATACTCGGCCTTCAATATGCGCCTGACCTTCTCCTCATCTTCCGCGACGGTGGCGAAGCGAACGGGCAGCACCGGCTGCTCCACCATCACCGCCTCGATGGCCCTCTGGTGGGCAAGAGTGTTCTCCCGCGATACGCGGTATCTCGTCAGTGGAGCGTCACTGACAACGGCGGCAATGTCGCCTACGGTGACGGTGTGCAGCGAGTCACCCCGCCCGCCGATGCCCAGGGGGCCGAAGGACCGGGGTTGCGAAGATCCGATGACGCAGTAGATGTACTTGCCTTCCTGAACCGCCGTGGCCATGGTCATTTCTCCCATTCCTCGGGACGGATCACGATGTCGATGAAGTTGAACACCGGCAACGGCCCCGAATAAAGAAATCGCGTCGCCTGTCCGTGTGCTTCACTCAGGTCATCCATCACATTATCGAACTCCTTTTCCCGTCCGCGTCCCACCAGGAATGCGGCATTGATGAACATCTCGTCCCCAATGGTCGGATTCAGCCGGTAATCGTACGAGTTTCCGCGCAGGCGATCGATGGTACTCTCTGCCTGCGCCTGTTTCCTTATTTCCAGCGCCTCCTTGACCAGGCGCCCGAGCTCGATTCTTCCCCTGGAATCTTTACCGCCACGGTTCGCCAACACCTCCTTGCGCCGCTTCAGGGCCGGGTTCTCGCGGAGCAACTCATCGTATACGACCCCCATGTCCCGCCAGAAGCCCTTGACGCCCAGCTCCACCTTGTGGTCCATATGGACCAGGCAGTCCTTGAACTCCCTGCGCCGCCGGTCCAGCAGATTCCGGACTTCATCCGCGCCGCAGGCGACGGTCCCGAATCGAACCGGCAGAACGCTGTCGAACTCCTGCATCGCCCGCTCAATCACCCTCTGATGGGTGATCAGGTTCTCTCGATTGGCGGCGCAGCCGGCAATCGGGTGATTGCTCACGACCATACTCAGATCGTCGTAGCCGATGGTCAGAACCTCGTCGCCGCGAGCGCCGACGCCGATGGGACCGAAGTTCCGCTCCTGCTCGGTCTCGACGACACAGTATACGTATTTGCCCTCTTGAACCATGTCAACCCAGGGTTGTCACCAGTATGGCGTTCTTTTCGAAGGCCCGTTCATCAAGGTGGAATCCCTCCTCGTGCTCCGCCCGGCTGAAGGTCCGGGAATAATCGAGCAGCAGCTTGTAGGCCCTGCTCATGTCCGCGAACTTCTTTTCGATGTCCGGCACGCCCGGATTCTTGTCCGGATGGCAGGTCAGGGCCAAACGGCGATGCGCCTTCTTGATGCCATCGACCGTGATGAACTCGCCGGAGAGGCCCAATTGCCGTCGCGCCCAATCCACTTCTTCGAAGTCCGGGACTCGGACCTCCAGGGTATGGAAGCTGTACGGCGGGAGGGGACCCACGCGACGGAAGTCGAGCTTATCGTCGAATCGGGCGTTCAATTGCTCGACCCGGCCATCAAATTCTTCCTGCCGGTCCCTTCGTATAAGGAACGCTGAGTTGAGCACCATCCTGTCGTCCATAAGGTCATGGTCCTTGAGGCCCTCGGCAATATGGCCCAACGCGGCATGGATCTCCGTGGACATCCGTTGCTTCTCCTGGCTCGCATGCCGCTCCATGAGCATGCCAATTCTCATTTGGTCCTCCACGGTCACCTTCTCGTGCGTGCGCAGGAGCGACTGCTTCAACGAGTCAATTTCCGCAACCTGCGAGACGTGCCGCAGAAAGGAGCCGAAATCGCCGATGGTCGCCGTCACATCGACTTCCACCACGCCCCGGGCCTTCTCGAGTGCATCCTCGATCGTCCCGCAACCCTGGGCAAGGATCTGCCGCACCTGCTCTTCGCCCTCGGCACAAGTTCCCAGTTTCAACGGAAGGATCGTGTGCCTGGCCATTACTCGCTCGATGACTTGCTGATGTCTCACCAGCAACCGGGCCAGAGTGTCCTTCGGCATCGCCAGATAGTCGACAACCGGTGCATCGGTCACCACGGCGGAGATGTCGCGCCAACTTACCGTGTACGCCTGTTCGCAATCTGCCGCGCACCGGGAGGGCCCCGCCGTTTGCTCCATGCCCGCAGCGAACTGCACTACTCCATCCAATGGGAATCGTTCCGCCTTGCCGCTGTCAATGACCCCGTAGATATACTTGCCCCTCGTGCCCATACCAGCCCCCTACTTATGATTCAAAACGTCAACGGCTCCCCGGTTCACGCTCTGCCGCTGGAGCATCTCCAGGGCCTGCTCGAAATGCCGGCGTGACACCACCACGGGCGATTTGTGGTGGATGTGTTCCCGGATGGCGAGCATCGCAGCCCGGCGGCAGACGCCTTCGATATCCGAGCCCGTGGACTGCTCCATCCGGCGGGCCAGTTGTCTTATGTCAACGTCCTCGCCAAGCGGCTTGTTCTTCGTGTGGATGGCGAAGATCTGTTCTCGGGTGCCCTCGTCAGGCAACGGCAATTCGAACAGAAGGTCGAACCGGCCGCTTCTGAGCATGGCCGGGTCGATCAAGTCCAGCCGATTGGTCGCCGCCAAAACCACCACTCCTTTCAGTTCCTCGATGCCGTCCATCTCCGTCAAGAACTGGCTGATGACCCTCTCCGTCACTTGTCCATCGCCGCTCGCTCCCCGCCTGGGGATGAGACTCTCGATCTCATCGAAGAACAGGATCACCGGTGCGGCCTGCCTGGCCTTTCGGAATGTCTCCCGGACCGCGCGCTCCGATTCGCCCACGTAGCGATTCACGAGCTGCGGGCCTTTGATCGAGATGAAGTTCACCCCGCTCTCGGTCGCCACCGCCTTGGCCAACAGGGTCTTGCCCGTGCCGGGTTTGCCGTGGAGCAGGATGCCTTTGGGCGGATGCGTCGCCGCCTGCTCGAAGACCTCCGGATACTTCAGCGGCCACTCAATCGCTTCGCGAAGCTCCTGCTTGATGCTGTCCAGGCCCCCCACGTCCGACCACTGCACATGCGGCACCTCGACAAACACCTCCCGGATCGCCGAAGGCTCGATCTCCTTCATGGCCTCCAGGAAGTTGTCCATCGTGATCTCCAGCGTCAGCAGAGTCTCGTAGGGGATGTCAGACATCTCAAAATCGATCTTCGGCATGATTCGACGCAGCGCCGACATAGCCGCTTCTCTGGCCAAGGCTTCCAGGTCCGCACCCACGAAACCATGCGTGATGTCAGCCAGCCGGTCCAGGCTCACGTCTTTGGCCAGAGGCATGCCCCGCGTGTGAACCTCCAGAATCTGGAGGCGGCCGTTGCGGTCGGGGATGGGAATGGAGATCTCACGGTCGAAGCGGCCCGGCCGGCGCAACGCGGGGTCAATCGTATTCGGAATGTTGGTGGCGCCGATGACGATGACGTGCCCCCTGGCCTCCAGGCCGTCCAACAGCGACAGAAGCTGAGCGACGACGCGCCGCTCCACCTGCTTTTCGCTGCCCATGTCCTCACGCTTCGGCGCGATCGCGTCGATTTCGTCGATAAAGATGATCGCCGGGGCATGGCTTTGGGCCGTCTCGAAGACGCTTCGCAGACGCGCCTCGGACTCCCCATAGAACTTGCCCATGACCTCGGGCCCGCTGATACTGGTGAAGTGGGCGTCGGTCTCGTGGGCCACGGCCCGAGCCGTCAACGTCTTGCCCGTCCCGGGCGGGCCGTACATGAGGACGCCTTTGGGCGCGTCGATCCCCAGCCGGTCGAAGACCTCCGGATACTTCAAAGGAAGCTCGATCATCTCGCGGATCCTCCGGATCTGCGGTCCCAGGCCGCCGATGTCCTCATAAGACACCCGGGCCTTCTCGACCTTGGCTCCCTTGGTCTTGATGCTGATCAACGTGGAGGAGGTAATCACCACCACGCCTTCAGGGCTCGAGTCCTCCACCAGAAAGTCGCACGTCTTCCTGCCGAACAGGCACGCCCGCACCGTGTCGCCGGCGGCGACGGGCAGTCCCTCGATGAGCGAGCCCACATACCGGGTGTCCTTGTCTTTCTCCAGCCGGCCGTTGCCCGTCAGCGGCGACAGGGTCACCTTGCGGGCAGGCTTGCTCTCGATCGGGTGGACTGTCACTTTCTCGTCGATCCCGACCTTGGCGTTCTCCCGGGTGATGCCGTCCATCTGGATTACGCCCTGGCCTCGCTCGCTGGCATAGCACGGCATCGCCTTGGCCGCAGTCTTTCGCTTGCCCTCGATCCCGATGACCTGGCCTACGTCGAGCTTCAGTACCCTCATATCTTCAGGATCGATCCGCGCGATGGCCCTTCCGACGTCTTTGGGCAGTGCCTCCTTTACCTTGAAGTCTCTCATGCTACTTGCCGACCTCAATCTCCAGAATGCCGTTGCTGTAACGAGAAGTCATCGTCTTGGGATTCACCGGGGCTGGAAGCAGGATCTCCTTGTGGTACTTGCGCTGACCGCTCTCGGCTCGAATATCGAGGATGTCATCCTTGAGATCGAGCCGGATATCCTTCTCCTCGACGCCCGGCATCTCGGCGTAAATCCTGATTTCGTGCTCCTCATCGAAGATGTCCGTCAGGGGCTCTCTGACCTCTTCAACCGACGGTCCCTCCGGCGTCTGCCGGATGTTGCCGAACGACTCGACCACCGGCTCGCCCCCGATGGCCGTCTTCACGGAGAATCCGAAGACCCCTTTCATCCCTTCCTTGAGATGGCTCAGGTCCACTTCGCCCGTCCTGCTGACTTGACCGCCCGACTCATTCAGCTTGGCGGCGAGATCGATCAGATTCTCGATACCCTTGAGCAAGCCTCCCAACCCCAGCTTGACCGTGCCGAAATCGGCGGCAGAGCTCTTGTCGCTTCTGCTTCTGGTTGCCTTGGCCATATTTGCCCCCTTTGACAGATGTCAGTAGTTGATGTCCACCATTTTGACCGGCTGGTTGGGAGTCGCTACGCCCATCTCGGCCTGCTGCTCCCGCGCCATCTCCTGTTGCAGCTTCAGGATTCGCTGACCGATGCTCCCCAAGTGCCGGCGGATCGTCTCTCTTCGGGTGTCCAGGACCTGCATCTCCTTCGTCAGCCTGCACTTCTCTCTGCCGAGCGCATAGAGCTCCAGGTACTGAGACCTCTGCGTTTTCGGCACAGAGCTGATCCCCGCCGTGTGGATGCTGCTGATGGTCGTCGCTCCGTGTCTTTGCTTGAGCATCTTCATGGCGTCGTTCTCCTCAGGAAACGGTTGTGGCGGCGATTTCGGATTTCGGATTCGGGATTGCGGATTCGTGTCTCGCGGTGAATCCGCAATCCGCAATCTGCAATCCGCAATCCTCTGGGCCTAGTTCCCTTGCGACCAGCTCGTTCACGAGCTCCTTGACCCGCTTCTGGTTCGTCTTCGAGCCGACGCGGCTGGTCTCAGAGGCAAGAATGTCCTGGCACATCTGGAGAAAGCTCGCCGGCGCTTGGGTCGTGGTGAGTCCCTGCACCTTGAGGGTCTTGGCGATCATGATCGAGCCTCGAATCGTGGGAGCGAATTCGCACTTGCCCGACTCCCGCAATCCCCGGACGATGCGGACGACCGCCTCGACACAAGCACGATCCAGCCCCGACCTCGCCTGAGTGACAGCCACCTCCGTCTCATAGTCGAAGTGGTCCAAATCCATGGTGATCATCCTGTCCCTCAGGGCGTCCTGGCTCCGGTGCACCCCCGCGTATTCCTCCGGGTTAGAGGTAAAGAGGGCCGAGAAGTCCGGGTGCACCTTCAGATAGGGCTCGCTGGCGTCGCGGGCCGCAGGCAAATCCATGATCCTTTCCTGCAGGATCGACAACAGCGTGTTGTTCGCCTCCGGCCGCGAACGGGTAAACTCGTCGTAGAGGAGGGTGAACCCGTATTTGCACGCCACCGTCAGGCGGTTGTCCACCCATCGCTTGGTCAAATCCTCCTCGGTTTTGAGGACCCGTGAGACGAAACGATCCACGACCCGCCTCGCCCGGTACCCGTGTTCGCCGCCCACCAGGTCGGAAGTCGTGAACTCTTCGTCTCCATGAATCATCACGACGGGTCTGCCGATCTTGCTCGCCAGGTGCAGGGCCAGGGTCGTCTTGCCGGTGCCCGAAGGTCCTCGCAGGTGCACCGGGAAACCGGCCTTGATGTAGTTGAGGGCCCTTCCGGTCAGGTCTTTCACGTACGGCGTTTCGACGAAGTCCTGCTGGGGACTGGGGTTCAAGACCGTCATCATCTCATCGACCATCACATCTCACCTCGGTGTTCCTGTAGCGCACGTTGCGGCGCCTATCGCAGGCCGCTCACACGCGCAATCTCCCGCGGTTGCCCGGGACCATCACGCCAGGCACAGGGGCCTACCCATGCAGCGTCTTCGCGGCGTTCCTTTTCACTCGCGTCTTGCAGGTGGCGTGCTTTGGCGTATGCGCCTTGTGCCGGGCGTGGGCCGCCGGCGAGTCAAAGCCCGTCATCCTTGCCCGGGCAATGGCGGCAGACATGTTCCGCCAGGCCCGTCTCGCCGTAGCCATGCCCGAGTGTTGCTCGTGCATGAAGCGATCTGTGTCCTTGAATATCCGCTCAACCGATTCTTTGATGTCGGCGATCTCCCGGGCGAGCTGCTCGCCGAGCTGTTTCGACATGTGGCCCCGTTCCTTCTCAAAGCGAGTCAGCATCTCCGTAACGTCCTTGGCAAGCCCCTGCACGAATCCGGCCAAGTGTTTGGATTGCTCCCCACTCATTTGCCGGCCCATCTTGCCGAACTCCCTGACCATGCCCCGGGCCTTACGCCGCAGCTCCTGAACATCCCGCGATAGCTCGTTCGTGAAGCCCCTCAAGTCCTTGCGCTGGCTGGTCGCCATCTTGCTCCTGTCCGCACAGAAGCCTTTCAGCGTCTCCTGGGTCTGGGCCATGAGCAAGCCCACGGCCCTCAAACGCATCCCGCTGGCCGCGATCATGTCTTCCGTGAGCTTCTTCATATCTTCCGCAATCATTGTCGCCATTCGTCTATCCTTTCAAAACCCTGTTTGCCTGTTACCTCTCGATCCGTCTCTGGTTCACATATGGACCTCTCGATCCTTCAGACATGGTCTGCCGCCCAGGTTACGCCGGTACCCCTCACCGGGGCCAAATGAGTAATTCCAGGACTTTGTCGTATTCGCACAGGAGGCGAAGGCGCACTTCCGTCTCCTTTATCTGCTTCTCCACTTTCTCCTGCCAAGTCGGTTCTTCCGCGTGATTAGGAATGACACGTCTCACTGTTGGAGTCCCCCTTCTGCCGGTTCGCGGCTTGAGCGCGTCGATCCTGCTCAGCCTCCACGCGCTGGGCCCGGAACTCACGCAGCATGTCCTGGACCTCTTCCCGCCTCTCGCCCTGCTGCGCCTGACGTTGACGGCGTTGCCGTTTGAACTCGGCCAGCATCGCCTTGAAGTCCTGAATCCGGAGCTCCCGGCCTTTCGCCAACAGATCTCTGAGCATTCCGGCTGTCTGCTGTTGTTCCTGGCGCGACTCGTTCAGCCGGCTGACAACATCGTTGCTGCACTGCTGCTGCCGCGTGAACAGATCGCTGATCGCCCGATGACTTTCTGTGACTTTTGCGATTTCACCCTCCGCCAGGGCCCCTGTAAAATCCCGGAACCGCCGACGCAACTCCTGAATCAACTGCGCCTGCTCATCCAGGTACTTCCGCGACAAGTCCCGGACTTCCCGCCCTCTCTGGTCCTGGTCCGCCGACACCACCCGCATCATGTCGTCGAAATCCTTCTTTCGCAGCGAGCCGTTCTTGGCCAGGTTGTCGCGCAACTGCTCGCTGATCTGGTCGTACTCGTGCCGTACGTCGAGCACGGAATTGTCAAACTGCTCGAAGACGTTGCGGGCCGTCTCCAGGAAGCGTTCCACGTTCTGAACCCTGGCTTCATAGGAGCAGAATACGCTGTCAACGAGGTTGTCGCTGTCGAGGGCCTTTATCATCTATCCGCGATCTCCTGCCGGCTTATCGGCGGCGAAGAGGCCTTCTTGGCGGAACATGCTTGTTACACCGATGGGTGTAGAAGGATGGCCCGACAAGAGCGCCCCTCCGACGTATGAGAGGGCTTATGAACACGAGCTTTACGCAGCGGTCGCGGTCAGGCCGATGGCCTCGGCGTACTTCAGGTAGGTCTCAACCGATGCGGCCACGACTCTGGCCTCTACCGCCAGCAGCTCGATCCCCACCAGCGAGACTCTCACCCAGGCATCGATCACGATGCCCTTGTCCAGAATCCTGTCGACCACTTCCACCAAACTGTTGGACCCGATCGTTTTTTCTACAGCCATTGCAGTTCCTTTCTCAAAACAAGTTTCACAATGATGATTCAATGTCGTGCACGTGCACCGTTACGACTAAGCAAAGTATCGGTTGACACCATAGGCGGAACCACCGGAGTTTTCCCGGTTTTGGACCCGGCAGAATTCCGGTTCACCACCCAGGGATACACGGGCCGTAGAGCCAGAACTCGCAGAAAGACGGGGTAGGCAATCCTGTGGCAGGAAGGGTGACGACCTATCCCCTATTACCGCGCGGGCGACCTCCGGATTGTCCCTTACCGAAGATCTGCCTGTCGTATAGGTCGCCACCCCTGGGACCCTATGTCTGCCATCGTCCGGCGGGTCTGACGCGACTTGCGCGGATGGAACGAATCCCGGTCCAGGGCGACCCAGACGTCGCCTTGGGCATACCACCGTCGGACCTGATGCATGAAGCGACAGACGTAGGTGGAGTCCTTGCCGGGCAGATAGGCCCAGCGGCGTATCCGCTGGGATTGCCGCCGTGTCTAGCGCTGCTTCCACGGGCTGCATCATCCCGCCAACCAGTGATTCAACGTAGTTGTCTTCCTCGGGTTCATCAGGCGCGGAGACTTCCGGCTCCTGGGATGACGCATTCATCTCATTGAATAAGGCACGATATGTCAGGACCAGAAAGGAGTCGTTCTCCTCCACCCCCTGATCCAGGAGATCCTGATCGACACAGACCGCCTGTTCAATTGGGCCAGCGTCCACAGGAATCAAAGGGTCCAAGCCGATTGAATCGGAACTGAGAAGCGGTGTGGGCTCAAGCTTTTCAAGAACAGGCAGTCCCTCAGATATCGCCTTTCTCCCAGGCGACTTCTTGCCCCCTACCCCAACTCCACACACCTCTCAACAACTTGCTCGTCTGTCCACCACACCGAAACTTGTCAAGGATCGGGTAAACCCAGCCACTCGGATCGGGTTCAAAACCAGCCACGAACCCCATCCCCGGGTCCCAGGCTGCTGAGTTGCCCTGTGCAGGCAAGCCTTGCGGCCAGCTTTCGGCACTCTTCATCGCTGTCTAACGCGTGAGCAACGGATTGATTCTCCACCTGTCATATGGCAGGCTGGCCCGCTCTGAAACCACTCAGAGGGTGTGAAGCTGGATGGGTTGTGGCAACCTGTATGAGCCTCGGATCGACAATCCGTTGGTCGTCTCGCAAGGCAGTCTGGTAGGGGAGCCAACCTCATTTCTGGGCCAGAAACTGGGTTTTCCGAATAGAAATTACGTGCGAAACGAAACCGACTAAGAACAGAGAATGACGCAAAAATGACGCAATCAAAGATATAATGGATCCAGATAAAAGATCTTAAGAACGTAAGCGGTGTGTTCACAAGAGGTTACAAATGGGCAGGACTGGAGTTGAACCAGCGACACACGGATTTTCAGTCCGTTGCTCTACCAACTGAGCTACCTGCCCGGGTACTGCTCCTTACGGATAGTTAGTGTACCGCGTGCGGTAACGATTGCAAGCATTTTAAGCTCGCGGCCGACATTTTGTTCGGCGTGGTTTTGGAAAAGGCGGCAGAACACTCTTGGCCGGGCATCTGCTGACACGCCACAGCCCCTTCCGCTTTTTACATGGCATTTACACACGTCTGGTCGTATTCTAGCCTATAATTAAGGTGTGGCAGGATGATTATGGAATACCAGGCACACATATTGGTTGTCGAAGATGAGCAGGCGATCCGGACGGCGCTGGTGGATTTCCTGGAGTACCACGGCTTCCGGGTCACGCCGGCATGCGACGGTCTTGCGGCCAAGCAGACGGTCGAGCAGAACCGCTTCGACCTGATCCTGCTCGACTTGATGCTACCGGGGATCGGCGGCGAGCAGTTGTGCTCGCTGTGGCGCCGCGGGGGCGTGCAGACGCCCATCATCATGGTTACGGCCAAAGGGCAGGAGAAGGACAGGATCCAGGGCCTCGACCTCGGGGCGGACGATTACATTACCAAGCCCTTCTCGCTGGAGGAGATGCTCGCCCGCATCCGGGCGGTACTTCGGCGGACAGACCCGGCCCGGGGCGTCGGCCAGAGCTTCGTGTTCGGCGACCTGCACATCGACATGGCCTCGCTCAAGGCTCTGCGAGCCGGCCGCAAGATCGACCTGACCAAGCGTGAGGCCCTGATCGTTCAGTACTTCGCCGCCAATCCGAACCGCGTGATCGACCGCGAAGAGCTCTACCGCGAGGTCTGGCACGACCTTCTGACCGACTTGGGCACGCGGACGGTGGACATGCACATCGCCAAGCTGCGAGCCAAAATCGAGCAGGACGTTTCCGCCCCGCAGATCATCCAGACTGTGCGCGGCGCGGGCTACAAGTACGCCACCTCTGCGTGAGAGAGCGAACCGACAGGTATGTACAAGCGTCTTGTCATTTTGAGCCTTGTCGTGGTGGCCGCCGTGTGTGGGCTCGGCGGGCTCGGCTATCACGCCGTGGCGAAATGGGCCCAGGGCCTGGAGGGGGCCCGGCTGGGCGAGTTCGCCGAGGTGGCGGAGCAGATTCGCCAGGACATCAAGCGAAAGCTCGATGATTTCATCGAGGCCGAGCAGCAGCGAAGGTACACGGACTACCTGTACTACTATGTGCCCGAGAACATGGCGAATGCACAGCAAACACAGCAGCAGTTGCCACTGCTGCGATCTCCCCTGGGCGGCCAATTGTCGAACAGTTTCGCTTATGGCTACTTCCAGATCGAGGCGGACGGCAGCATCGTCACGCCATACTATCCGAACAGACTGCTTCAAGGGAACGAGAGCATCGCGATAACCGGCGACGTGCAGCGCCACGTGGCCAACATCGAGGACAATGTGCTGCCATCGATCACCCGCAGACCCGGTGTGCTGCGATTGCCCGATCAGGAGACGACACAACAGGCCGAGGGTGCGGGTCCGCCGTTGAGTGCGCTTCGGGACAATCAGATATTGGACGGCGATACTCTCGTGAAGGGCAAAGGCGCACGCAGCAAAGCATACCCGATCGAGAGCTTGAACAACGAGGCCCAGGCGCCGCAGGTCGTCACACAGCAGCGTCTGTTCATCACCTCGAACCGGGCCCAGACCGCTGTGCCTCCGGCGCAACCACCGACCGAAACACAAGGAGGACCGGCCCAGCAGGCCGATCTCGCGGACACACAACAGGCTGCCCTCGTGCCGACACAGTTGGGGCAAGCTACACAGAGAGCCGAAACGACTCAGGAGCAAGCCCAAGCGGCAGCCGCTCCGCCGCCGCAGGGCCGGCAGGACTTCTCCACCATCCAGGCGGATTTGCAGCAGGGGAAAGATCTCTCCGAGATGGTGCAAATCCGCATCGAGCCGTTCGTACCTCTCGTCGTGCCCGGTGTAAACCCCCGGACCTCGATCTTCGGCGGGCAGGTCTTCCTGCTGCGGCACGTGCAGATCGAGGACAGGCACCTTCTCCAGGGCTTTCAGTTGGATGAGCACAGGCTCGTCACAGAGGTCGAGGAATCGGCCGGACGATTCATGCGGGACGGCATGGGCTTCGAGTTGCCGCAGGTCCGTAAGGTGAACGGGCAGACGGACGACACGGAAGAGAGGGCCGCCTACACGGCCATCCTCGATTTCGGTTTCGGCGACCTCGCCCTGAGCCTCAAGGAGCTCGATCCCGCCTGGATCACCAAGCGAAGCGGGGAACTGCACCGCGTTTACTTCGGGATCCTCGCCACGGTCGTGGCCGCCGTCACGCTGGCCCTGGTGAGCCTGTGGCACAACGTGCGGGCCCAGGTCCGATTGGCGAGGAAGAAAGACGACTTCATCTCCGCCGTCTCGCACGAGCTGAGGACGCCGCTGACCTCGATCCGCATGTATTCGGAGATGCTGGAGAAGAATTGGATCAAATCGCAGGACAAGCTGGCGGAGTATTACCGGAACATGCGGCAGGAGAGCGAGCGGCTCAGCCGGCTCGTGGAGAACGTGCTCGATTTTGCGAGGCTGCAGAAGGGCCGCAAGCGCTACGCCTTCCGGCTTGGCAACCTGAATGACTGTGTCGCCGAGGTCGTGGAGATGATGAGGCCGTATGCCGAGCAGCGCGGGTTCGTCATCCGGACCGATTTCGAGCCGATGGGGCAGACCCCGTTCGACAAGGACGCCGTCACGCAGATCGTCGTGAACCTGATCGACAACGCCGTCAAGTACGCGGCCTGTGCGGCGGACAAGACCATCAACGTGCGCACGCGAGGCGACGACAGCTTCACCGTCATCGAGGTTGAGGATCGCGGCCCCGGTGTCCCCCATCGCCAGCGCAGAAAGGTCTTCGAAGAATTTTACCGCTTCGAAGGCAAGGCCACAGGCAAAATCGAGGGACAGCCCCAACCCCAGACGACAGGCACAGGCCTGGGACTGACACTCGTGAAGCGCTTCGCCGAAGCGCACGGCGGCTACGTCGAAATCGATTCCGCCCACCCCACCGGCGCCATCTTCCGCGTCGCCCTGGCCACGCAACTGTCGCCTGCCTTGTAGCCCTTCCATCTACCCTCCAAATTGGCTTTGTTTCTTCTCGATTTGGCCTTCCCCATCTGGCGAGGCCATTCCCCGCCTTCGCCGGGACAGGCTTTGGCCTTGTCTTCTTCCGAAGATTGGCTTTGTTTCGCACGATCTGCCCCCTCGCCTGCTTATGTCATTGCGAGTCGCTGAGCCGCTTCGCGGCTGGTGTCAGGAAGAAAATGGCCTTTGCGAGGCATTTCTCTGTAACCCATGCTGGTTCCAGTACTTGCGGGCATTTCCAGCATACCGCACCAAACCTGTTTTCTTAGGAGGAGCGCAGCGACGAAGCAATCTCAATCCCAGGGATGGGAGATTGCTTCGCTGCGCTCGCAATGACAAGCCGGAGTCCGTTTTGAAATAGTTTCTTAGCTTCATTGAAAGGCAAATAGCCTGATCCTTCCGGCGCGATTGACGCCGGTGAGGATATTCCTCAGAGCAACTGAGCACACCACGCATTGCCGGCGGCCCAATTGCCTTTTAATCTCACGGCAGCGTGTGGCGCAGCCGTCATGGAGGCGGCAACTCAGCGCAACGGAATCACGCGTCTTGAGGTGACGATGGAGCTGCTTCGGATCGAGAACCTGAGAGCGTTGGTCGAACACAAGCAATGGCCCTGCATTTCAATGTACCTCCCGACACATCGCACCGGCAGAAAAGAGATACGGGAAGACCCGATCCGGCTCAAGAACGCCATCGCGGAGGCGAAAGAGCGGCTTAGCGAGGCGGGCTATCCAAAAGACCGGTCCTGCAAGCTCCTGGAGCAGGCCGGCAATCTGGTCGTGAGTCAGAGCTTCTGGCTGTACCAGTCGGATGGCCTGGCGCTGTTCGCCTCGCCGGAGATGTTCCAATATTACCGCCTGCCTTTGCGGTTCCAGCACGAGGTGGTTGTCTTAGATCATTTCTCGATCAGGCAATTGGTGCCCCTGTTCTCCGAGGACGGCCGGTTTTACATCCTGGCGCTGAGCCAGAAGCAGATTCGCTTCTTCGAGGCGACCCGGCTGGGCATCCAGGAGGTGGCGGTGCCCGAGATGTTGAAGAACATCGGCGACCTCCGGCAGTACGATCAGGCCGAGGAGCATATTCAGGGTCATACCATGGCGCTCACGCAGACCGCCAGGACGAATGTTGTCCTCCATGGCCAAGCGACCATCGCCGATAAGGCGACTTACAAAGACGACGTGACGAGGTACATACAGGCGGTGGCCAGGAAGTTGGAGAAGTACCTGGGCACCGATACCGCACCTCTTGTCCTGGCCGCAGTGGAGTATGAGCAGGCGTTCTACAGGCAGGAGAACGCCTATCCCAATCTTGTGGACGAGGGCATCCTCGGGAATCCGCAAGAGCTTGACCAGAACCAGATTCACGACGCAGCGTGGGAGATCGTCCAGCCGCACTTTGCCCAGGCAAGGCAGACCATGCTCGGCCATTACGCAAACCTCTCCAATACAGACAAGACCTCGGACAGCCTCGAAACGATTCTGCCGGCCGCCTATCACGGGCGAGTCCGCGCACTGTTCATAGAGGCAAACGCCAAGGCATGGGGCCGGTTCGACCCGGAGACACTGCTGACGACCGTCCACGGCAGTTGTGGAGAAGGAGACGTGGATCTCATCGACCTGGCCACCGTGTACGTGCTGGAACATCAGGGCACGATCTACGCTCTAAGGAGAGAGGAGATGCCCGCCGAGAGTCCTTTGGCAGCGATGTTCCGGTATTAGCACTGATCACTAGCCTATTGCGCGGGGGGGGGCATCGTCAAGCGAAGCTTGGCGGTAGCCATTCACGAGGCGCGGCAAAAAAACATTTTTGAAGCGGTAATTTTGGAGTAGCGCGAAGCTGGGCAAGCTGGTA
>Ga0214473_10000756_pt1 | contig 44495 bp, 32 predicted proteins | sample RVTome_7_FD_203509 | JGI IMG/M metagenome (GOLD analysis project Ga0214473, IMG submission 203509) | Soil microbial communities from uranium-contaminated site in the Upper Colorado River Basin, Wyoming, United States - RVT98D197 | ecosystem: Environmental > Terrestrial > Soil > Contaminated >...
GGATTCCAGAGTCGATAGGTCTTGCTCATCCGTGAGCCTCCGAAAATGCGTCGCCCATCATGTGCGGCAGACTGGATTATAACACTGTCTCTCGCCCTTGCAACGATTACTCGGACAGGCTCCTAGGGCCAAGGACCTCGGCGGGCATCCCGAGCGCCGGGTTGCCGTGCAACAAGAGCCGTTCCAGTGCCGTGAGTTCGCGTAGCGACTTGGGCAACGCCCTCAGTCGGTTGTCGGAGAGGTAAAGCCCCTGAAGGCGGGTTAACTGGCCGAGGAACTCCGGCACGCTCGTCAGTTGGTTGTGGAAGAGGAAAAGTGTCCGAAGTCGGGTCAATTGGCAGAGCGACTCCGGCATGCTCGTCAGTTGGTTCATTCCAAGGTAGAGCACATGAAGCTGGGTTAATTGGCCGAGCGACTCCGCCACGCTCGTCAATTGGTTGCTGTCGAGGCGAAGCCTCTGAAGCTGGGTCAGTTGGCCGATCGACTCCGGCAGTTCGGTCAAGCCGAGAACGCTCAAATCCAATGCCTTTGCTCTCTTTTTGAGGGCTTTCTGGATGCGTGCCTCGGCCTCTTTGAATGCCGCTTTGCTCTTATCTGAAGTCTCACTTGCCATATCCGCTCCTGCCGAACGCCGCCAACTCCGGCGTACGAACGGCCCATTCCGCATCCCCATGTTTCGCCGGGTGAATCACTCCCCGCCCGGCATGGCTTATTGTCCCGGCGGCGCCGGGACAGGTCAAGGGAGAAGCGGCCGGGTGGAGAATTGAACGTGATGTGCGCTGCAATGCCCGCTCTCCATTCGAAGGCCAGATGGTTCGCTCCACTCACCATGACAAAGGGGGCTATTCCGCCGTGAAGCACAGTCATACATCCTTGTGTGCGGTGCACAAAAGTACGAATTCCTTGACGGGGGGCCTTTGCTTTGGCACAATAGGCACTTTCGTGCCCGCGCAAGGTAAGCGTTTACCCTGGTGAGCCAAAGACAGTTGAAGTCGTTGTTTCGTTAGTTAATAGGGAGAACTCCATGATGCGAGTTACCGGCGGACCAGGCCGCCTGATGTCGTTCCTGGGATCGTGTCTGTTGATCCTGATCGTGATCAGCGGTTTGGCCTGCCAGAAGAAGTCGCCGCCGACGGCGGACACCAACACCGTGAAGCCCGAGGCGCCCGAGCCGAACGCATCCAAGCCGGTCGCGATCGAGCCCCAGATCGACAGGACGGTCGTTACCGTGAACGGCCGGACCGTTACCGAGCTGGAGCTGAGCAAGCGGGTCGCCATCGCCATGAAACAGGCCAGCAGCAGGCTGGCGAGTCTGCCGCCCCAGTATGCCGCACAGGTGCAAAAGCAGGCCAGGCAGCAGGTGCTCGAGAACCTCGTCGTGGAGCGATTGCTCGATGAGCAGGTCCTCGCCGCAGGAATCAAGATCACCGATGAGGACGTCCTGGCCGAGATGACCAAGACCGCGGCCCAGCAGCAGCCGCCAGTCACCATCGAGCAGTTCAAAGCCACCGTCGAGGCCCAGGGCGGCAACTTCGAGGAAGTCAAGAAGGACTTCGGCAGGGGCATGGGCTACCGCAAGCTCATGGAGAGCCAGTGGGGCGACACCGTCAAGGTGAGCGACGAGGAAACCAAACAGTACTACGACGCGCATCCGAACGACTTTGCGATTCCGGAGCAGGTCCGGGCCAGCCATATCCTGCTACTGACCCAGCCTAAGGACCCGAATGCCGATCCGAACCAGGTGAAAGCCGCGGCCAAGGAGAAAGCCGAGAAGCTGCTCAAGCAGGTCAAGGACGGCGGCGACTTCGCGGGCATCGCCAAGGAGAACTCGGAGTGTCCGTCCGCAGCGCAAGGCGGCGACCTGGGTTTGTTCCCCCGGGGCAAGATGGTCAAGCCGTTTGAAGAGGCGGCGTTCGCTATGAAGGTCGGCGACGTCAGCGACCTCGTCGAGACCCAGTTCGGCTATCACATCATCAAGGTCACCGACCACAAGGACGCCGGCGTGACCCCCTTCGAGGAGGTCAAGGCCGCCATCACCGAGGAACTCTCGAAAGAGAAGAGGCAGACAACCATCCGCCAGTACGTTCAGTCGCTCAGGGAGAAGGCGAAGATCATCTATGCCGAAGGTGAAAACCCGGCGACCATCGCACCGGCGCCGAAACCGGTAGCCCCGGCTCAGCCGGCAACGAATCCTCCGGCAACCACTGCACCGGCGAGCCAGCCCGCGGTGACGCCCGCGCCCGCTCCGGAGCCAAACGCAGTCAAACGGTAAGTCCTGACTAAGAGCTTACTCGTGTCCGATATCCAAGCAGGGGATCGCCAACACGGCGCTCCCCTGCTGGTAGTGTCCTAATTTGAACGGTATGCCCTGAAAAAAAACTTACATTTCAACCAGAAAAATGTTTGACACTCTACGGCATTGCACTATACTCAATTCCGACCTGATTATGAACACGATCTGAAGCACACCGCTTGCTCGGCTTGTTAGCTGGGCCATGTATACGACTTGAACCCGACATAGTGATGCCCGTCTATCTGGATGGGCCGCGCAGTTATTGGTTTGGTTCAAGGACGCGTACGATGAAGCCTACAAGGATGCAGAGGCAGCACACCGTTTCCCTCCGCGTGACCCAAGAAGAAAAACACGAAATCGAGGCGGCAGCGCAAGCTGCTCGCGTCGGAGTGAGCGGATTTCTGCGCAACTTATTCTACACCACAGCGATGACGCAGGAAAAACCGCGCGCACTCAGAGTCGGCAAGTAAATCGCCCGGACTTATAGGAAGGAATCTCAATGATGGGAACAGGACCACCAAAGCATGACGCCCAGTTGGTAGCTGCAAACTACTAGCTGGGCGTCCATGTTGTCGATGGGGACGGGACGGTTCCGACTCAGGACTTTAGACCCCAGGGTCGCGGGATCAACACCCGCCGTCTCCATCTTTGCCGGGGGTAGCAAGGGCACCCGTCGGTCCTACAACTGATTCGGGTCGGGGTTCGAGTCCCCGTACCTCCAATATGTTCGATCAGGATATATTGTACCGCGTACCGCGCGCTCGTCAAGAGGGATTGTCGGCATTCGGGCCAAGATTCCGTAGCTCCTTGCGCGCTGCTGCCATAAGGCGCTCTCTTGCCCACGATGAGAATGATAGACCAGACAAGCGGGCCGCCTTCTCAAACTCACTCTTAACATCGGGCAGCACCCGAACCTGTATGACCTGTCGTTGTGCCGCATCCGACTTGGGTCTTCCCTTCTTATTCATACCGCTTATTGTACTGCAAAATAATTGCGCTGTCAAGCAGAATTCTCTTGACTGTGTATTAAAGTGCAGTACAATAATTATATAATCAGTCAAGAGTGATTGTAGGAGTTTAGAACATGGCAAACAACTTGAGTTTCGAGAAGCAAGTCCAGATCATCAGCTCGTTGGCGGAAGACTCCAGCATCCGGGCGGTCGAGAGAATAACCGGCGTTCATCGCGATACGATTATGCGTCTCGGCGCTCGTGTTGGGCAAGGATGCTGCCGGATTCTTGATAGGGTCATGCGGAACCTCACCTGTGAATACCTTCAACTGGACGAAATCTGGGGCTTCATCGCGAAGAAGCAACGGAACGTCGCGCCCGGTGAAGTCGGGACTGGTGATGCCTGGACGTTCGTTGCTATCGACGCCAAGTCAAAGGCTGTGCCATGTTTCAAGGTTGGCAAGCGCGACGCAGAGACTGCGCAAGCCTTTGTCTGTGACTTATCCGGTCGGTTAGCCAACCGCGTGCAAATCTCCACTGACGCACTCGCAGCATACGTCGAGGCTATCGAAAAGGGCTTCGGCGGAAACGTCGATTATGGCCAGATCGTAAAAACCTACGCCTCAGAGAAACCTCTGCCGGCAAGTAGTCGGTATAGCCCGCCGGAGATAGTGAAGGTCAGTAAGACGATCATCAACGGCAACCCGGAGCCCTGGAATGTCTCTACGAGCTACATTGAACGCCAAAATCTGACCTTGCGCATGCACTGCCGCAGGCTGACCAGACTGACGAATGCGTTCTCTAAGAAGCTGGAGAATTTCAATGCGGCCGTTGGGCTTCATTTCGGCTACTATAATCTGGTCAAGGTCCACAGAAGCATTAGAATGAGTCCGGCAATGGCAATCAGAGCCACGGATCGGCTCTGGTCCACTGCGGATTTAGTTGACGCGGCTTTGGCGGAAACGAAATGACCTATATAGAAGCGATACAGGACGCGATCCGCCGCGTACACGGATGCGAGTCGCGCCACATAGAGTCCGTCCCTGTGCATGAAGAATTCCAGGGTCAGACGATTTGGGATGGCACGGTGGAAGTCTTCGAGTTGATCGGCCATCCAAAGGCGCACGTCTGCTATGCGTGGGGACATCATGCGGGCAAGGACGACAAGCAGAGTCGATATGTGACCGTTCTCAAAATCCCGCCGGTGGATTCTCCAGCCTTTGCGGTTAGGTTCTCCATAGCATCAGACCTCAAGAAGTGACAAAGCACGGAGCCATACCCGTATGTTCAAAATTGACGCTGCTTTCGATAAAGTTGCCGCTCTGGTTACTACGTTTCATCGCAATGAATCCCGCTACAAATCCGCCGAATACTCAGAGGCAGCCGCACGCAAAGACTTCATAGACAAGTTCTGGATTGCTCTCGGTTGGGACGTGAACCACGACCAGCAGACCAACCCTTACGAGCAGGAAGTCAAAGTTGAGCGCGGTGTCGCAACGGGCGGCAGCGAGCGCAGAGCCGACTACGCCTTCTATCTTGCGCCACAATTCCACGAAGTCCGGTTCTTCGTCGAGGCAAAGAAACCAGTCGCTGAGCTTGAAACGAAGGAGAACTACTTTCAAGTCATTCGCTACGGCTGGAACAGCGATACGCCGCTCGCCGTGCTCACTGATTTCGAGGAACTCCACGTCCTGGATTGCCGTTACAAGCCAGATATTGAGACAGCCCTCCGTCGATCTATCAGCAAGTACCACTACACGGACTACACTAACCGTGACAAGTTCTTGGAGATCTATTGGCTGTTCTCACGCGAAGCCGTAGCCAGTGGGTCAATAGAGAAACGCGACAAGGAACTCCCCAAGCCTCGCGGCAAGGCCGTACAACGCGGGTTGTTTCCTGGGGGCTACCAGAGCATTGATGAGTCTTTCCTGGCCGAACTCGACGAGCATCGCAGTTCCTTGGCGCGGAACTTCAAGAATCACAATCCCAGATTCGACAGCGAGACGTTGACCGAACTCGCCCAGCGCACTCTCGACCGGCTCGTCTTCCTGCGATTTCTCGAAGACAAGGGGATCGAAGGGGAACGCCGTGTGGAACGCTTCGGTGAGAAGGGTACATCATGGGAAGACTTTATCGCGGCCAGCCATCGCCTCGACGACATCTACAACGGGATCGTCTACAAGCACCATGCGATCCTCGACGACGTCAAGTTGCGCATTGATGAAAAAGACTTTGCCGACATCTGCGAGAGTCTCGCCCATATCAACTCCCCTTACGACTTCAACGCCATCCCGATCCATATCTTAGGTTCCATCTATGAGCGATTCCTTGGCAAGGTCATCGTCGCCACGGATAAACGCGCCACGGTTGAACCGAAACCCGAAGTCCGCAAAGCTGGTGGCGTTTACTACACTCCCGAATACATCGTCCGTTATATTGTGGAGAATACTGTTGGCAAACTCATTGTGGGGAAGACGCCCAACCAGATCGCCGCCATGCGCTTTGCCGACATTGCCTGTGGCAGCGGCTCGTTCCTCCTGGGTGTCTTTGACTTGCTGATAAACTACCACGGTCGCTACTACAACGAGAACCCCACCAAAGCTCGCAAAGATGATTGTACCAAACGCGATGGCAGACTTTATCTCACGCTCCACAAGAAACGGGAGATCCTTCTCAATAATATCTATGGCGTGGACATCGACGCACAAGCCGTCGAGGTCTGCCAACTATCGCTCTACTTGAAGTTGTTGCAGGAAGAGACGGAAGCCAGTGCCCGCCAATACCTGCTCGACTTCGAACACACTGCGCGGCTAAAGAAGCTGCTGCCCGATCTCGGCAAGAACATCATCCGCGGTAACTCGCTCATCGGCACGGACATTTTGGATGGCCAACTTTTCGCCACTGACGAAGAACTCAAGCTCAACCCGATGAACTTCGAGGACGCCTTCCCCGAAGTGATGAAGCACGGCGGCTTCGATGTGGTCGTCGGGAATCCACCATGGGGTGCACAGTTTAGCGAAGTAGAGAAGGACTATCTTCGCCGCAAGTGCGAGCCAATTCATGTAAGAACCCCAGAGTCCTTTAACTACTTCATCTACGGAATGTGGTTGTCTACAAAGAAGAACGGTGTTGTCGGTACGATTATTCCGAGCAGCTTCCTACACCAACATGAATTTTGGAGGACGAGGAAAATCCTTGTCGAGTCTTCACGGATCTATCGAGTCTGCAATCTTGGTGATGGAGTTTTCCAGAAAGTGACTGCTCCAACATGCATTCTGGTTTTCCGAGCCCAGAAGGCTACTGATGGCGCGAGATATATTGACTTGCGACAAACTGAACGAAGCGACTTGCCTTCTGCTCTTTCCCAAGAGACTGGTGGACAGGACGCAGGACAAATTGGTCGTGATTCAGAGTCATTTATATTACAGGTACGTGCCGGCCTTCGAATAATCGACAAATGCAATCGTTGGCCAAAACTGAAGGAGGTTGCAGAGGATGTCGCAACTGGAATCAGTTCTGGTCTCGATGCGGCATTCATCTACACGCAAAAGGAGGCGAGACATCTACATTTGGAGCCGCATCTCCTGCGAAGGCTCGTCATTGGCGAAGAGATTCACCGATATTTACTGACCCCGCGATCAGGAAAGCTCATCGCGTATATCGCGCGTGAGATATCACAAAGAGATTTCCCGAATATCCTCGCTGCGCTCGAAATCCACCGTGACCGACTCAAGAAACGCGTAGAAACCGCGAGCGGGTTGATTCCGTGGTTTACGCTATACAGACCAAGACGCAGAAAGCTCTTTGATTTGCCCAAGATCCTGATTCGCCAAACGGCAGATCGAATCCTCGCTGCATTCGACTGTGACAATTTCTACTGCCTGAAGAGCGCTATTATAGTCCAACTCGCAGATGAGACGCGGGGTTCGTACAAGTATGTGTTGGCTCTGCTTAACTCGCGTTTGATCCATTTTATCTATGACGATTTGGTTGGCGAACGGGCACGCGTTTTCCCTGAAGTCAAACCCGTCCAACTCTTCAAGCTCCCTATTCGGACAATGAACTTCTCCAACTCTGCTGACAGGATGCGTCACGACGAGATAGTGGCAAAAGTAGACGCGATGCTGGAGGCGAAGAAGCATTTGGCGAAAGCGCAGACCGACAAGGACAAGACCTACTATGAAAACAAGTGTTCCGCCCTTGACCGTCAAATCGACCAACTCGTTTACGACCTCTACGGCCTGACGGACGACGAAATCAAGATCGTAGAGGAGGCAACGCAGAAGACGATCCGATCTGGGGTTTACGAGGGGATTTTCTCAAATTAGGACACTACCCCCCTGCTTTGCTTCTTGACATCCAGAGGATTTGGAGACATTCTCGTGCGATGCTCAGTTGTCATCCTGACCTTGGGGTGGCTTCGATTCGCTCCGCCGCAACCAAAATCAGGCTCATCCGGGTTTCTGCGTACCTCGGGGTGGCACAGTGCCAGCGACCGGGGACGCTGTCCCCGGACCCCTGGCATTTTGCGCGGTTCGCCAATAGCATGGCAGCGGGCCGACCGACGACCCGTTGCAGGCCCTGCAGACGACTCTGTTCTGCCGCCAAGGCGGCGATCTGGTCGTTCAGGGCTTGCAGACGCTCTCGGGTGTGGCGAAGTCGCGGTTCAAACTCCGCCCGATCCAGCAGCCCCTCCTGGTAAGCGTCGATCAGGCGGCCCAGGCCCCGCTTGGCCTTTTGCGCCGCGGCGTTCAGGGAATTCAGGCCGCTGTCGCTGGGGGCCTGGGTCAAGCGTCGCTCGTACTCGCGGGCGATCCGCTGGGGCTCTCGCAGCAAGGAACAAACGTCTTGCCAGACCGCTGGTTCCAGCCGATCGCCACGCACGGACTTGTTCCCACAGAGGCGTTGTCCCCCGAACCGGTAGGCGTCACGACCGAGGCACCGGTAGTAGGCGTACCGTCGTTTCTGGCCGTGGGCTGTCTTACCGCCGGCGCCCCAAGCGGGCGGGCGCAAAGACTCGGTCGATGCCAAGGTCCTTGGGCATTTTCCTGATCGCTTCCATAGCCAAAACATCCTCCCTGAAGGTCTTCGCCCATTCGTGGCGAAAGCTACTGACTTCCGCCAACGCCCTTTCCATCGGGCATCTGCCATTGGGCTCTGGATATGACTACCTCCAGAATGGCCGGATGTTGTGCGACATTGTTGGCGGCGTGTGCCAGGGGCGTCGGAGACAACGTCCCCAAGAGGCAACGGAGCGCGCAGAAACCGGATGAGTTCAAAAATGCTTGCCAAAAAACAAGACGTTGCGTCATTGCAGTGCAGGCACGTATCGTTACGAATGGTTTAATCCTGCCAAAGGAGAAGACGCCGACAGCGGCCACATTCAGGCGGCGGATGGAGGCCGGCGTGACCTTGTCGGACAACCTCACCGCTAACCCATTGTTCGTGAACCCAACCGGCGCCCCCGTCACGTTTAGCGGCAAGACTTTTGCCGAGTGGCAGGCGGCCGGTGAGGACAGGGACAGTCTCGTCGCCGACCCGCTGTTTGTGGACCCGGCGAATGGCGACTTTACCCTGCGGCGGGGTTCCCCCGCGTCGCAAATTGGCTTTGATCCATGGGACATGTCGGCCGTCGGGCCGCGCCCCCCTGCAGCGACGTCCAGGTAAAACTCGGAGCCTGCTGAATGGGCCGTGCGCCGGTAGATGAGAACCCAGTCGCCCTGTGGCAGGGAGAAACCGACAGTCCCCCCGGCCACCGCGCCGAGTTCCTTCCTCGTCCCGTCGCGAGGATCGATTCGCACGGCGGAACACTGCCCCGGAGCGAGCGTAACCGTGCTCGTCCCGCCGTGGAGCGAATAGACGAGATAAGCCTCGCCGGGCTTGGCCAGCGCGAAATTCGTCCGCCAGGCCTCGCCGTCGAGAGTGACTTCGGCGGGCGTGACGCTCTCGTTGTGAGGCTCCATCTGGCCGTATGGAAGGTCGGCCATCACGTCGTGAAGCACACGCAGATACCTCGGCGTGACGCTGCCCTTCATTTTGGGAAGTGGATCGCCCGTCTCGTACACCGCCAGGCTTCCCCACACCGTATAGGCTCCTGCCGTCGCCGCCGTCCAGAAGGTCGGCCGCATCCGCTCGGGAGTCTGCGAGTTCCAGGCGCTGGCCGTCCCGCCCATGTCGTATCCCGGCTCTTCATCGATCACGGGTTGGCCGAATCGCCTTAGATCGATCAGCAGTTGGTTGCGCCGGGCATACGTGCGTTCGTTGTAGGTCGGCGTCTTGGGCTGGGGAACGTCATCCGTCATGGCTTGGGCTGTGCCGATCGATCCCATCTGGACCTGCTTCAACATGAAGTCGGTCCAGCCGGCGAAGGGCCAGTCCCGCAGCAAGGTGAAGTAGCTCGGATTGACCGCGAACTCGTGCCAACTGGGGTTGTGCACCGAGACCGGCTGACCGAAGACGGCCCGGCTTTTCAGGAAGCTGCCCATTTCGTTCGCCCATGTGTGGCTCTTGAGGTCGAACGCGGGATCCTTATAGTCGGTGGTCTTGATCTCGACCTCGTTCGCCAGGACCGGCATCACGTTGTTGAAGGCACCGAGGCGGGACATGCCGTAGCGAATGTAGGCCCTGTCCTGCTCCGGCGTCATCTTCCACATGACCTCACGCCGAGGATCGTAGTAGAAGTACGGCGAGGCCAGGATGTCCGCCTGCCGGAGGGCATCGATGAATTCGTCAATGGCGCGGAAGGCTTCCACGTGGTACCGCGTGTAGTCCGGTCCGGGAGTGAACAGGTTTCGCTGGGTGTACACCGGGTCTTTCTTGGAGTCCACCCCCGGCATCATGAACAACACCCGATTGATGCGGTTAGCCTTGAGGAAGGCGATCAAAGGAGGCCACGTGGACGGCGGGGCGAACTGACAAGTGAGCCGCGTGCTGATCAAGAATCGCGGCGTGCCATCGGCATGGACGAAATGGTATCCTTCGGCCTTGAGTGGTCCGTGCAAATAGGGCTTCTTCGGTGCCACGCACTCGATGGTCCCGGTCTTGCCGTCGAGACCGCCGTCGTTGGACGCCGTCGTCCAATGCCAAGTGCCGAGTTGCCTGGGCATGAAGCGGAACCGCCACGCGCTGCCGCCGTCATGGAACCCATCCACCGTGAGCTGAGCCCCCGAGGATGCATGGGTGAACGTGGCGGTGCAACTTACGTCTTGGAATGGGTTCGCGTACGACCCCGAGGTGGTGAGGGTTCCCTCGTAGACGTCCCAACGCTCCACGTTCGTGGGACGAAGGTCCGTTGCCGCATTTGTCACGGCGGTCGGCTGGCCGGCCGCCACCGTCTGGTCGGAGACCGCCGCTACAGCAGGCACCCTTGCATCGACTTCGACGGTATGCACAAAGAACTGCTCGCCGTGCGGCGAGACGGTGAGCGCCCACTGCCCGTCTGGAGCCAGGACCCCCGACGGACAGTAGCCGGCCTGAGTGCCTCTGGGGTCGGCGGCGTTGGCAACGACGATCCAGAGCTTCCCTGTCCGGGCACGCAACCGAAGATTCGTTTCGTGGTAGGAACGGTTAAGCGTCAGGCTTTCGCCCGTGCCCGCGCCTGTGTTCGCAGAAAGGAAGATCACACGCGCACCCATTTCTTTCAGCTTTTGAGAAAGGTGCGGATCGTCCATGGGAGTCCATTCCGGATTGGCCCACATGTCGTTACAGACAAGCCCCCCTACGGTGATGCCGAACAGGTTGAAGGTGCGCAACGGCCTCGACTGAAAGAAGTCGATCTCTCCCTTGGCCGCCGGATTGGGCACGTGGCGGCAGAGGAGGATCTTCGCATGGAAGCCAAGGTACTTACCCTCATTGTCGTAGAATCGTTGTGCGTCGTAACGTTGCCCATCCTCCGCTTCGAAGCAGGTTCCGAGGACAAGCGCCAGCTTTGCCGCGCGGGCTCGTGGCAGGAGCTGATCGAGAGCTTGTTGGGTCGCTGCGCCGTCGAAATCGGGCGTGTAGCCGGAAAGGGAGCCTTCCGGCGTGATGAGGACGTCTGCTTTCTCCCGTGCGGCATACTCGATCGCCCGTGTGAGCGTCTCCACGTTCTTGGCGATATCGCGGACCACGGGGACCTGCGCACCTGCCACCCGGATTCGGATCTTCCTCCCCGCCGACAGATTCGCGGACGTGGCGGGGTCCCCAACACGTGGTCTCTCGTCTGGGGTCCCCGTCACGACCGCGGCCATCACTTTCGACAGAAGCGTAGAAAAGAATTCCGGCCGAGCATTGAGCACTTGCTCGAGGCCGCCCGCTCGCGCCGTCTGATGAGCGACGATCATGTCGAGGCTGGGAATCACGACGCAAATGTCCTTCCCGTAGCCGCTCATCCAGAATGCGTCTTTGGGAATGAAGGGCCATACCGCCCGCTGCGACGAAGGCCAGTCCGGCGACCAGTTCATCCACCAGCCGTGCCAGGTGTGCAGGAAGTGACTCGGCGGATCGTCCGTGGTCAACCACTGAGTGTTGTTGCCGGGACCGTCCGTCACGTTCATCAAGAATCTCGGCCATTGCGTACACTTGGCAATCAAGTCCGGCCGGACAAGCTGCTGGAGGCCGCTGCCGTTGTCCCAGGCCCCCTGGTGGAGCATGAGGTATCCGAACCGGGCAAAAATCGCGCGTGTGCATAAAGGCGTAGCCGGCGGCGCCGTAGGCATCCCACAACCGCACCGACTCCGCCCCGATGGGCTCGCTGATATGCTGGCGAAAGAAGCTCTTCAGGCTTTGACCTGACGCGTTCTCGATGACCATTCCCTCCAGACACACGGCGGCAGAGGAGTACTGATCGATCGTTTCCGGCGCATGGACAACCGGAAGCGAGAGCACCATATCCAGGTCTCGAATCCCCATGTCCATCGCTTGAAGCCCGGAACACATGGTGGGCAAGTCTCTCACCTTGATGAGCTTCTTGCGAGGATCGGAATCACCCCACGTGGCGGGCAGGTAGTGGTGCGTGAAATCATCGTATCCGATCTTCTTGGGGAGCCGGCCCGCGTCACTCAACTCGAACAACTTGGCCAGCGCCAAGCCGGTCAACGACTTGGTGGACGAGTTGACGGGCCCGATGCCGACGTGGTCCCACTCTCCGACGATCCATCCGTGGCGGATGACGAGCAGGCTCTGACGCTGCCCCAGGCTCTCGACGTAATTCCAGGCATCGACAAGATGGTCTGCATCGAGGCTGGCAGCGTTCAACACCGCGGATTTCTGATCCGCCGTTGGAACGGCATTCTTCGTGACGAGCGTCCGCCATCCCCCTTTCGACTCCGGCGGCGGATAGTATGTTCCCGCACCTGCAGTCGGCGTCAAGAAGACGCACGCAGCCAGCAGGGCTCCCGCGATGATCCCCCGTGCCGGGGTGGGCGACCGCAGAGTCGATGGGGACTTACTTCTTGCCACGCCGTTGCGGTGAGATAAACCGAGGATGGCTTCTCGCAGAGTCATTGTCGTTCTTTCCAGAAACCCAACGGTGTCGGGTACAAAATACCGCATGATCATAGCCACGAGAGTGAGCCGGCGGCAAGATAAATAGACCGGCTCAATGATTCAACCATCACGAATTCGCTTGCGTGGCGAAGGCTGAGAGAGTACGAAACAACACAAAACACTGGCTGGTTTTTGACCCGGTCATAATTGGCCGGAGTTGATCCGATCAGTGACATATAGGTGAGCCTTACCTGGAGGTTTATCAAGGTGAACGCAAAGTGGGATTTCACATTGGTACTATGTCTGGCGACGGGCATATTCGGCGACTGGGTGGCAGTGTCCGCCGGACGCACGGCCCATGGATCGCAATCGATGTCGGCCGGAGTCTCCCTCTTTGCCCCGGGTGATGGAGGGACGCCCCGCGACGCGAGTCGGATCGCGGTCGTGGGGCAGAACGAGTTCCGGGTTCGCGCTTGCGCCGAGGAAGGCCACAGTGTGCTGACCCATGCGGTCTCTCGCGTCGATCTGATCTGCCGCAACAACGGTGTGAAGGCTCAAGATATCGTCCTGCACATAGACCTCTCCGAGGATGGACGCCGGACCAATGCTGACAGCAGTCCCTTTGGCGGCATGTCCACACGGGACTTCATTTTCATCCGGCCGCCGGGCCAGCCTTGGAGGCAGATTGATGGGGACGTTTCGGGTTGGGTCTGCACGGTGCGATTCTCGGCGCCGCCCGGCGAGACCGAGGTTGGCTTGAGTCCCTGGTACACTTACGGCGACTACTTGAACTTCGTCCGCTCGCTTCCTGAGGATCCTCATCTGAAGAAGACGCGGCTGGGCACGAGCGATGGCGGCCGGGAGCACTGGGAACTGACCATCACCGATCCGGGCGTGCTGCCTGAGAGCAAGCGGACGATCTTCGGGCACGCCCGGGAACACGCCTATGAGACTTTCTCCTCGTATGCGATAGAGGGACTTGTCGCGTACCTCCTGTCCGATGCCGCCGCTGAGGCGCGACGGCGATATCAATTCGTGCTGCACCCTATGACCAATGTGGATGGCGTCGCGCAAGGCTACGAGTATCGCAGTGGCTATGATCACCCTCAGCCTCGTGGCACAGCCACGGCGAAGCTGACGTTCGACGCGATCGATCGACTCCGGCCGCACTGCGCTGTGACTTGGCACAACTGGGTCGCTCCCCGCGATGAGGACTGCCTGTTCTACACGGACTCCGAGGACGGGAAGGCCAGCCGCCGGGCGTGGGACTTGTTCATGCAGAGGTTTCCGTCTCCTCGCGGCGTGGGCCACTACTGGGAGAGCGAGGTCAATCCTCTCGCGAAAAACTGGTTCGGCCGCGCCTCGCTCACGGAGAGCAACGTGCATCAGTACGCTATGAAGCGCTACGGCACGCAGATCTGGGGCTGGGAGATGCCCTGGTGGGGCCGGAATGAAGGTGATCCCACGCAGGCGGCGAGGAAGGCGGGTGCCGATTTCGGCCGGGCCTTCCTCGCGACGCTGGATATCATCGCCGCCAGCCCGACCCCTGTCGTGCCGGAGACACCTGCTGTGACTGTTCCGCGTTGGGAGATGCATGAGTTCGAGTTGCATGGCCGCTGCCACGTTGACAATCCGTTCCGCGATGCGGCACTGGTGGGTGAGTTCACCTCGCCATCGGGTAAGCAGATCGTCACCGAAGGCTTCTGCGACGGTGGCGACACCTGGCGGCTGCGCTTCACGCCGGATGAGGAAGGCGAGTGGCATTACCTGTTGTGGGGAGAGGGAGTCGAACTGCATCAGCGCGGACGGCTGCGCTGCATCGCGCCGCGCGGTCCCGGCTTCATCCGCATTCACCCGGACAATCCATATGCGTTTGCCTATGCCGACGGCATGCCTTTCTTTCCGATGGGCGACACGTGTTACGGCCTTTACAGCGACAGTCCTATCACCCCGGCTCTGCGAGAGCAGTATCTCAAGACCCGGCGGTCACAGCGGTTCAACTTCGTGCGGCTCGGCGTCATCCACAGCCCGACGCATGGGCAGACCGACCCCAACTACTGGCCGTGGGGCGGGACGCCCGAGAAGCCCGATCTCGACCGTCTCAACCCGCCGTTCTTTCGGGGCTTGGATGCCGTACTGACCGAGATGCGGGCGGTGGGAATGAACGCCGAGCTGATCGTGCTCAACTACTACCTGCGGCCGTTCACGGATGTGAAAGCCTGGACGCCGACGCGAGAGCGGCAATGGCTGCGCTACCTTACCGCACGATACGCGGCCTTTCCCAACCTGTTCCTGTGGACCATCGCCAACGAATACGAGACGCACCCAGACGGCAGCTATCGCCTCGATCAGCCGGAAGACCCGCAGTGGGCCGGAGCGACCGCCCGGTTCATCAAGCAGCACGACCCCTATCGCCATTTGGTCACGGTCCATCCAGTCATCTCGGCGAGCACGCAAGGCCGGACGCCGAACGACCCATTCGACCCTCCCTGGCGGATCGGCGAATTCTTCGGCAAGGACGACGCCATGGATGTATTGTCGCAGCAGACGGGGCAATTCGGCAAAGGGGTCATCTGGGACGAGCGACTTCTGTGCTGGACAGGCGACGCCCCCGACCTGGTCGCCAGTGTCCGCGCCGACCGTCGGTACGGCCGGCCCGTGCTCAATACGGAAAGCGGCTATGAGTATCTTCGGGGATATCCTACGGAAAAGAAGCAGGTGCACCACACCGATAAGGTGCGACATTCCGCCTGGCGGATCGTCTGTGCAGGCGGCTACTTTGCCGCCGGCTTCAACGGCACTATCGGCCATAATGACATCTGGAATCGGATCGACGCCCCGAACCATTACACCTTCGTCGTGAAGGATGAAGGTGCGGCGGCACAGTTGGGCTTACTGTACGATTTCCTCGCGCCGCTGCCTTTCTGGCGGATGCAGCCTTTTGATCGAGTCGCGCCGGAGACAGCCGTCGCACTGGCTGAGCCGGGGCAGATCTATGTGATCTACTTGCCGCACGGCGGGGAGATGACCGTGGACCTTAGCGACGCGAAGAACCCTTTGACGGCACGCTGGTTCAACCCGCGCGACGGCACGTGGGCCGAGCCGTTCGAGGTCCCCGGCGGCCGCCAGGTTGCGTTCCAGGCCCCTGGCGTCTCCGATTGGGTACTGCACCTGAGCCGTTCCACCCGCCATTGCATTGGCCGCCGGTCCGATTCTCTCGTCATTCCCCGCGACGCACACAGCCCAAGAAACGCGAGCGTGATTGCGGCCCATCCGACGGCGGCTGTGCCATCGATCCATGATGGTCCGGCGTTGCCTTTTCTGATTTCAGTTCTCCTGCGATTGACCCTCGACTACGGCCGGCGCGACCGATAGAGCGTTCTCTGTTGGGATGGGCCTTTCGTCGCGGGGGTCGGGGCGGTCCCCGTGACCTTGATTCGGATCTCCTGCCTGACCGCGTTGCCGTCGTTGTCGGTCACCGTCAGATAGGCCGTGTAGAGGCCCGGATTGTAGAAGGTCTTCACCGGGTTGGGATTGAGATAGAAGGGGTCTTTGTCCGGCCCGCCGTTCGGGTTGTACGAGAAGGTCCCATCGCCGAACGTCCAGACATATTCGACGATCCGGCCGTCGGCGTCGGTCGCCTCGGCGGAGAAATGCACGGTGAGCGGGGCATCTCCTTCCGTGACATCCGCCTTGGCCGTCACCTCGGGTGCTTTGCCGGTCGTGGTTTTTCGCAGATACCACGGCATCGCCGTCGGATCGGTCTTGAAGAAGGCGTAGAGCTGGTCCGCGCACTTCTGAGCGCCGGAGGCCTCCGGGTGGGGGTTGTTGTACACGTCGCTGGTCGGCTCACAGCACGTCCAGATCAACCCATCCGAGCGAGGCTTCAGGCCGTCGCACCAGAAGTAGGGTCCCCATAGGATCAACGGTGCTTTGGCGGGTCCTTTTGCTGGGTCCCAGTTCAAGTCGGGGTCGCCCTTGGTCTGCTTGTCGATCATCCAACGGATCGAGAAGCCCGCCTCGTAGCAGTCCGGCTCGCCCTTGCGGTACATGATGTAGGCACGCTCGCGGCTGGTGTAGTAGGCCAGCTTGAGATTGGGGAAATGCACCTTGAGGTTGCGAGCCGTCGCTTCGAGATAGCCCTGCAGTTCCTGGGCATACGCCGGGAACGGCCCCGTCTCACGCAAGGCATGAAGGACCCAGACTACCTGCACCTGGGCCGGGGCGCCGCTGGCTTTGGCCAAGAGACTCTTCATGGTCGAATAGGTCGTCGAGTCGACGGGCTCCCAGTCCATGGCCGCCCGTGTCCCCTGGGCGCCGTTGACGATCAGTAGTTGCGGGTTGCGGGCGGGGTCGATCTGGGCCCGCTTGTGAAAGGCGGTGTACGGCAGGTCCGGGCGACCCTCGAAGAAGATATTCGTGTTGGACATGCCCACCGACATCAGGACGATCTTGCCCCCTTGGGGGTCAGGGTTGCCCTGGGCGTCGAGCGGCTGGATCTGGTTTTTGGCGATCTCCAGCACGGCGGCCTCGAACTCCGGCGGGCGGGTAGGCCATCCATCCGGATACAGCCCACCCAGCTCCGTGTGACCGTCCCGGGTGTACGTTCCTAACCCCAGGTCCGGCAACGGGATATAGCCTAGCTCCGTCAGTGAAGGGTCCATCAGGTTCTGCGGCTGTGCCACGGCCTGTTGCGGTGTAATCCAGTAGCACGCGGCGAGCGCTAGCATCAACAGCTTCATCATAGCTTCAGGTTTCATAGACTGTCCTTTCCTACGGTGTCAATCGGCGATAGACCATATAGAATAGGACGCCGGGGGCACGGCCGCTATTGCCGTAAGGACCGTAAATCGGTTGCGGCCGTGCGGCTCGTCTCGTCAAGCTGAGACTGCGGCTTGTGACGGGAAGGCTTGAGCGATATTCCTGTTGCGGTGTTTCCTACACATAGTTATGGAACAGGATTGCCGAGTTGAATACCGGCATTGTTGCAGGACAGGTGGAATGCGGGAGGTCGCTCTTATGGTCAGACAGGCGATCTCTGTGTTTATGACGATGTTTCTCCCGGCAAGACCATCGCCAAGCTGCGCGTGACGCTGCCACCCACGACCTCACATTTGTCCTGCCACAATTCGGTTGTACACGCGCACTCAACGCGCATTGCGCTACCCCCAAAGCGAGGCTTGCGGTAGAATATGGTTATGGACGAACGAGAGAAACAACGTGTCCGGCAGTGGATCCGGAATTGGGAAGCGGCACGTCCCGTGCTGGAACGTCTGCGCGACGAAGCGATACGCAACACCGACACCGCGGCGGCCATCGAACAACTATCCGATGCCTTCGAATCCGCGAGGCGGCACTGGATGCCGCCCGCCACGTCAGGTCTCGTCGAGCAGCAACGCTGGTTTGCGAAGCTTCGCCGATCTCGTTGACCATCTCTGGCCGCATGTTGGAGACCTGGCATCCTCATCGCCGGCCGCCCATATCACGAAATTCTCAAAATCGGTGAGTTTTCCACGCCCGGCAGGGTTATACCTTTGTAGATGGCGCTGCGAAATGCCAAAACCGGTTGTCCCATGGGAGCCTGCGCAGATGAGGAACTGATGAGTCGCGTGCAGAAGCAGGACGTTTCTGCCTTTGAAGAGTTGTTCCGGCGGTATGAGCAGCGGGTCTTCGCCTTCTTCTGGCGGCTGTGCGCGCACCGGTCGGAGGCGGAAGACGGGACCCAGGAGACGTTTCTGAGGCTGTGGAAGGCTCGCGAGCGTTATGAGCCTACCGGCAAGTTCTCCACGTACGTGTTCCAGATCGCGAAGAATCACTTCCTCCATGAGCGAGCGAAACAAGGCCGTCGGATGAATTCCCCGCAGCCGTTCGCGTCCGAGGCGTCTTCACACGGAGCAGATGGCCGTATGCTCACCAGGGAGCGTGACCTCGCAGTGCATGAAGCGGTGGCTCGGCTCCCGGAGTCCCTGCGGCTGGTCTACGTGCTGACCGAGCAGGAGGGAATGTCCTACAAGCAGGCCGGCGAGGTGCTCGACTGTCCTGTGGGGACGGTCAGCTCAAGGAAGGTCGAGGCCGTCAGGAGACTGCGCGAGTCGCTGCAACCACTGAGGGACGAGCTTCTCGGCGATGGAGAAGAGTAGAAACATGAGTAGAGGAATTAGCGCGAGGTGAATCCATGACATCGTGTGACAGATACCAGGCGGGCATTGTGGCCGTCTTTGACAATGAGGCCAAGGACGAGGACCTTCGGCTTGCGGCCGGTCATCTTCAGGACTGCGCGGAATGCCGGGCGTTCTGTCTGGACCTCATCGGCATCCGGCGGGCCCTGGTGTCTGCTTCCCCGCCGAGCCTGTCGTTCCCTGCAAGGCAGCAGATTCTCGACAACATCAAAGCCAATCAGGCGGATCGCGGGGAAGTGTGCGGGGGAGACCGCGCACGATTGCTCCACCTGGGTGGACCTTGGCGCTGGGCCGCTGTCCTCGTGATTAGCCTGTTGTCGATAATGTGTCTCGCCTTGGCTCGGACGGCAAAGGACCTGCGGATCAAGCTCGGGGCGGCCGAACAGCAGGTGGCGGCCATCCACGAGAAAGCAAAACTTGCGGAATCCCAGGAGCGGCAACAGAAGGCGATTTCCGCGCTGTACTTTCGTATGGCCGAGCTGGAAGAGCGCGTCAATCGTGTGTCGCCATCGAAGCGGGCCTCCGTTCCGGCTCAAGCGTATGAACGCCCTGAGAGACAAAGCAACCTCTGAATATCCACGGATTCGAAGAGCAAACAGGAGATGGAAAAATGCGTACGATAAGACTACTCATTGTGACAGTCGCGCTCGGAATGTTTTCAGGCATCCTCCAAGCAGAAGAAGCGTACCATGTCGCCAAAGTCTGGCCGGAGGCGCCGCAAGGATGGCACTTCTTCAAACCCAGTGGCGTCGCTGTGGACAAGGCAGGGAACGTCTATGTGGGCGACAGCGGCAATTACCGCGTCAAGAAATTCGACGCCGAAGGCAGGCTCATCGCCCAATGGGGAAGCCCCGGCCAGGGAGACGGGCAATTCAATACGATAGCCAGTGTCAAGGTGGACGGCTCGGGGATCGTCTATGTGTTCGACACGGATTTTCCCAAGGGGCAATACAATCGAATCCAGAAGTTCACTCCCTACGGGCAGTTCGTTGGGAAACTGGAGAGGAAGACACCGGACGCAGACACAGTCAAGTTGCCAATTGATCTGGCTACGGATAACGAGGGAAACATCCTTGTGCTCGCCGTCGATTACAGACGGGAGTCCAACCGCACCTACGGCGTCCGGGTCGAGAAATACTCGCGGAATGGAGAGTTCCTTTCACAGTGGGCCGCAGAGGCCGGAAGTGGCGACGGGCAGTTGCAGCGACCCAACGCGATCGCGCTGGATGCCGAAGGGAACATCTATATCACTGAGATGGCTAACAGCCGCGTCCAGAAGTTCGACTCTTTCGGGAAGTTTCTCACAAAATGGGGAGCTTCATGGGCAGTCTTGGGCGAGGGCGACGGGCGCTTCCGCGGCGGTGCTCGCAGTATAGCCATCGACAAAACGGGAAGTGTTTACGTCCTTGACTATAATTCCGTTCAGAAGTTCACGCCGGGGGGAGAATTCCTCGCCAGATGGAGGACACCGGGTGAACAGGCGCGTCGTCTTGCCATGGACTCTCAGTCCAACGTCTATGTGACCTACGAGAACTCGCACGAGGTGATCAAGCTCAATCCCAATGGAGACGTAATGTCGCAATGGGGATGCTCGGGTGACGGAGACGGTGAGTTTAGTTTGCCTGGGAGCATCGCAGTGAATTCATCGGGCCACACGTTTGTTGCTGACCTCTGGAACTATCGGATCCAGAGATTCGATTCCGAAGGCCGGTTCTCTTCCACTTGGGGAGGTGAGTTCTGGTTCGGGATCGAAGGCTTGGCAGCAGATGCATCCGGGAATCTCTACGTAGCCTGCGGAGACGCTAACGAGGTGCAAAAGTACGATCCCGATGGCAAACTCACTTGCCGATGGGGAAGCAGCGGCCGCGGCGACGGTCAGTTCCAGTCTGTCTCATCCATTGCGGTTGGTCCCTCGGGTGACGTATATGTGGCAGACGCTTCCAACTGCCGCGTGCAGAAGTTCACCAACGATGGAAAATTCCTCGCCAAATGGGGAAGAAAAGGCACAGGGCATGGCGAGTTCAGTGGCGTGTTCTTCATAGCGGTAGATGGCTCGGGGAATGTGTGGGTCGGGGACTTGGTTGGCGGTGGGACGCACCGGATGCAGAAATTCGATGGCAACGGCGAGTTCCTGACGAGGTGGACAAGGAGAATAATGACGCATCCTGGTTCAGCTTCCTCTGGGGTTGTGACTGTTGATTTTTCCGGAAACAGCTACTATGCGTTTGAAAGTCGAATCGAGAAATACGATGCCAAGGGCGACTTGATGGGCAGTTATGGTCAAGAAGCATTCGTGAATGATAAGCTCGAGCCGGCCAGGGGCATCTGTGTCGACAAGGCGGGATGGCTCTATATCACAGATGGCAGCGGTTCCATCAGGAGATTTGACGCTGACGGCAAACTGGCCGGCAAATGGAGTGCGGAAAATACGGAGGGACAGGAGAAGCTTCCAAACGGCCCGATCGTCGTAGATGCGGCCGGGAACGTGTACGTCTCGCCTTGGACCGGCGTATCGATATGGAAGCTCTCGTCTGACGGAAAGCCCGTGGCCAAGTTTCAGATCACAGCTCCACCACGTGAAGGGCACTTCGCCGAGCTTGGGGGTGTAGCGGTTGATAGCTCCGGCAAGGTTTATGCCGTCGAGAGCGTGGATGTCGATTGGGAGTACGGTATCCCCTCTATTCAGAAATTCGATTCGACGGGTCAATTCATGACGTTGTGGGGAGTACCGGAGGCGGCAAAGGATAAATTCAAATATCCGGTTCGAATCGCGGTGGATGGGTCGGCCAATATGTACGTCACCGACCAGAGCAGCCACTGTGTTCACAAACTCGACGCCCAGGGCAAGTATGTAAAAAGCTGGGGCAGCAAGGGTACTGGGGATGGCCAATTCGACACCCCCGAAGGGATTGCGGCGGATGGGTCGGGCCATGTCTATGTCTGTGACCGCCAGAACTCCCGGATCCAGAAATTCGACTCGGATGGCAGCTTCCTGGCCAAGTGGGGCAAAGAGGGCAGCGGGGACGGCGAGTTCCACTTCCCGGCGGCGGCGGCCGTTGACAAAGAAGGCAACGTCTTTGTCGCGGACAGCGACAACCACCGCGTCCAGAAATTCTCGGCCGAAGGCAGATTCCTGACCAAGTGGGGCGAGTTCGGAGAAGCTCCGGGCCAGTTCAACGTGCCCTTAGGTATCGCCGTGGATCCCGAAGGCAACGTCTACGTCAGCGATAGTCACAACCACCGGATTCAGAAGTTCGCGCCGGTGGCGTCGCCTTAGCGGATCAGCTTGACGATTTCGTAGAGGTCGTTGGGGACTTCGATGGGGGGATTGCTGAAGGGGCCCTGGCGTTCGCTGTGGTAGTCGATCGTGACGTTGGGATCTTTGAGGATGTGGCCGGTCAGGACGCAGGCGATCCGCTGGTCTTTGGCGATGACGCCCTCGGCGAGCAGGTTCTTGAGGCCGGCGATGGTGGCGGCGGAGGCGGGCTCGCAGCCTAAGCCGTACTTGCCGATCAGGGCTTTCGCGTCGCAAATCTCCTGATCCGTGACGGCCCGCACCACGCCTTTGCACACGTCGATGGCCCGCAGGCATTTCTTCAGATTGACGGGGCGGGAGATCTCTATCGCCGAGGCACAGGTGTGCGGCGAGAAGTGCCGCGCGGTCAGGTCCGCATAGTAGTCGTCGATAATCTTCTGATTGACCTGGCCGCTACTCCAGACGAGCTTCTTGTTGTTGACCAGGTCGGTGAGCGTATTGGCGCCGGTGGCGTTGATGATCGCCATTCGTGGCACACGGTCGATCAGGCCGAGCTGCTTGAGCTCCAGGAACGCCTTGCCGAACGCGCTGGAGTTGCCGAGGTTGCCGCCCGGCACGACGATCCAATCGGGCACGTCCCAGCCGAGGGCCTCGATGATTCGGTACATGATCGTCTTCTGGCCTTCGAGCCGGAAGGGATTGAGCGAGTTGAGCAGGTACAGGCCCAGCTCCGTGCAGACGGCCTGGACCTGGCGCATGCAATCGTCGAAATCGCCCATGATCTGGATCGTCTGGGCGCCGTAGTCCATTGCCTGGCTGAGCTTGCCGAAGGCGATGCGACCGGAGCCGATGAAGACGGTGCACTTGAGGCCGCAACTGTGTGCATAGAGGGCGACCGACGCGGAGGTGTTGCCCGTGGAGGCGCAGGCGCAGGACGTGGCTCCGACCATCCCGGCGTGGCTGAACGCGGCCGCCATGCCGTTGTCCTTGAACGAGCCCGATGGGTTGAGCCCCTCGTACTGCAGGAACAGGCAGTCCGGCTTCATCCCCAGATGCTCGGCAATGGCGTGATTCTGTTGGAGGATCGTCTGCCCCTCGCCAATCGTGACCTTGTGTTTATCCGGACAGAAATCCAGCAGGTCGCGAAATCGCCAGACGCCCGAGAAATCCAGAGGCTTATCGCGCGTGGCCCAGCGCTTGGCGAAATCGCTGAGCTTTCCCGGCACGGCGGCCTTGTCCCAGTTGTACTGGATGTCGAGCAGGTCGCCGCAGTGCGGGCACTTGAACATCGACTGCTGACAGTCGAACTCGCCAGCACAGCCGGGATTGATGCATTTTTGAAACGCCACATCGCGCATAGTCATTCCGGGAACTCCTACTCGACCCTTTCTTCGGCCATTATAGGCTCCGGCATTAGCCTGTGCAACGCCCGGACCTGCACATTGGAAAGACGTGGACCCCAGCGGCTCAAAGCCTTCTTCCGCCATTCATCTCAGGCGTGATATGACTTCTCGGGCGGTCACGATATGAACGTCTTGCGGATGCCTGCGTTTGGATGAGGTCTGCGGAATGAATATGGCGTAAATGACCTGATGTCCCTTACCTCGCATATTGGCGGGAATGCCCTTGGCTTTCAGGTCGCGAATTGCTTGCTGCAGGATTCCCTCTGAGGCCGGCCTGTCAGTCCACCTGGCTTCTCCCAGGAGCAACTGCTCTCCGTTGAGGGATTCTGCTACAAGGTCCCATTCCGGTTCATTCCCGCACCAGTACCGTGCCGCCGGTTTCCAGGGACCGTAGCGGGCCCAAGGACCATCAGCCTCGTGAATATGGGCAACAGCCTGACGGCAAAGTTCCTCCCACGCCTCGGCGAACAGGGACGGTTTGACCTTGTGCCAAACGCCGAGACGCACCGCCGGGGGCGCCTGGGCCAGCAGCGCGCGATGTGGCGCCACAACGCGGAACCAGCAGCGAAACAAAGGGTCGGCAATCTTGTAGAGAGATCGTTTGCCGGATTTCTCGGATTCACCGTAGGGCTGTTCGCGCACAACGAGTCCCAGATCGACGATCCGCGACAGGGCGTGTGTCAGCGAGGTTGCGGGCTTTCCCAGACGTGCGGCGATCTTACTGAGACGGTGGGCGCCCATGCCGATCACGTCCAGAATGGGACGACACGCGGCCGCCGGAGGCAGTTCCTCCAGCAGCAATCGATCCGGCTCTCGATGCAACGGTCCCAGCGGATCGAGGATGCACTGGTCGACGGCTCGATCCAGGTCCGAGCCATAAGGCTGGGCCAGTTCCCAGTATCGGGGTACGCCTCCCCAGACCGCATAAGACCGAACGCAGGACGCCGGGTTCTGAATCTTCAGAGCCTGGCGAAGAAAGCCTGCCCCGAGGGGTCCGATTTCCATAAGCTCGGCCGCGCGGCCATACAGGGGCGCTGAGGCATCCAGCACCAAGCCCTGCATCATGCGTTGACTCGAGCCGGCAATCGCCACGCACAGCCGGGCCTGTCGAGCCTCGTTGTCGATCCATCGCTGAAACTGGCTGGCAAGCTCTGGGCTGGCCCCCACCCAATAGGGGAACTCGTCCAGAACCAGAGGGCCCCGCCAGGTTGCGGCTTGCGCCTCATGGGCAACGCGACGCAGCAGGGAGGTCCAGTCGGGATATATGGCCTCGCCCATGGTGCGGAAGCAGGCACTCAGGGCCTGTGCCAGATAGGCCCTTTGGACCGGCGGGGCCGACTGATCCGCAACCGCGTACAAGCCGTTGTGCTTGTGGCACCACTCCAGCAGCAAGCGCGTCTTGCCGATGCGGCGACGCCCCCACACCACGGCCAGTCCTCCATCCGTCCTGCCGGCCAGGGCATCCAGCCGCTGCATCTCGGATTCGCGATCGATGAACTTCATGGATTCATTATTATTGTCAGAACAATAATTTTCAACAAAATAATTATTTCCTGCTCACGGCTGGCAATCGTTTAAGCATGCGCCTGGGTCATTTGGGTTACCGGTCCGGGGTTCTGTTCTGGGGCGGATGGGGGTATAATCGCGAGGCTGTTTTGGATTGGAGTGTGTTATGGCAGGACGATTGGATCGCAAGGTGGCGATTGTCACGGGCGGCAGTCGCGGAATCGGCAGGGCGATCAGTGTGGCGCTGGCGCGGGAGGGAGCGACCGTTGTATTGGCGGCACGGTCGGCGCAGACGCTCGCGGAGGCGGCGCAGCTCGTGCGCGAGACAGGAGGCAGAGCGGAAACCGTCGTGACTGAGCTGGCGAGCGAGGAATCGATCAGGAACCTCGTTCGGGTGGTGAAAGACAAGCTCGGCCGGCTGGACATCCTTGTCAATAACGCAGGCATCACGCACTCGGCGAAGTTCGAGGAGACGAAGACCGAGGACCTGGACCGATGCTGGGCGATCAACGCAAGGGCGCCGTTTATCCTGTGCCGCGAGGCGCTGCCGCTGTTGAGGCAGGCGGAGGCGGGGTGCATCGTCAACATCTCCTCCGTCGTCGGGGTCAAGGGCTATCCGCTGCAGAGCGCGTACACCGCCTCGAAGCACGCCGTGCGGGGGATGAGCATCTCGCTGGCCGAGGAGCTGCGCGGTACGAACATCCGCGTGCACGTGATCTGCCCGGGCGCGGTCGATACCGGCATGGTGGGCAACGTACGTCCCGACATCAGAAAAGAGGATCTGATCCAGCCCGATGAGATTGCGGAGCTGGTCCTGTACCTCCTGACGCAAAGAGGCAACGCCGTGGTCGATGAGCTGCACATCCGCCGGGCCGCAGCGGCACCGTGGTTCGGTTAGACGTGTGCGAGACGCTGATATGACTGTGATCAGGCAATCGGCGGGTGGCATCGTCAAGGCCGAAGGCCTTGGCGATGGTCTTGTCTGTGTCTGTGGAACCATCGCCAAGCTGCGTTTGACGATGCCACCCAAGCGATAGGTAGCTTCTCACGGGCTTTCTTAGAGGTCGAGATGATGCTGAAAAGTGGAATGCTATGGGGCCTGCTGATCACGATGTCCCTCGGGATCAACGTCGGCCGTGGGGCGGATGAGGAAACACAGGTGGTCCTTCTGTCCAGGCAAGGCAAGGACGATCCGGTGCAATGGGAGTTCTTCTGTACGGCCGGACGCAACAGCGGGACGTGGACAACCATCGGCGTGCCATCCAACTGGGAACTGCAGGGCTTCGGCACGTACAACTACGGACACGATAAGAACAAGGGCAACGAGCAGGGCAAGTACCGGCGGACGTTCACCGTTCCGGCCGGCTGGGCCGACAAGCGAGTCTTCATCGTCTTTGACGGCGTGATGACGGACACGGAGGTGTTCGTCAACGGCAAGTCCGCCGGGCCGAAGCACCAGGGCGGGTTCTACCGCTTCAAGTACGAGATCACGGACTTAGTCAAGCCGGGCGACAACCTGCTGGAGGTCACGGTCAGCAAGGTGTCATCCGATGCGAGCGTGGAGGACGCCGAGCGTGGGGCCGACTACTGGGTCTTCGGCGGCATCTATCGGCCGGTCCGGCTGGAGGCCGTACCCAAACAGTTCATCGAATGGCTGGCCATCGACGCCCAGGCGAATGGGTCTCTCAAGATGGATGTCTATCTCAACGGGTCCGGCGATGCCAATGCGATCAGGGTGGAGATCACAGGACCCGTCAACGTTCCGCCACGCCAATCGCGTGACCAGGTTTTCGAGTGGTCGTCCCTTGCTGACGGTGCGGAGGGCTCCTTTGAGATACCCGTGGAGGGGGTGCAGTCTCCCCCCGATATGAGGCCTCTGACCAGCCCGCCGTTTGAGACCAGCCTCGACGCCGGCCGGGTGAAAACCACCGTGTTGATGAGAGCCGCCAGGCACAAGACCTGGACGGCGGAGACGCCCTACCTCTATGCCGTGAGGGTGGAACTGCGGCGGGGGACCCAGGTGGTCCACGCGGTCACCGAGCGGTTTGGATTTCGCACGTTCGAAGTCTGGCCGGGCGCCGGGCTGCTCCTCAACGGGCAGAAGATCGTGCTCAAGGGCGTGTGCCGGCACAGCTTCTGGCCGGATTCGGGCCGATGCCTGAGCCGCGAGATCAGCGTGGCCGATGTCCGGCTGATGAAAGAGATGAACATGAACGCCGTGCGGATGTCGCATTATCCGCCGGATGCTCACTTCCTTGACGCCTGCGACGAGCTGGGCCTGTACGTCCTGGACGAGCTGGCCGGCTGGCAGAAGCCGCCCTATGACACCGAGATCGGCAAGAAACTGGTGAAAGAGATGGTCACGCGGGACGTCTGTCACCCGTGCATCCTGTTCTGGGACAACGGCAATGAGGGCGGCTGGAACCGAGAGCTCGACAATCAATTCGCGCTGTATGACCCGCAGAATCGCACCGTCCTGCATCCCTGGGAGGACTTCGGCGGCATCGACACCGACCATTACGAGCGCTATGACAGCACGCGCAAAAAGCTCAGTGGCTCAACGCTGTTCATGCCCACCGAATTTCTGCACGGCTTGTACGACGGCGGGCACGGGGCCGGACTCAACGACTACTGGAACCTGACACTCGCCTCGCGAATGGGCGCCGGCGGCTTCCTCTGGGCGCTCGTCGATGAGGGCGTTGTCCGCACGGACAAGGGCGGCCAAATCGACGTCAATGGCAACACCGCCCCGGACGGCATCGTCGGGCCATACCGCCAGAAAGAGACCAGCTTCTACACGATCAAGGAGATCTGGTCGCCGGTCCATATCCGCGTGGAGAAGCTGCCCGAGGACTTCGACGGGACGGTGGAGGTCGAGAACCGCTACGACTTCACGGACCTGCGCGATTGCACGTTCGACGTGAGGCTGGCCAACTTCCCGGGTCCGAGCGAAAAGAAGGATGGCCACACGCTCCTCTTCCGGCACGCCTTCCCCGGCCCGGATGTCCGCCCGCACCAGAAAAGCCGCTTGTCCCTCGGCCTGCCGACCAACTGGCGCAACGCCGACGTCCTGTACCTGACCGCATCCGATCCTCAGAGCAATCCCATCTGGACCTGGTCGTGGGGCATCCAGGGAACAGAACGCTACATCGACAAGTACGTGGTGCGCAAGTCGCCAGGCCAGGCGGCATCGCAGGAGGCGAGCGGCAAAATCCACATTACCGCCCGCGATTTGGGTTTGGTCCTCGACGGCATGACAGGATTGCTGACGGAGATCACACGGTCCGGCCACGCAATCGATTTTGCCAACGGGCCACGCCTGATCGGCGGTGAAGGTCGGGTCGCACGGCTTATGATCGCGAACGATGAAGAGGATGGTTCCGTGCGTGTCAGCCTGCGGTATGGGGGGGACATGAAGCATATTCGCTGGACGATGTATCCGAGCGGGTGGGTCGGCCTGGAGTACGAGTACTCGCTCGAAGGGCAGTTCGATGTGTTCGGCATCAGCTTCGACTACCCGCAAGAGCAGATGCGGTCGATGCGATTTCTTGGCGAGGGACCGTATCGCGTGTGGAAGAACCGGCTCAAGGGCGGAACGCTCGACGTCTGGAGCAACAAGTACAAGAACGACATCCCGGGGGTGACGTGGGATTTCCCCGAGTTCAAGGGCTACTACAAGGATTGGCACTGGGTGGTCTTCGAGACCGAGCAGGGCCAGATCACCATTGTCAATGAGACGCCCGAGCTGTTCCTTGGCGTGTACACGCCGAATGGCGGCCCGGCCCCGGCAAATACCAAGCTGAACGCGCCACAGACCGGCATCGCGTTGCTTCACGGCATCCCGGCCATCGGCACGAAGTTCGACAAACCCGAGACGCTCGGGCCCGAGAGTCAGAAGAACACGGCCTCCGGGACCTATCGGGGGAAAGTCTGGTTCCATTTTGATGATTATTGACCCTTGAATGGATAAATGAAATGGCTCACAACTTGACTCGGAAGAACGAGCCCGGCCGCTAAGGGCCATTTCATTTAACTATTCAAAGATAGATAGGGGCGGCGAACCATGCGGGCAGTGATTCAGCGGGTGTCACACGCGAAGGTCGAGGTCGAAGGCAGCGCTATCGGGCAAATCGGTCCCGGCTTGCTCGTGTACCTCGGCGTCGGCCAGGGCGATACGGAAAAGGACGCGGAGTTCGTGGCCGACAAGCTGGTGAACCTGCGCATCTTCGCCGACGAGGCGGGCAAGATGAACCGCAGCGTCATCGATATTCGCGGCGGGATCCTGCTGATCAGCAACTTCACCCTGCACGGCGACTGCCGCAAGGGTCGCCGGCCCAGCTTCGATGCCGCCGCCGAGCCGGCACTTGCAGAGCCGCTGTACGAGAAGGTGGCCGCACTGATCGCCGCCAGCGATGTGCCGGTGGCCAAAGGCTCGTTCGGGGCCTACATGCAAGTCACCAGCCTCAACGACGGCCCCGTGACCTTCCTGCTCGACAGCAGCAGGCTGTTCTGAGATTTCCCCGAGGAACAGGAATCGGCGATGGTTTGTCCGTTCGCCATCGGCAAAGCCTTCGGCCTTGCCGCTGCCACCCAGAGTCAGAGACACGGGGCTTCTACGGGGTCTTCGCTTCAGCGGTTGCCGGCGCGGTCGTGTCGGGTTCCAGGAGGACCACCATGGCTCCCATGACTCGTGTGCCATAGGACTCGCGGTTGTAGCCGATGATGACGGGCCTGCCGATCCTGCCCTGCACGGTGTTGGACAGGAGCTGGGCCGACGGAACGAACGGGGTCTGCGATTCTCGCGAGACGCGGACCTCCAGGACGAGATCGGCCCCTTGCCCCGGCTGAGCCTTCATCTCAATCAACCACGGTCCGATGGGCGCCTTGACCTCGCCGGGGACCGACAGCCCGCCAAACCAGTAGCCTACGGTCTGCGCCTCGTCGCCGAGGAACTTGCGGACATGCTCCAGCAGTTGCGAGGGCAATCGGGAGACCTGTGCCGCGGGGATGGCCGCGGTGAAGGTCTCGTCGTCCCACTTCAATTCCCTGACTTGAGAGTCCGGGATCTTGGCGAGCATCTGCTTGAGGGCGTCATTCGACGCGGCTCGGCCCTGGATCGCCAGGCCCCACTTGTCGTTCCCAGCCCATTCGTTGCTTTGGAGGAACGTGCCGATTTGCAGTCCTGCGTCCTCAATGGCGTCCATGAACTGCGCGGGAGACAGCTGCGACGACCTCTCCAGCAGGACGGAGAAGGGCTTTAGGTTCTGGTCCTTCGACGGCAGTTCCAGCATGTAGACGCGGTACATCAAGGACTGGACCTGTGATCCCCGGACGGCCTGCGTGTCCAGTTGCTGGATCAGGCGCTCAATCGTCCGCATCTGTTCCGGCGGCGCCGTCACAATGAGCCGGTTCGATCGCTCATCCGCAACAATGACATTGGCGCCTTGCTCTCCAGTGACATTCCTGATCAAGTCTGCCAATTCAACGCCATCGTAGTATCGGAGTTCATAGATCCTCGTCTCCAACGTGCCTACAGACGAGATCCCGGGCTGTCCGGTCGCCGAGGGTGTCAGCTCGACCTCGCTGGGCGTCGCGGCCCGCTCCATCGACAACGCCATGCCTGGAAGCAGCAGGATTCCCAGGCTCACGACAAACAGAGTCCGCATCATCATTGCTCAATCTCCTTTCTATCACAGGTTCCAGACGACATACGTTTCACCCTCATCGAGCGTCCCATAGAGGACGCGTCGCGGCGTAGAGGACTTTTGCGGCCTCTCGACCACGATCTTCGGGTTCTCGATTTGCGGGTACAATCGCTCGATGAGCTTGCCCGTGTAGGTTTGTGTGTAGCGGGTATGTTCGACGGCCAGCGGCTGCGGTGGCAAGGGCGACTGGGGCACGGCTGCCCGGCCCTTCGCGACGGCGAACATCAGCGAGCATCCAAGGACGATACCGGCCGCAAATGTCACGGCGGGTCGTCTCAGCAAGCCGAGCCATGACCAGACCGGCGACCAGTCCCGCGACGTTGCCTGCCAGGACCGCCGGAAAATGTCCGCCTTCTGCCCGGCCGATAATTCCGGCACTGGCGCCCGGTCCAACTGCTCGAGGAGCATCAGAAGAGAGTTGTACTCGCTCAACAGCTTCTCCTGGGACTCGAACCGGTCCGGAAAGAGCGCCTTGAACTCCTCGAAGGAAAAACGCGGATTGTCCATATGCTTGAACCTCTATTGATTGAGTTCCGCCATCAGTTTCGCACGCAGGGCCAGCAGGCAGCGGCGGATGTGGGTGCGCACCGTGCCCTCCCGGCAGCCAAGAATCCGGGCGATCTGGGGCAGGGGCATGTCCTCGTAGTACCGCAGCACGAACGCGGTCCGCTGGCTCACGCTGATCTCCTCCAGCGCCTCCTGGATTCGTTGGCGAAGGAGGCGGTCATCCAGTTGCTGTTCGCCCGCCGGCTCATCGGCCGCCAGGGATTCCACCTCGGGATCGTCGATATCCAGGCGATTGCCCCGGCGTTTGGACCGCCGGTAGTGATCGATGGCCGTGTTGGCGGCGACGGAATTCAGCCAGGCGGCGAACGATCTGCGGCATCGGAACCGGTCGAGGCTGCCAAACACCTTGAGCCAGACCTCCTGCACGCAATCGAGCGTCTGCGAAGGGTCCAGCACGATCCGGTGACAGATCCGATGCACGCGGTCGATATGCCGGTGGTACAGGCACGCCGCGGCGTCCCGGTCGCCCCGCTGAACCGCCTCGATCAAGGCCTTATCGGTAATCCAGTCGTGCTCATCCATCGTCCATATAATATGGACGCCCCACCGGCCAAAAGTGAATACATAAGCGGTCCCAGGATTCATAATTGCGTGTGCTTTTTCTGATGTTTCCCAGAGTCGGAATTGTCCCTGTGTGGGGCAATTTGGGCTGGCAAAGAGAGGGCGGATATGGTAGAATGGGACATGCGACAGGGTGGAGACGGGGACAACTCGCGCTGTGCGCATGCGCAAGACAAGGGGTGGCCCAAAGGCTGAATGATGGGGGTGCTGTGGAAGAATGGCGAGGTAGAGATTCGTGTGAGGTCACACGCGGGTAAGACAGCTATGGGCAAAGAGGGTGTTTTTATCGGTCTGGCGGCGATTCTGCTGCTGGCTGGCCTTGCGGGCGGGGACGATGAGGTGATTCTCAAGTCCCGTCGCTTCGTGCCGGCAGCGGGATTAGATAGCTCTCTGCGCGCCCGAGAGCAGGCAGCCGGCGGGATTCGCATGCAGACAACCTCCGGTAATCTGCACGTCATTGTCCAGTTGGAGGATGTCCCGACGGTCGAGCGGCGGATCGAGTTGATCAACGCCGGGGTGCAACTGCTATCCTACATCCCGAACCGTTCCTGGCTGGCCGTCGTGAAGGCCGATAAACTGACGGATGTCGCGAGCTTGCCCGGGGTCCGGGCCGTTGCCGGGATTCTTCCCCAGGACAAGCTGTCCCCCGCCATCCGGGAGCAGGGCATCAACGCCTATTCGCGAAACGCCGCCGGCGAGGCGAGATTGGTGACGCTGTTATTTGAAGATGTGACCCTGGGGACGGTCGAGGCGGCGGTCGAGGGGCTTGGCGGCAGGGTGATCGAGCGGGATGCGGAGCAGAATTGCCTGATCTGCTATCTGCCCATTGGGGCGGTGAACGCGCTGGCGGCCTGTGACTGCGTCAAGTGGATCGACCAGCACTATGAATCGGTCGATCTGAACGACGGCGTGCGGGCCGCGATTGGCGTGAATCCGGTCCAGGCGGCTCCGTACGACCTGACGGGGACCGGCGTGGTTCTGGGACAATGGGAGTCGAGACATCCGGATGCCACGCATGGCGATTTGGCGGGACGGGTGGTGAATATCGACGATGGCCGGCCGGTGGACGACCACGCGACGCAGGTGGCCGGCACGATGATCGGTGACGGGAAGCTGCTGCCCGGTCGCCAGTACCGGGGCGTCGCCACCGCGGCTACGCTCGTGTCCTATCGGGATTGGGACGATGTCATCGAGCTGCGCAGGCAGTACCGCGAGGCCATCGGCAAGTACGGCATCGACATCGCCAACAACTCCTGGGGCAAGGTCGAGTGGAACGTCTATCAAGAGTACGATGCGGTCTTCGACGGGATCGTGCGAGGCGAGCTCGGCAAGCCCATCTCCATGGTGTGGGCGGTCGGCAACGAGGGCAAATGGGGCACGGTCTTCTCCACGGCGGCAGCCAAGAACGTCGTGACAATCGGGGCGACGAACTCCGACGACAATTCCCTGTGGGCGTGGAGTGACAAGGGCCCGACCGGCGATGGGCGGCTCAAGCCCGACGTGGTCGCGCCGGGCTGCCAGGCCCGCGGCGGCGGAGCGATCTGGTCCACGCTGCCGGACAACCGCTACGGCGGGGCGTGCGGCACGTCACTTGCGGCGCCCTCCGTCTCGGGCACGATGGCGCTGATCCTCGAAGACTGGAGGACTACGCACGGCAGGGACCTGCTGCCCTCGACGATCAAAGGGCTCGTAATGCATACCGCCAAAGATCTGGGCAGTCCAGGTCCGGATTACGCCCACGGGTACGGCTTGATCGACGCCAAGGCGGCCATCGACCTGGTCCGCGCCGACACGTTGGGCGACGCGATCGTGGAGGACATGATCGTGCAGCAGGACGAGCGCGACGTGTACACATTGGACGTCCCTTCCGGCGCGAAGGCGCTCAAGCTGACGCTCGTCTGGGATGATTATCCCGGCGACCCGCTGGCGGCTCGCGCGCTGGTGAACGATCTCGACCTGGTCGTGACAGGGCCGGACGGCAAGCAGTACTACCCATGGACGCTGGACCCGTCTTCCCCGGAAAAACAGGCCGAGCGGACGCAGGCCGATCACATGAATAACGTCGAACAAGTCGTTGTTGAGGACCCTGCGAAAGGCCGCTGGCTCGTCACGGTCTGGGGTACGACCGTGCCACAGCCCCATCAGGCATATTCGCTGATCCTCGATCCGATTGGTCCTGTGAATACCGCAACGGGCAGAACGATTCTCAGCGTCACCGGCAATCTGGGTCAGACGGTCGCGGAATTTGACGATGAGGGCAACCTTGTCCTGCAAGGCGCTCTGGCGACGCGCGTTGAGGGTGCGCCGCCGGGCGGTGCGTTTGTGATCAAAGGGCCGGATCAGGAGGTCGCCGGGTATATCGACCTCAGCGGCAACATGCGCATCCGGGGCGAGTTGAACGAGCTGGCCAATTGCGAGTTGATCGGCGGCGGGTTCGTGGTGAAGGACTGGCTGGGCAGGACGGTGGCGTGCGTCGATGCCGCCGGAAACTTGTGCCTGGCAGGTCGCCTGCACCAGAGCGCCGAGCCATAGGAGCATCCGATGGGTTTATGGATTCCCGCCTTCGCGGGAATGACATGGGAGGGTGGCAGCGTCAAGGCCGCAGGCCTTGGCGATGGTTGCACCGCATCCGGGGAAAACCATCGCCAAGCTGCGCTTGACGATGCCACCCTGGCCAGGCCTTGGTGGTGCCGGGATCCTTTACAGTCGATCTGAGATTGAGCGGACATGATGTCAGATATAGAGAACGCGTGGTGTGCACAAGGGAGGTTGGAAATCGCCGTGAGTAAACTTCTTGCAGCTTTGATATTCGTACTGATGGTTGTGCCCTGCTTGGGAAAGACGATCCTCGTCGATGACGACGGTCCGGCGGCGCACAAGAGCATCCAGGAGGCCCTGACCAATTCCTGGCGGGGCGACGTCATCATCGTCAAGCCGGGCACGTACCGCGAACGAATCACGTTCAACGGCCGGGCCGTGACGGTCCGCAGCGAGAACCCGGACGATCCCGGCGTCGTGCAGGCCACGGTCATTACCGACATGACCGGCGCCACCGTCATCTTCGATTTCAACGAAGGGGACACGTCCGTCCTCGAAGGCTTCACGATCACCGGCCGCGGTATCCTGTGCGCGGGGACCTCCCCGACGATCTCGAAGAACGTGATCCGCAACTGCGAGGGCCCGGGAATCACCGGCCGAAACGCGGCGGCGCCCACGATCATCGGCAATACGATTGTCGCCAACCGCCAGGAGGGCATCTACTCCTGCAACGGCCTCATCCAGGGCAACACGATCTCCCAGAACAGCGCCGGCTGCGCCTTCTGCAGCGGCCCGATCCAGGACAACATCATCACGGAGAACGGGCCGGCCGGCGGCTTGTACTACTGCGACGGGCCGATCGTCGGCAACGTAATTTCCGGCAACCGCGCCGAGAGCTTCGGCGGCGGGCTCTCCAACTGCCTGGGCGACATTCGCAACAACATCATCGCCGGCAACAAGGCCGGCCGCCAGGGCGGAGGACTGTACAACTGCACGAAGTCGGTCAGCAACAATACGATCGTGGGCAATGTCGCCGGCGAGCAGGGCGGCGGCCTGAACCAGTGCCCCGGCACCGTGCGGAACAATATCATCGCGTTCAACAACGCTCCGCTCGGCGGCGGCATCTTCGGGCCCTCCAACAGCACGTACAATGCATTCTGGCAGAACAACGGCGGCAATTTCGCCGGCGGCTCGAGCACGGGCGTGGGCGACATCGTCACGGCCCCGCAGTTTGCCCGTGACGGGCGCTGGGAGACCAATGGCACGCCGGACGCGAGCGACGACTTCTGGGTGGACGGCGACTACCACCTGAAATCGCAGACCGGCCGCTGGGACCCCGCGGAAAACTGGTGGATGCTCGACAGCGTCACCAGCTACTGCATCGACGCGGGTAATCCAAGCTCCGACTGGTCCGCGGAGCTGTGGCCGCACGGCCAGCGGATCAATCTCGGCGCGTACGGCGGGACCCCGCAGGCCAGCATGTCTTCCTCCGACCTGGGCAACGTGGCCGACCTGAATCACGATGCCCGGGTGGGCCCGGCCGACCTGAAACGGATCGGGCAGAAATGGCTGCGCGTGGAAAACCTTCTGGCGGAGGACCTGAATTGGGATGGCAAGGTCGATCTGACCGATTTCGTCATCCTGGGCAAGCACTGGCGCAGCGGGCCGCCTCCCGTGATTGCGCCGATTCCGAGTCCGATGACCTGGGCAACAAAGCCTTACGCGACCAGTCCGTACACGATCGCCATGGTGGCCACCACGGCCACGTCCACCGACGGGACCGGCGTCGAGTACTGGTTTGAGGACTTCTTCCATCCCGAATACAACAGCGGGTGGCTGTCCTTCGGACCCGGGCAGGAGCCCCGGTGGCAGGACAAGGACCTGTCGGCGGAATCGACCTACTGGTACCGCGTCAAGGCGCGGAACAAGGGCAATCGCGTGGAAACGGACTGGTCGGAGCGTTCGGCGGCCAAGACCCTGCAGGAGGACACGGCGGCGCCGACGCCGAGCCCGATGACCTGGGAGACCGAGCCTTTCCGCGTGGCGGCGGGCACGATCCGCATGGTGGCGACGGCGGCGACCGACAGCAGCGGCGTCGAGTACCAGTTCGAGTGCACCTCGCATCCCGGCTACAGCAGCGGATGGCAGGACAGCCGCACGTATGAAGTGGGCTCGCTGCCCAAGGGACATTACTCATTCAAGGTGCGGGCCAGGGACAAGTCCCCGAATCACAATACCACGGCCTACTCCAAGGAAGTGCATCTCGATCTGCAGCCGCCGACGCCGGATCCCATGAAGTGGGAGATCGAGCCGAGGGAGATCAACATCGGCGGGGGCAGCTTCAATTACTACGCGACCATGAAAGCGGTCGAAGCGATCGACGACGACGCAGAGGTCGAGTACTTCTTCGAGTGTACGACCGAGTCGGGGTTCAACAGCGCTTGGCAGAAGTCCCGCGAGTACACCGTCAAGGTCGGCCGCATCGGCCAGCGCCATCGCTTCCGCGTCAAGGCCCGCGACACGTCCACCGGCCACAACGAGACCGGCTACTCCTCCGAGCTGCCGGCAAAATAGGGGCCGGAGATTTCGGGCGGTAGGCTGCCATCCGTGGACTTCTCGTTCGCGGGCCAGGTGCTTCATCTCGTTCAGCATGACAAGGGCAGTCGCATCGATTCAGGGGAAAACTGATTCCTCGCTCGCGGGTCGTCGGGTAGGATGGGCGAGGTCGTTGGACTTGAGTGTGAGGTTTGACGCTGTATGACACGAGGACACTGGGAGCATATTTCGCATCCGTCGGATATCGGGATTCGCGGCGTGGCGCCGACGAAGGAGGAGGCGTTCGCGCAGGCGGCGATGGCGCTGACCGCCGTCATCACCGACCTGGAGAAGGTCGAGCCGACGCAGGCTGTTGACGTCGTCTGCAAAGAGGACGACGATGAGATGCTCTTCATGGTCTGGCTCAGCTCGCTGCTGTATGAAATGGATGCCCGGAACATGCTGTTCAGCCGGTTCGAGGTCGAGCTCGTCGAAGGCGGGCTGACGGCCAGGGCATGGGGCGAGCCGGTGGACGTGGCGAAGCACGAGCCGGCGGTCGAGGTCAAGGCCGCCACGTACGCCGGCCTGGAGGTCGGCCGCGACAACGAAGGCAACTGGGTCGCCCAGTGCATCGTAGATGTTTAATAGGTCCTATACGTCCTATGGGTCCCATAGGTCCTATGCAGTGAATGGACAGGAGCACAAGGATGTACACCGAGAGACTGCAAAGAAGCGGTGACGCACAATGGACGATCGCGCCCTTCGGCAAGATGCGGGTGCCGGTGATCATCTATGCCGATGACGAATTGGCCCGCGCGATGGAGGAGCAGGTTTTTCAGCAGGCGGCGAACGTGGCCGGGCTGCCCGGCGTCGTCAGGGCTTCGTATGCGATGCCCGACGCCCACTGGGGCTATGGCTTTCCCATCGGGGGCGTCGCCGCGTTCGATCCGGACGAGGGCGGGGTGATCTCGGCGGGCGGGGTCGGCTTCGATATTTCCTGCGGCGTGCGGGCCGTCCGCACCGGACTGACCGCGGATGACATCAAGGACAACAAGCCGGAATTGGCCGACGTGCTGGCCCGGCGCATCCCCGCCGGCCTCGGCAGCAGGGGCAAACTGAGGGTCTCCGCCGCGGAAATGGACGAGATGCTGCTGGGCGGGGCAGAGTGGGCCGTCGAGCAGGGATACGGGACGCGGACCGATCTTGCATACGTGGAGGAGAATGGGAAGATGCCGGGGGCTGAGCCGAGATACGTCTCGGACCACGCCAAGCAGCGTCAGGAGAGCGAGGTCGGCACGCTCGGCTCGGGCAATCATTACCTCGAAGTACAGCGAGTCACGGCGGTCTACCGCGAGGACATCGCCAAAGTCCTCGGCGTGGCCCTCAATGACGTCATCCTGATGATCCATTGCGGCTCCCGCGGTCTGGGCCACCAGATCGCGACGGATTACTTAGCGAAGATGATCAAGACGGCCAAAGAGCAGGGCATCGAGCTGCCTGAAAAGGAGCTGGCCTGTGCGCCGATCAACTCCGACGTGGGCAAACAGTATTATGGAGCGATGTGCGCGGGAATCAACTGCGCGCTGGCGAACCGGCAGGTGCTGATGCACCTGGCGCGCGAGGCGTTCGCACAGATCTACTCCCGCGCCAATCTGACGCTGCTCTACGATGTCTCGCACAATACGTGCAAAGTGGAGGAACATTCCATCGACGGCCGGACGAAAAAGCTCTACGTGCACCGCAAGGGCGCGACGCGTGCCTTCGGGCCGGGAGACCCGTCGCTGCCAAAGGACCTGCAGCCGGTCGGCCAGCCTGTCCTCATCGGCGGCACGATGGGCACCGCCTCCTACATCCTCACCGGCACCGAGGAAGGGATGCGCCTGTCCTTCGGCTCCTGCTGTCACGGCGCCGGCCGAGCCATGAGCCGAAGCCAGGCCACCAAACGCTGGAAGGGCAAGGACATCATCATGCACCTGGCCCAGAAGGGCATCCTCATCCGAGGCGCCTCCGCTCGCGGCATCGCCGAGGAAGCCCCCGGCGCGTACAAGGACGTCGCGGCCGTCGTCGACGCCACCGAAACCGCCGGCCTGGCCAACAAAGTCGCCCGCCTCGAACCCCTGATCTGCGTGAAAGGCTGACCGTCTCTCCTCCCCATGACGATGGTTGTTTCGCCACTGCAGATGTGGTACAATTGCAGGTGGAGTTCCACATGATGGAATGATTCGCAATCGAGGCAGATATGACATTCAAGCGCATCACAATCGATCCGGAAAAGATGGGGGGAGTTCCGTGCATTCGCGATCTGCGCATGCCGGTGGCCACAGTGGTCGCGATGGTCGCGGAAGGCATGACGGATGACGAAATCCTTGCGGCCCATCCAGATTTGGAGCGGGAGGATATCCGCGAGGCTCTACACTATGCTGCTGAGGCCGTCAAGGAACGTGCCCTGCCCCTGAGGAGTGCATGAGATTCCTTGTGGATAATCCTGTGTCTCCCGAGGTAGCTAGGATGCTGCGCCTCGCAGGCCATGATGCCGTTCACGTGCAGGATTGCGATCTGCAGCGTGCCGCCGACCCGGTGATCTTCGCGTGTGCTGTACGGGAGCATCGGATCATGGTAACGGCCGACACGGACTTCGGCTTACTGTTGGCTCGCGCAGGAACGAAAGAGCCCTCCGTCATTCTGTTCCATCATAGCTTCTCCCACCGACCTAGGGAGCACGGAACGATCCTACTGGAAAGGCTTGGTCAACTATCTCCCGCACTGGAGCAGGGGAGCATCGTCGTATTTGAGAAGCATCGTATCCGAATACGCACACTGCCGATAGGCGGCTGAAGTTGTCCTCAAAACAGCCGTCAATAGTCTTTGAACCGCCGCATCCATTGGGGCCAGTCTTCGGGCTTGGCGCCGCCGGCTTTGGTCCAGGGACCGCGGGTGTTGTATTCCTTGTGCCACTTGAGCGTCCAGAGCTCCTTGAGACCGACCTTGCGGACGGACCAATCCAGAAAAACGCCGTTGACATAGCCGTCGTGACGGTTGATGCAGAAGGGAGTGAAGGGACCTGAATGCGTCCACGTTGGCACGGCATCGAAGTCTGGCGGAGGATAGCTCTGCGCGCTCCACGCATGGCCCGACCCGCCCCAGGGCAGGGCACTATCCAGAAGTATAGGTACGCTGGCGGCATTCTTGACGTCGGTGGTTGACCAGGCGAATCGGCGATAGTTCGTGTAATTATACTCAAACCCCCAGATCGTCCAGCCATTCACCCCGTAGCTGCCGTAGCCATACCACCACGGGTACTTGGGTGGGACCGGCCGGCCCCAGGCCAGAAAAGTCCCACCCCACGGACCCAGGTCGTCCGGCGGGCCGGCGGCCGGGTGGGCCGGCTTTGAGGCCATCGGGCAGAGCATGATGTCCTTGGTGGCCTTGTACCACGGCGAGTCCGGCCTTTCTTCGGGCCAGAAACCCCACCAACCCCAGCCCCAACTCCAGCCCCAGCCCGACGACCTCCACCAGGGGTCGTTTGGAGCAGGAGCAGGTTCATCGCGCCAGCCGGGCAGACGCCCGTCGTTTTCCGCCGTGTACGCCGCGTAGAGAATGCTCCACTGGCGTAAGTTTCCCTGGCAGGCGACGGCCCTGGCGTGCCGGCGGGCTCGCTGCAGCGTCGGCGTCAGGATCGACATCAGCAAAGCGATGATAGCGATCACCACCAGCAGCTCGATCAACGTAAATGCCTTTCGCCATTTCATCTCTACAGTCCTATGCGCGACCACTGTCAATAATCCTTGAACTGCCGCATCCATTGGGGCCAGTCTTCGGGCTTGGCGCCGCCGGCTTTGGTCCAGGGACCACGGGTCTTGTATTCCTTCTGCCATTGGAGCGTCCACAACTCCTTGAGGCCCACTTTGCGAACGGACCAATCGAGGAACAGGCCATTGACATAGCCGTCGTGGCGGTTGATGCAGAAGGGATTCCAGTGGCTACCTGGATAACGCATCGTCGGAATTGCATCAAACTCCGGGGGCGGCATGTTTTGCCCAGACGTCGCGCCTCCCACCGCGCCCGCGGGCGCGGCGCTGTCCAGCAGCACGGGCACAGTGGCGGCCTCCTTGACGTCGGTGGTTGACCAGTAGTACCTGCGGTAAGAGGCATCATCACCCCAGTACCACCAGTGAACCCAGTGGTTCACGCCGTAGCTGCCGTGGCCGTACCACCAATACCCAGGCGGGGGTCGGTCGCCCCAGCCCCAGGCCAGAAAGGTCCCGCCCGTCGGATCGCCCTGGCTGGTCGGGTTGGCCGGCTTTGTGGCCATGGGGCAGAGCATGATGCCCTTGGTGGCTGTGTACCACGGTGATTCCCGCTTTTCGGGGCCGGGACCCCAGCCCCACCAGCCCCACCCCCACCAGGGGCCGCCGGAGTCAGTTGGCCGCTCGCGCCAGCCGGGCAGATGCCCGTCGTTTTCCGCCGTGTAGGCCGCGTAGAGAATGCTCCACTGGCGCAGGTTCCCTTGGCAGGCGACGGCCTTGGCGTGCCTGCGGGCCCGCTGCAGCGTCGGCGTCAGGATCGACATCAGCAAAGCGATGATGGCGATCACCACCAGCAGCTCGATGAGGGTGAAAGCCCTTCGACGGATGATTGATAAGGGATGATTGATGATTGGAGGGCAGAGACCCTGCACATGGGCTTTCGGCCGTCCAATGACTCGCGATGTACGTTCGCGTCTCATGGTTTTCTCCCTGCCAATTTCGCTCCATTCTACCTCGCGCGCGGGGGCAAGGCAAAACAAAATCAAGGGCAGGATGCCCTCACGGGCACACTACAAACGGGCTTTGCTTGCGGGGGGAATAACTGGCGGGTAGAATCCGTCTTTCGGTAGCGGGGAGGATCGGTGTGTAAGAGGTCACTCAGATAGAAAGGAGTACCGCGATGTGTGTACGTGTGTCAGCCCTTGTGATTGGCATTTCCCTGATGATTCTTTCCGCCACGGCCCTGTGTGCTGAGCCGTTGGCGACGATTACTGTCGAGGCGGGGCAGTACGCGCGTATGGATACGCCCGTGTCGGTGCCGCTGGCGACGGTGCCGCTGGCGGTGAAGGGACTGGCGCTTTCGTTACAGGAGGTGCGGGGCGCTGACCGCGTGACAGTGCCGGCGCAGATCGAGCAGGGCGCGACGCCGAGGCTGCACTGGATCGTCTCGGGGACACTGCCGGCGGGGCAGACGAGGGTCTATGAGTTGGTCGCCGGGGTTGCCCAAACGCAACGAGTAGTCAGCGCCACAAAGGACGAGCAGGTCCTGGAGGTCAGTGTCGGGGATGCGAAGGTGATGCAGTACCATCACGCGATGGTGCCGCCGCCTCAGAACATCGGGAAAATCCCGGAGCAGAAGAGGGCCCTGTACAACCACAACGCGTTCATCCATCCCCTGTGGTCGCCCAAGGGGACGGTGCTGACGGACATTCACCCGCCGGACCATATTCACCATCTGGGCATTTGGATGCCTTGGACGCACACGACCTTCGAGGGCAAGATGGTCGATTTCTGGAACGTCGGCGACGGCACGGGGACCGTCCGCTTCTCGAAGTTCCTGTCCACAACCACCGGCGAGGTCTATGGCGGCTTCCAGGCGGAGCAGGACCATGTGGCGTTAAAAACCTCTAAAGGCGAGCAGACGATTCTCAAGGAGGTCTGGGACGTTCGCGTCTATAACGTGGGCGGGGCAGAGAAGGGCTACTGGCTCGTGGACTTCCAATCCACGCAGCGTTGCGTGGCCGATCAACCGCTGATCCAGGACGAGTACCGTTACGGCGGATTCGGCTTCCGGGCGACGCGCCAGTGGAAGGGCGCGAACGCCGACTACCTGACCAGCGAGGGCAAGACCCGCAAGGATGGCCACGCCACCCGCGCCCGCTGGTGCGACAACTTCGGCAAGATCGGCGACCAGTGGGAGGGCGTGACGTTCTACAGTCACCCGAAGAACTTCCAGCACCCGGAGCCGATGCGGCTGTGGCCCGAGCCGGACAACCATATCTTCTTCAACTTCGCCCCCTCGCAACTGGGCGCGTGGGAGATGAGGCCGGGCGAGGACCACGTGTTCCGTTACCGCTGGTACGTCCACGAGGGCAAGCCCGACGTCGCTCAGATCGAGCGGATTTGGAGCGACTACGCGAACCCGCCTCAAGTGAGGATCGAAGCGAGCCGGCCCGCGCAGGCGACCGTCCTGTCCAAAGACAAGGAATTCTCGGAGTGGCAGCGCGACGGCGGCGGACCCATTCAGTGGAAGTTCGCCGACGGTGTGATGCAGAGCGTGCCCAAGACCGGCAGCATCATGACCAAACGCGACTATACGGACTTCATGATGCACGCGGAGTTCAAGACGCCGCAGATGCCGCCGGAGGTCAAGGGCCAGGGCCGGGGCAACAGCGGCATCTACATCCAGCGGCGATACGAGCTGCAGATTCTCGATTCCTACGGCCTGGAGCCGAAGAACAACGAGTGCGGCAGCATTTACACGCTCAAGGCCCCCGACAAGAACGCCTGCAAAAAGCCGGGCGAATGGCAAACTTACGACATCCTCTTCCGTGCGGCCCGTTGGGCGGACAAAGACGGCAAGCCCGAGAAAGTGCAAAACGCCCGAATCACCGTGTTCCAGAATGGCGTCCTGATCCACGACAACGTCGAGGTCCCGCGCAAGACCGGCGCCGGCCAGCCCGAAGGCCCCAAGCCTCTGCCCATCCTCCTCCAGGACCACGGCAATGAAGTCGCCTTCCGAAACCTCTGGATCGTGCCCTTGGACGGATAAAGGATGATTGATTTAGGATCACATTTGTGGTAGTCTAACGCTGTGAAGTTTGAAATCGTTGGTCAGATCGAGGCAGTTGAGATTGTTGCGGTCGGAACAAGCATTCGTGATCTGGCTTACTTGCAGAAGATGCATGGATCGGGTCGGCGGAGAAAGCTGAAGGGCACAGCTCAAGTCAGACTTCCCAACGGGAAGATCAGGCGGGTTGAGCTGCACTGGTATGAAGCTCATGGCATCGGTCGTAAGGACGTGAAAATCAAACGCTATCTGGACTAAGATGAACACTCCCAAGAAACAATTCGTTGTGTGTGTGGACAACACGGATTACGAGGCATCACTGATTGTGCGGAAGATTTACGAAGTTCTTCCCGACGAAGAGGCGGCCAAAGATGAGTTTCTCCGCGTGATTGATGAAAGCGGGGAAGATTACCTCTATCATCGGAGCCAGTTTATCCTTGTCGAGTTTCCGGCCGAGGTGGAGCAGGCACTGATGACGGCCTGATTGGCCGCACAGATCGCTCAAAGACCGGGACCCGAGGAAGAGTAAAATGTCCCCTTCTCCCCACTCGACACCTAAATCCAAAGCCTGACCCCCTGACCCCCCTGACCCCTCCGTGTTCCAGAATGGCGTCCTGATCCACGACAACGTCGAGGTCCCGCGCAAGACCGGCGCCGGCCAGCCCGAAGGCCCCAAGCCTCTGCCCATCCTCCTCCAGGACCACGGCAATGAAGTCGCCTT
>Ga0214473_10000757_pt1 | contig 44438 bp, 69 predicted proteins | sample RVTome_7_FD_203509 | JGI IMG/M metagenome (GOLD analysis project Ga0214473, IMG submission 203509) | Soil microbial communities from uranium-contaminated site in the Upper Colorado River Basin, Wyoming, United States - RVT98D197 | ecosystem: Environmental > Terrestrial > Soil > Contaminated >...
ATGGCTGATTAATAAAGGTCTGAGACACAGAGGTTTGTGACACAGAGGTTTGCGTCACAGAGGTCTGCGCCACGGAGGTCTGCGCCACGGAGGTCTGCGTCACAGAGGTTTGCGTCACAGAGGTCTGCGCCACGGAGGTCTGCGCCACGGAGGTCTGCGTCACAGAGGTTTGCGTCACGGAGGTCTGCGTCACAGAGGTCCACTTCAATAATTAAATTCCCTGTCCAACGATTTAATATTTTCATTTTACTTTCTCCTTTGGGCTTTGCTCTGGGGTATTGGTTGAAGCTTGATTACCTCTTCTGCTGAGTGGACTCCTGAGAGATGACCATTGGCATTTGTCCAGTCCTTTCGATCTAAGATGAGCATAGGCGTCTTGCCATCTCTGTAAGAGATATATCGGCCCACCACACTATACTCATTCTCATCTGCCAGAAGCATGACAAGGTCACCACCATTGATGCCTTGGAATGGATCAGCCTTTTTACTCATACATCCTCCGCAGGATTTCCAGCCGACACTCTGAGACTTCCTTGAGGTTGTTCACCTTGCTGATATTTTGGATGGCAACAGTATACTCCATCAGCAAGGTGTCATCGCTTGTGTCCTCATATTTGTGCATGGCTTTCATGACTTCGATGACTGGTGTCCTCAGCATCTCTTCTGACATGCTTCTTGTTCTTGGCATTTGAATCCTCCTTGCCCTGTGGGCGGTGAGTTATGTCAATCTTGCAGCATTTGTCTTGGCACTACCAAGTTGAGTGTTAAGAGATACCCTACCACCAAATGCTCTTCCCTCTGTGAACCCATCTGGTGATGAACTTCTCTGGGTGGATGGCTTCAATCTGAGCTTGATGCCTATTTCCTCTAGCATCTTCTTGTTGGCTGCACGCTCAGCATCATATACAGATGCCAGGACCAGAGCAGTACAATTGTTTGCGGTCTTCGGTGCCTTGGCTTTCTTTGCCTCTTCTACCATCTTGTGGCACCGGCTAATGATAGATATAGAAGCACCCTTGCAGAAGTTACGCTCAAAAGCTCCATTCTGTTCCTGCTCTCTTGTCTCTTGTCTTGCCTCTTTCATGATAGAGTCCAGGACATACTTGGTCATCTCTTGAGCAGTAAAGACGTTGCTCTGCTTCCCTACAAAGTAGTGTTCTACTTTCTGGCCTTTGTTGCTCTGGGTGATGAAGTAGTGGCAGAAGTAAAGCTGGGCGATGGCATTGGCTATGTTTCGGCACCAAGCATGCCCATACTTCTTTTCAAAGATGCCTTCCTTGATTCTCTTCTCTTCATTCCCCAGATGCTGAGCGTCTGCCTCAGCCATCGTCAGGTTATACTTGTTGAGAATTTCTGAGACCATGGTCAAGGCATTTTCCCGTTCACCTGAAGAGGCAGCACGGTCATTCGCAAGGGCCATCATCTTCTTGATGCGTTGGAGTATCTTCTCACGCTCTTCCATGGCTATGCCTCCACCAAATTCATAATCTGAGTTGTTCTATCAAGAGATGACTGATAGTCTTTTTCAATTTCAGCAATACGCTCCATCAGTCTTACTTTTTCAATGGTCAATGAAACTCTCTTTGCCATTTCACTTGAAAGCAATCTCTGCTGCCTGTTCTTATTAGACTCAATCCACCAAATGGCATAACCAACTATGCCAGTATTCTGTCCTCTGGAGTAAGGATTGGCTTTAACTGGTACCATTACAGCCTTGTTGCCTAATGCCTTCAACTCATCTCTTCTAATTCTCATCTCTTCTTGATTAGAAGAGTATGCACCATGATGCATGTATCCTGCTTCCTTTGCTTGTTTCTCATTCATCTTACTACCTCCTGTGGGCTATGCCCTGTGAAGTTTACTGCTATGTATGAAGTGAGGGAAGAGACTTTTCTGACCTCTTCCCCTGCCTTATATATAGAAGCTAGTTTGTCACCACCGTCCAGAGCTTCGGCAACTCTAAGAAGTTTTCTCCAGCCATCTCGGCTGTTACCTTCTTGTCTTCCTCATCTCTGAAACCTATCGTTTAACGGTATTGGTGTTGCTCACTATGAAGGTGCCTACTGCTCTGGGGTATCTGGGGGAATCTCGTTTGAGCCCCTTACTTACCTTGCTGGCTTCAGCCCTTGTTTTTTGGAGCAGGAGTTGGTCGGGTGGATGTCCGGTTTGTCCAAGCCTTGCTCTATGTAAGTAAAGTATACTAAATCCTGAAACAAAAGTAAACAAAATAATACAGTTTTTTTTTAAGCATTAAAAATTAGTTTAGAATAATCGAAACTATCTTGGGTCTGTCTTCCTGCCATTCTTCCAAGAATATTTACCATGTTGTTTATTAGTAAGCACTACAAGATTAATAACTCTATTGTCATGCCTTATGCCATTCTTGTGATGGACGTGCTCTGTAGGTTTTAATTTCCTTCCTAAAATCTTTTCCATTATTTCTCTATGTTCAAATACAGCCTTGGCATTTCTATATCTTATTCTATATCCATCAGAACTTATATTATATTTCATTACTTCCTCCTATTTCGTCGGGAAAGGATTATCTCAGCAAAGTCTTTGTCAGATTGAAGTACAGCAAGACAGTCTTCATCTATGGTGCCACGGCATACCATATCTATATAAGTACAAGATATGGCTTCATTCATACCAGGTCTTGTGGTTCGATCTTCCAACTGCTGCCGGCATTCAGCACTGTAGTCGTTGGAATAAATAATGACATAAGAGGCACCAGCAAGCTCATTCAAACCTCTGGCACCACTCTGGGCATTTGCTATGAAAATATCTGCTCCACCAGTATTAAATTTCTGCTTGGCCTCAACCTTTGTCTTATAGTTTACACCACCATAGTAAACTACTGACCGGTGTCCCTCTTTCAGCATACGCTCCTGGATAGATTCGATCTCTTTTCGGAAACGTGCCCAAATGACAATTTTCTCTTTCTGCTCTCGTAACTGGCCAACCACCTCAACCAATGACTCAAGTTTTGGGTTTGGCAAGATCGGCCTAGCATCCATCTCACCAACACTTCCATCTTCACTCTGCTTAATTCCTGGGAAGAATCCACCTGCGATCTGAGAGCATCGAAGGAACTTTGTAATAACCATCGGAGCAGCACATGAGAAGTCATCATAAGATGATACAGCATCCTCATACATGGCTTGGTATGACTTCTCCTGCTCTTTGGTCATCTGAACATAGACAGTCTGATAAACTTTTGGTGGAAGGGAAAGGCAGTCAGACTTCTTCACCCGATAGGCAATGCTGTAAAGCTCTTCATCAAATCCCTCTGGGTCCTTTACTGAGAGCACCTTGCCAAAATAGTCTACATCAAAATATCTCTCAACATGAGGATAATATTTAGAACCAAATACCCCTTCATCCACAAAGTGGTACTGAGAGAAAGCCTCATCAGCACCTTTGGGTATTGGATTGCCGGTCATGATTATCTTGAATGGTGCTTTCTTAAAATACTCCACCATGGTCTTTGTGCGTCCTGCTGTACGGGTCTTTATGATTGTAGACTCATCCACCACCACAAGGTCAAACTTCGATCTGAGCAACTCAGGCAGTACACTATCAAGTCCCTCAGCATTTATAAGCACCCAGCAGAGAGTATCAGGATTGCTCTCTGAGAAAGTGTTAATGTCTTCTATAGCTCTCAGCCGTTCCTTCTTGCTACCTATGGCTGATGCCCAAATGGATCGGGAAGAATGTTTATCCAGCTGACCGCCTTCTCCTCCCCATCCATCAACAATGTTAAGGATGGTGACAACTAAGACCTTTTGGACAAGGCCAATGGAGTTGAGGATTTCGCCGGTGTCAATGATGACTTTTGTCTTCATTGTGCTCTTCAGCCCATGTCCATCAAGAGTGCAACTCCAAAACTCAATAGAGTTTCTTTTTTATCTTCTGGACGTGGCATTGGCATCACCTCCTTTCTTTTTAATCCAATATTCTTTCAATCCTAGCATCATTTTATCATAATGCTTTTTATTATACATTGGATTATTCATTTTCATGCGCTTAGATTGTTCTGGACATTTCTTCTTCATTTCTCTTCTCTCACATGCTCCACAGAACCATCAGGCAAGACCGGTACCCACTTACGCTTCATGTTAATGGCCAGCTTCTTGAGAGTGGTATCAAAGAGCATGTCCACTGTCACCCCAGAATGGGCAGCATAGTCTAAGAGCAGCATGAAAATATCTGCCATCTCTGTGGGTGAGTTTGGCTTTGCTCTTAGCTCTTCTATTTCCTTGAGCATATGATTGAGCATGCCATTTCTTCGATCTATTGGCATCTGCTTGCCATGACGATCTAAGATGCTTGACCCAAAGGTCTTATCACTCCAAGCTGCGATTGCATTTTGTAGCTGCTGTGCGTTCATTCTTCTGTCTCCTTTTCGCTTCGATCTTTCATGACTTGCTTGAGACTGTACTTATCCACCTGTGACTTGAGAAGATTAACTGAATCATCCCTAAGACCTTCAGCAATACAATCCTTACAGACTACCTTCTCATACCTGACTAAGCAATCAGGACATACCTCAAAGTTGTCCCAGCATACAGCACAGATCTTCGAGACATATCCCAGATAAGACTTTTGACAATGAAGCACTTTACACTTAGCCATTTGGCCACCTATTCTCTATATGATTGTTGACTGAATAAGGAACTAATTCTATGTGATCTGGATTGACACAATGCCTTCTCATACACTTGTGATGAATACAAAGATAAGAAGGAATAGAAGAGATGCCATTTACAATCCAATAAGCTATTCGATGGGCATACTCTGCCTTACCATTAAACCAGAGAGCACCATACCCTTTCTTAGTGCATCCACCTAGCCATAACCAGCAATCATCATAGACCTCAGGACTGGGATCAACTTTCTTGAGTGCTTGGATCTTGCTGAAGAATCTTTTTTGTACTGATTCTGAAATTGTGTTCATTTCATTTCACCTTCATGCCAAACATTGTGAGAGTAAACTTGAGAGCTTCAATCTGATGTGGAAGGCACTCTGTCTTAAAAGTATGCTTGTAGATGTGAATGACCTTCTTTCTCTTCTTCAGCCATTCTTCTACCTCAGGATGACTCAGACCTAATGCCTTGAGCTTCTTATAGGCTACAGCAGTGAGGGGAAACTCCCATGCCTTGTATACCTTATTGAAAATGCCGCAATTCATTAATCTGATCTGAGTTACCAGAGCAGCATCATAAGGAAAGCGAAGCATGAACTTGCCATTCTCAATTGTTAGGTTCATTTGCCAAAACACTCCGGTATGTCTTCTGGTATCCCAGGATGAAAATTAAACTCATAGCAATGGCGTCTCTCATGCCTCACCACAGCAGTATAGCAATCTGGGCTGTATCTATCTTCTGACATGAGAGAGATATCACACAACACCTCATATTTATAGTCCTTCCATCGGGCATGCCCCAAATTAGATGCACCACCAGATATAGCCAGAAGTTGCTCAGGAGTTACTTCATGGTAGGTGATCTTTGTATGATTACCACAGCCAGGGCCAAGAAGAAACAAACCAAGCAGAATGGCATATATTATAATGGGCATGATGTCTTCTCCAAGTCACCATCTTGGGTGACAGTATAATACTCATTGCAATTATTGCAGTAGAGATGGCCAACTCCTTGGATGGTAAGTCTGCCAACGCAGATCGGGCACTCCCAGTGTCTTCCCTCTCTATGTGCAGCCGGCAAAGGCTTGGGCCAACCGCTAGTGATGCTGTCTTGATAGCCTTGCTCTAGCTTCTGCTCTGCTATGACTGCGGCCTTGCTTGGCTTTTTGGTCTTCATGACTTCTCTCTCTTCTCTTTCCTATTCATAGGTATTTGAAAGGAAAGTCCAGCCAACCTATCCATGAGCTTTCTGAACCATGACTTCTTAATTCCCTTCTCCATGTATTTGCTCATGGCAGTCTTCCCTCTTCAGTCTCAGCCACTATCTCTGGCATGGACTTACCCAGTGCTTGCCTTGACTCCTCTGATATTGGGCCTGACTCCTCAAACGCTCCAACACACTTGGCATTTTCAAGATGTTCTTTATGCTCCTTAGCTATCTCAAGGAAGCCACCACCATAAAGGGAACGGATGGCATACCCACCAATAAGGCCCACCACATCAAATCCTTGTATGATATCTGTGATGAAGGTCTTGAATGTACGTCCTGTGGGAGCAAAATAAATAGCATCACCAGCATTACGAATATCTGACTTAACTTCAGTCAGCACCAAATCATCACCAACTTGGAACTGACCAATGCTAAAGATGATGATACATTTCTGTCCACCTTCTTGGATACGATTGAACTCAACCTCTCCCACCTTTAGATCGTGCTTTCTCTTTTCCCTTTTCTGTTTCATTGTGTGTGTCCTCCTCTTTCTTAGAGTTAGGTTTTATCTCTTCAAATGTAAGTCTAACATGCATATAGTTCTCATTGCGCTTTTCTTTATACACAACTCCAAGGTGGAGCATGTCACCATTAGCGTTGGGACCCTTCATGAGCATGTTTACGTCATACGGGCTGATGTATCCCTCAAATATTCTAGCCATTATTGACTAGCCTTAAAGAGTGATGCACACCAGTGTTTTGATAGTCACGATAAAATCTGATGACTTTCGTATTAAGAGAGAAAGGAGAAGGAGTGACTTCAACCACACCGGCCCTGAAAAGTTCATCTGATATCTCCACATCTTTTCTCCATCCATCAATCAGCAAAGTTATTGTAACCATCTCAAAATACCTCCTTCTCGCCAGCAATCTTCTCTCGAATGTTAAATGTATACTGCCATGAGTTTGTAGTTATGTTTTTATAACGCTCATACCCATACATCTCAGCAAGTACAGTCACACGCCCATGGATCCACTTCCCAAAACCTTGGATGCTTATAGGGAAGCTCTTGAGATTTTTATCTTTTGCCAAAGGCATGAGATCGTTGTATAGGTCTTTTGCTGCTATCACTACCTTGCCAGTTTGATGATAGTTCTTACTGCTCTGGATCATCCAGTCATCTAGCAGGTCAAGCAATGGGTCAAACTCAGCACTGAATCCTTCCTGGAGCTTATTCATATTCTCGAATGTCTGCTGGCAAACCTCACGCTCTTTCGGGAAGACTTGGAATGCGAAGTCAGCCATCTCCACCTGCCGGCAATAGTTCTTTAATTCGATCTGCGCATTGCCATTCTCTTTGAGGTTAGCGAGTATGCTATTCAAGTTCAAGAGCAAGCTTGACCAGATTGTGCTACGTTCTTTTTCTAGGTTATTATAGAAGGTAAACTCATTGATCAACTTTGTCTTCTTAGCTGGATGGGATAAGCGAATGATACAAAGACGCTGAGCAATATCATTCTCTCTAATCTTTGGTGAGTGAGCAGACACAGCCAGCCATACTTTTGGCCTGAACTTGATACTCTTCCGTGCATACTTCTCACGGAAGACAGACTCAGCGCCGGTAGCCAGCATGCGGAACTTTGTCTTGATACTTGGGTCACTCTCATTGAACTCATCGAAGAACAAATGGCGGGAAGACTTGATCATCTCAAGGAATATGTAGTCCTCTTCTGGGATGCTGTTGGGATTGAACCGGCCATCAGTGAATCCATTTAAGATGCCCTTTATGATTTTAAGGAGCATAGTCTTGCCAGACCCAGGCTCACCAATGACACATAAGATGTTGCGCATCTGCGGTTCAAAGAAGGTCTGATAGAACCACGTCTTGAGCAGAAACTTCTGAGCATCACCCCCATCATGAAGGAATAGATCGAAGAGACTCTCAAGGCTAGTGCCTGTCCTTATCCTGTGCATGTCTTCTATAAAGGATAGGTCAAGGTCATTGCTGGACTGAATATAGATGCCATCAAAGCCCTGAGGCACTACAGATATGGCACTGATACTTCGATCGGATGTTATCCTGATCATGCCATTGTTCTTTGTACCTATATAGAGCAGACCGCCATCATGGTCATAATGGCTAAAGGTATGAACCTTGCTATCAGTTGTTTGGAGTGCCAGCTGATACAAATGGTCATATATCTGACGCCAGAGAGTTACAGAAGGAAGGAACCCATACACACGACAGAGGTGGGTCTGAATACGCTCATCAGTTAAGATAGAAGTGCCATTAAGAGCTATGGCAAATTCCTGACTGCTATTATATGGTATTATCTTGCCACCATTACTCTCTATGTCTTGCTGAATGAAGGTTGCTATGTTGACATACTTCTGCTCTGCTGTTCCTTGACTGTTTATTATTTCTGATATTGACTGCTGTGGGTTGAACTCTACCTCTTCAGCTTCTTCTATGAGAGAAGTAAGCAACCCATCAGCAAATGCCAATGAAGTTCTATGGTAAAGGTCACTGATGTCCTTGACTGCTATCTCTTCTCCATTGTATTCGATCTTCGATGGCAGGTGGATGCCCTTTACAAACCTAGCAATGCTGCTAAGTTTTATTGACCACTTTCTTGCATATTCCTGCCCAGGCTTATCATTGTCAAATACAATGTACACTTCCTTATTTTCAAACAACTCCATCCACTCATCAGGAAAGTTGTTCACTCCTGGGAGAGCCATAGCATATCTCTCCATCTCATACAGCGTAAGCATGTCCCAGAATCCCTCAGTCAAGAAGATTGTAGGAGCACTCATGCTGATGCCAAGCAAATTTAGATCGGGCTTTTGTTTCTGCTTATCTGAGGCATTGATGAAGCGGAGATTGTCTTGGTAGGTTGTATAGCTGACACAATGGTAACTGTGCTCACCCATCTTAATGCCGATGATAGGGTATGAGTTTTTACTCTTCTTGTCTGAGCTATCTGAGCTGACAGCTTGGCCTTGTATAATGCCATGAGCAGTAAGAGTCTCAAACTTATAGTTCTTTGTAGTGATGAAATCCTTAAACAGCTTCTTGCTAAATGCAGCTGTGATGGGGATGGCATCTTCTATATGAAATTTTTTCTTGGATTTTGAAACAGTCTGTTGATTAGGGGAATACATGATGTGTGTTCATCTCCTGTCTCACCATTTGTGTTATCTCTTCTCGTGATAATGGTTCCCTGCCCAGGCTCTTTAAGGGCTGCGCTTCCCTTATAGAGCCTGTAGGCGGGCAGGGAGGAGAGACACACAGCCGATAGTATATTAAATAACTTTTGTTAAGTAAAGAAGTTTTATATGGCGTTAATTTTAGACATGAGTGCTTCTTTTATCTCTTTCTTGACTTCATTCTCCAACTGCTTGCGAATGTCCTCACGCTGGATCCTCTCATGCTCCTGCTCTTGAATGAGCTTTGCTATCCTCTCATTCTGTGCCTTGATCTGCTTATCACGCTCTGCCTCGAATGTGTCAGTTGAACCACGCTTCAAATTCCTCTTTATGCCTTGGGCCTTGCAGTACTCAGGAGAGTAATATTCTTTTTGAGTGATGATTGGATGAATATGTTTTCTCAATGCTGCTGTCACTATGGCAGATTTATTCTTGAGTTTACTTACCTCAAGGTAAAGATCGGATGGCAGAGATACTGTGATGTTTGGCATGCTAAAGTCCTCCTTAGTAGAATGAGCGAAGGATATACTCATAATAATGTAAAGTAAAGAACTTTTATATGGATTAGTATTATTATGAGTTGATGAATATGACCTTGAGTGTATGGGTATGGAGCTTCGATCTGCGAACTTGCACCGGCGTGCACCGGTAAAGGAAAAAAGGGAGTATATATAGAAGGAACTTCAGCTACCGGTGCAATCCCGGTGCAAGCCCTTTTCCCTATCTTCTATATACACTATTATTAATTCTTTATTACTACCTATTACCTATAGTATTATTACTATAATATATTTAATATAGGGAATTAGTATTTGCACCGGGATTTATTAGTTTTTCTTTTTCTTTTAATAAGTTACAGCATCCGGTGCAATCCGGTGGACGGTGCAAATATACTGAGTGTTTTATACAAACATGTTAAACATTGGGATTATCAGGTGTGTAGTTTCCTTTTCCTTTTAATTTGCACCGGTGGTGAAGATCGTCATGAAATAGTCCTTTACTCCATACTGAGTGGGCGAGTATACTTGCCCTCAGTACGACCCAATCATCTTTTTAATGAGCCAATATTGATATGCCAAGAAAGTTATACAAGAAAGGCGAACCAAGACATCCTAATGCTGGACGCAAGAAGGGAACGCCGAACAAATTCACTACAGTGAAGCAGGCATTCCTTGATGCGTTTGAAGAGCTTGGTGGCAAGGATTTCATAATCAAAGTTGCCAAGACTAGCAAAGGTAAGGCAGTAGTGATTCAGTCAATGACCCGTTTGTTACCAAACAAAACTGAGATCACCGGCGAAGATGGTGGGCCAATAAAGACTAGCATGAAGGTGAGCATTAATCTTGTCAAGGCAAAGGAGATCAAGAAATGAGTTATTCAATAGAACAGAAATGTGGCAAGTGTAAGAAGGAAACATCTTGTGCTGATGGGATGATCATCAGGAAGGCTGTGGAGATGATTCATATGCTGCCAAGCAGATATGAAGGTACTGAGCGTGTTGGTGGCCACCAAGGTGGTGGAACAGTCATTCATGATTGTGTTTATAGTTTTGAGGAGAAGACTGAGAAAGAGTAATGACTCCACAACTCTTAGAAAATACACTTGAAATAAACGCTGACTTCCCTGAGAAGCTAGCACCACTGTTCTCTCCTTCCCGCTATAAGATACTTTATGGTGGGCGTGGTGGCGCTAAGTCTTGGGGAATTGCCCGTGCCCTTATCCTCTTATCTCTTCAGATGGAACTCCGCATACTCTGTGCCCGTGAATTTCAGAAGTCAATCAAAGAGTCAGTTCATCACCTTCTTGAAGAGCAGATATATGCTCTTGGCCTTCAGGCATACTTCCGAATCACTCTCACCTCAATCACCTCAGTAAATGGATCCGAGTTCATCTTCTCAGGCCTCAAGACAAACATAACAGCAGTCAAGTCAATGGAAGGTATTGGCATCTGCTGGGTAGAAGAGGCTGAGAAGGTAAGCAAGGAAAGCTGGGATGTCCTCATTCCTACTATCCGCAAGGCCAATTCAGAGATATGGATTAGTTTCAATCCTGATGCTGATACTGACCCCACATGGAAGAGGTTTGTTGAAAAGCCACCGGTGGACTCTGTTGTTATTGAGATCGGCTTCCGTGACAATCCTTTCTTCCCTGATGTTCTTAGGGCTGAGATGGAAGAATGTCGGGCAATTGATCCTGAGACGTATGACTGGGTATGGGAAGGGAAGTGCCGGCAGATCAGTGATGCTAATATCATTAAGCGTGCTCGAATTGATACCTTTACTACTCCTGAGAAGGGCGTGCGTTTATTCCTTGGTGCTGACTTCGGCTTTGCTAATGACCCGAATACCTTAGATCGTGGTTTCATCATTGACAAGACGCTGTTCATAGATTATAGCATACATAAAGTACGGTGTGAGATTGATGACATACCGGCGATGTATGATCAGATACCAGGATCAAGACAGTGGCCCATTAAGGCTGACTGTGCTAGGCCTGAGACTATCAGCTATCTTCGACGGCAGGGATTCAATATCAGTGCTGCTGAGAAGTGGCAGGGTTCAGTCGAAGATGGCATTGCCCATATCAATGGGTTCAAAGAAGTAGTCATTCATGAGCGATGTACTACCTTAGATCGTAAGTGCCTCAATCCCTATCAAGAGACAAGAATGTATAAGTATAAGATTGACCCTGTGACTCGTGAGGTGCTACCGGTAATTGTGGATAAGCATAATCATCACTGGGATGGCATTCGCTATATGCTGGATGGGTATATCCAGAGGCGTGGGAGTAACTCTAATCTATTAAAGGCGGTGAACTCGTAATGGTTAACACTGTTAACTATAAAGGTTATGTTCTAAAACAAGGAGAAGATGGACTATTCATGTGGCGCATATATGATAAAAGTGACAATCTCATTTCAACATTTGCCACTTTAGAATTGGCAAAGAAAGAGTGTGATGATATGACAAAAGACTCACAGACATCAGATGCCAAGCCCGGAGTACTCATGCATCTGGAAGAGGCTCAGAGAGCGAAGGTGAAGGATGCTGGGGATGTATCATACAAAGGGTTTGTTATAAAATATGATACATCATCTGACTGGTATGATCTTTATCATAATAATGAGTATGAAGATGGTGGGTTTGATAGTTTAGAAGAAGCAAAGGCATACATTGATAAACATTATTCACATGTGAAAGACTCCTCACCTACTATCTTCAAAGATGGTATGGAGAGGATGAAGGTGGGCAATGATAAAGAATTTGTTGCTGCATTTATGGGGGAAAGAATTTACAAAGAAGGAGTTATGTACGCAGTAGATTTTAATGGTGAGCACATGGAAGAAGCTAACCTTGAGGATTTGAAAACCCGGATGAAAAATTATTAACTCATGAAGCCCAAACCAAGCAACCAAAAGCCCATGTCTTTGCCGGCTTGTGATGATAAGCACAAAGAAGACAAAAGGCTGTTCTACTATTTTAATACAAGGCTTTTGTCCCATCTTAAACGAGCCATAACCGGAGAGCGATGAAGCAAGCTAAATTCCAAAGAGCAGCAGTGAAAGACTCCATCAAGCAAGCCAAAGCATTTATGACTTCTGATGGATACCAGAACTTATTTGCCCGTTTGGGTGTAGGTAATGGGGACAACCTTTCCTCTGGTAGCTCGTATGGCTTTGGTGGCTTCCTTACCCGTAACCGTGTGTTGTTGGATGCCATGTATCGTACCAGCTGGGTTGTGGGCAAGATCGTGGATGCCAAGGCTGAGGACATGACTCGTGCAGGCATTCAGATCAACTCAGAACTCAAGCCAGAGAACACAGACCTCATACAAAAGAAAATGGTCAGCCTCAATGTATGGCGTAACATTACCAACGCTATTAAGTGGGGACGTTTGTATGGTGGTGCTGTAGCTATTATCTGCATAGAAGGGCAGAAGATGGACAAACCCTTGAAGATAGAAACAGTGGGCAAGGATAGCTTCAAGGGCTTGCTGGTTTTAGATCGGTGGCTGCTAAATCCTTCTCTCAACAATCTTGTGCAAGACTTTGGTCCTGACTTCGGTATGCCAAAGTATTATGATATCATTGCTTCCTCTTCAGTTCTTCCTACCATGAAGGTGCATCATACTCGTGTGTTGCGCTTTGATGGTATTGAGTTGCCCTACCTCTGGAAACAAGCAGAGAACTTGTGGAGTGAGTCTGTGGTTGAGAGGTTGTATGACCGGCTGCTTGCCTTTGACTCTACTACACAAGGAACTGCCCAGTTAGTCTACAAGGCGCACCTGCGCACTATCCTTGTGGATGGTCTTCGAGATATTCTTGCTGCTGGTGGAGTAATGGAAGCAGCACTCATCAAGCAGTTTGAGTATATACGCTTGATGCAAAATAACGAGGGACTGACACTCCTTGATAGCAAGGATCAGTTTGCTGCACATCAGTATAGCTTCTCTGGCCTGAGTGATGTCCTGCTTCAGTTTGGCCAGCAGCTTTCTGGAGCTTGTGAAATACCTCTTGTGCGCCTCTTCGGTCAGTCGCCCACCGGCATGAATGCCACTGGGGAGTCTGATCTGCGCTTCTATTATGATGATATCAACAAGCTCCAGAACTCTCAGTTGAATGAACCTTTGCTGACGATCTTACAGGTTATGAGCATGAGTCTTCTGTCTAAGCCCTTCCCTGAAGATGGAACTATTGCCTTCAATCCTCTCTGGCAGATGCAAGATAAAGAGAAGGTGGAACTTGCCAAGAACATTGGTGACTCACTTAACAACCTATTCAACTCAGGTATATTGAAGAAGCATCTGGTGCTTAAGGAATTGAAACAGAGCAGCAGGATCACTGGTATGTTCACCAACATAACTGATGAGGATATTACTGAGGCTGAGAATGAGCCTGATCTGGATATGGGTGAGGACGAGGTTGACCCTTTGACCAGTCTTCCTGTGGAGAAGGAAGAAGGTGTCGCGTCTAAGAAGAAGGTAGCAGCAAAGGAAGTTGAAGAATGAACAAACAATCCTGGCAGACAAAGAAGCGCATTGAATCAGACTACTCATCCAGCATGATGAAGATGGCTAACTATTTCTTCAGCAAGGCTGTAGAAGGTATGGACAGCTATGATGAGCAGCTTGAGGTGCTTCGATCTGCCAGCAGCAAGCCAACCTTTATGGAGTGGGCCAATACTGTAGCAAGAAGGATGATCACCGGCCTGTATGCCTCTTCTGCCAGCACTTGGAGAGAAGCAGCTAGCATAGGGACAGAAGGAAAGCAGATACACAAGATGCTCTCAAATGAGCTTGAAGGGGTAACTGGTCATAAGGTGCAAGAGCTTGTACGAAACAACGCTGACCTTATCTCTTCTCTTCCTCTTGAGGTATCAAAGAAGGTGACAGCACTTGTGCAGAAGCTGGCTGCTAAGGGCATGAGGTATGAAGCAATCAGCAAGCTCTTAGTAGAAAAGAAGCTGGTCAAGAAGCTAACCAAGCAGCGCATTACTCTGATAGCTCGTACAGAGACCAGCAAGGCGTCCACCGCCTTGACCAGAGCTAGGGCTGAAGACTTAGACCTGGACTGGTATGTATGGAGAACTTCTAAGGATGGAAGAGTACGTAATTCTCACAAACATATGGAAGGTGTGCTTGTGTCTTGGAGCGAAGCTCCTGCTCCTGAATTGCTTGCTGGTGTAAAGAGTAAATTGGGACACTACCATGCTGGAGATGCGCCGAATGACCGGTGTTATCCTCAGCCTGTGCTTTCTCTTTCCTCTTTACAGTGGCCGATGAAAGTGTACTATGCTGGGCAGATCCAGTACATGACAAGATCGAAGTTTGAGAAAATAGCTGGCATAGAAATGAGGAAGGCAGCATGACAGCATTTGCTAAAAGCCCGAACAAAGTAAACCAAATTTCTATCACTGCTGCAGAGCTAGCAGAGTTTTCTGGTGGAATATTAATTCCGGGCCAGAAGTATAGGATAACTGACCAATCAGATATTATTGTAATAGCAGAAACAAATTCAACATACAAGTATGATATTCCAATTACACTTGCAGCCTATGCAGACAATGATGAAGCCCTGGCTGGTGGGTTAGTGGCAGGTCAGTGGTACAGAACATCTGCTGGCGTTGTGATGCAGGTTTATATAGCTTTATGATAGGAGAAGCCAATGGTCATCATCGTTGATTTTGGAATTGCTGGGTTGGTTATAGATGACTTGACCTTTAATAGGTGTAAAAATATCACAGGAGTAGATGTGAGCACAGCAGGAGCAACCCTTACCCCGTGGGGTTTATCTGACCTTGGCAGGTACGAACTAGAGATTCCGTTGGCGGCTGAGGGCACAACATTTGAAGTTTATGTGACTGGTGACCCTAGCAATTATCAGTACGGGGAATTTTCAGACATCGCCAAAGAATCCACCCTCCTCGCCCTAAGTGATCTAAGTACGATAATATACAATCGTATTGGTGCCTTCACAGGTACAGGCATCAACACAGTTCTCGGATTTTTTAAGGCACTACTCAAGAAGGATGCAGCCATTCCATCAGATATAGGGGGCACATTTAGTCCTGTCACTGATAGCACAGAAGCAATATCAGACAAACAATCTGGTTCTTTCCTTGGTCTTTTATATTCAGTAATCTCTTTACCAGGAATTGAGACAGAATTTCTTCCTATTAAGATTGTAAAAGGTGAACACAAAACATTCTCATGGGAGATAAAGGAAGGAGGTGTATCAAAAGACATATCAGCATATACAGCCAGTATGGGTGTGAAATTGAATCTTGATGATGTTATCTATCAGCTTGGTCCTTTTGATGGAGTCATTAGTGCCAATGCTGATGGTGTTATGTCAATTCTCTCTTTCACATTTATGACAGCTGATACGAAAGATGAAGTTCCTTGTGATGGCCTTTATGCCATAGCTTTATATAAGGATGGAGAGAAGTACAAATTGACGCAAGCTGGTGGAGTTGAATTTTCACTCAACGAGGACATTCTGGACATAGTTCCAGTAGTCCTATAATATAAACCCCAAAGGAGGAAGTGAACATGAAGAAGATTGGTGTACTTGCAATGATGTTGATTCTTGTAGTAGCTGTATTCAGTGCACTGGCTGGTCCGTCAGATACAGTGGTGATCTATCCGATTGCTGCTGATCCGTGCAGCAATCCCAGTGCTGCCAAGAGCAGTGCCATTTTCAGTACCGGTACAAATACCACCTCAAGCGTGGTGGCCTTAACTGCTGCTAAGTCCATTTACATCTGTAATCTGACAGCATATCTTACTGGCACCACAACGCTAACAACGTTCAAACTTGTGAGCGGTACCACCACCACCACTCCTTGTGATACTGGTGCTGCTGATGTTACCCATACTGTCGGCGTAACCTCTGCCATTGGAACGAATGTGGCTGTTGGATATGGTGGTACGATTGCAAAGGTTCCCAGCGCCAAGACGCTATGCTCAACCACTACCGGTACAAGCTCTGCAGTTGTCGGTACAGTAACCTACATCAAGCAGTAAACAGCGAGGACCGGCGCCATGCTCTTTCATACTAAGGTTGACATAAGTAAGAATAAATCGCTTACGCCAGAGGGCTTCCTGATCTGTAGGAATGTGCCCATCGCTCGCACTGGTGACCAAACCTATTATGAGGGAGAAGTGCCCATTACAGCAGACAGCCGTGGAGCAATAATCATTACACGGGATGCTGAGGACGTATTCAATGCAGATGCCATTGCCTCTTTTGAGGGCAAGCCCATTACCATGCACCATCCTGAGGATGCAGTCACCCCAGACAATTGGAGTGAGTTGTCTAAGGGTCATGCACAGAATGTACGGCGTGGTAGTGGGCTTGAGGCTGATTCCCTTTATGCAGATCTTCTCATCATGGAGAAAAGCACTATTGACTCTGTGATGAAAGGTGACATCAAGGAGATCAGCTGTGGGTATGATGCTGATTATGTTGAGACTGCAGCAGGAAGGGGTAAGCAGATGAACATAAGAGGTAATCATATTGCTCTTGTAGACAGAGGACGATGTGGAAGCTTATGTGCAATTCACGATGCAAAAACGAAAGACGAAAAAGGAGGGAGTATGAAAGAGAAGCTGAAGGCATTTTTCAAATCCCTTACCAGCGATGAGGCTAAAGACCTTGGGCTGGTTAAGGATGCCTCCTTGACAGTTGACCAGAGGCTTGACAAGATTGAAGGATCTGTGGCCCAGCTGGTCAAGATGTTCAAGGATGCAGGTGAAGAGGCAGAGGAAGAAGAAGCTGCTGCCAAGAAAAAGAAGGAGACAGAAGACGCTGAGGAAGAGGAAGCTGCTGCCAAGAAGAAGAAGGAGGAGACAGAAGACGCTGAGGAAGAGGAGAAGGACAAGCCCTTTGGTAAGTCCAAAGATGCTGCTCCTATCCTCCAGGAAGTCCTGTACCGGTCTTCGATTCTGGCACCTGACCTTTCCCGGCCCACCATGGACTCCATCAAGTCCATGAGCAAGAAGACGTTTGATGAAAGCATTTGCTTCCTCAAGCGCAAGTCTCTGGATGCTGCATATAAGACGGAAGATGGCAAGGATGCTATCTCTCCTTTCCTTATGGGCAAGCCGGCAGACTTCATGACAATGGACTGCAAGTCCATGGATGTTGCCTTCATCGGAGCATCTGAGGTCATGAAGATCGGCAGCAAGCAGAATGTCCAGCACAAGACCTCTGACATTATGAGGGGTGCTGTAACTGTTTCAAGCATCAATGATGCTAACAAAAAGTTCTGGGATGCCAGAAAAGGAGGGAAGTAAACATGACACTCGGAAATGCATACGTCACAAGGATGCCTTCAGGATTCCCTGGTATGGTAAACAGGGTATCTGAGGCATCGCTCCAGCAGGAAATTCTGGACACCACCCATCCTCCTCTTCTCTATGGAGAGTTTGTGAAGATGGTTGATGGCAAGATCCACATCCTGGAAAGTGGAGATGTTGCGGCCACTGTCATTTGTGGCCTGATCGCAAAGCCGTATCCTGTGCAGGAGACAACGGCTGCTGGTTCTGCTCTGGGTGCTGCTGCTGTTCCGAACAGCGCACTGCCGTGTGACATCCTCAAGCGTGGATATATGATGGTCTCCTTCGGCGGCACGACTGCTGCCAAGCGTGGTCAGGTATATGTCCGTGTGACAGTGGGGGATAGCGGCAATGCTGTGGGCAGCATCGAAGAAGGTGCTGATGCTGGCGAGTGTGAGGCTGTCACCAATTGCTTCTTCATGGGAGCAGCAGACACAAACGGGATTGTCGAAATCTCGTACAACATCGAAAGGTAAGGAGGGAGATCAAATGCACGTGATCAAGAAAAGAGGATTCACAAAGGATAGCCTGATGACTTTCGATGCTCGTACCATCGACAGCACCGGCGCATTCCTGATCGGAGAACTGGAGCGGTTGGATCAGACCATGCATGCTCCGCTCGTTTCAGTAACATGGAGCAGGGATATTGACCTGCGGGAAGACGTCAGCATTGCTGATGAGTCTTCGAGCTTCACCAACTCTGCGTTTGCAGCTGCCGGCGGCACCAAGCCTGGTGGCAAGTCGTGGATCGGCAAGGACACCAAGTCCATCACTGGCATCCAGCTGGACATCGCAAAGACTCCCCAGCCCTTGTTCTTGTGGGGAATGGAAGTATCTTACACCATCCCTGAGCTGGAAAGTGCCATGCGTCTGGGCCGTCCCATCGATGTTCAGAAGCTCACCGGCCTTCAGCTGAAGCATCAGATGGACATTGATGAAATGGTGTACATTGGTGATGATGAACTGGGCCGGTATGGTCTTCTCAATCGCACTGATGTCACCACTGGCTCTGTGGCTGCTGGTGCTGCTGGTCCGACATTCTGGGCTGATAAGACGCCTGATGAAATCCTGATTGATGTCAATACCCTTCTCAATACGACCTGGGCTGCTGCTGGTTATGCAGTATGTCCTGACCGGCTGCTCTTGCCTCCGACGCAGTTTGCATACATCATCAGTCAGAAGGTGAGCGGTTTTGCTGACAAGTCCATCCTGTCCTACCTTGAAGACAACAGCTTGTCTCTCAAGATCAATGGCAGGAAGCTGGAAATCCTTCCGGTGAAGTGGCTTGAATCCCGTGGCGCCGGTTCCACTCAGCGCATGGTTGCTTACACCAAGGACCGTGAGCGTGTCCGTTATCCGATGGTTCCACTTCAGAGGACTCCGCTCGAATATCGTGGCATCTTCCAGCTGACCACCTACTTTGGACGGCTTGGCTGTCTTGAGCTGGTGTATCCTGAGACCATGCAGTATGCAGACGGCATCTAGGAGGATGACCCATGGCTAACAAGTATGATGTGAAACAAAAACTCATTGTCAAGATGAAGGGAAAGAAAGGATCATATGATCATGTCATCCCTTCTGGTCTTGGCATTGCCATCCCTTCTGAGGTGCTTGATGACTGGTTTGTCAAGGCTCACATTGAGAATGGTAACATTACCATATCAGGTGCCAAGAAGATCGAAGCTGCCAAGAAAGAAGATGGCAAGACTTCCTCAGTAGAGGCCAAGAAGATCATATCAGCTGCCAAGGAAGAGGCCAAGAAGATCGTATCAGCTGCCAAGGAAGAGGCTGATACGATCATTGCTGAAGCCAAGGAAGAGGCTGAGATGCTTAACAAGGCTGCTGAAGAAGCAGCCTTACAGAAAGTGCAGGAATAAACCATGGCCATGGACAAAGAGGCATTCCGAAAGAACTTCCCTGAGTTTGCTAGCAAGGTAGACTATCCAGATACTGTAATGACATTCTGGGAGTCTGTTGCTGGTGCTTATGTCAGTGAGGTAAAGTGGACAACGCTTTATACTCAAGGGATGTCTCTTGTCCTGGCCCATTTTATTACCTTAGCAAAGAACAACCAAGCAGGTGCTCCAGGACAAGGGTCAGGTCTTATCAGCAACCAGTCTGTGGGTGATGTGAGTGCTGGCTTTGATACCTCTTCTACTATAGAAGACAAGGCTGGTCAGTGGAACCTTACCACCTATGGTCAGCAGTATATTCGTATGGCCAGAATGATCGGTGGGTGTGCGGTGCAATTATGATGCAGATCGGGCGCATGATTTTGAATCCTCTCTTTGCCTCCAAGTTCACTGTGACTCGAAGCAATGGCAAGTTTGCTCTTGGGGGCTGGCAGGAAGGTGTACCTGAAGTAATTTCTATGGTGGGTGTTGTTCTTCCTTCTACTGCTAAGGAGCATGAGCTTTTACCTGAGGCTGAACGTGTCAAAGAGGCTTTTACTTTCTACTCAATCAAGCCAATATACATGAGCCGCAATGCTGCTGGTGGCTCTGGAACTTCTGATAGCATAGATTATTTTGGAGTGGTTTATAGCATCCATTGGATAAAAGATTATTCAAAGTTTGGATACTATAAGGCCATTGGAGTGAGGACTGCTGGTGATTAAAACCACTGTCAAGAAGCAAGATAATGGTAAACCTCTTGGAGAACTTCTCAAGAGCATAGCCAAGATGCAAGTATATGTAGGCATACCAGAGGAGAAGACAGGAAGGAAGAAAGGCCCAGTCAATAATGCTCAACTTCTCTATATACATACAAATGGTAGTCAGCTGAAAGGAATACCTAAGAGGCCAGTCATTGAACCGGCCTTAGAAGCAAAAGAAAACAAGGAAGCAATAACATCAGAGCTAGGAGAGGCTGTAAAGAGTCTTCTTGATAAAAAGCCAGCACAAGCTAAGATGCACTTAAAGCGTGCTGGGATGATCGGTCAGAATGCAGCAAGGGATTGGTTTGAAGACTCTCGAAATGGATGGGTGCCTAATTCTCTTGAAACAGCAAGAAGAAAGGCAATGAAGATTAAAGGAAAAGGGAAGAAGCAATTTAATCAGCTAATATCTGAAGGAGCTTCTGTCCAGCATGTTGAAATATCAAGACCACTCATAGATACAGCCCAGATGCGCAAAGCTATAATATATGTGGTAAAAGACAATGGCTGATACAATCCTGACACTTGCTCAGTTGAATATACTCTTCCAAACTCTAACCATGCAGATGCTTGGGCTGAGTTTGGTTCCTGGTCCTGCTCTTGACGCCTCTTCTTATAAGGTAAGAATAGCATGGCCACAGCAGGGTTCACCAGCATGGAAGATAACTGAAGATGTTATATTCCTTCAATGCTTCGAGATTGATAATCCTTATAACCGTCAGCGTGAAGATGTTATAACACAGACCGATACTGAAAACAATCTATCAGAGACAGGCTTCACAATTGTAAATTCAATCAACTGGGAAGTATATGGTCCCAATTCATATGACAATATTCGTACCATAAAGAATAAAATATTCCTTCAAGAGTATCATGATATCCTTGCAAGAAGTAATGTATATCTTATTCCTGATGTACCTACACCAAGAAGGATGCCAGAGAAGTTTGAAGAGCAATGGTGGGAGAGGCAAGACCTTACAATGCTCTTCAATGAACTTGTTATAATACAGACAGCAGGGAAGTCAATTGCTAGTGCTGAAATTAACCTACAAGGTGAGAACGGTTCACCAATTATTACTACAATAGAATAAGGAGGACATACCATGGCCGCACCTACCACGTTCAGTTTAGACAGTTTGGTTCAAGTAGTTGTATATGTAAGTCCCTTGGCAGCACCAAGAGCAACCTTCAATCAGCTTCTGATTGTTGGCCCCAGTGCTGTAATCCCTGTGGGAGATCGTTTGAGGAAGTATGCTTCCACTGATGACATGGTGGCTGACGGGTTCCTCATCACTGATCCTGAGTACATAGCAGCTGCACTCTACTTTGCTGCTGATCCTGCTCCTATGTATGTTTGGATCGGGATGGTAGATGCTGGAGAGTCTATCCTTGAGGCTATTCAAGCATGTCGCATAGAAAGTTCTGAGTGGTATGCTGTTATGGCCACTGAGGCTGTTACAGCAGATCATAAAGAAATAGCTCTCTACATTGAGACAGCAGAGCCCACCAGTGTGTATGGATACACTACTGCTGATGCTGATGTGCTCAATGGTGTGGCTGGCAATCTCTGTGAGTACCTCAAGGACGCAGGGTTCAGCCGTACCATCGGGCAGTATTCCACACAGTCTCTCTATGCCATTGCTGCCATCCTTGGATATGCCATGGGAGCAAACACTGGCCTGGCAAACTCTGCTTATACCTTGAAATTCAAGAATGAGGTTGGTGTGCTGACAGACGCAATATCAGCATCTGACCTTGCCACCATCGAAGGGAACAATGGCAACCTCTACCTTTCCTATGGCAACTACTATAACATTTTCGAGCAGGGAAAGATGGCCAACGGGCAGTTCTTCGATGAGATCATCAACCTTGACATGCTGAAGAACAACATTCAGCTTAATATCATGGATCTTCTCTATGGCAATCCGAAAGTTCCCCAGACAGAAGCTGGTATCAACCAGATCATCCATGCTTGCAATCAGGCATGTGATATTGCTCAGGTGATCGGGTTCCTTGGTGCTGGCCAGTGGACTGGCAATGCTATCCTCAACCTGAACAATGGTGACTTCCTTCCCAACGGGTATCTTGTTCAGGCTGCTGCTCTTTCTACCCAGAGTGATGCAGATCGGCAGCTGCGCAAGTCTCCTCCCATCTACATAGCAGTGAAGGAAGCTGGCGCAATCCACAGCGTACTCATCGGCGTGTACGTCAATCGCTAAACATAAGAAAAGGAGAAGACAATGGCAAAGCATACTACCTATTCATTTCTTGACCTTTCAGGTGCAGTGGCCCATCCTGAACTGGGTGCCTATTCCTTTGATGGGAAAGGTGTTGGGCAGGTGACGGTGGCCATGGCTACTGACAAGACTGCTCATGATGTAGCTGCTGATGGCTCTGTAATGGTGAGTAAGATCGCAGGTAGCAATGGAAGTATCCAGATCCAATGCCAGCAGACCTCGAATGTCCATCGCTGGCTCCTTGCTGCCTATAATGCCTTGATGGTTGCACCGGCTGACCAGTGGGCACAGATGGGTGCAACCCTTCGCAATACGGCTGATGGCACAAGCCATTTGCTCCTGGGCATGAGCTTCCAGAAGGTGCCTGACAAGGTCTATCAGTCACATGGTCAGATGGTGACATGGACGCTTATGGCAGCAGACATTCAGAGCTTGACAGCATAAAAGGAGAACTATCATGGGTGTACTTATGCATTTGGAAGAGGCACATAAGAGGAAGACGAAAGATGCTATTGCACAATTTGTCATTGAATTTAAATATGGTAGTGCTGGCTATACTGGTGCCTGGAGATATTATCAACGTGTTTTTGGCACAAAGTCAGATGCTGAAAGAATCAAGAAGGAAGCAGAAGCAGAACAAAGCAATTCTGATAAACAATTCAGAATTGTTGTAGGTGATATAAAATGACCACAAAACGTGAACCATTCAAGATTGTAGAACTGGCAGGCAAGAAGTGGCGCATTGGCCGGTTTGATGCTCTGACAGGGAGTTACATAGCTTTCACTGTCATGACAAAGATGCTGCCGATGATCGCAGAGCTTATGGGAGGAAAGGCTGAGACTCCTGATGTCAACGCTCTTGCAGCTGGTATGATGTCCAGCCGTGCCTCTATGAGCAAGTCTGAGACTCCTGATGTCAACGCTCTTGCAGCTGGTATGATGTCCAGCCGTGCCTCTATGAGCAAGGCTGACTTCCTTTCTCTCCAGAAAGACTGCCTCAGCGTATGCCATGAGATGCAGATGGCCGGTACAGTGGAAGCTCCTGTGGCTGTGATGATGGAGAGTGGAGCTTGGGGAGTTGCTGATCTGGAGTATGATGTTGGCACTGTTCTTGCTCTTACTGTCCATGCCCTATTCTTCAATGTGTCTTCTTTTTTCGAGGAAGCCACGCTGAAGGGGTTTGCGAACGTGGCGCAGGGCCTGAACTTCTCCAGTGCAAAAGAGTAGACATGTTTGCCTATGCTCCTTTTATGGCAGGAGCTTGGCAGCAGCACCAAGTCTTTGATGGCACTTATTCCTTTGCAGATCTTCTGGACTGGCATGAAATGCAAACAGTAAAGAATGAAAACCAGAGACGCATTAAGGAATGGGATGAGATGATGAAAGGACAAGCATGAACGGTCTTGATGTCTTGAAAAGCTATCTGGTATCCCTTGGGTTTGAACTGGACATGTCCTCTTATGCCAAGTTCAATAAAGCACTCAAGGACGTAGATGACAAGGTGGAGAAGCACACCACCGGTATGGCCAAGGAGTATCTCAAGGCCACCACTATTGTGACTTCTGCCCTTGCTTCTATCGGGTTTGCCACTATCAGCTTGATGAATAAGATAGCTGATGCTGACCTTGAATACCAGAAGTTTGCCATGCACATGTTCATGTCCAAGGATGCAGCAAAGGAGATGAAGATTGCTGCTGATGCCCTTGGTGAGTCCTTAGAAGACATTGCTTGGATGCCTGAGTTGAGGGAGAAGTTCTTTGCACTCAAGTCTCAGGCCAGAGGCATGGAGACTCCAAAAGAAGCAGAGGCCCAGCTGAAGTATATACGCTCCATCCAGTTTGAGTTCAAGCGTCTTCAGATTGAAATAACATATGGCATGGAGTGGATTGGGCACCAGTTGTTCAAGTATCTAGCCGGTCCTCTCAAGGAGATCAAGGCTGGTCTTTCCGGTATGAATGATTGGATCCAAGCCCACATGCCTGAGTGGTCTGAGAAGGTAGCAAGGATCATAGCAGTAGTCATCCAGCTTATTGGGTCTGCTCTTCGCTTTGTCAAAAACCTTTTCATGGGCTTCAAAGAGATATGGGACATGATGCCAGACTGGGGCAAGAAGGTAGCAATAGCATTTGCTGTGGCGTTTGCTCCTATCTCTCCTGCTATAAAGATCGTGTCAGCCTTGCTGCTTCTCATTGATGACTTCTATGCTTATATAGATGGAAGGAAGAGCAGCAAGACTCTAGCTCCCATCTGGGGCTTGATGACTAAGGCTATTGACTTCATAACTCGTGGGATTGTATCTGCCATGGTGCTCATAGATAATCTCTATGGCAAGATCGAAGGAACTAACAAGAAGACCATCTCAGAGATTGTGGATGATGTTGCTGGTGCTTGGTCTGGCATTGAAGGATTCAGTACAAAAGGTTCAAAGACCACTCCTGGCAAGATAGCAGAAGGAATGACAACTATGGCTTCTGGTGCTGTTCGTGCCACAAGCAATTATCAGACGATGACATCACAAGGACTTCAGCAGTCAGCCGGTATGCCTACCTTGGGAGGAAGTCAGAAGACTGATATCAATGTTGGTGGGGTAACTGTAAATGTACAAGGCACAAATGCCACTCCAAATGACATATTCAAGTCTGTGCGTGATGGTGTGATAAGTGCCGGTGAACGTCTCTCCCTTAACACAAGGCAGGTTGCGAGGCCATAATGGGATTTCCTACTGCAGTCACAAGAGCTTCCACCGCATGGGCAGCACTTAATGCGATCTGGAATGTATGGAAGCTCTTAAAGAAAAGACCGCCAGAGGTGGAGCTTCAAAAGACTCCCTATCGTCCACCTCAGTGGACTCCATCAGCACAGACTTCAATCATTGAAGCAGGTGGAACTGTGCATGTCTTCGATGCTATCTTGAAGACTAATCACACAACCTCTTTAAGAATAACAGAGCACCCTGTACAGAATGGTGCCAATATAGCTGACCATTCCTATGTACTTCCTGAACGTGTTGTACTTGAGATTGGCATGTCTGATGTCATGGACAGTTACCAGCCAGATCGGTGGAAAGAATATAGCACCAAGTCAATATCAGCATTTCAGAAGTTAAAAGAGCTTCAATACAAACGTCAGCCGGTTATTGTTGAGACTCGTTTGAACTTCTATGAGAACATGGTCATTGAGAACATACAGACTCCTGATGACCATAGGACTATTGAAGGACTGAGATGTTCAGTTACCTTTAAGCAGATCATATCAGCACAGGTAAAGGTAGTAAGGGTAAGCTCAAGACCGCAGACAAGTGGGCAGTCTAAGAAGGGTGTTAAGCAGCCAAAGCCTATGACTGCTGAGCTTGGCAGTGCCCTGTCTGAGATGGGATTATAAATGAGACAAATACTTCCCCTGACAAGTGATCCTAACCAGACCTTTCAATCAACCCTTACAGTTGACGGGGAAAACATTACCCTTGGATTCAAGATTATCTTCAATGAGGTTGCTGGCTATTGGGTCATGACAATCTTAAATCCAAGCACCAATGTTACCATCCTTGATTCAATTCCTCTCCTCCCTTCTATGAATATCCTTGGGCAATATTCATACTTGAGGATTGGCAGTGCTTACCTAATAAATGCAAGCCATACTCAAGAAGAGTATCCAACTGACAGCAACCTTGGGACTGACTTTATTCTTGTGTGGGGAGATACTGTGTTTTAATGGACAACTACCTTCGCAAATATCGGATACTGATAGCTGACAATGACAACACTTCTCTTGATGTCTCTGATCTTCGATGCACTTTTACCATTGAGAAGAAAGCCATTCAGTCAGTAAACTATGCCAGCATTACGATCTATAACCTTTCTTCAGAGTCTGAGACAGCTATCATTCGAGAAGGGAATAGAGTTATAGTTGAGGCTGGATATGAGAGTGGAGCATATGGCAAGATATTTGATGGTGAAATATTCCAGCCTCTTTGGGACCGGGAGAATGTAGTTGATTATAAATTAGGACTTCATTGTATTGATGGGGACAGTCTTCTTCATATGAATTTTGTCAACTTTGCTATGGGTGCTGGGTATGACTACAATGCTGTAATAACAAATATGGCAAAGAGCGCAAGGACAGCAATACCCATCAATCATATAACTGACGATCTAAAGAAGGGACAAGCACCCAGAGGTAAGATTGTATTTGGTGATTGGAGAGATAAGGCACGGGAAATATCCTTGGATAATAGTGCTCAATTCTATATTAATGATGGGAAGCTTGATGTCATGAAAGTGACTGATGTCTCTCAGGATGAAGCTCTTGTCATTACTCCTGAAACTGGACTCATAGGAACACCTCAGCAGATTGAAAATGGATTCAGGTTCAGATGTCTTCTCAATCCTGACATCAGACTAACAAATCCTTGTATGAGGATAAAGCTAGATCACTCCATCATACAGCAGGAGAAAGCTATACAAGGACAGTATATATCTATGCTTGACCAGGACATGTTTGGTATAGTTATTGGGGTAACTCATACCGGCGACACTCGTGGTCAGGAATGGTACACTGATGCTATATGTCTTAACAAAGGTGGTAAGGCTCCTCTTGGTCTTTCTGGAGAAGCTATACCAGACTTTGTAAGAAGCAGCAAGGAGAATACAAATTGATAACTGTACCTGAAAGACTCCAGGATGAACTTGAGTTCCTTCGGAAGATGTTTGATGGCTTCTCTTCTTCCTTACGGGTTGCTGCTCCTGGAATAATACAGAGCTTCGATGCTGCCAAGCAGACAGCCACAGTCAGATTGGCCATTCGAGAGAAAGTATTGAACTCAGAATCACGCGAAGTTGAAGATATTGAAATTCCTATTCTGGTTGATGTTCCTGTCATCACAATGAGTGCTGGTGGATTCTCTCTTACTCTACCTGTGACTGCTGGGGATGAGTGCCTTGTCATCTTTGGGGACAATTGCTTTGATGCTTGGTACCAGTCTGGGGGAGTACAGAACCAGATGGATAGACGGCGCCACGATCTAAGTGATGGGTTTGCTATCTGTGGAGTAAAGAGCCAACCGGCTGTCATAACCTCTTACAGCACTACAGCAGCAGAACTAAGGAATGCAGCTGGCACTGTTAAGGTAAGAGTTGAAGCTGCTAAGGTTGTGGTATCTGCTGATACTGTAGAACTTAGTAATGCTGCTGCCTTGAAGAAGCTCATTGATGAGAGGTTTGCTACTCTCTATGATGCCCATACTCATTCTGGTGTAGTTGCAGGTGGAGGAGTCACTGGCGTCCCTGCTGTTCTCATGACTCCTATTCTTGCAAACTACAGCACAGCTAAAACAAAGGCGGGATAAATGAGCACTATTCGAGTGAGAAGACTTGATGCTGACTATGAACCTGTCTTTGGTCAAGGGAAGAGTGATTATATTGAAGACCTTGATGCTGTGGTTCAGATCATCAAGTCAAGGCTGCTTCTCCTTATGGGGGAATGGTGGGAAGATACTGCTGATGGCCTTCCCCTTTGGCAGTCAATATTGGGACAAAGGAATAGCAAAACTGTTGTGGATAATCTTATTCAGCAGAGAATCCTTAAGACACAATATGTAACTGGCATTGAATCTCTTACCAGCACATATGACTCTAGCTCAAGAGCATATACATTCAGTGCTGTAGTAAATACTCAATTTGGATCTGTTGGTATATCCAACTAAAGGAGTCACATAATGGCATACGTTGCTCCATACATCGATGAATCTGGGTTGACTATCCCTTCCTACCAGGATATTTTGGATGATCTTATTGAGCAAGCCAAAACGATCTATGGTCAGGATATTTACCTTGAGACTGATACAGCAGACTATCAGTTCATATCTGTGTTCGCTCTGAAGGTATATGACTGTATGCTGGCTACTCAGTTGGCTTACAATAGCCGGAGTCCTCAGACCTCTATTGGTTCTGCTCTGGATGCTATTGTCAAGCTAAATGGTCTTTCACGATTGGTTGCCACCTATTCAATATGTACTGTTACCTTAACAGGTACAGCCGGTACAGTAATCAATAATGGAATAGTAACAGACATAAATGGCAAGAAGTGGGACTTGCCTGTTCTGGTTACTATAGGTGGAGGAGGAACTATTGATGTAGTTGCTACCTGTCAGGAGATTGGCACAGTCACAGCACTTGCTGGTAACTTATCCATTATCTCTACTCCTACATATGGATGGACTTCTGTCACCAACGCTGCTGCTGCCTCTCCTGGTGAACCGATTGAAACTGACACTCAGTTGAAAGCTCGTCAGTCTGAGAGCGTTTCCCTTCCTTCTCAGAGCTTGGTTGCTGGCACTGCATCTGCTCTAGCTATCATAGATGGTGTTACTCGCCATAAGGTCTATGAGAACTATACAGATGCCACTGATGCTGATGGCATACCTCGTCATTGTATTGCTGCTGTGGTTGAAGGTGGCACTGATGAAGATGTTGCTCAGGCTATCTTCATCAACAAGACTCCTGGGTGTGCTATGAATGGGGAAGTTACTGTGGTTGTGACTGACCCCATTACTGCTGCCACTATGGATGTTAAGTTCCACCGCCCCACAGCAGTTCCAATATTTGTGACAGTAACCGTTCACCCGCTTGCAGGATGGACCACTGATACTGCTGAGCTTGTTAAGTTCTGGATAGCAGCTATGATAAACTCAAGGCAGATCGGAGATGATATTGAAAACTCCTTCCTGTATTGGGCTGCTATGACTTATCCTGAAGGCAATCCTTTGCTTCCTGCTTTCTCTATTACGACTGTACTGGCAAACAAGACTGGTCTTCCTGGAACTTCAACTGCAACCATAGCTATTGCTTATGATGAAGTTGCACAGGGAGATGTCAATAATATAGTCATAACAGAGGTATAGAATGACAACTGACTATTCAATACTCATATCTTCTCAATACCAGATGTCATCTAAGTTCATGGCACATCTGGCAAACCATATTCAGAAGATCGAAGATGCTACCTCCTTGATTAATGACCTATGGGAATATTTTTATATTGACTTAGCCATAGGGAAGCAGCTTGATGCTCTTGGTGTGATACTTGGACAGTCTCGCATTATGTCATTCCAACCTACTGATGGCAGTAGTGCTACTCTTGATGATGAAACTTACCGGCTGTTACTCAAGGTCAAGGTGGCATGGAACCATTGGGATGGGAAGACACAGAGCCTTATTCCTATATGGCAGGAGATATTCCCTGGTGGAACTATTATCATAAATGATAGCCTTAATATGTCAGCTGTTATAACTATGTATGGATCTTTTTCTTCTATCATAGTTGATCTCATAAATAATGGATTAATAGTACCAAGGCCAGAAGGAGTGCAGTATACATATGACTTTGGTGCTGGTCCTTACTTCGGATTTGATTTTAACAATGCATACATATCAGGACTTGATGCTGGTAAATTTACCTAAGAGGAGACTATAACATGCCTGGATCAACAAACTTCAAACAGTTCAACCCAAACGGTAATAATCAGGAAGATGATGCTGCTTACCTTGCTGATTCCTTTCGAGCAGATGGAGCACAAGCAGGAGTATTCAACAAGGAAGTATTCAACAAGTTCGCATACCAGATGTCTTCCTTTGTGGCAGCCATGGGTGAGATGCTAGCTACTAAGGGGTATGCTGTCAGCGATGCTAACTTTGCTGCTTTGAAGACAGTGCTGGCAAATATCCTTACTCCAGTTGATATAATTGCTAATCAGGCATTTAGTGCTTATCGGTCTGGATCAGCATTCAATTTAACTGGGCTTGGAACAGTTGATGAAATAATTTTTAATTCTGAAGAATTTGATTTAGGAGCATCATATAATATAACAACAGGAAGATTTACTCCACAAGCACCTGGAAAGTATTTCATTATAGGAAGTCTTGCTATGACTTTATGGACAAGTATAGCTTCAACAAATATTATGAGACTATCAAAAAATGGTGTAGGAGTAAAGACTTTAACATTTGAGCAAAGTGCAGATGCAAATATGGATTATAGCACATACCATGGTTCCTGTATTATGGATATGAATGGAACTACTGATTATGCTTCCATAAGATTCTCAATTGGTAGGGAATCAAGCATACCAAAAGTAGCGCCATCACAAGCAGAAAGTTATTTTCAAGGATTTAGGATCGGTTAAAATACAATCAAGGGAGAAAATAAATGGAAGAGCATTACAATCCAGAGGCATGCCAGCTTCGACATGAGAGTGATGAAAGGAGGATTGTAAACTTGGAGAATATTCTTGCAAAGATATTTGACAAGCTAGATCGTTTTTCACAAAGACCATCATGGTTAACATCAGGCATCATAACATTCCTGGCTACTGCTCTTGGGATTGTTGTGACTGTACTTCTATCAGGAGGAGCAAGATGAAGATAACAAACATCAGTGAGCCAATGAAAGAACTATTCCATGAGATTATTGTAGCTAATGAGCTTGGGGGTAATAAGGAACACATATATAAGTTCTCTGATCCTGATGGAGTGAGGACTGGCAAGAGTGGATGGAGCTTTGGCATCTGTCAGTATGACATAGCTAATAATCCAAATGCTGTTCTTGCTCTTCGAGAGATGGACTTTACCAGTGATCAGATCAAAGACCTAAGAGACCAAACTGGCAGTACATCTATGAATCATATGGACAGCAAGCTCCAGAATAATAAGGACACTGTGGATCGGTGGGACCGGCGCCAGTTGCAAGAGTGTCTTGACTTCCCTCTTCTCCTGTGTAATGAGATTGGTGTTGAGTTTGCATCTGAGGAGTCTTTCCTTCACATAGCAGACTACCACAACCAGTTCTATATGAGCAGAGGAGGAAAGCTCTATCAATGGCTGAAGAAGCAAACCATTGAAGTTGCTCCTGAGATGATACGAGCCTTTAAGATGTCACTTCCTTGGGGATTTAAAAGACCTGATGATGTAGAGCGAAGATATAATACTATAAGGAGGATTTACAAATGATTATTTACATTACTGTGTTTGTGGTGGGAGCAGTAGCAGGCATTATCTTTGACCGGTGGTTTATGAACAGGGGAGTAAAGGCACTCAAGAATCAAGTCAACAAAATCTAAGGAGGACAAAGATGATACCGCTTATCAAGAGGTTGATCAGATCGTTTTTGTTTGATGAAGGGGCAGTTACTGGTTGGATACGTGGCGCAATGCTCATGTTTGCAGCCTCAGGGATTGCATTTGCTGATCAGATCGCAGCAGTAATTGACATGCCAACTTCAGTAAAGACCATAAAACTGGCTGCTGTCATCTGTGGTTTTTTCGCCGGTGCAATTCGTGCTGGTGAAAAGAACATAACCACACAAGAGCCAGGGAAAGTTATAGATGTAGGAGATGATAATAAAGTGGAGACAGTAAAGACTCCACTCAAGGAGGAACCCAGTGCGCCAGCTTCTTAGCTTCTCCTTGGTAAGTCTTCTCATCGGGTTTGGTCTGGGCTTGTATATTCCTTCTTGCTCTGAAAAGAAGGTTGATGGACTGACTGCTCAGAAGGATGTACCAAAGACTCTCATCAGCATGGAGACAGATACCATCCAAGGTCTTGATGAGAAGGTCTTGCTGGAGCGTCATGCTGTCTCAAAAGAGATAGCCAAGGATGACACTAAGCAGGTGACTGCTGCTGCCACCTTGAAGGATGACAGCGGCACAACCCACATCAGTTCTGTTATTGATACTAAGACTGGAGAGAGTGAGATTGTTGCCTTGCGATCTAAGGCTGAGTGGATGAGCAGGAATGAGTTTGGATTGGGATTAACAGGAGGGAGTTTGGGGCTGGGGTATGAGATGGAATACCGGTGTGTGTTCGCTAGGGTCTGGAAATTCTATCCTGATGTTCGAGTCAATGGATGGAAATGGGTATATGGTTCCAGACTCGACCAAGGCTATAGGTATGATGCCCAGATTAGCACCTTGCTTACTCTTCGCTGGTAGAATTGCTACAACCTTGTAAGTTAAGGCTATACGGCCTTCCTTCGAGCAGTATAGCCTTTTTTCGTATACCCTTGGTCTTTCGCAGCCCTAGAAGCTTCTTATCAAGGCTGTTTTCTACCTTATAGGGCTTAATCCCCTCAAAATGCCTTCCTTCGAGCTTAGGGCTGGCCTGTTTACCAGCCTCAGTACAGGCCATACTAACTACCTTCCTGATAATACGATCTAGCTCTGCTATGGTTGTAGAGGCTGAGAGCTTGTATCCTAGATCGTTGGCCAACCTTCTGAGTGCTTTGATCTTAATCATTCTTCCACCACCTTTCAAATAAATGTTTCTCCACTACAGTCTCATCACCATTAGATTCAATTTGGCAGATGTGCTGTGCTTTTCCTTTTGGATGCCATGTAAAGCAATAAGCAGGAGCACCGGCCTGTGCTATCTCCATAAGCTCATTCCTCTGGATAGGTGTTAGCTTATTTGGATACACCTTTGCCTCTATGTAAGTTGTTAGGCCCATCTTAGACTTAAAAGAGATACAAGTCAAGTCAGGCCATCCACTCTTGAAACGCTCAGAGCTTTTGTGTATCTTCCTGAAGCCAAGTTCTTTCAGGAATGGCTTCAGTATCTTATTTATGTATTGTGTCTCTGTCATTGTGGTGCCTCCCCATTCTTTGTCAGATGAACTTTCTTCGATATGAACTTGCCTCCTATATACTTTACCTCATGAACATTGAGGTGACCATCAACACAGTAGTTCTTATAAATGTCCAGTCCTACTACTGGGTGAGAAAGGATGATGTTATTCCTTTCTCTCTGTTTCCCCAGCAAGTAGGACTCATAAGAATACTGGACACCATATAAGAAGCAAGCCAGTGTCCAGAAGATAAAACAAACAATTACTAATGTCCAATTTGATCTTGTCATAGTCCTCCCGGTTCAAACCCTGGTTGAAGTTTGTAGTCATCTTTAACAACCTTTTAATTGAGTACCTTGAATTTCTCACAGGTGGGGATACCTCCCTGCTGTCCTCCTCCTGCATCTCCCTCAATCTTCAGCTTAAATAGCACAACCTTGTTATTAAGATTGAGTAAGTCTTGTTTGAATCTCTCAGTGAGCTTGTGAGGACAATATACCCTCCATATATTGTCTGAATCATCTTTAATAGTTAGAATAACATACTCTGGATATCCCTGAATCTTTTTCCCTCTCTTCTGTACCTTCTCAGGATCATTGCTGTTGCGCAAGTTAGTTCCTACAACTTTGGCTAATATTATTCCTGTTTTTACCTTCTCGGCTAGCATGACCTCACAGGTAGTAAGGGGGGCGGAAAGAGTCATGGAGTCCAACTCTGCCTTGAATTTATCTTCTAAGGTCTGAGTGTTGGCCCATTCTTGGCCTTTTGTTATTGCATCTATAACTTTGGTGGCTATACCCTTTGCCATCCTGCTCTTAAAGTCAGCAAGAGACTCAAAGGGCTGTGCTGCTATGATCTTATCAGCAGCAGACTCTCCAATGCCAGCTATATTGACAAACCCTCCCACTAGGGTATTATTGTCAATAGCGCTGAAATATTTATTGCTGAGGTTAATGTCTAGGGGTATAACCTCTTTCCCCCATTCTTTGAGCACCGGCTTAATATCAGCCTCATCAGTCTTGTCCTTCAAGATGCGAGCATAGTACTGGGCAGGATAATGAGCTTTCATATACCCACACCAGTAGGAAAGATAGGAATAGCTTACAGCATGACTGTTGTGAGTAACTAAGCCATTGGAGAGAAGGAAGTTGTGAGGAGCTTTTGCCATCTCTAAGTCATAAGTATCAATCTGGCCTAGATACTGCATAGATACAAGCTCTTTGGTGCCTTGCTGTAGTCCTCTCTCTCCTCTCTTTGTTCGGCCATGGGCATAGTGCTCCTTCTTATGACAGGAAACACACAGCCAAGATAAGTCTTTGGGGCTTGCTGAACCATGAGCAAGATCATTGTGATGGGCTTCCATTCGAGAAGAAACATCACCACATGTTTCACAAGGGTCCCCAGCATGTCCTTTCTTAAATTCACTCAAAGCTAAGGTAGCACCATTTATAAAAGATGGGTTTGCCTTGCCACACCTATCCCCATTCTTAATATTCCAGTGGCGACCTCTTGCTGCATTTCCCTTCACAGTCTTCTTGGTATAGGTAATACTCTCACCTGTGGCCCACAAAGAACCAACCTTTGCCTTAGCAGCTACCTGCCATTTGCTATCAATTATAAACCTATGGTCAGGAGTGCAATCTACATAGCTTGAATCAGAAAAAGAATACCGCCAGCAATCTCTTTTTCCATTCTTGTAAACTGCTTTTATATTATGTATCTTAAACTTCTCTCCTTCCTTTGACCATATCTGAGCTATGACACCTTTCCTTACTCTTTGCTTGCACCATGGAGATACTTCTTCCCCAAAATACATTTCATAAAGAGCTTCTATGGTTATAGTGCCCTTCATGTTATTCCCTTTAGAGGCCAGCCACAATGGAGTGCTCCATGATAAACATTTGTTGAAGCTCCAAGACCCATGAGTGTAGCACTGCTTCCATATATTCAAGGCACGATCTTCATCAATCTTGTCTTCTGCTGCTCCTTTGATAAAGTCTGCCTTGTACTTGTTGAAGTGTTCTTCTCCAAGACTCTTGCTCATTGCTACTCGAATGGCAGATGTACTGGCCCAGCCAAACTTCCCGATATTCTTCACCACTTGCATAACCTGCTCTTGAAAGAGAACAAGCCCCAAAGTCTCCCCAGTATAGACCATCAAGGCTGGATCAGTACTCTCAAAGTCAGTATTCCTCTTATCATACTGACTGGAACCTCTTATCCTTCTTATGTACTCAGGTGTAGTGCCGCTGTTGAGAGTACCAGGACGTGCCAAGGCAGTAATATGTACAAGATGCTCAAAGTTCTTAGGCACAATATCACGACACACCTGTCTAGCAGCAAGACCTTCAAACTGGAATATCCCGATGAGCTTGCTGGGAGTGAAGACTGTAGAAAAGGTGAGATCATCATCAAGAGGAAGAGTGTATAGATCATGGAAGTCCATACCCACCTCAGCACAGACATCAGCAAGCACAGACAAAGTCTCAATGCCAAGGACATCTATCTTGAGCAAGCCATGAGGCTCACAGGTATATTTGTCAAGGCTGAAGACTCCATCCTGGTTGATAGCTCCGATTGTTGCGAGCTTATCACGGGAAATGACTACAGCAGCAGCATGCTTGCCTACTTGCCTGACCTGTCCCTCTAGGTCTATAGCATCCATGAGCTTGGGATATTTAATGAAGAGGTTGCCCAGCTTCTCGAATTGGCTGAGGCTATCCCTAAGACAGAAGTTGGCACGGGCATCACCACCAGATCGGTCTATGATCTGAGAGCCTGCATCTTTTATCTCCCATGCTGGAATGCCAAGTATCCTGCCAGCATCCATGATTATAGCCTTGGGCTTGTATGCATTAAAGTTGATAAGCTGTGCTGTATTCTCTTTGCCATATTTATTGCTGAGGTATGCTATGACCTCTTCCCTTCGATCTGAGGGAAAATCCAGGTCAATATCAGGCAGGTCTTTCCGATTGATGTCAATGAACCTCTCATACATAAGCCCATGCTTTATCGGGTCAACCTCAGTTATCTCAAGGCAATAACAGGCCAAGCTGCCGGCTGAAGATCCACGACCGGCACCACATAGCATACGAGCCTTTGCCCACTTCATGAGGTCTGCTATGATGAAAAAGTAGTCCTCAAACTTCTTCTCCTTGATGAGATTGAGTTCATATTCAAGACGCTTGACATAATTCTCAAGCACATGAAGGTGACGCTTTTTGAGTCCTTCAAAGCACATATATCGAAGTTTGTCAAAGCCATAGCCAACAACTACAAGGCCAGTCATAGGAAGCTCAGCAGTGCAGCTATGGGCTATGTCATAAGATCGTTGCATTGTTTCGCTTGCTTCCTTACCACTCATGCCCATGGCTGTAGCTCTTTCCCATATGGTATCAGCAGAAGGAATGAACAGGTCATACTCCATCTTCAGCCGGTCTGGGTCTGACATAGGCTTGTTGGTATTAATAGCCAGCATGAAGTCTTGTGTCTTCTTATACTGCTCACTAGGATAGTGGCAGTCAGCAGTAATGACACAAGGCACCTTATGCTTATGAGCCATCTTAACCAGGAAGTCCCACTTCACCTGCTCATCTTTGAATGGCTGTATCTCTACATACCATTCCATATTCTTGAATAGCTTTACAACCTGACCAAAGAACTTCTCTTGATCTTCTCCCTTGTTCTTTATGAGGATGCTGTCTAATGAGCACCCAGAAAGTACAACCAGACCTTTGCTATGTTCGATGATCTGGGTTAATGTCACCCTTGGCTTGTAGTAAAATTGCTTATAGCTCTGGTTGACAAGCCACAATAAGTTCTGGTATCCTTCCTGGGTCTTAGCCAGAACGGTGATATGATTATATCCACGCTCTGGCTTTATTTCACCAACCACATACATCTCACAACCAAAGACTAAGTGCTGACCAGTCTTCTTGAATACCTTATTGAAAGGTGCATGTGAGTATATATTCCCGTGGTCAGTAAGCGCAATACTGTCCTGACCTATCTCTTTCAGCCGGTCACTGACCTGCTGAGGTGTCCCATATCCATCCAGGAAGCTGAACTGAGTATGGTTGTGAAGGTTGATGAAGTTCATTGTGTGTTCTCCCTTGTGTTACTCTTGTTTGTCAATCCATATGCGATCTATCTCTTCAAGCATGAAGGAATATACACCCATATCATGAAGAGAGTCTATGTGAGTATTTGCTTGCCTTAAATTATTGGCATAGCGTGTCATCTTGCTAACAATCATGTTGAATGTGCCAAACCGGTTGAAGTCATCAGCAGAGCTAAGGACTAAACCATTTGGGAAAAGAGCTTTCATGACCTTCCCATGCTGCTCCAGATAAGCATTACCATATACAGCACCCCGCTCTTTGTGAGTCTGTATGGCTTGCTTGAGTATATCTTCACATGATACTTTATTCATTGACCACTCCTTCCCTGTCCACCTTGCTCTTGATATGCTTGCAGTATCCTGCATTATTCTTGAACCGACCGCAAGAGCAGTCGAACGGTTCAGCCAGAAGAGGATGCACAGCAGCCAAGGCAAAGCGCATACCTTCCACCACAGCTTTCCATTCACCCTGAGTGGCCACACACATGCGCTGGCGAACCATACCCAGCAATGCCCGATAAGAGCATGCCATGGTAATAGGTGAGTGAATGTTAAGGGGCAAGATGCCTCTTGCATCTTCGATCTTCTCATCCATTTTAATGAGATCACGATAGTACGCCTCAATATCTTGCATCATCTGGTGATATACTCCTTTGCTCTTTACGCTTTCAGGCATAGTATATCTGCCTTCACTAGCAAAGTCACCAGCATCAACAACACGCAAGCTCTGGATGCTGTAGCTGAACCCTATCCGGTGACGGGTCAGCTGCTGCTGGAATGCCCTGCTGCAATTCTCAATGAGCCAGACAGTGTTGATATACTCCAGAGGAGTCTGGTGCTGGTCCTTGAGAATTTCCCTGAAGATCTGTTCAGCCTCACCTTCCTCAAGGTTGTAGTTAATGCCAGGAAGAAGACTGCTGTCAGTTACCTTCTTTGCCAGTGCCATTGTTTCAAGTGGCCTTGCTGTCATGCTGTACAGAGTTACCTTTGCTTGCTTAGTCATTGCTATTCTCCTTTTCAAATTTACGAGCATACTCCTTGGCATATATTAAGTCCTTGATGAGTTTCATATCATCCCAGACATCATTGGCAACCTTGTATGTCCATGCCCCATACCGGCCTATGACAAAGATATTATTCTTTTCAGTCAGCCAGTGGATCAATGGCTTGCGATCTTCAGCTGGTATTATGTTGATGCGTCCTGGCCTGATAGTATCCAAGACAAAGTTATTCAGCATGGTGCCAAATATCTCATAGATAAATTCTTCATCATGCATGTTAAGTTTTTCTGCATTTGACTCAATATGAAGAATGTCATCAGACAAAATAATGCGAGTTGAGCTGAAAGCTGGGCATGTATTGAGAATGAGCTGATAGAGATTGGTACTATCCACAGGGAAGCTCTTCCCCCAAAATGGATAGTTCTCAAACTTCATGCTATGCTTCACATTTGAAATCTTGAGAAGAGCAGGAAGAGGTATGGTGCTGATGAGATATTTGTAATGATATGCTTTCAGCACTTCCTCTTGAACAGCTATCATCTTTTGTCTTCGATCTATGCTGACAGCTCTCCCTTCTATATGTCTTGTATTGATAGATTGAAGACAGGCAATAACATGATCTTGATTTGTAGGAATAATCATGTCATCTCTCTGGTTATTTATGTAGCTGATACCTAGCTTCCCATATAATTTACGAGAGTAGTCATTTGCATCCTTGATTGTTGTGGTCTGCTTTATCATAAGGCCATCAAAAATATTGACTTCAATCTTCTTGGCAACTGGGCCGGTCTTAGAATCCAACCCAGGAACATCTTCAATGTGACGGTGAAGATGGAAGGAATGATTGCCTCTTGACTCATCACCCTTGTCTATCATACAAATGTTGAAATGAGGGAAAGCTTCCTTCAACGATCTTGCTGCCATAGCTCCAGATATACCACCACCAAGTATTACTACATCATAGCTATTGTCCATTGTGTGTCCTCCTTTTAGTTTTTATGAAAGGCTTGGCTGGCTTAATTAGTTTGGATAGTTTCATATGGTCTATAAGACCGCTCACTGCCCACAAAGTGTTATGAGGCTTTGAGCTTCATCTGTCCTCCCATTCATCCATAACAAGCCCTTCATAAAAAAGGCAAGGGAATGGTTGTGGGCTCTCCACATTATGCACCTGATAGCATTCATCCCTTGCCAGTCACTTTCCATCAGCATTTATAGGCAGCAGAGCAAAGTGTAATCAGATAGACTTTTCTTCGATCTTAGAACTTCTCCTTTTCACCCTTTTCCATGCGCTCCTGGGCATGCTCTTCTGTCTCTTCAGCATCAGCAGCAATGTCAGACGGTGATGCGAATGCATTAAGAGCATTTTCAGCATCAGCACCCATCCGATATTCCCTGATCTCAAGGTACTCAGCAGCCGTCAGGATGGAATGAAATTCCATGAGAGGCTTGGGAAATTCAGAAGAAGTATCAAAGGTGAAATGAGTGCGCACGCCGAACATCGGCACCGGTGGCACATTGCTCGTCAACATCTTGAGGTACTGGTTGAATGCCTTGATGGCAGTGGGAGGAAGAGACATGAGGACAGGGAAGTCCACTCCTTCCACATTCAGAACCAACCGGCGAGAATTGCGGCATGCCTTGCCACGGCTGCGCTTTCCTTCCTGGTCAGTGCCAGTGCCATAGCGATTGTTCGGGCAGCTGACACAAGAGTCATTCTGCTTGTGCTCCACAGCAGCATCAGGCTCCATGCCACCAAGGCTCCAGCAGTCAGGGTTCACCGGCTTGCTGGGATCATACTTGGTGAGATAGAAGATGTTGACAGGAACTTCCCGCAGGATAATAGCCTCAAAGCTAATGCCATTGTCCCCGATTATATCCTCTCCTACCTTGAACCGGCCACCACGGATGCTGACCCGAAAGAAAGCATCCTTGACGTTGGTCATGTTCTCCTGGGCGTCTTCAGCAAACGTCTCGGCCAGTTCCTTCGGTACAGCAGGAAGGTTGGGAGATGATGCCTGAGCCTGAGCAGGTGTGTTCTGCGATCTTGTGGCTGGTGGCTGGGCCGGTGCAGGTGCCGGTGCAGGTGCCGGTGCCGGCTGAGAAGGTGCTGCAGTGCGTTTGAGGCTGGATGGGGCAGATGCCTTCCCCTTTACAGGCGGTGCTGATTTTCTGAGTGCCATTGGTCCTCTCCTTTACTATGACGGTGCTACCGTCTATGCCTTGGCTGCTGTACCCTTGCTGGGTGTGCGCCTGAATGACAGCTTGTCCTTCTTGAAGGTATCAATGAATGGTATTACTTCTCCTGCCTCTTTTGCCTCTGACCATGCTGCTGTCTTGATGCTATGAGGAAGAAGCTCATACCGTTCATTCTCAGATATCCAATGGAAGAGCTTATCCCAGTTTTCTCCTTTGACAGATGGATACTCGACGTTCTTGGATATTGAAGCGGTGCCATAGATTGTGCGCACCAAGTCCAGACCTTCTGCTGTGATCTTTGTGGTCAGCATCTGCTCAAGATAGTCTTCTTTCTCATTGAGCTTCTTTGTCTCTGCTGCCAGCTTTTCCTTCTGGTCCTTTACCTCTCTCAGTTGTTTACACAGAGGCAAGATGCCAGCCATGATGCTCTTCGGGATTTCTGCTTCCTTCTCTTTTGCTGCTGCTTTCTTTGCCATGTGCTCTCCTCTTAAAATAAAAAAGCCTCTGGCATCTCTATAAGAAGAGAAAGGACCAGAGGCTTTGCGTTGCTCACTATGAGCGTTGCGTTGCCGGCCAGATCGAAGTTACTTCACATGGACAGTCTTGCCTTCAGCGTTGGTGAAGCTCTTGAGCGTGTACTTGCCGGTCTTCTCATCCAACTTGATGACCGCAGCACGTGCCTCAGACTTGGCACCAACCTTCATGGCGAATGCCGCAAAGTACGCAGTTGCGTTGCCCTTGATGGCCTTGGCCTTTTCGAGCGTGATGCCCTTCTTCAGAGCCTGGAACAGTTCACTGGCACCAGAGCCCAGCCGGAATCCGCCATCGTCCTTCGGTGCTGCCTCACGTGCCTTCTTCAGAGCATCGGTGTTACCCTTGCGGCCGGTCTTGGTGCTGATGGTCTTCTTCTCTGCCTTCTTTGCTACTACCTTGTTTGCCTTCGCCGTTGCTTTCATGACTTTCTCCTTTGATTTGTTTACCTTGTCTGTACATTCTGAACAGACAGGCATATTATTACCATCCCTCACGCCGGTGTCCACGGTGATGGCTGTTCCGCAATACGGACATCGGGGAAAATCCTGGCCAGTATTCTTCCCTGCTTCAAAAGACTCAGCCAGTTCCATTTCCTTCTGGCTCGTCTCTTCAGTCTTGCCCTTGACAGCCTTGGCTTTCTTCTCTACAACTGCCTTTGGGGCTGTCTCTTTCTTCTTTGATGCTACCGGCTGAGGAGCTTCTGCTGCCGGCTCAGCCGGTGTAAGAGGAAGCTCAGGAGCAGCATTGCTCTTCTTGCTGAGGAAGATCGAAGCACACTTGCTGATGAGGTCTTTCCTGGGCTGAGGCTCAAGAACCACACCAGACAGCTTTGCATATTCGATCAGGTCTTCATCGCTGAGCTTCTTTACTTCTGCGAATGTTGTGATTGCTTCCATGTCAATGGCCATATTCTTCCTCCTTGGGGTTGGTGGTGTCAGTTCTTACTCCTAACAACTTGGCCACTGAGAGGATGGTAGCATCATCACTCTTTCGCAGTACATCTTCAGTGCGTCTTCGCACCTTCTTAATATCTATGGTGCTTGCGGCATTTTGATCAAGGCTACTTTCAGTTGTCATGCTCTCACCATCCTTTCAGTTAAATGTCTGCCCAGTCATCATACTCTCTTCTTTCTCTCACCTCCTTTTTTTGAGATCTGAATCCAAGGCAAACTATAAGGCTTGTGCTTGCTTCAACATCTTTTCTCCACCAAGCGTTGCAAGAAGGTTCATGCTTGCACTTATCGCATTGACCCTTGCTTCTTGGAGCTTCGATCAAACTTGTTGCCAAAAGTTTCACCTCCCTTCCAACCAAAATGGTAGATCGGTTATGCTGCTTTAAACTGGGCCATATTCTCAGTCAGTCCCCAAAGTTCCTTGTTGACCCGTATGGACTCATCAATGCCCTTGATACCCCTAACCTTGCTCACATGGGTTGGAGAAATTAGAGGATTGGCATTGGGCCTCACAGTATCCTCAAAGATGCCACCCTTGATGAACTTCTCCTGGATGATGTTAAAGGTATTCCAAAGGGAAGGACTATCAGCATCAGCAGATCGAAGAGGCTTGAGAAGAGTATCCATGTTGAACCTGCGATCTTCAAGCTCATAGATAGCTTTTGTTTCTCCTATGCTCTTGACATTATCAAACCTGCTTCCTTCCTTCTTGAACTTCATGTTGAGGGCAGACTCAGCAAAGGCATACTGCTCTTGCCGGCTCAGCTGGATGGATTGGTAGATGTCCACATGCTCAAGGAGCTTCGGGGTATCTTCCACAACCCTGTCCACAGCCTCAATGACATCTTGCTGCTGGAAGTTCATGTGGCGTACCTTTATGGAACCGAACATGCCATTGCTCACAATGAGCCCGTTGGTGCATATCAGCCGGAAAAGGCCAGCCATAAAAACGAAAGAGGCTGAGCCATCATGGCTGTTCGTCAGCAGCACCTCAGGGAAGATACCATCAATGGCCTGAGCACTATCCTGCCGGAAGCGAATGAGGTGCTTTTGAAATCCCTCACGATCTTCCTTGCGCACGCTCTTCTCTTGGACCATCACCGGATTCCATCCCTGCTTCGCTAGTATGTCTATGATCTTGGTGGTGGGGATGAACTGGTACTTGTCACTGAGATGAGAGTGCTCATGGTTAGCCATGATTGAGGCGAATGCCTTTGGGTCTGAACCAGATCGTACTGCTCCTTTGAGTCTTGTATTATCCTGTGTCATTTTACTACCTCCTTTGCCCTTCGGGCTTTGGTTTTAGTTAACAGATTGTGGTACTTGGCTAGAGTCTTTCCAACACATCCCTTGCCATGGCAGAAGACTTCCCATCCTGTGCCTTGCTTCTTACCTTGAGACTGGCCGGTGCCTACTTGCACTCCTTCATAACCTCTACCATGGCAATGCTTACAGCTTGGGTCTGCGAGCAGTCTCAACATCATGTAGAAAAACTCCCCATATGCTTGGAGTTGAGTTTTAGGAATCATCACCAACCTCCTTGGTCAAAGATGATTCACCGCCACACTCATCATATCGGTGGAAGTTATCTCTCATGAAATTCCTTTGCTCTTCTGTAGGCTTCAAAGATGAAACAGCAAAGGCATGATATAAAAGTTGAGCAGATATTCTTGCATCAACTTTTGCTTTGAGAGAAGTGCACTTGAGTGGCCATGCTGAATAATCAAGGTCTGTGCCACAGAGGTTTGTGCCACAGAGGTTTGCGTCACAGAGGTCTGCGCCACGGAGGTTTGCGCCACAGAGGTTTGCGCCACAGAGGTTTGCGTCACAGAGGTCTGCGCCACGGAGGTTTGCGCCACAGAGGTTTGAGCCACAGAGGTTTGCGTCACAGAGGTCTGCGCCACGGAGGTTTGCGTCACAGAGGTTTGCGCCACGGAGGTCTGCGTCACGGAGGTTTGCGCCACAGAGGTCTGCGCCACAGAGGTTTGCGTCACAGAGGTTTGCGTCACAGAGGTTTGCGTCACGGAGGTTTGCGTCACGGAGGTCTGCGCCACAGAGGTTTGCGTCACGGAGGTCTGCGTCACAGAGGTTTGCGTCACAGAGGTCTGCGCCACGGAGGTCTGCGCCACGGAGGTCTGCGTCACAGAGGTGTGCGTCACAGAGGTCTGCGCCACGGAGGTCTGCGCCACGGAGGTCTGCGTCACAGAGGTTTGCGTCAC
>Ga0214473_10000758_pt1 | contig 44429 bp, 38 predicted proteins | sample RVTome_7_FD_203509 | JGI IMG/M metagenome (GOLD analysis project Ga0214473, IMG submission 203509) | Soil microbial communities from uranium-contaminated site in the Upper Colorado River Basin, Wyoming, United States - RVT98D197 | ecosystem: Environmental > Terrestrial > Soil > Contaminated >...
CGTGCAGGAATCAATGCGACCGGTGCAACCTATGAACTGACGCAACATGAGAAGTATAAAAATCTCATGACGACCGTGTCTCCCTTGACAGGAGAACCCATTAATCGGTTTACCCTGCCGCCGCAATCCATCGAGGATCTTGTCATGAGGGTGAAGATCAACCGGGCCCTGGGGGGATATGTGGGGACATGCCATCAGCGATGCACGGGATTGGACTGTCTCTGCACCCTGTCGATTGTGACCTATGACATCGATAAAAAATATGGGACCCAATACTACAATCGCTTCAACGAATTCCTGAAATACATGCAGGCCAATGACCTGACCGCAAATGCCAGCGTGACTGACGTCAAAGGAGACCGCAATCTGGGCCCTCATGAACAGCCGGATAAGGATATGTACCTCCGCGTCGTCGACCAGACCAAAGAAGGGATCGTCGTCAGAGGGGCCAAGGCCCACCAGACCGGGTCGGTCAGTTGCCATGAGGTGATTGTCCTTCCAACGCGTGCGATGGGGAAGGGGGATGAGGATTATGCCCTGGCCTTTGCCATCCCTTCCGACACAAAGAATCTCATTCATGTGGTGGGAAGGAATTCGATGGACACCCGCGAGATCGAAGGAGTCGATTGCGGAAATATCCGGTACAGCAAGTACTGTCCAACCCTCATCTTTGATGAGGTGCTGGTGCCATGGGACCGGGTCTTCATGTTTAGAGAAGTTGAATTTGCAGGAGAGATGGTGAATCGCTTTTCTGCCTTTCACCGTCAATCTCATGGCGGCTGTAAATCGGGAAAGATCGATGCCATGACCGGCGCCGCCCTGATGATGATAGAATATAACGGAACGTCAAAGGTGAGCCACCACAAGGAGAAGGTGATCAACATGATTCATATGGCGGAGACCCTTTATGGTTGCAGCCTGGCGGCCTCCTATGAGGGAAAGAAAGAACCTTCGGGGACCTATTTCATCGATCCGGTTTTGGCCAATGCCTCCAAGATTCATGAGGGAAAGGAGATGGCCGAAGCCACTCGCCTGATGATCGATATCGCCGGTGGTTTTGTGGCAGACCTGCCTTCTGACAGGGATTTCGAAAATCCCGAGATCGGCAAACTTTTGAAAAAATATTTAAAAGGTGCTACGGGAGTTCCGGTTGAAAAAAGGATCAAGATGCTCCGGCTGGTTGAGAAGATGGCCATGGAGAGCGCTGATACGATCTCTGACATTCATGGAGGAGGTTCGCCGGCAGCCCACCGGATCACGATCTTCCGGGAATCGGATATCGACTACAAAAAGAACTGCGCAAAACGCCTTGCCTGCATTGAGGATTAGGGAGGAAGGCCAGGGAGGAAAGCCATGATCATGGCTAATTTTTAGAGGCGAAATAGGACTTGACCTGAAAGTGAGATTACCACTAATTGACACAAACCCGCTAATAAATAATAATATCATTATGGTGTTTCCCAAGATGTATCGTATCCGTCAGACCTTTGACCGGACTTCGGTCGGAGATATTCGTGAAACGGTCTGGGGGGAGCTAACGAAACTGGACCCGAGAGAAACGGTCAGGCCAGGCGACCGGGTGGCGATCACAGCGGGCAGCAGAGGAATATCCCATATTGCCCTTATCCTGAAGACAATCGTGGAATACCTCAATGCCCTCGGGGCCAAACCCTTCCTCTTTCCGGCTATGGGCAGCCACGGAGGCGCCACTGCCGAAGGCCAGGTTGCCCTTCTCAGGCATTATCAGATTACCGAAGAGGTGATCGGAGTCCCTATCCTCTCTTCCATGGAAGTCATGGAGATCGGCAAAACAGAGGGAGGGTTTCCGGTCTATATCGACAAGAATGCTCTGCAAGCTGACCATATCATTGTGGTCAATCGTATTAAACCCCATACCAAGTTCAAAGGGCCCATTGAGAGCGGATTGATGAAGATGATAGCAATTGGCATGGGCAAACAGAAGGGAGCAGACCTCTACCACAAGGCAGCCATCGAGCACACCTTCCCAAAAATTATCGTGGATGCCACCAGAGTGGTGTTGAAGAAGGCCCCTATCCTCTCCGGATTAGGGATTGTGGAAAATGGTTATGATGAGACAGCCAAGATCGTTGGTTTAATACCGGAAGAGATTGAGGCAAAAGAGAAAAACCTCTTATCTTTAGCAAAACGGATGATGCCTAAACTTCCTTTTGATGAAATCGATCTGTTGATCGTGGATAAAATGGGGAAAGATATCAGCGGGATCGGAATGGACCCTAATGTGACGGGCCGAAATCGGGACATCATGGGCGCTTTTCCTCACCCAACCCGTGTGAAAAGGCTCTTTGTGCGGGATCTCACCGCTTCATCGAATGGAAATGCCATTGGGATCGGTCTGGCCGATGTGACGACCAAGAGGCTTGTTGAAAAGATCGACCTCCAGGCCACCTATATGAACTGCATTACGGCGATCAGCCTTGAAAAGGGTTCCATTCCCATCTATTTTGAAACAGATCAAGAGGCCATGAGCGTGGCTTTAGGTTCTATGGGTCTGATCCAGCCGGAGAGAAGCAGGGTGGTTCGCATCAAGAACACCCTTCAATTGGATGAGGTGGAGGTTTCCGAGGCCTACAGGGATGAACTCCTTCAGAGATCCGATCTGGAGATTTTAGAAGGCCCCACTCCAATGGGTTTTGATCCACAGGGAAATCTCTTGGCCCTCCGGCTGCATGAGACGAAAAAACAGGACTTGTCTGATTGACCCATCCCCGGGGATGGGTAGCAGAGTGATTCAGGATTTCAAATAACGCCTAAAAAGATCATACCCCAGGGGAATAGAGATCACTCTCAGGCGAATTCGGTCCCCTCTCTCTCCGATCTCGCTTAAATAGATCTTCCTCTCTCTCACGATCAATCCCTGCCCCTCTCCGGTTCCCCATTTAAAATAGATGGCCCCCAATCTCCGGGTGACGGGATGGAATTCTTTCGTATCTTCAAATCCGTAATATTCCATCACCGCAGGACTCTTCGTTCTTACCCCTTGAAGGAGAATGACTCCCTCTTTGATCCGGAATTCTTCGATGACTGGTTCGAGATAGATGGAATGAATGTAGAACACGGAGAATGTTTCGGTAGGGCTGACCCGTATATGGAGGGTTTTCCCCCGGTCCAGGTTTTCTAAACGGAGAAAAGTGATCTTCTTAAAAAGAAAGACCCCTCCTAACACGATCAAAAGCCCAATCAGTGTCAGGAGGAGCCAGCTCTTCCTTCTCAATTATTTAAACTTCAGTCCTTTCTCTGTAAAATAACGGATCGCTCCGGGATGCATGGGGATAGGTGAGCCGCCGACCTGTGGTTCCAGGGCGAGCCATCCCGCCTCCCGATGCACAGCCACCAGCTCCGGTTTTCGGTCGAAAAGGGTCTTCACGATATCATAGGCGACATCGCCCTTCATATTCTCATTACAGACCAGCAGATTCCACACGACAGAAATCGGAACATCCACATCCTGCCCCGGATAGGTCTTGGTAGGAATGACCCCTTTCACATAGATAGGCCCATAGGTCTCCCTCATCTTTGGAACCGCATCTACATGGCCAATGAGTTTTATTTTAACCCCGGGAGTGGCCCCAAAGTCCGTTACGGCTGCAGTGGGAAGGCCTCCCACCCAGAAGAAGGCATCAATCTTTCGGTCCTTGAGCGCCCCCGCTGATTCGGAAACACCCAGTTTGTCCCGTGTCATATCCTTGGTCGGATCCAATCCATAAGCTTCAATGACCCTCAGGGCCATTACCTCGGTTCCGCTTCCCGGAGCCCCGGTCGAAACCCTTTTCCCCTTGAGATCGGTCACTTTCTCAATGCCTTTACCCTCTGCCGTAACAATATGCATATTGTTGGGGTAAAGAACCGCAAGGGTCCTCAAAGGAATCTTCTCCTTAAACTGCGCCTTTGCCTGATAAGCATCCCACCCCGTATCTGCCATGATCAGGGCTAATTCTGCTTTTCCCGCACCCACCAGCCGGCAGTTATCCACGGAGGCGGTCGTCACCTCTGCAGTTGCCTCGGTATAGGGGATATGTTTCGATATAATATTGGCCATTCCGCCACCCAGCGGATAATAGACCCCTCCCGTTCCTCCGGTGGCAATGGAGAGCCGGACCGACTTCTGAGCCCATCCTGTGGAAGCGATAAAAACCAAGGTAACGATGACTCCAAATACGATAAAACGTCTCATGTAAAACCTCCTTATAAGATTTTGTTGATTCCGTTTTATACATAAAATCAGCCCTTTTTGTCAATAAGAAGTTTCAGCGTAATTTTTAAGGTTTTCCCTTGACTAAACTTTTTTAATTGATATAGTTTGAAACCTGATTCCTGTCGATCCCTTTAATAAAAAAGGAGGAAAAGGAGAAGGATGAACCATCAAAATGAGAAGCATGGGATGTTGGAGGGAATTATCGGTCCGGAGGGTCTGTGCCAATTATTTTCACGTCGTCAATTTCTGAAACTGAGCGGAGTCTCCGTCATCGGAATCTCTGTCTTGAACCCTATGTTGGCCGGGAGTGAAACAAAGGCCCCTTTGATCATCATGGAGCAGGCGAAGGGAATCATCATCGCTGACCCGACGAAGTGTGTGGGATGCCGTCGGTGCGAACTGGCTTGTACAGAGTTCAACGATGGCCAGGCAAAACCATCGATGGCAAGGCTAAAGGTTGCCCGGAATCTCAACTTTGGACCCAAAGGTATTTTGGCAGAGAAACAGGGCCAGGGTAACTGGGGCAACGGATTGATCATCCAGGATCTCTGCAAACAGTGTCCGCATCCTGTACCCTGTGCCAATGCCTGCCCGAATGATGCGATTGTAGTTAAACCTCCTACCAACGCCCGGGTGGTAGACGCCAAAAACTGTGTGGGTTGTAAAATGTGTCTGCGCTCATGTCCTTGGGAAATGATGTCTTTCGATTCAGATACCGGCAAAGCAACCAAGTGCTTTCTCTGCAATGGGAAACCCAAGTGCGTGGAGGCCTGTCCTGCTGAAGCTTTGAGCTATATGTCCTGGCACGATCTAACAGATAAGACATTGCCTCGGGTCGCACCCACTGCCGTGGTTTCACCGGAAAAGGCTGCGGCTTGTAACCGGTGCCATCGGAAGTGATACTCTCTGCCACAGTACGGTCCATTCAGCTGATATCCAGCAAGAAAAAGGGGGGGGAAATGGCAACATACGGAGGATGGGTTGGAAAGGTTTTGCGAGTCGATTTGTCGACGGGTCGAATCTGGACAGAGGATACGATTGAAAAGTACAAAGACTTTTTAGGAGGAACAGGGGTTGCCTATAAAGTGCTCTGGGATGAAGTTCCTTCAGGCACAAAGCCTTTTGATCCGGCCAATAAAATCATCTTTGGCGTAGGGCCTCTGGCCGGAACCGGTGCTCCGTGCAATGGCCGTACAGCCATTACGACGCTCTGGCCCACCTGTTGGCCAAAACCACTGGTGGCTACCGGCCATATGGGGGGACAGTTTGCTGCAGAGTTGAAATATGCCGGATACGATGCCATTGTCATCGAGGGAAAGGCGGATCACCCGGTATGGCTATCGATTGTCGATAAAAAAGTGGAGATTAAAGATGGACGTCGCCTCTGGGGACAGGGGATTTGGCGTGCGACCATTGAGATCTCCCAGGAGATTGGACCTGAGGCTGCGGTCGCAGCCATCGGCCAGGCCGGCGAGAATTTAGTCCCCCTGTCAGTGGTGATGAACTCTTATTCTCATTCTGCAGGTGGCGTGGGAGGGGTCATGGGCTCCAAAAACCTAAAGGCCATCGGTGTCCATGGTACAGGTGGCGTGCGCATTGCTGGAAAAAAGGAAGAATGGGAGCAACTGGTTAAACTTCACCTCTCTCTGCTTGGGGCGAACAACCAGCATGTGGTGCCCAGTTCTCCTCAACCCTGGGCCGAGTATTACGATGCTGCTTCACGCTGGAAGGGCTCCAAAGGCAAGTTGTGGGGTGCATCTACGCCGGCAATAGAAACAGGCACCTGCAATCCCCATGACCTCCATCGTATCGCCTACAGGACAAATAACGCTGTTCACTACCTCGGCGATATTGCCTGGAAATATACGGTCAGGGGAAATGGTTGTACGGGTTGTCCCATTCGATGTCACACCATGATTAAGGTCCCTTCAGCAGCCGCAAAATATGGCATTCCTGAGATTGGACAGAACACCTGCGGGGGCCTGAACTTTGGACGTTCCTTCTTCAAAACCTTCCCGGATGGTCCAAGAAGCATGACAGGTATCGAAGCCTGCATGGTAGGAATGCATATGTCCGATGACTATGGGATCTGGTGCAATTATAGTCAACTTCAGCGCGACTTTCAGAGGCTCTATTATACCGGCATCTTAAAGAGTAAATTGGGAGAAAAGGAGTATAAGAGTTATTCATGGGATAAATATGAAAAGGGGGATCCTTCCTTCCTCTTTGAACTTCTTCCCAGGATAGCCATGAAAGAGGGAGAATTGGGGACGGTCCTCGGTTTAGGGACCGGTTATATGTTGGAAAAATGGGGTCTCTCTGAGGAAGATTGGAAAAAAAGTCACGGGCTCAATTACTGGAAGATGGGGCACCCCAAACACCACTCCAGTGAAGAAGGGGGACAGTGTGGGGTGATCATCAACACCCAATACAACAGGGACCCGCAATGTCATTCTCAAACGAACTTCACCCGCAATGGTCTGCCCTTAGAAGTTCAGAAGCGCCTGGCAGCAGAGATCTGGGGCTCCCCTGATGCGGTTGATGCCGTAGGAGCCTATACACCGATGAATAGGGCTAAAGCGAAGATGGCCAAATGGTCCCTCTTGCGGAAAGAGCTTCATGACTCGCTTTCGCTCTGCAACTGGATGGGGCCATGGGTCGCCTCTCCCCTGAAAGAGCGCGACTACCGGGGGGATGATTCGATTGAATCGATGCTCTACAGCCTTGCGACCGGTGACAAGAAGACCCGTCAGGAGCTTGACCAGGTCGCTCAGCGGATCTTCCTCCTCCACCGGGCCCTTACCATCCGGGACATGGGAACCAAGGAGATGCGCACCCAGCATGATACCATCCCGGAATGGGTTTACGAGGATGCTTCTCGCCGGCCTGTATACACTAAGGGGACAACGCATCTGGACAGAGACGACATGAAACTGGCGATGGATATGTATTATGAAGAAATAGGCTGGGATCAGGCCACAGGCGCTCCAACATCTGACGCCTATCGAAAAGCAGGACTTGGAAAAGTTTCCGATGAACTGGGCAAGAAGGATCTTTTGCCTTAATGGTTACGAATGGATTTACCCAGATGTTGCAATATCGGACCCGAGCAGGGGCACTTCCAAACCCTTGCAATTGCGGATTTTTAAAAATTAAGGGTTAAAGAGGATGTCACTTTACTTGAAGTTCCGGTTTTGCCTGGAAACGCACATAGCCAACTCCCAAAGGTGCCGCCGCAAGGCTTTTCCAGTGCCCCCGCTCGGTTTCGATATTGGTTTTTTGGCAACCGGAGGGTTTAAAAATAGGAGGGCAGCATTTTCTGCCCCCTTTATGGTTTGCCGGTAGAGGAAGATAAATGATGGCTCATGAAAAAACAGATAAAATGGAAAGAAGAATGGAGGAGGAAATCTGCCAAACGGTAGCCGATATGATTCATAAAAAAAGTGAGGAAGGTCAGCTCATTTCAAAAAAAGAGATTTTTCAAGAACTGATTGGCCAAAAAATTTTAAAGTCAGACCCACCTGAGCAGGAAAGTGAATTTGAAACAATCCTTAAAAAAACCATGGAAGGAAACTCAGATTTAAGAGAACTTCCTGGGAGGGATGGTCTGCCACGTTATTATTCTTCGCAGTGTATGAGTGAACCGTATATCAGAATCCTATTGCGTAAAGAAGAAGATCCCCTTTTGCTCATTGCAGAAATGGTTCGAGAAAATTCTTCCCTGTATCCGCGGCCCGTTCCGATCGATATTTTCTTCGATTCACCTTTTGATTTAACTCAAGAAGAAATTCTGGTCTGTTTGGGGAAAATGTCTGGTCAAGAAGAGTATCAAGACATTGCCCAGACCACAACCTCTACCGGAACAATATTTCTTTACTCCAGTCAGCATCTCGACTCTGGTTATGCCTCGATGCTTGCAGAATGGTTTGATGTGGGCCAGGCAGAGAATCCCTGAAAGGTTCTAATAAGAGAGAAGTTTAGTCACAGGGCCGATGGGTGATCCGGAGATCTCCCTTCTCAAGGCAATAGCAGGTATTTTTCAGCCACTCCCGGTCATTCTGATCCGGGAAATCCTGACGAAAGAAGGAGCCCCTGCTCTCTTTTCGAGCCAAACTCCCGTTCAGGATAGCCTTCAAAAGAAGAGCCGCATTCTCCAGATCTCTCTTCCTGAACAAATCCTTCAAGGTGGCAGGATAGACCTTCTCAACCCTTTTCCCTATCGACGCTAACCGCTCGAGCCCCTCCTTCAATGAACTCTCTTCCCGAATCGGTCCTGCATATTTCCAGGCCAGAATCTTCAGATCTTTGAGAATGTGTGTGGGAGGATCGAAGGACCCCCTGCTCTTTCTCAGGTAACCTCCTGCTTTCCTCTCCCATCTTCTCCTAAATGATTCAGAAAAAAGATCGGGTTCTCTTCCTCCCGCATATTCTGAGGCGGATTGACCGGCCAGTGTCCCGAAGACCGCACATTCGGTCAGGGCATTTCCTCCAAGGCGATTGGCCCCATGGACTCCCCAGGCGACCTCTCCTGCCGCATAGAGTCCGGGGAGAGCGGTCCTTCCGCCCTCATCAATCTCAACTCCTCCCATACAGAAATGGACCGCCGGCAAGACCAGAAAGGGACGATCCCGAAAAGGGAACTTCGATCGCCTGAGAAAATTGAGCGGATAATGGCTCCACTTCTCCTCCGGAACCCGTGTCAGGTCAAAATAGATATCTCCATTTCGGGAAGCCTCAAAGGGGGTAAAGGAAAGGGAGTCTCTCCGGGTAATGATCGCCCGATTCAAATCGTCTCCAAGGTTTAATCTCTCTAAAAGATCTTCTCCTCTCTCATCCAACACCCTTGTCTCTCTCGGGTAGGGAGGGTAGAGCATGAAGGTATGGAGCCTCGGCTCTGCAATCACAAAGGGATAGAACTGGACAAATTCGAGATCCAGGAGGGGAAGGCCTGCCCGTAGGGCCAAACCATATCCATCTCCGAGGACACTCCTTTGATTGTCATTTCTTTGGTAGATAGCACCTGCTCCGCCTGCCGCCAATATAACCGCTTTCGATCGGATGAGACAGGGTCTCCCATCGTTTAAAAAACCGAAGGCCCCCTGGACTCTCCCATCCTCTACGATCAGATCGAAAATGATCAGACCGGGAAGAAGTTGGATGGAACTGTTTTTTAATCTCTCCTTCAATGGATTCGTCAGAAGGACTCCTGGCAATGAGGCTGAACCCTTGCACCTCTCCACGAAATATCCCATCTGATTCTCAATCAATGAAACCCCGTAGCCTTTCAATTTCTCCATGGCATCGGGTCCCCTCCCGATTAAGGTTTTTACCATTCCGGGATGGTTCAATCCTTTTCCTGAGATGAATGTCTCTTTTAGATGATCCTCCTTCGAAAAAAGAGGGTTGGCCACCGTAAAGGCTCCATTCGACAGGTTGGTGTTTGTTCCCGCTCCGATCGTAAATTTGCCGGTGATCAGGACCTGAAGGCCTGCCTTCTCAGCCTCCAGGGCAGAGACCATACCCGCCAGACCGCTGCCGATCACCAGGATATCGGTGGAAATAATTTCCATAGGATCATTCCGCCTTAAATCGCCGGATTTCGTAGATGACCGGGTTTTTGAAATCCGGGCAGGGATGGCTTCCAACATCCTTATTGCCCAGCCACGGATAATCCGCTCCGTAGAGCATTCCATGAACCTTGTACATCATACTGCAGAGGGAATGCCAGCAAATCTTCCCTTCTATCCCTTCTCCATCGAACTTAACCAGATCTCCCACCCGGTGCCCGAACTCGCACTCCCCTTTCTGCTCAATCACCTTCACCTCCACACGATACGGAGCTTTCATCTCCCCTCCTTTTTTTAATCGACACAGACCCCATCGCTTCGTTCCTCACAGGAACTCATATCGTTTCAAAGAATTGTTGGTAAGGAAACGGGATCTCCCGGATGAAATGACCCTATTTTTTTGGCTTCATCGGTTTCTCACAGCAGATGATATCACAGGTTTCGACACACCCGCAGACCTCATCCACCGAGACCACTAGACCGCACACAGTGCACTTGTAGGCATCGCCCTTCTTCACACCCTTCTTGGAAACTTTCTTCGCTACTTTCTTTGTAGCCATCTTTTTACCCTCCCCTTAAAGACTACCTCTTAAAATGTCATTCCTGCGAAAGCAGGAATCCACAAGTATTTAACATTACTTGACTCTTGCCTTCTCGGGAGTGACAAATTGGGAATGATTAGAGGTTTCCTTAAATATTAACTCTCTCTTATTTCATCCAGGTCGAACTTCACAATCCCCACCGGAAGGTCCAGCTCCAGTGAGATTGGAATCTTATCTCCGTCTGCCGTATACCAGATGCGAATGTTTCCTTCCTTCTCTCCGAAACTGGAGAAGGCGGTGGTCGACTCAAGGCAGACGGCATCCACCTCCCCAAGGATTTTCGATTTTACTCTCGACTTCCTCGAATGAAAAACCATCTGGCGGAACTTCACCCCGTCGAAGATCGACATCCGGACCTCCTGGTCAGGAGGAAGGCTTTCCCTTAAATGGTATCGGGCAAACATCGCAAGGGGATCGTAAGTTTGAGAGGGGAAGAAGACTTCCCTTTTTTCTCCGGCCGCTTTCTTCTCTACGGTGGCTTTATGAAGGATGGAATCGAAGGTGATGGTCTCTGAATAATTTTTCCTCTGGATGAAAAGTCCTTCCTGATCGATCTCCTTCACGTATCTCATCGGGGAAAAAGAACTCATCTCCAAGACAGAAGTGAAGCGGTTATTCATCCGGAACATGAATCCGGGAATTTTTAGGGAGATCACCTGAGCCTCAATCTTATAAAGATTTTTCCCTTGTTCCGAATATCCATTTCCGATTCTGATCGTCGCTTTGAGACAAGGAATGCCAAGTTTCTTCGCCGTGTAATAGAAAATCTTTTCTGACCCGTTCTCCGGGCCGGAGACCCGCCCCTGCCCTCCCCCATAGGCTGGCGATCCGAAGATCAAAATCAATATGATAATAAAGAGAGGTTTCATTCTTTATTCTGCTTTCTGCCTCCTGCCTTCTGACTCCTATCTCCTTATTAATTATCCATCAAAACCCAGATTTGTCCAGGAAAATCTCAACAGACTGGCATGCATGCTCTTATGTTCTCTTTGTATGAGATATCTTATGGAAGGAAAGAAAAATGAAATGGTGAACTACCTTATGCTCTATGCGCGATGGACTCTTATCCGCAGTCCGAATAGCCGCAGAAACACTTCACACAACCTTCTTCAAAGATCAGGGAGCCTCCGCACTCAGGGCAGGCCCCTCTCAGAAAAACTCCACTCATTCCCTGCGGAGAATTTTTTCTCTCTTCCGGATGGTAGGGTGGCATCTCCTTCTCTATGGCACTGCCCCTTTGTGTCCTCATCTTCTGAATGTGCCATTCGATCGCCTTGGCCACTGCGTCCGAACAGGAGAGAACCTTCCCGTTCTGATGCCAGACCGGCATATGACAACTGATCCCTTTCAACTGCCGGATGATATCCTCCGGTTCGATGTTCGATCGAAAAGCAAGAGAGACCAGGCGGCCGAGGGCCTCCGATTGGGAGGCCGCACATCCCCCCGCCTTTCCTATCTGATTGAAGATCTCAAAAAGGTGCCCATCCTCATCCTCGTTGACCGTCACATAGATGTTCCCGCAACCTGTCCGGATCTTCCAAGTAGAGCCATGGATCACATCCCGGCGCGCCCTCGGTTTCCTCTCCATCTTCGACAGGTCTTCTCTGGCCTCTGTCCGATCTCCCTCTGAAGCGCCCAATCCCTTATAGAGGACCTGCCTCTCCCGGCTCCTGTCCCGGTAAATCGTCACTCCTTTGCAACCTAACTGATAGGCCAGCTGATAAACTTTTGCCACACCGTCCACTGCGGCTTCATGAGGAAAGTTGACTGTCTTTGAGACCGCATTGTCCGTATATTTCTGAAAGGTGGCCTGCATCCGGATATGGTCTTCGGGAGAGATGTCATGGGCCGTGACAAAGAGATGTCTGACCCTCTCCGGAACCTCCTCAAGGTCCTCGATGTGGCCCAGTTGAGCGGTCTTCCGTATTAGATCTTCCGTATAGAACCCTTCCTCTCTGGCCATCGCTTCGAAGAAGGGATTGATCTCCAGAAGCTCTTTTCCGTCCAGGACATGACGGACAAAAGCCAGCGCAAAGAGAGGCTCAATCCCTGAGGAAGTCCCTGCAATGATGGAGATCGTCCCTGTAGGAGCAATCGTTGTGACCGTTGCATTTCTCATCGCATCCCATTGTTTTTTTAAGGCACTGCCTTCGAAATTGGGAAAGGAACCTCTCTTGAGAGCAAGCTCCCGGGAGGCTTTCCTCCCTCTCTCCTGGATGAAAGCCATAATTTTGCCCCCAGTCTCAAACGCCTTCGGATGGTCATAAGGAATTCCCAGTTGAATCAAAAGGTCGGCAAACCCCATCACTCCCAGGCCGATCTTCCTGTTGGCCTTGGTCATGGCCTCAATCTGGGAAAGGGTGTAGCGGTTCATGTCGATCACATTATCCAGAAAATGGACCGCCCTTTCTGTGACCGAATCCAGTTTCTGCCAGTCGACCTCTCCGCTTTTGATCATATGGGAAAGGTTGATGGAGCCGAGGTTGCAGGACTCATAGGGAAGGAGCGGCTGTTCGCCGCAGGGGTTAGTGCTCTCGATCGGGCCGATCTGGGGAGTGGGATTGTCCTGATTGATCCGGTCGATGAAAATGATCCCCGGATCCCCATTCTTCCAGGCATAGTAGACCATCTTCTCAAAAACCTCTTTCGCATCGAGAAGACAGACGGTTTCCTGCGTTCTCGGGTTTCGGAGGGGATATTTTTCACTTTTTTCAATGGCCTCCATAAATTCATTCGTGGCGGCCACAGAAATATTGAAATTGTTGAAGCGGTGGTCTTCATCCTTGCATTTAATAAAATCGAGGATGTCGGGATGATCCACCCGCAGAATGCCCATATTGGCCCCCCTCCGGGTTCCCCCCTGTTTGATCGCCTCCGTGGCATTATCAAAGACGCTCATGAAGGAGACCGGACCGCTCGATACCCCCTTGGTGGAACCCACCACATCATTCTTCGGCCTGAGCTTGGAGAAGGCGAAACCCGTTCCGCCGCCGCTCTTCTGAATCAGGGCCATCTGTTTGACCGCATCGAAGATCTCCTCCATCGAATCCCCTACCGGTAGGACAAAACAGGCGGAGAGCTGCTGGAGTTCCCTGCCCGCATTCATCAGGGTGGGCGAATTGGGAAGAAAATCGAGCGAGGCCATCAGGTCATAGAACTCCGCTTCAATGGAAGTGAGGTCAACAGAAGGGTCATAAGGCCGGTCTGCCTGGGCGATATTTCTGGCGACCCGCCGGAGGAGATCTTCGGATGTTTCAACGATATTCCCCTGAAGATCCTTTAACAGGTATCGCTTCTCAAGCACGGCGATCGCATTCTGTGTCAGATGAATCACTTCCATCCCTCCCCTCCCTGCCTATTGCTGGCAGGCACAATATTTATGTGACAATAGAGAAGTTAACACAATATTTTGTGGTGTCAAGTAAAATTTAATGAATGTATGGAAACCATTCTCCTTGACAAAATGGGTTTTCTAATATAATTTCAAGCTCAAGTCATAATCATTCTATCTCTATCATTGACCCCATTTTTCTTCTCGCTTACACAGCTAACGAAAAGGCAAAAAGGAAGAGATGGCCTTAACATTTTTTGAAAAAATTTATAAGATCGAACTTCCTATCCCCTTTCCCATGAAGACCACGAATGTCTTCTTCATCGACGATTCTCCCAAAACCCTCATCGATACGGGGATTAAGACCGATGCCTCGTTTGAGATGCTGAAAAAGGAGCTGGGGGGTTTAGGGTTTTCCATTCCATCGATCGAGCGAATTCTGATCACCCACGGCCATATCGATCATTATGGACAGGCCCAGAAGATATCCTCTCTTTCCGGCGCCCCCATCTATATTCATCCGAAGGATTATGGAAGAATTCGCTCGGTCATTCACTCCTTCGGTCCTCTGAAATCGATTCTCCTGAGAAATGGCGTTCCAGAAGCCCTGGCCAATGAGGCCATCCGTTTTATGGAATCCACCCAGAAAATGGCCGACTCCCTGGATGAGGCATTCTTCTTAGAGGATGGAGAAACCATCCCTTTCGCCTCAATGATTTGGAAGACGATTCACTGCCCTGGCCACAGCCCTGGGCTGGTCTGTTTCTACTGGCCGGAAAAGAAGACCCTCTTCACAGGCGACCACCTGTTGAAAGAGATTACCCCCAATCCCGTCTTATATGTCCCGGATAGCAAATCTCCCCTCCGTTACCCGGGCCTCAAGGAGTATCTGTCTTCCTTGAAAAAGATTGAGGGGCTGGATGTCAACCTCCTCCTTCCAGGCCACGGAGAAGAGGTTCACGATCCTAAGGGTTTGATCCAGAAGATCACCGGACACCATCAGGAACGAATGGATTACGTCCTTTCCTTTCTCTCTCAAGGAGAAAAAACTCCCTATGAGATCACCCTCGATCTTTTCCCAGGCGTCCCTCCCTTTGAGATCTTCCTGGGCATCTCCGAAGTCGTCGGCCACTTAGAGATTTTAAAGGAAGAAGGAAGGGTCAGGGTGAGAGAGAAGCAAGGGAAGGATTATTACTCGTTAGGGAGTTAAGGCTACCTCTAAAAATGTCATTCCTGCGAAAGCAGGAATCCATAAGTTTTTGACATTACTGGACTCCCGCCTTCGCGGGAGTGACAAATTGGGGATTATTAGAGATTCCCTTAAGTTTTATTGTGGGGTTTTTCGGATGCTGCCTCACCTCATTCCTCATTACGGTGTCGGACCCTTTATTGGTTTGATCGCCAATGCGGTCATGGCGATTTTATGCCTGGTCACCTTGATCCTCTATCGTCAATACCGTCCTCTAAGAAGCCTCTTTCTTTTTTATCTTCTTTCCACCTTCCTCTTCCTGGGTTGGGTCATCTATGGTTTCCAGAAATCGCCCCAATCCATCCTTTTAGGATATCGGATCGATCTCGCCGCACTGGCCCTCCTGCCGGCAAGCTGGGCTTGGTTCACTTCTTCTCTCGCCAATATGAAACTAAGCCGGTTATCCAAAACCATGATTGGAATAAGTTTCATTCTGTCTTTACTGGCCCTTGTGGGAAAGGGCTCATGGTTTTTAGGTCTTCCTCTTCTGCCCCATGAAGTCGCCACCGGTATCCTGAGGCCTCAATCCAGACTGCTCAGACCTTTGATCCACTTCTTTGCTTTAACGGCCGGTTTCTTTTACTGTCTCGCTACGGTTAAGAAATTGTTGAAGAGAGAAGGTTCCAGTTCTACCTATCTTCTTCCTTTCGGCATAGGTATGATATTATGGTTTTTAGGCGGATTTCACGATGTGTTACGCTCCTCAGGCTTTTCTGTGCCATTCAGCGGTCAGATCTTCTGGTTCACCTCGTTCTGGCTCTCGATCTTTCTGACCATTGCGGTTGCCCTCCACTTTCGATCCCTGGAGTTGGCCATCCGTGAGGCCAGGGATGTCTTCGAAAAGTTCGTCCCTCCGGCTTATCTTCGCCGCATTGCATCCCGTGGCCTTGGATCGATCCGTTTGGGAGAGGCTGATCAGCAGTGGGCGACCATCCTCTGTTGCGATATTCACGGATTTACCGCTTTATCGGAACGCCTCCCCCCGGGCCAACTGATCACCCTTGTCAATCAACTCTATGAGGAGATCGCTCATGTGGTGAATGCGAAACAGGGGGTGATCGACAAGTTCCTCGGAGATGCGGTCTTATGTATCTTTGAAGGGGCCGATTCGGCCCAGCGGGCGGTTGCCTGCGGTGTGGAGATGCTCGCTGCGGTCAGTGCGTTTAATGCTGAGAATGATTCTCCTGCGAATCAATCGATTCAGATCGGCATCGGCGTTCACTGCGGAACTGTCATCTTAGGAACGATCGGCTCTTCCGAGCGGATGGATTCCACTGTTCTGGGGCTCACCGTCAACCTCGCCAAGCGCCTCGAAGAATCAACCAAGTCCCTAAATGTTGCGATGCTCATCTCGGATGAAGTCGCCCGCCAATTGCCCGATGGATATCCTTACAAATTACGGAGTCTCGGAGAGATTTCGTTGAAAGGGAGTTCATCGCCCCTCGCCGTTTATGAGGTGGTAGAAAGCTAAAAAGAGTTATGAAAAACTACTTTTCGCTTTCTGATTACACAGATTTCAAAAAATGATTCCAGAGATTTTTCTTTATTCATCAATGCTTTTCTAATCTTTGTAATCGGTCCCTAATCGATGTAATCAGAGATTTCTATACTTTTAGAAATCTCTCAAAAGATGCTGAACTTAAAATATTTCTTGGGACTGGCTTTGATATCCTTCAATAGCTCCTTCAATTCACCCGCCGCCCCTTTGAACTCATCGAGGGTCTCCTCTAACTCTTTGATCAGCTCCTTCTCTTTCAGCAAAGATCCTGCCAGACCTTCTCCCTGATCGATCCTTTTCAGAATGGAAGAGAGACGGGCCGCCCCCTCATTGAGGTTCTCATAGAGTTGCGGATCCTCAATCAGCCTCTTCAGGGTGCCGGTCTCATCGTTCAATTTTTTGCTGAACTGCTCCATCGATGAAACGGTCGCCAGGGCTTTATCGTAGAGGGAAGGATCTTCCACCAGTTTTTTGAGCGTTCCCTTGCTCTCGTTGACCTTTCTGGTTATTTCTCCTACGGACTCGTTGGTCTTTTTGGCAAACTCCTCTACGGAGGAAACAGCGGAAACCATTCTCTGATAGAGGGAGGGATCTTCCACGAGCATCTTGAGTGTCCCTCTGGAGCCCTTGATCTCTTCCAGGGTGAGGGATAAAGTTTTGACGCTTCGATTGAGGTTATCATAGATGGAAGGGTCGTTGAGAAATTTGGCCAGCGTCCCTTCTCCCTTCTCTATCTTTGACAGGAGGCTGTCCAGTTTTTCGATGAACTCGCCTATCTTTCCGATGGAGACCCCAGCAGTCTCCATCACCTCTGAGATCTCGACGGGAACCGAACCTTTGATCACCTCTCCCTTTCCAATCGGCTCCGCTTTGGGTGAACCTATGTTGAGCTCGATATATTTGTCACCCAGAAGCCCCATGGTCATAATGCTTGCCCGGGCATCCTTCTTAATAAACCCCTGGACGCTCTTTTTGAGGGAGACGGTCACCAACGCTCCGAGGGTTCGATCCAGATCAATCTCTCTGACAGAACCCACTTCTGTTCCGAAGATCCAGACGGGCGCCCCTTTCCGCAATCCCCTCACATCCTGAAACTGGACTTTCAGATCCATCTTCGGTGAGAAGATCTTCTCAATCCCTCCGGCAAAAAAGATGGCGACCAGAAGCACCAGAAGGGCAAGTGTGATCACCATACCCACTTTTAACTTCGACCACCTCAGTTGTTTTTTCATGTCAAACATCTCTCTCCTCCGTAGGCCGACTGATCATCCGTTGCAATTGATACTCAGTTCTCTGAGAAAGATCCGAACCTCGGGAATGTTTGAACCAAGCATTGCCTCCCTGTCCCCATCAAAGACGATCCTGCCACCCTTTAAAAACATAAACCGGTTTGCCAACCTGAAGGCATCAAAAACCTTATGGGTGACGATGATAAACCCCCCTCCCTGCTCGGAGATGTCAAGAATCAATTTGCAGATGACATCCGCGCTGACGGGATCGAGACCTGTGGTGGCCTCATCATAGAGAAACATCTTCGGCTGAAAAGCGGCCATTGATCTCATGATGGCCACCCTTCGATGCATTCCGCCGCTTAGCTCCTCGGGCATGTGTCCGATTGCCTCTTCCAACCCCACCCTTCTCAGCAGTTCTCTCACTTTCCGGTCAATCTCTTCTTCGGTCATACTCGTATATTCCCGGAGCGGGAAAGCCACATTCTCCTTCACGCTCAAAGAATCGAAGAGAGCTCCATCCTGGAAGACCATGCTGAATTTGATCCGGATGTCCCGGAGTTCATCCTCTGTTTTTTCGGTGATATCCTCCCCATCGATCAGTATTTTTCCGGAATCCGGCCTTAAAAGCCCGATGATCAATTTCAGGACCGTCGTCTTGCCGTCTCCGCTTCCGCCAAGGATGGCCGCTCTTTCGTCCTCGTGGACAGAGAAACTCAAATCGTTGAGAACGAGACGATTTCCATAAGAGAAAGAGACGCGATCGAATTCGATCATACACTAAATCCTAAAACATAGAGCAAGACTCTGGTCAGTATGAAATCGGCGACGATGATGGCGATAAAGGAGGCGACCACGGCTCTGGTCGTCGTCCGCCTCAGCCCGATGGCGCCGCCTTTTGTGGAAAGCCCCATATAACAACTGATGCAGGCGATCAGAGAACCGAAAATAAAAGGTTTAATAGAACCTGCCAGCACATTCTCGTAGATCAGAATATCCCGAATCGAACTCCAGAAGAAGGTCCCGCTCTGATGGCTCACAAAGACGGCGACATAATAGGCCCCAAAAAGGGAGACGCAATCGCCGATGATGGTGAGAACAGGCAACATGAGGATGGCGCTTAATATTCTCGGAGTGACCAGCTTCTTCACGGGATCCACGCCGAAGACCCTGAGGGTATCGACCTGGTGACCGAGCACCATTGACCCCAGTTCGGAGGCTATACCCGAACCCACCCTTCCTGCAAAGACCAGTGCGGTTAGCACAGGACCGATCTCCCTGATGATGGAGATCCCCACCACCTTTCCCGTATACATCTTCAACCCGAGCCTTGAAAGTTCGGCAGAGAGTTGCAGGGAGAGGGCCATCCCAATGAAGAGCGAGATGAGAAGGATGATGAAAAGGGAGCCTGATCCGGCATAGTCCATCTGTTCGATCATGTCTTTAAAATAGAAGGGGCGTCTCACCACTCCCATCAGGCCATGAAAGGAGAGGAGGTAGAAATCCTGGAGGTCGCTGATGAACTCTTTGATTCTCTTCTTCATTGTTGAAATGTAGTCTACCAAATTTCTCTGGGCAGATTCAATGGATATTTTAAAAAAAAGTAACCCCTCAGTTAAAGAAAAAGAAAGGGTCGGGAGGTTCTTCTGGAAAAACCTTGAAGCGAAACCTCTAACCGTTGAACTGCATAGGTTAGCTTCCTAAAATCACAATGCAAAGGGCAGGAGAGCCAATTTGCATGACCTCTATGACAGCTTTACAAGGTTTTGGAGGGAGAACCTTCCGACCCTATCGGGTCAAATACCCCAATAACCGAGGGGTTACAAAAAAACCCTCACCTCCTTTACCCCGTTAGAAATAATGCCCCGCTGCTCCCTCCGGGCCAGAGGCCCTCTGGGCCGGCGGCTGTGGTGTGGTTATACATCTCAGAATAATTCCGGCGGGGTTTAATGCCCCGCTGGAATTTCTAACGGGGTTTACAAAGGGGATGAGGGGGAAATCGGAAAAGGTTGAGTCGATTACTCAACCGTCTCTCCGGGTTTCACGACCAGCACCTTCGTCTGTGGTGTCTCCTTCATCAATTTTACAAACTCCTCGGTTGTTCCTGTAAACATCGGGAAGGTTCCATAATGCATGGGGATCACATATTTTGATCCAAGGAGCTTTGCCGCATAGGCCGCCTCTCTCGGATCCATTGTAACACGGCTTCCAATTGGAAGAAGAGATAGTTCGGGTTTATAGATCTCACCGATGATCTTCATGTCCCCGAAAACTCCGGTATCGCCTGCGTGATAAAGGGTAAACCCGTTTTCAAATCGAATGACGAACCCCGAAGGTTCTCCTGTGTAGATGACCTGATCCCCTTCGGTGATGCTGGAGCTGTGAAAAGCTGGAACCATCGTAATCCCGATCCCTTGATGGTCATAGGTTCCTCCCCTATTCATATTAATCACATTCTTGGCACCCTTCCGGGCAAGATATCTCCCCAACTCCCCCATCACAACGATCTTCGCATTCGTCTTTTCAGCGATGGCAATCGTATCGCCCACATGATCGCCATGTCCATGGGTCACGAGGATGAGATCCGCCTTCTCAACGGTCTTCATCTCCGCCGGGGTCTTCGGATTTCCGCTCAGAAAAGGATCGATGTAGATCACCACGCCCTTAGGTGAAACAACCTTAAAGGCGGAATGGCCGAGAAAGGTGATCTTCACCTCTTTGCCGATCTCGCTTGCATAAAGTGGAATGGAAATGAGAAGAAGGAAGATGGGAATAAAACATACGATGGATTTAAACTTTCTCATTTCAGACACCTCCTCATAGAATAAATTCCCCTGCCTGCCTGCAGGCAGGATTGATTCAATAATCAAATGAGTTTGGGTTATTGGTTATTAATTATTGGTTATTTACCCCGTTAGAAATAATGGACTGCTCGGTTTCGAGTCGCAACGACTGGAATTTCTATCGGGGTTTACCCCTTCCTTGTCAACCTCTTCATTCTCCAGAACAGACTCGAAAGGTCGCAGAGCCTCCTTCCCCAGAATGGGCTCGATGACTTCCTCGCATCGGGATGGATGAAACAGAACTGTCTGCATTTCAGTTGATTTAGCTTTCTCTCGAATTCCTTCCCATCCCTTACACCCTCAAAATAATCCGGAATCCAGTATCCCAGAGATGAAAAAGTATTCTCTCTGCCGGAATGGTAATGGTAAAAATCCATAAAATTCCATAGTGAAGTCTTCACGCCGAATGTCTCCGGATCGAGATGCCACGGAGATCCCGGCTCCATCTCAATCGTAAAGGTTCGGATTCCTTTCACGTTGGGATACCGATTCCGGATCTCCTTTTGAAGCTGGATCGTCTGTTCAAGGTCCTCCTCCTTCTCAAAGGGCACGCCCATCGTGAAGAAGAGGTCGCAGAAGACCTCGTGATTCTTTAACCGATCGAGGCACTCCATCAGATCCCGATTCGTATAGGCATTTCCCTTATGAACTTTTCTCAGCCGATCCGATCCGACATCCGGTGAAATGCCGATCAAGGATTTCGGCCCCGGAAAGGTCTCTTTAAAGGATTGGATAAAATCGACCGTGGGTAATCCGAACGATTCGAAGAAACATTCCATCCGGATCTTCTCCTCGCGGATTCGGGAGAAGAGTTTCAGAAAGTATTCCGGTTTCCCGGGATAAGGATCAAAACAGACATGGAAGGTCTCATATCCGAAAGAGAGGGCTTCTCTGATCGACTGGAGAACCTCCTCCACCCCTCTGAAGGTGACCTCTTTTCGGCCGGTAATCGTCTTCTGAGAGGGGATGTTGCCACTGCACCAGGTGCATTGAACAGGGCAACCTCTGCCCAGGGGAAGATGATAAATGGGTGATTTAAGAGAATACATCCAGAAATTCTTCTTTTTAGAGACACCCTTCACATAGAAGAATTGCCCAATGTATTGAATATAGGTTGAATAATTTTTCAGCAGGGGGAAGTTCGTGAAAGAGAGCCGGTTCAGATCCTCCTCTGAAGCCACATAAGAGAGGGGATTGATCAAAATCCTCCCCTTTCTTCTCCAGGTGAGATTGGGAATGGAGAAGAGGTCCTCTTTTCCCTGAAGGAGGGCACGGGCCAGATCCAGAATGGGTTCCTCTGCTTCCCCACGGATCACTCCATCGACTTCGTCAAAGTTCCTCATGATCTCTTCATGAAAGAAGCTGGCAGTAAATCCTCCGAGAAGAAGATAGGTGGAGGGAAAGGCGGTCTTTACCTTCCTGGCCACTTCCATGACATCGAAACTCTGATGGTGCCAGTGGAGATCAAGGGCAACGATCCGGGGACTCTTCTCTTTAATGTAATCGACAAGGGAGAAGCGGGGATCTTCGATCCATTCCACTCCTAAATGGACAATCTGGGTTGAGATGTTGTTTCGTTGAAGGAGATCAGCCAGACCTAAAAGCCCCATTGGCAGGAAGTTGATCCAGATGAATTCATCGATCGGCCGATAGTAATTCTTTAACTTTGGGACATGGATAAAGAGGCAATCCACCTTTTCCATCGGTGGAATTGTAAAATGTCCGGAGACCGTATTGCAACCCCACCCCCAAAATTGGCAAAGGGCAAAGCGCATGGGGCACAGGATTATCTTTTTTTGCTCTCTGCTCTATGCCATTTGTTTGAGGATGGCGCGAGCGGCAAAGAGGCCTGAGAGACTGACTCCCACGATCCCGTGGGAGGGTCGGGTATAGTGGCCGACCTGAAAGAGTCCAGGGATGGGAGTTTGATGGGAAGGTCTCAAATGTCCGATCTGCTCGGTTGTGGAGGCAAGGCCATACATGGCGCCCAACTCATTTCCCGTATATCGCTCCAGCGTCAATGGAGTGGCGGCTTCGTAAAAGAGGAGGTGATTTCTTAAATCAGGAATCAACTTCGATTCCAGCTGCTGGAAAATCTGGTGACAGAATTCTTCTTTGATCTGCTGACGTTTGCCTGGACTCTGCTTTCCCCATTCTTCCCTATACTGATAAGGAGCGACCACAAGAATTTTCAGGATGTGGCGGCCATTCGGTGCCAGCGAAGTGTCCAGTAGCGTAGGAATCGATACGATCAGTGTGGGGTTCTTCGGGATCTCACCCCTTCGCATCATCCGATATTCCTCTTCCAGGTCGGAAAGGGCTCGAAGATAGGTAAAATAGGGAAGACCCATTCCCTTCAAGTCCAGGTCCGTCGCTATATATAGGATAAAACTGGAGAGGGAATATTCGAAGCGCTCCGTCTTTTTCAATAACGGTCTTTGAAATTCAAGCGGAAGCATCTTCGTGAGGAGATTCGGGTTGACATTGGAGATGACCAGGGGCGCCTCGAATACCCTTCCCTCCTCTGTGAGAACTCCTATCGGCCTTCCATCTTTCATCAGGATTTGATCCACTTTGGTGTTTAATGAGATCTCACCGCCGGAATTGAGAAATGAATCCGCCATGACCCTGGAAACCTTTCCCATCCCGCCCCTCGGATAGAAGACGCCCTCCATCAGGGCTTTGTTGATGAGAGCGGCCACAAAGAGAAAGGAGAGCCGCGAAGGGGGTTCTGTCGCAGGAAGGGTGTGAAGGACCATCTTGATCTCTCCTCCCCTTAACAGCTTATCGAGAATCGTTTGATGAGTGGTCCGGTGAAGCCGGATGAGATTCCTGAAATAGAAAGGGAAGAGAATCCTCTTGGTCAGGGTCATCCCGGAGTAGGATCTCATTTCGTCTCCGATCCGTTTCACCAGAGAAAGATAATCCTTCAATCCCTTCAATTCCTCCGGAAAGAGATCCATCAGGGCATCGGCATAAGAAGAAAATCCTCCCGTTTCGAGAGTGATCTCAAATCCGGGATAGATGTTTCTAATGTGATGGATGGGGATAAACTCTATGGCTTCATGGGCATCGAGCTCTCTCAGAATCTGATAAAACTCCCCTCCCTCCTGACATCCTCCGAGAAAGGTTCCTGTCGCATCAAAGGTATATTCTCCCCTTTTGAAGGAGACGACATAGCCTCCCACCTGTCCCTCTTTTTCGAGAAGAAGGATTTTCCGCCCCTTCCTGGCCAGGAGGGCTGCGGCAGTCAATCCTCCCATTCCGGCCCCGATCACGATGACATCGTATTTTTTATGGCTCACAGGAACGCCTCTCCTGCAAAATGACAGCAGTTTGGAAAAAAGAAAGATAGAAGGAATTATAACAGAAGCCCATCGAATAGGAAAATCAGTAACACTTTAACTCTTTAAAAATAGCTTTAAACATGGAATTCTCAGGATCGTCATTCCTGCGAAAGCAGGAATCCAGGTGTTTTTATCCTATGGTTCCCTGCTTTTGCAGGGACAGCGTCTGGATTCCCGTTTGCACGGGAATGACACAATAAATGAGACTGATGAAGATTCTTTTCAAAGCGCTAAACGGTTACTAAAATCGTAATCATGAAAACCCCCTTTACAAGAAAGGCCGGACCGAATTAAAATGCGAGGTCATGGGCGTCAGAAAGATATTAAACCGTGATTTTCTTCTCACCTTCTCTGCTCAACTGACCTTCTCCTCCTCCCTCTTCATTCTCATTCCAACCCTTCCGATCTACCTTGCAAGGCTGGGGTCAGCCGAATCAGAGATTGGCATAATGATCGGAATCTCCAGCGTCTCCTCTCTCATCCTGAGACCATTTATCGGAAGGGCCCTTTCACGAATCCCGGAAAGAAATTTCATGCTCGGGGGCGCCCTCCTCTTCATCCTCTGCTCCATCGCCTATATCTTTTTACTCCCTTTCTGGCCTTTCTTAATGATCAGGATACTTCAAGGATTTGGGGTTGCACTCTTCTATACCGCATCGACCCTCTTCATCACCAATATCACTCCGGAGGCCCATCGGGGGCAGAGCCTCAGCTATTTCTTCCTCGCCTTCAATTTTGCTTTTGCACTGGCCCCTTCCCTCGGGATGTTCCTGATCAACCGTTTCCATTTCACTTTTCTCTTTCTGGTCTGCGCGGCTCTCTCCCTCTGCTCCCTTTTCTTCTCCATCCGACTGAAAAAGAGCACGGAGAATGCTCCGGAGCCTCTGTCGACGGAGGATCGGTCCTTTCTTTCCCGAAAAGCTCTCCCACCTGCCCTCATGGCCTTCTTCACTCATATTATCTGGGGAGCCCTAACCGCCTTCTTCCCTCTTTATGCTCTGGAGCATGGAATGAGCAACCCCGGACTTTTCTTTGCAGCATTTGCCGTCATGCTGATTCTGGGCCGGACTTTCGGTGGAAGGATATTAGATCTCTACAGCAGAGAAAAAGTGATTTTACCCTGCCTCCTGACCTATATTATGGCAACACTCATTCTGGCTTTCTCTAAAACCACGCCCATGTTTATTCTGGCCGCCGTCATTTGGGGCGCTGGGAATGCCTTTGCCTTCCCGGCCTTTGTCGCCTATGCGATTGACCTTGCCGGTCCCTCGCGGGGGCCCGCGATGGGGACCTTCATGGCCCTCTCTGATTTGGGAGTTGGGCTGGGCGCCGTGATCATGGGCGTCGTGCTGCGCCTGACCAACTTCCAGACGATGTTCCTCTGCCTGGCGTTCATAGGTATTATCAATTTTATTTACTTCTATTTCTTCGTGATGAAAAAGGCAAAAATAAACAGGATGATTTATATATGATGGAGCAAGGTTGAAAGATGAGAATCTTGGTGATTGTCAATCCTGTCGCAGGCGGAGGGAAAACCCTTCGCCTTCTCCCAAGCGTGAAACGCTGGTTCTCCCAATCTTCCCACGATTTCCTTTACGAGATTACGAGCACTCCTGATGAAATGCGTTCAAAAATTATGGGCGCCTCTGCCCGGGGAATGGATGCGATTCTCCTTTCCGGAGGTGACGGAACAGTTCATCAGGCGCTTCCGGCCATTGTGGAAACGGGTCTCCCATTCGGTTACCTGCCCTGTGGCCGGGGCAACGATTTTGCCAGGAATATCGGGTTGCCGGCGGATTTGAAAAGTAATTGTTCCTTCCTCTCTACCCCATCCTTTCGTAAGCTCGATTTGCCAAGCATCAATCAGAAAACCCCCTTTGTCGCCATTGCTTATGTCGGCTTTGATGGCGAGGTAAACAGGTTGGCCAATGACCATAAAGGCTATTTCGGCGGGACATTAGGCTATATCATCTGTGTCCTGAAAGCGTTGAAGAATTTTAAGCCTTTTGAGGTTGAAATAACCATTGATGATCACACCTGGAGAGAGCGTGTGATGATGGTCTCCGTTGCCAATGCCCCATTCTATGGGGGAGGCATGAAAATCGCTCCTCAGGCCCTGATGGATGATGGGTTGCTCGACATCTGCATTGTAAAAGAGATTTCTAACTTGGAACTGTTAAGACAGTTCCCTAAGGTCTTCAAAGGAACCCACGTCACCCATCCAAGAATTATGATGGCCACCGGCAAGAAAATAAAAATCGCTTCGGATGAAGAGAGAGAATTGTTTGCTGATGGCGAGTACGCAGGGAAACTCCCTGCTGAATTCACGATCGGAAGCCGGACGATCAGGGTTCTCGCCCCTTCAAATACAGACCATAGGAGCGAAAATGAAATCGACTAAAAAACGGCTGGCGATACTGGTAATCATCCTGCTTCTGCTTCCTTCTCTTCTTTATGGCAAGGAAAAACTCCTGACCCTCATCCATACGAACGACATGCACTCCCATCTTCTCGGGCTTTCGCCCAATCTCGATTATTCGCCTTTAAAAACAGGTGACGATACAACCGTGGGAGGATGGGCAAGGATCGCATCGGTCATTAAATCGGAGAAGGCAAAGCGGACAAACCCTACCCTCGTGCTCGATGCAGGAGATTTTCTCATGGGCTCTTTCTTTCATATGATTTCAAGGGAGGAGGCCGTGGAACTCCGTCTGATGAAAGAGATGGGCTACGATCTAATCACGCTGGGAAATCATGAATTCGACCTCATGCCCAGAGGGCTGGCAAGAATCATCACCTCTGCCCACCAAAAAGGAGGACTGCCGGAGATCGTCTTTTCAAGCGCCATCTTTAACCAGGAAAACCCTGAAGACGATACATTCGAAGAACTTTTCAAAAAAGGCCTGATCAAACCCTATATCATTAAAGAAGTCCAGGGGATCAGGATCGGGTTCTTCGGAATCATGGGGAAGGACGCCACCTCGGTTGCACCCTTTGCTTTTCCGGTCAAGTTCAAAAACCCGATTGAAGTCTCCCGCGAGATGGTGAAGATCCTGAAGGAGAAGGAAAAGGTCGATCTGGTCATCTGCCTCTCCCACAGCGGACTCGGGGAGGAGAAGTCCCGCTCGGAGGATGAACCACTGGCAAAGGAAGTTCCTGGAATCGACATCATCGTGAGCGGTCATACGCATACGAAACTTGCCAGACCCCTTATCGTGGACAAAACCATCATCGTTCAGGCTTATGCCCACGGAAAGAATGTGGGAGTCCTCGATCTGGCCTATGAAAACGGCAAAGTGAAGTTGAAGGGATATGATTTGATCGATATTGACGATCGGATTCAGGGCGACGAGAAGATCCAGAAGAAGATCGAATCCTATATCGATCTCATCAATCAAAGGATTCTTAAGGATCATCAACTCACCTTCTACCAGGTATTAGCAAAAACCGATTTCGATCTCACCTCGGTTACGGATGAATCGAACCTGGGCAATCTGATCGCCGATTCATTACGCTGGGCGGTCAACAGAATCGATTACGATAAGAACGACCCCGTCAGCCGGGTGGTAGTCGCCATAGAATCGAACGGAGCGATTAGAGCTGACCTCCTCAGGGGAAAGGCCGGAAAGGTGGCCCTCTGTGATCTCTTTCGCACCGTTCCCCTGGGTATCAGCCGGGATGACAACAGCCTGGGATATCCGATCATCACCTGCTACTTCCATGGACACGAAATCAAGAAGGTCCTCGAGGTGGTAACAAGCATCTACCCGAAAAAGGGAAATAAATTTTTCCTCCAGGTTTCAGGGGTGAAATTCAAATACAATCCAAACAGGATGCTCTTTGATAGGGTGACCGATATTGCAATCGGAAGCGAGGAAGAAGGTTATGTTCCTCTCGATTATTCGGAGTCCAATAAGACTCTCTACAGGGTCGCCGTAAACCTCTACAATGCCACCTTTCTCAACTATGTGGGCCGCTTTACCTATAAAGTCCTCAACATCGTCCCCAAAGACCGTAAGGGTAACCCCATCGTTTCTGAGAAGCCGAAAGGCAACCCCTTCGATCTCCTCCTGCCCTTGAGAGTGGATACGGATAAAGAGAAACCGGGCATCCAAGAACTGAAGCAATGGGTTGCCCTGATGGATTATGTGAAGAACTTCCCGGATAAGGATGGGGATGGAATTCCCGACATCCCTGAAAAATACAAAGCGAAACTCGGCAGAATCGTAAAGGAGCCGAGCTGGAACTCCGTCTCACTTCTTTCGCGTGGTACCTACGTCACCTGGATCGCCTTCGGCGCAATCGTCATCATCCTTCTTTTGGTTGGATCGGTTATCTACCTTTTGGTGAGGAAGGTGAAAAGGGTGGCTCAAACCAAAAAGGTTTTTTCGGCTTCTCATCGAAAATAGATCGTCCCCCCTTCCTACGTAATCGGTCAATAATCTGTGTAATCAGAGATTCCCATACTTTTTCGGAAATCTCTGGAAATCTGTTTGACAAAACTGATTAGCAAGTATAGGATTTTAGGCAATTACAGTCTGCAATCCAATATATGTTAGCACCACACCATCAAGCATCACGGAGTGAGATTGGAAGATATTCCCGGTAGAGCCTTTACTACCAGGTCGCTTTAGTTTTCTGGGATGAGAACTAATCGCCGTGATTTTTCATTTATGAACCCCGTGGGAAGGAGGAAAAACCATGCTAAGAAAAGGTTTGTTTGCGCTTCTTATCATATTGCTTTTGATCGTTCTTTATTTCCTTGCATGGCCGGTTCCTATAGAGCCGGTGGCATGGAAGGCTCCGCCCAACCCTGGGTACACTGGCCCATTTGCCCAGAACGAGTTGCTCAAGGCCATCGAGTTTCTGAAAATCGGAGCCAATCATGGTCCCGAAGATGTGGCTATTGACGATCAGGGCCGCATCTATCTCGCTACTCACGAAGGAGTTATCGTTCGTCTTCAACCAGATGGGACAAAACCCGAAAACTGGGTGAACACAAACGGCAGACCACTCGGTATTGACTTTGATAATGCAGGGAATTTGATCGTAGCGGACGCTGTTAGAGGTCTTTTGTTCATCTCTCCAGAGGGGAAGATCATCGAACTGGCGACTGTTGCCGATGGTATCCCAATCCGTTATGCCGACGATGTCGATTGCGCAGCTGATGGAAAGATCTATTTCTCGGACGCGTCCACGAAATTTGGAGCTAAGGAGTCTGGGGGAACCATGGAGGGCAGCCTGCTGGATATCATGGAACATGGAGGCCATGGGAGATTGCTCGTCTATGATCCGGCCACTCGTCAGGCAAAGACGCTACTTAGCGGGTTGAATTTTGCCAACGGCGTAGCCTTGAGTCATGACCAGAACTACGTGCTGATAAATGAATTAGGAAGCTACCGGGTCATAAGGTACTGGATAGCCGGACCCAATATAGGAAAGTCCGAACCAATTATCGAGAACTTGCCCGGTTTTCCCGACAACATTTCTACTGGCCTTGAAGGTCGATTCTGGGTGGCGTTGATATCCCCTCGTAACAAATTGGTCGACGATCTTTCAGAAAAGCCCTTCCTACGCAAAATGATCCAGCGCATGCCCAAGTTCATTCGGCCCAAGGCAACAGCCTACGGTCACATCATTGCAATCGACGGGAATGGTAAAGTTCTGAAAAGCCTGCAGGATCCAAAGACTGGCTATCCGCAAAACACCAGCGTCACGGAAACCAAAGATTTCTTGTACATTGGCAGCCTCATCTCGCCAGTTGTGGCCCGCTTAGCGAAATCCAAGGTGGGATTGTAGGGAAAGGCAGCGAGAATGGCAGTGGGGTCAGACCTGATTATTGAGTTTAAAATAAAAATGTGTTGCGCCTATCAAAGCAATCAACCCGACCGGGAATAGTCCTTGTCGGTTTTATGGCGAGGTGGTTGCCCCAGTGGGTTATTTTTGTCCGTTGGGCATAGAGGAAACATGAACCATAAGAGAACCGTAAAGAAACACACCATACTATTGCATGGTAAGCCGGAGGTCTTATTTCCATTGCTTTGTCCGGTACGTGAATATGAATGGATCGAACCATGGAAATGCGACATGATCTATAGCGATTCAGGGTTTGCGGAACAGGATTGCATATTTCAGACTGACTTCCCGCACGATGGCCCTAAAGACACATGGGTTTTGTGCCGGTATGAAAAGCCGACGCTCCTGGAGTTTGTACGTGTCAATGAGATTCGAGCAATCCGATACACCATTAGCCTCCGGCAGACTGGGGAGGGAAAGACTGAATCGGAGTGGCAACAGGTCATCACTGGCCTCAATGAAGAAGGAGACCGCCTTGTGGAGGGTCTATCCGATGAGGAGTTCAAACATCGGATGCAAATGCTCCAGCAAATGCTAAATCACTACCTTTCTACTGGACAGATGCTCAAACTCAGTGATGCCAGATGATACGCCCATCGAATCGCTGCACCGGATCGCTCCACAAACAAGGCTCCTCGCAATGACATGTTATGGGAATTGGTGCCAGGCATCGGTAATTCGGTTTTTGGTTCTCGTACAGGGGACTTCTTGCCTCGCCGTAGCCTTTGGCGAAGGCAGGTCACCCCATAAACTCATGCCCATGCCGGGCGTACACAAATCGTTCGAGCGGAAGTCCACTTCACTCCGACCCGCCTTCAGCGGCTCTGCGTTACGTGGACTCCGCTCAACTCGGCCGTTATATGGGAAAATATTTGTAACTCTCTAAATATAATGAAATTTAACCATAAAATGTTTTTTTTCGATACAAAGCTCCGAATGAGCCATACTTCTTCGGTCCTGATTACCCTTGACATACGACAAAAGCTACTGTATCTTTTTTGTAGATACATTGCGGAGGTAATTTTATGAAATCACGTGTGCAGAAATGGGGCAACAGTCTTGCCCTACGCATTCCAAAGTCATTTGCTGCTGAAGTGGGTCTTGATCCAAATTCATCGGTCGAGATATCACTGAAGGACGGGAAACTTGTTGTAGTCCCTTCCGAGAAACCCAAATTCACCCTCAGACAACTTTTAGCACAGATCACCGAAAAAAACCTTCACCATGAGGTTGATACTGGCTCAGCGGTGGGAGGTGAGGTGTGGTAGATTCAAAACTTTATGTTCCTCAACGAGGTGATGTGATTTGGATTGCATTGAATCCCCAGGCCGGGCACGAGCAAGCTGGACGGCGACCTGCCTTGGTGCTTTCCCCAGCAGCTTATAATGGTAAGGTAGGACTTGCCATTCTTTGTCCCCTCACGAATCAAATCAAAGGGTATCCATTCGAGGTTCTTGTCCCTCCAGGCCTGTCCGTCACAGGAGCAATCCTTGCTGATCAAGTTAAGAATTTGGATTGGCGTGCCAGGGAAGCCGAATTGATATGCAGTTTGCCGCGCAGGACTGTAGCTGAAGTGTTACAAAAAGTTCTTACATTATTATCAGAGTAAGGGGCGTTGCCCAACTTCCCAATCAATAGGGTCGTGCCGTTGTGGGTGAATGCTTGGATAAGACAGGAAGAGACACAGAACCATTGAATGCAAGAACAGGCCTAACAAATCACTAGCGCCTGCCTGCCGCAGGCAGGGATGGCTCACATTGTTGAGGCGTAATCTAAATCATCCTATTGGACCACAATAGAAATTTCCCCTCGGAAAATATCCCTTCCAAAAACCTTCTCCACTGACCTCGCTTTTCCTTGACGTGTAGGTAGTGAATTCATGATGGTCTGGGGATGAATCAGCGAATCAGGGAATATACCTCTTGACACCCTACCCAGCCCGTATTACAATCTGGACAGACTAGACAGGAGGATAACGATGGCACGCATGTGGCAAATCCAGGAGGCCAAGAACAAGTTCAGCGAGGTCGTAGACGAAGCCATCAAGCACGGCCCGCAGATCATCACCAAGCGAGGTGTAGAGACAGTAATTGTACTTTCCTATGCTGAATATCGCAAGGGAATGCTGAACCGGAAAAAGCTCTCTGACTTCTTCCGCGAGTCGCCGTTAGCTAAGGTGAATATTGACCTTAGGCGTGATCAGAGTGGTCTGAGAAAAGATATCGCCCTATGAACTACCTCCTTGACACTAATGTTATCTCTGAACTCATTTCAAAGCAACCCAACAAGAAAGTGGTAGAATGGCTTGATCGTCTCGACCCAAACACGATCTACCTGAGCGTGATTACGATTGGCGAGATACGGAAAGGTATCGAAAAGCTTCCGTCTTCGAAACGAAGAGAGACGGTCAAAGAATGGCTTGAAACGGATTTGTTACTCCGATTCCAGGGAAGGATTTTTGAAATCACGACAGAAGTGATGTTGATCTGGGGGAAGCTCACCGCACGGTTAGAAAACGAAGGGAGACCAGTCACAGCGATGGACTCCCTCATCGCTGCGACCGCACTTCAAACGAATTGTTGTCTTGTCACTCGAAATGAGCATGATTTTCAACATACGGGGGTGACGATGATCAATCCGTGGAAAGAAGCATAAACTTCGCACCCCAGGACGGATGATGAGGATAGCGAAGTATTTTAAATGATTCTTTGATGTTCAAAATGGCTGGTATCGGGTATTTATTAAACCAATTTAACTACACTTCTTTTTTAACCCTCTCCTCAAGATCACCCAAAAGATAAAAAAAGAGAATTAAACATATCTAAATTCAAGTTACCAGCTACCACCGCCACCGCCTCCGAAGCCGCCTCCCGAGGAACCTCCTCCTCCAAATCCCCCGCCGCCTCCTCCTCCGCCGCTCCCTCTCGGTGCGGAGAACATCGCAGAGCCGAGGCTTGAGGTCACGGTGTTAATCGAGTGTGTAAAACCAGTGGGATGAAATGTCTGGAACCCTCCCGGAGAAATATACCAGTTGGGAGGTTCCTGGTAAATCCCCTCGAATGCCTCTGCCCAGTTATCCGCCACATCGAGGGCAATGGCATAGGGTAAAAATTTTGAAAAAAGATCTTTATCTCCCATTCGCTCAAGCCTATCTTTCTCTGCACGATTCATAAATTCCTGAAACCCTAAAATCGCCATATAGGCCAGGGCTCCTGCCTTCGTCTTCGCAGGCATATGCCGACCGAAGAGAAGGATGGGCAGGCCGGTCAATCCACTTGCGATAAAGCCTTTCCACATAGAAAAAGGAAAAAGGAAGGCAAGCACAAAGCCGCCAAACACGATGATAAGAAACCCCGTCAGGAAATAGAGATTCCTCACCTTCTCAGGGTTAATGAGAAAATATTTATTTTTGACGAGCTCCCCATAGAGGGTCTTCTTCAGGGGACTCAAATCCTTATAAAATTTATTCTTCAAACTTGAGACAGACAGGCGGGACGGAGCAAAGGAGAAGAGGCGGCTCATTAGTTCCGTCTCGAAAGAGCTGAGAGCCCCATCAGGCTCTTTCGCCTTTTTGAGATAGTAATCCGATCTGTCAAAAACCAACCCCTCCTTTTTAACCTCCTCGATCTGGATATATCCCTTGACCGCGAGGCCAACGATCGTAGAGGTGATATCCCTCGGATCGAGTTTTTCGTCAAGCAGAGTTCCTACCTCTGCGGGAGTGAGGGAACGGTTTTCAATCTTAGGGGGTTCATAGGCGACGGTGACAGCTTCTCTCACTCTCGGGTCCCTTCCCTTTCGATACCAGAGATTGAACATAAAGAGGAAGGAAGCGATGGAAAAAAGAAACACCCAATTTTCTTGCAGGTTGATCCTCCATAGAAATTTTTTCCATGAAGGAGGCGGTGAAACAAGCCCCTTGTCCCATCCAAAGGCAAGGGTCAGACCCTCGCCCGGAGCGAGACTCTTCCTGGCGATAAATTTTCCCCTATTATCATAAGCCTCATGTTCACACTCAGAGGCTTTGGAACCGTAGGTCCCTGTGAATCCTGCGGCCCATAAATTCTTGCTCTTTTCTTTTGTTGCCAGTGATACATCTGCGGAGGCATTTACAATATCTGCCTTCCAGTAATTTCCTGTCACATTCCAGTAGAGCTCATCATGATCGTTGAGGAAGAGGATGGCATTCTCCACTTCGTAGGTAATCACATAGGTCTGGCTGTCGGAGACAAACCTCTTCGGATCGCCGATTCTGATATTGATGATTGACCCCGTCTTTTTCACTTGATATTTCCAGGACTTTCCGGACCCATCCGTGACAGACAAAATGGTGGTTGGTGTTGTGACCGTCTTGCCGAACTCATCTCTATATTTAAAAGGGATTTCCCGGTAAATCCCATGCCTGGACCTATGGAACTTCACCTCGATCGTCTCGCGAACGGTGAAGGAGGAATCGTTCTGAATGGTGATGTCCGAGTGATATTTCGTGATGGTGAAATACTGAGCCAAAGCAGGAGAAGAAAACAGGATGAGGCTAAGGCTGAAGATGAGGAGAGTGAGTTTTATCAATTTGAACAACTTCATATGGCTTCTTATGGATTTCCTTTATCGTTTACTGTTCTCCGTTGTCGTCTCTCGTCTTTCGTCCCTCGTCCTCCTCCTTCTGCCTTTCGTCTCCTGAATTCTGTCTTCTTTATTCCGCATTCCGCAATCCGAATTCCGCAATCTAGGAGAAGTTCACCTTCACCGGTTTCCTCTCCGTCTCGGGCGCCTCGAGCTGGAATAGCTCTGCCTGTTTAAAATTGAACTGCGATGCAATCAGGTTTGAAGGAAACGATTCGATCAGGACGTTAAAGTCCCGCACCACGGCATTGTAATATCTTCTTGCATATTCGATGCTATTTTCCAGCTCCTGTAATTGGGTTTGAAGCTGCATGAAATTGGCATTGGCCTTCAGTTCAGGATAAGCCTCGGCAACCGCAAACAGGCTCTTCAGCGTATCCCTGATCATGTTCTCTGCTTTTGCCATCTCTGCTGGAGAGTTTGCCTGCATAGCCATTGCCCTTGCCTGGGTGACCTTTTCAAAGACAGCCTTTTCATGGGAGGCATAACCCTTCACGGTCTCAACCAGATTGGGCACGAGGTCATATCGCTTCTTGCACTGGACATCAATATCGGACCATGAGGATTTGACCGTATTCCTGAGCCGGATGAGCTTGTTGTAAATGGTGACGACAGCGATGACAAGAATGGCAAGGATGATGAGAATGATGATCCAGATCATTTTTCCCCTCCTTTTTGAGATTGAAGTAAAGCGTATTGAATTTATGAATTATTTTCAAGCATTTTTTGATCCTTTTCGAAACCCATTGCTTTCTCCCTGCACAAGCAAGACGAGGCCACGGATTCCCTGAACCCGTACGAACTCTCCCTTTTCTACCGGTGGCGCTCCGTCAATCACTTCGGCCTTCCAGAGTTCGCCATGAATGCGAATATATCCTGATGGGTCCAATCGTTCTTCTGCAACACCTTTTTTACCTACCATGTTATGCAAGCTCCTTTCTTGGCTCCGGTCGTAGGCCCTCCAGACAAATGGAAAAAGAATGGCATCTTTGGCCACCCACAAAAGCATGAAGCCCCAGAGAAACCATTGGGGGAGATCAATATAACGTCGAACCACTAATAAGATCACGACTAACAAAGCCAGACTGGGGATCTGGAAAAGCGTATACCTGAACACAATGCGAGATGACCAACCGACTCTCTTCATCCGTTTCAACAACCATTTTTACCCCGTTAGAAATAATGCCCCCCTGGAATTTCTAACGGGGTTTACAGGGAATGAGATGATCCCATCTTAAACTTATTCTGATGATTAAAATAACGCTCTGCTTTTTTGACGGCAGGCCAGAGGCCCAGGTTCATCGGGCCGAAGATGATCAGGCTTCTTCTAAGATGAAATGGATTGAAGATCCTTTTCGCCATCGAAGAAAGGGAATAGAAAGACCGGTTCACCTTCCAGAACCCTTCCTGAAGCTCTTCCACCGTCATCTGTTTGGGACGATAGACCACTGTGGCCATATCATACTTCGACCAATCCTCTGTCAGAAGCCTTCCCTCCTGATTTAACCTTTGATAGATCCGTGTTCCCGGAAATGGGGTTAAAATGGGAAGGAAAGCCCCTTCGATCCTGTTTCGGTCGGCAAATTCCAAAAATTCATCAAAGACTGAAGCATCGTCATAATCGTATCCAAAGACAAAGGAACCATAGACTCCAATGCCTGCATCGTGAAGTCTCTGGATCCCCTTCTCATACATTTCAACCCGATTAATATTTTTTCCCATCATGTGGAGGTTCTCTTCGCGAAGACTCTCAAAACCGATGAAGAGTCCATGGCATCCGGCTTTCGCCATGAGAGAAAGGATCTCTTCATTTTCGGCCACATGGATCGGCCCCTGACTCACCCATCGCAACCGGTAATGGGAGAGCATGGTGAGGAGTTCTCTGGCATAGGAGAGGTTTCCAACGATATTGTCATCGACAAAGAAGATATAGGCCTTCGATCGCTCCAGAGATTGAATCTCCTTTTCCACTTCGGGAATCGGCCTCATCCGGTAAGTCCTTCCATGGAAAGCAGTGACGGAACAGAACTCACAGTCATAAGGACAGCCCCGGGTGGTCTGAATCAGGTTGTGAAAGAGGTAGCCCTTCCGGGGGAGGAGGTTCCTTCGGGGAATGGGAAGGCAGCTCAGATCTGTCCTCTCCTTTTGCCGGTAAAAAGGCTTCAGTTTCCCTGCTTCAACATCTTCTAAAATCTCCGCCCAGGTCTCATCCGCTTCTCCAATGGCCACACTATCCGAATGGCTTTTGGCCTCTTCGGGAAGCCATGAGGCGTGGATCCCACCAATCACCACCTTCTTCCCCCTCTGCCGGAATTGATCGGCGATCTCATAGCCTCTGGGGGCCAGAGGTGTAATGGCTGTGATGGCTACCAGATCGACTTCCTGATTGAAATCAATTTCAGAAATGCTCTCATCAATGATGCTTATTTCGTGCCGGGGAGGGGTCAGGCCCGCGAGAAGGGAGGTGGAGAGGAGGGGAAACTTAAAAGCGATCACATCCCAGAAACTATCTTTGGGCCATCTGGGGATGATAAGGGCGATCCTCATCTACGCTTCTTTCCTTTCAAAAGCCTATCGATGGATCTCACCTCCACCCCTTCCGGAACATTCCATTGGAAGCTGTCTTCGGGCAGAGAAGGATTGATGGAAACCCCTTTCAGCCTGAGCTCGATGCGGGTCTCTTTGTCTACCAATTCAATCTGGATACGATTCGGAATTTCACTCCCTTCGCCCTTCTCCGAAGAGATTCTGATCTCACCTGCCTTCGCCATCACATCCTCAAACTGGAAGAGCGCTCCGGTATAGGCTTTTTTCTGAGGCGGAATGAGGAGGAAGAATTCGCCATTTCGATAGAGGGCGTCAAAAAGGCCCATTCCCAGGGGATGATAGCCAAGGAGTCGAAATTTATCGGGCTTTTGGTAAAGGAGAAATCCATTGAGGAGAAAGTTCATCTCTTCTCCATCTCTCACCGTCTCGATTCGGATCGAGGCTCTCGCCTGAAGCGATTCCACAGGGGAAAAGGTTGCAAGGAGTTTGACGATCGGATTTTCAAAGGGCGGCTTTTCGGGGGGGATGATCTCCACCTTCTTGGGACATCCCCAGAGGAGAAGCGACAGGAGTAAAAGACAAAGGATATACAAATAAGGTTTTCGAACCATTTTAAAAGTCTCCTCTTTCGAAACTGTTTAGCCAACCCAACCACAAAATCGTATCACGGAGCCGGGCAAGCCGTTTGGAAAGGCTTCGTGGCGCACCTTTCGGGGTATCGGCACAAGCCTTCATCCTGATCGATGGGGCTGGCTCAGATTAGGTCGTTCATTTCCCATTCCATTCAAAAACCGTCTTTCGAAGCCTTGGAGAGCGGCTTGCCTGGCTCCGACTTCGTGGGAATTTCAATTTGGCTAAACAGTTCCCCTCTTTCAAATTTGCTCCAAATCGCTTCGGTTGTCAACTCTCCGGAAGCCACCACGGCGGCTATCCCTCCACCCGGCGATGTCCAGTGTCCGGTTAAAAAGAGATTTGGAATGGGGGTTGTTCGTTGGAGACGATGGATCCCGGATTGGCCGGGAATTTGTGCCCATCCATAGGCCGCTCCTTGAAGATTGCCTGTCCATTTCTCAATCGTTTTTGGAGTCGCCTCCGCTTTAGTTAGAATCCTCTTATTCAGGCCAGGGACCAGGACCGATGCCCTGGAGATGAGGTGCTGAGACAGTCGATCTATTACCTTTTGATCCCAATCCCGGCTGAAATGATACGGAGCCTTCATGCTCAGGCAGAGCGTGCTTTTCCCTTCGGGTGCATGAGAGGGATTGACGTTGGATGGGGCAAGCAGGTAGAAAGGCGCTCGATCGGGAATCCGATTCTCATAGAGAGCCCCATACTCCTTCGAAAGTTGATCATCGGGGAAGACCTCGTTATTTGGAACAGAAAGCTCCTCCAGACCCCCATCGATTCCAAGATAGAGGATAAAATAAGAGAGGGAGGGTCTCATCCCTTTCAGTTTTGACCGGAAGCCGCTTGGGATCTGATCCTCTCCAAGAAGGGCGGAGAAAGTGGCGTGGACATCGATATTGGAGATGATGACCTTTCCTGTAACCTCCTGTCCGCCTTTTAGTTTGATACCGATAGCCCTCTTCTTTTCTGTCAGAATTTTTTCAACCTCCTGGCCAAGAAAAATCTTTCCCTTCATCTTCTCGAAAGCCTCTCCCATCTTGAGCGGAAGCTCTTCTACCTTCCCCTCCACACAGGAGACGCCATGGTTGAAATAGGACATCTCAATTCCAGCCATTCCCACAACAGAGATCTCCTCCGGAGGAAGCAGTCCATATGAACACCGAATCGAGAGGATGGTTTTCAAGAAAGGATTGGATATAAACTCCCCGAGAAGTTCTCCGTAGGTTTTATCCTTATATTTCGTGAGAAGAGGATATTGCGACGAGAAGGAAGAGGGATCAAACCAGTTGAGGGACGAAGGGATCCGAGAAAATTCGTCAAAGCTCTTCCTCAGAACTTCGTAGACTTGCGCAATCCCTTTCCTTTCATCTGAGAAAAGTCTTGAGAGGTTTTCGATGTGAGTTTCGAGTTGAGAGGATTGAACGATTTTTTGATCCGGGAAGTGATACTCCCTTGCTGGCTCAAGGGGAATGAAGCGGATTTGGTCGAGAAGGTTCAATTTTTTTATAAGATTCCAGATTCTTCCTCCCTCCTGACATTCGCCCAATGATTGAACGGAGAGGTCAAAAGAGAACCCCTCTTTCTCGAAAGAGGAACAACAGCCGCCTACCTTCTGGTTCTTCTCAACGATCAGGACTTTGAGGCCCTTTTGGGCCAAAAGGCAACCACAGGTAAGCCCTGCCACTCCCGCTCCAATGATGATGACATCCCTATCAGGCATGATGTCAGCAGTATAACACAACCCTTCACTTCTCGTCGAACCAGAACCAGTAGCGCCCTCATTTATTGAGGGCGGAGTCCGTCTGGGGGGATACCCGATATCACCCATTTTTATTGACTTTTTAAGGCAGCTGATTTAAGTCTTTTCCATGAGGATTGACCTGCATTGCCAAATGGATGACCCTATAAAATATTTTTCATGGGAGGAATGAGCATGGAAGGATGGACCGAGGAAGAGATGAGAGGTAAGAATTTGATGGCGCCCTGCGGGTTATATTGCGGAGCCTGCGGCGTTTACATTGCGACAAGAGATAAAAATGAGAAATTCAGGGCGGTGATGGGCAACCTCTACGGAACTAAACCGGAGGAAACAGAATGTCTTGGCTGTATGCAGCCTGACCCGCCAGAAAAGCTCTATGGTTATTGCAAGGGATGCAAGATTAGAAATTGCGTAAGATCGAAAGGCTACTACTCCTGCCATCAATGTGAACAGTGGCCATGCAGTTTAATAGAGAATTTTGGTTATGCCATTGGCATACGAGTGATGAAAAGAACGATTCCCATATGGCGAGCCAGGGTCGCTGAATTAGGTCATGAGAAGGGCAGCATTGAATGGGCCCGGTCAGAATGTGAACGCTATCACTGTCCCTCATGCGGTCAACCACTTTTCAGAGGAGCCCAACACTGCCGGGCATGCAAAAAACCGGTCGCTGACGAACTGGACGAATCGTTGTGAAGTTGTTTTGAGTGGAACTATTTAAATTGCAATTCAGACACTGGACTTTAGACGTTAGACATCAGACTCTTCCAATATATGAAATTAATTCTATATTTCACTCTTTTGAAATTTTTTCGTATATGCCAGGAGTGCAAATTCCACGGCTATCTGCCAGTCCTTTATCTTTGTGTCATCTCTAGCTATTCCTACTCTTCAGTCTGACGTCTGAGGTCTATAGTCTTACTGTCTGAATCACAATATTTAAATCATCTCCTTGCTTTTAAGCCTGAATTGGGGTAAAGTGAAATAAACAATAAAGTTGTGGAGAGCCTTTTAGGCTTATAGCGTATGCCCGCAAGAACTCTAAACGACTTCTTTGCGGGCTTTTTTGTGGGGCAATCAAGGCGGTGAAAAGAAAGAAATCCAACATAAGGAGATGATTATGAACATTTATGTGGGAAATTTATCTTCGACTGTAACGGAAGAGAGTATCCGGAAGGCTTTTGAGTCCTTTGGCCAAGTGACCTCATCAAAAATTATAAAAGACAAGTATACCGGCGACTCCAGGGGGTTTGCTTTTGTCGAAATGCCTGTACAGGCTCAGGCTCAAGAGGCGGTTAGGAGTCTTAACGGTAAGGAACTCCTCGGCCAACAAATAAGTGTGAATGAGGCACGTCCTCGCAATGATCAGGGCCGCGCAAATCGTTATTGATCCCGTTTCCATAGAAAAAACATCGGCCGATATGACGCAGAAAGGAAGGTCTATCCAGGGGCCCTCTACCAATGCACAAATACTAAAGGAGGAAATATGAACAGGAAAGTTTATGTGGCCAACCTCCCTTCGCAGCCCTGTGAATCAGAACTCAAAGCCCTTTTCTCTAAAGCCGGAAGTGTCATGTCCCTCAAGATTGTTGAGGACAGGCAAACCGGCCAGCCCAGGGGGATTGCCTTTGTGGAGATGTCCACTCAATGGGAAGCCCGTAGAGCTGTGTCGATGCTGAACCGGACAGTTTTCATGGGGAAGAATTTGTTGGTAAAAGAGGCAACGGAAAAACGTGGCTTCCGGGGAAGTCGATAGGATTTTAAGAACTCAAATCATCAGAATGGAAGGGGAGGTTTTATGAATAAAGACAGGCTTGAATGGATTATGTCAGGGTTAAACCAGTATGCCTTAACTAAGGATGAAGACAAATTTGTCAAATCTGCAGTGGAGCATTTCGATCAACATCGGTTGCTATCAGCACAGGCGGAACAAAGAATAGAAACCCTTTACAAAGAGAAGTCGAGATTTATCCCCAATAAAAGATCTTCCAGTTATTTTGCTTTTGCGGAAGCGAGCCCCAAAAAAGCGAGGCCCCGAAGACCGCGCACAAAAGGGTTTTGATGTGAAAGGATAACGGATGCAGCGACTCACGCGCGAGGACTAATCGTGAAGCACAGGTTTTTCACCTTCTATTGAGCGCAGTTAAAGGAATGATGCCACATGCCGTACCTGTCCTCCTCCTATTGGATCAAGAAATGATGGTTGAAGAAACCGGATAGAATAAAGACCCATTCCCTTTCGTCTAACCAATTAAACGATTATACTCATCCTAAGTGAAGGGCTTTAGAGTAACCTACAATCCCGCTGCAGCCGCCGGCCCAGGCTCCGCCCCAGAGGGGGGGCCTCTGGCCCGGAGGGAGCGGCGGTCCATTATTTCTAACGGGGTAAAAAGGAGGGGTGTCCATGAAAACGCTGAAATGGGTGGTGCTGACGGCGGTGCTCTTTCTTCTGCCGGCATTATCTTATCCTGCAACCCTTGGATATTTACGCATCAGTCTTATAGAAGGGGATGTTCAGGTTAATACAGAGGATACCGGGGATTGGGTCCCTGCATCCATCAATATGCCTTTGAAGGATGGAGATCGAATCTGGGTTCCTGAAGGGAGTCGAATCGAACTTCAGTTGAGAGACGGAACCACCCTAAGGCTTGATGAAAAATCTGCTCTCGACATTCTTACTCTTGAAAAGGATTCCTATCAGTTCTATCTTCCGGAAGGTCGGGCCTATGCCAATTTCAGGGGGTTAAGAGGCAGCGTCCTCCAGATTGACACACCGATGTCATCCGTAAGGGCTTATGACCGGGCAATCTTTCGAATTGATATACTGGATGATCGCGATACAGACATATCCGTCTATCAGGGTTCTGTGTTTGCAGAAAACCAGGATGGGAGACTCAGGGTGGATCAAAATAGAACCCTTGCCCTGAGAGAAGGATCCCCGGGAGAGCTCGGCCCCATGGGCCCCCCGGATGGGTGGGAAGAATGGAATCGAAACCGTAATCAAAAGTACGCTTACCCTCGAGCCCCTTCCCGTTATCTCCCTGAAGAGTTGTATACTTATTCCAGTGACTTCGAAGATAATGGAAGATGGGTTTACGTGAGAGAATACGGCCATATCTGGACTCCTACAGTGGTGGTATCCGCCGGATGGGCCCCGTACCGGATAGGAAGATGGGTATGGATCGGAGGCGACTATGTCTGGATTTCCTATGAACCCTGGGGCTGGGTGCCCTATCACTACGGAAGATGGGCCTTCGTCGCCTCTTTCGGATGGTGCTGGGTCCCACCTGCGAGAGGAGCCGTCTACTGGGGACCTGGATTTGTGGGTTGGGTTCGCACACCCACTCATGTCTCCTGGGTTCCTCTGGCGCCAAGGGAGATCTACTACGGTTACGGATTTTATGGTCCTCACAGCGTCAATATCACGAATATCAACATAAACACGATCAATGTCGGAAAAGTAGTCTATAGGAATGTTCATGTTCGTAACGCCGTAACAGTCGTTCACCATGACACGTTTGTTCAAGGAAGGCATGTCGAGGTGAGGGAAAGAGAGAATCCCTTCCTGAGAGAAAAGATAAACGTTGGAAGACCCAATATCAAACCAGAAAGAACCACGGTGATGCCTGTCCTTCGCGAAATCCCGCAGGTCAAGAGACCGCCTGAAAAGATCAGGGAGATCAAAGTAAGGGATGTAAAAGAAACGCGGCCCCTGGCAAAGGAGCGGGAAGTCTCGGTTCTGAAACCGGAATCCCCTCCCAGAGAGATGACGATAAAAAGAAGGGAGGGAGGACCTGTGGAGAAAGGGATGGATCGAATAGGGGAACGGCCCGGCGCGAAAGTGATAGAAAAAGGGAAAGAACCTAAGGCTCCCGTTAAGGGGGCTGAGAAACCAATCGATCGAAAGCCTGTAGAAAGGATTGAGAAACCTGCCGAGACTAAACCAATGGGAAAAGGGGTGGAGCAATCGAGGGAGCAAAAATCTCTCTCTGAAAAAACTGGGAAACAACCAGAGCTCAAACCTCAAGAAAAAATGATTGAAATACCCAAAGGAAAAGCCCCACAGCCAGGTATCGAACGTCCGAGAGAAGATCGGAAGCCCATAGAACTCGAAAGAGAGAAAGCGAGAGAAAAATCAACTCCTGGCCAAGGGAGTGCTCCTGTCCGCGAAAGAGAGGTCCAAAAACCTCCTGAGCAGAGACGCTTGGAAAGTGAACGTCAAATCCAGAAAGAAGTGCGACCGGATCGAGGAATTGAAAAAACACAGGAGATAAAACCCCCGGTAAGAGAGATTGATAAACCAAGGCAAACCGCCCCTCAAGGAAGCCAGGGAGTCAGACCACCAGATGCGGGATCACGCCGGGAGATGCCTCCCCCCAGAATAGAGCAAAGACCGGAGACACGGGTGGAAAAACCACAAGAGATGAAACCTCCGGTAAGACAGATTGATAAACCAATGCAAACCGCTCCTCAAGGAAACCATGGAGTCAGACCACCGGATGCGGGATCACGCCGGGAGATGCCTCCCCCCAGAATAGAGCAAAGACCGGAGACACGGGTGGAAAAACCACAAGAGGTCAAACCTTCGGGAAAAGAAACTGAAAAACCAGAGGGAGTCAGAACACCAGATGCAGGATCAGGTCGGGAGATGCCTCCCCCCGGAAAAGAGCGAAGACCGTAAGGGGAATTAAGGTTTAGGGTTCAAGCTTCACATCCTGGGATTTAAATTATGCATAGCGCTTAAACCAAACGGAAATATTTGAACCACCATTCGAGCAACTATTAAGTAAAGCAGATCGGATTTCCTTTTTTATCGACTGTCCAAGGACCACATTCAAATCACATTGTGGGTCAAGATGATCCGTTCCAATCGTGGGAGGAATCATCCCATGATAAAGACTTAATGCCAACCCGCAGGCTCTGATCCCTCCTGAACCATCGAATTCTCCAAGCATCGATTTGAGACTGCTCACGAAAATTTCTTTTGTCCTCTCTCCAAAGGCCTTTCGGATAGCTGAGGCCTCTGCCCGATCCAGTTCCGGAGTGGAATTTGCCGCCGCAGAGATATAATCGACCATACCAGGTTCTTCTGCGGCCAGGGACATCGCTTTGGCAAT
>Ga0214473_10000759_pt1 | contig 44399 bp, 34 predicted proteins | sample RVTome_7_FD_203509 | JGI IMG/M metagenome (GOLD analysis project Ga0214473, IMG submission 203509) | Soil microbial communities from uranium-contaminated site in the Upper Colorado River Basin, Wyoming, United States - RVT98D197 | ecosystem: Environmental > Terrestrial > Soil > Contaminated >...
TCCCCGGGGCCAAGATCGGGATCGTGGGCGAGAACGGGTCGGGCAAGTCCACCGTGCTCAGGATCATGTCCGGCGCGGATGACGAGTACCAGGGGCAGGCCGACCTGTCGCGCGGCTACCGGGCCGGGATGGTGGCCCAGGACCCGAAGCTGGACGAAGATAAGACCGTGCGCGAAAACCTCGAGCTGGCGTTTTCCGCTACGATGAAGATGCTGCGCGAGTACGAGGAGCTGACCGCCCGGATGGGCGAGCCCATGGACGATGACGCGATGCAGAAAGCTCTCGACCGGCTGGGCGAGCTGCAGGAAAAACTCGAGGCGGTGGATGCCTGGAACCTGGACAACCGGCTCGAGCTGGCCGCCGAGGCCCTGATGCTGCCCGAGGATGACCGGGTGGTCCGGACCCTCTCCGGCGGCGAAAAACGCCGAGTGGCCCTCTGCCGCATCCTGCTCGAACAGCCGGACCTGCTGCTGCTGGACGAACCGACCAACCACTTGGACCCCGAAACCGTCGACTGGCTGGAGGCCCAGCTCGTGGACTACCCCGGCACGGTGATCATCGTCACCCACGACCGCTATTTTCTGGACAATGTCACCCGCTGGATTCTCGAGCTGGACGGCGGCCACGGCATACCCTGGGAAGGCAACTACAGCTCGTGGCTGGAGCAGAAGCTCCAGAAGCTGCTGGAACAGGAGAAAAAGGAGTCGCCGCGCTACCGGCTGCTCCAGAGAGAGCTGGCCTGGATCCGGATGAACAACCAGGACCGCCATGAGCTGTCGCAGAACCGCCTGCGCGAATACGCGAAGCTGGTGGCCGGGGAAGGGGCGGCCGCCGGGGAGAGCGAGCTGATCCGGATCGCCCCGGGCCCGGCCCTCGGCGACCAGGTGATCGATTTCAGCGGGGTCTCGAAAAGCTACGGCGGCAACCTCCTCTTCAAAGACCTCAATTTCTCCATCCCGCGCGGGGCAGTCGTGGGGTTGGTCGGGCCCAACGGCGCGGGCAAGACCACGGTCTTCAGGCTGATCGACGGGAGCGAAAAACCGGACAGCGGAGAAATCCGGGTGGGCGCCAGTGTGCGAACCGCCTATGCCCGTCAGGAGCGCGAAAATCTGGACAAGGCCCGCAGCCTGCTCGACGAGATCGGCGAAGGCGCCAGCGAGCTGTTGATCGGTAAGCAGAAGATCCCTATCCGGCGTTACCTGTCGCTCTTCGGCTTCAAGGGCCAGGACCAGCAGAAAAACGTGGGCGAACTTTCGGGCGGGGAGATGAACCGCTGCCAGCTGGCCAAGGTCCTCAAGGTGGGCGGCAACGTGCTGCTGCTCGACGAACCCACCAACGACCTGGACGTCAACACCCTGCGGATGCTCGAGGAAGCGATCCAGGGTTTCGCCGGCTGCGCCCTCGTAATCAGCCACGACCGCTTCTTCCTCGACCGCATCTGCACGCATCTGCTGGTGTTCGAGGGCGAGGGCCGGGTGCGCTGGTTCACCGGCAATTTCCGGGAGTACGAGGAGTGGCGGAAAAAGGAGCTGGGCGGCGGCCTGTTCGAGAACCGCCGCAGCCGCTACCGCAAGCTGGTGCGCAAGTAGAGTGGCAGAATCAAAACAGGGAATTCAGAAGCGTAAAAGTAGCGTTCCTGTGGTCAAATCCTTGGAGGATCAGTATGATGGAAATTTTTTCTTCTGCCGATTTCTGGAAAGTTACAATTCCCCTTTTGGGTGCTGTAATTGCTTGGCTCGTAAACGAGCGGCGAAAACATTTGTGGGAGCAATACATACGAAAAGAGACCAGTTATAAAGAACTTATTCGATGTTTACGTGGATTTTATGAAGGCACGAAAGATTCACATCTAACTGGTGAATTTTTAAATCAGATCAACATATGCTGGTTAGATTGCCCTGATATTGTGATAAAGAAGGGTTATGAGTTTCTTGATTTGGTGGCAGGAAAGTGTACGGGAGATAAAGAAAAAGCTTTTTGAGCATTTGTTTTGGAAATACGTAAATATCTTTTATCCAAAAAGTTAGTAAAGAGGACGAATCTTACTTCTTCTGATTTTCGTCATTTTGGTGCAAACATTAATAAAGCTTAACAATATCCTCTCGCACAAATTTGCATCCATAAATGTTTGAATATCCAAGTTTGGGGACACCTCACCACCAACTTCAGAAATTGCGCACCAGGCGGATTCCGCCGTCCTTGTAGCGCAGGTTCGGATCGCTCTTGTTGCGGTGGAACGCCCGGCAGTAGTTCACCGAGCCGTTCCAGCTCCCGCCGCGGATCACCCTTTCCGTGCCGCCGGCCGGCCCATGCGGGTCGAACGTGTCGCCCAGCGAATAATCGCCGTGCCAGTCCAGGCACCATTCCCAGACGTTGCCGGCCAGGTTCTGGACCTGCTGCGGAGTGGACCCCTCGGGGAACAGGGTCACCGGCGCAGTATACTGGTAGCCGTCGCTGGCATCGTAGTAAGGGCTGAACACCGTGCCGTGGTTGAGGAAAGCGGGCTTCCAGACATAGCCCCAGGGATAGACCCGGCCTTCGATCCCGCGGGCGGAGTACTCCCACTGGGCCTCCGTGGGCAGGGACTTGCCGCGGAAGCGGGCATAGGCGTAGGCTTCGTGCCAGCTCACGCCCACCACCGGCGTGCCGGGCCGGCTGGAGTAGGGGTCCGACTCCCAGGGGAACTGGCCGGTGCCCCAGTAGCGCGGCCTGGGATTGTTCGGGTCGAATCCCTGCTCCCGGTAGGTCAGCCGCCACTGCCAACCTTCGGCAGTCCAATACTCGGGCCGGTCGTAGCCCCCTCCGTCGATAAACTCCTTGAACTCCTGATTGGTCACTTCGTAGGCGTCCATGTAGAAGCTGCGTACGGTAACTTGCCGCACCGGCTCGAACTCACCGGCCATTCCCATGACGAACGAGCCGCCCTGGATGAAAACTTCCTTTTCGGTGACGTTGCCGCTTTGGTCCACGCCCACTCCCCGCACCCCGACCGTGTCTTGTTTGCGGATCTGGTCGTTCGATTCGATTAACATCTGACCGTTGATCTCCCCCGGCGCTTTCGGGGTAAAGGAGATCGAGAGCGCCAGCTCCGTCTTGGGCGGCACGGTAAGCTGAGGCGGCTGGGCGCCGAACTCTTCGTGCGAAAAGCTGATCCGGGTTATCCGCAGGGTGTCCCGGCCGAGGTTGCCGACCGTGATCACGGTACTGGCGGTGAGGTTCTGCACCACCGTGCCCAGGTCTACCAGCCGGGTGCTCAAAGTCATCAGCGGCACCAGGGCCGTAGTGTCGATTCCAACTCCCGCCAGCTCGACCGTGACCGCGGGATTCTGGGGATCGCTGGAATTGAATAGCAGCTTGCCGGTGATAATTCCCACCGCCGAGGGCCGGAAGCTGACCGCGATGTTCCCCGCCGTCCGGGCCGGGATCGTGTCCGTGAAGCTTTCGACCACAAACTGGCTGCTGTTGGTACCCACGCCGTTGATAAACAGGGTGCCGTCCCCGCTGTTACTCAGGGCAAGGTCCGCGCCCCTGGATCCGCCGGCCACGGTCGAGCTGAAGTCGAGCCGGGTCACGACCAGCGTGAGCTGGCCCGAAGTTTTCTTGAGACCGGTCCCACGCAAAGCATAGGTCAGGGTCGGCTTCTCCACCGCATTGGACTGCATGGTCAGCGTGGCCGCGATAGTCCCACCGCGGTCCGGAGCGAACACCACGTTCACCGGGATCGAGTCCCTGGGCGGTACCGGCAGGCTGTCGCCCTGAATCCGGAAACTGGTGTCGCTGACAGCAAAATTCCAAATGGACAGGGTCACGCTGTTGGGATTGACCAACCAGAGCTGCCGTACGCTCTGGGCGCCCACATCCGTGGTGGCGAAAACGAGGGAATCGGCCGGGGTGAGCCTGATTTTCTGCGGCGGAACGTTCACCACTTCGCCGTTAAGCGGCACCACCAGTTCCGGGCGCTGAGGGTCGCTGTGGAAGATGGTCAGGCTGCCCCGTTTCGAGCCCAGCGTACCCGACTGCAGGCGTACATCGAACTTCTTCGTCCCGCCCGGGCCGATGATCGCACTGCCGCTTAAGTTGGTCGAAAAGCCCTCGCCCTCGACCCTGACCAGAGTGACGATCAGGCTATCGCGGCCGGAATTGCGGATCGTTATTTCTTTTCTGGCCAGACTGTCCCTGAAGATCGTGCCGAACTGCACGTCCGCCGGATCGACTGAAATGTTGGAGGGCAGATTGGTGAAGCAGGTACCGGAAAGCGGAATGGAGAGGTTGGGGGAGTTGGTGGCGTCCGAGACGATCTGCAGGGTGGCGCTTTTCTTGCCCGTGTCCGCCGGGGCGAAAAAGACCGCGATCTCCAGGCTGCGGCCGAAAGCGATGGCCTGGGCCGGGAGAGTAACTGAAAAATCGGTGCTGTTGATCTGGGCTGAATTTATGTGCAACAGGTCGCTGCCAGTGTTGGAAAGAGTCAGCTTGAGCGCCACGCTCGAACCGATCTTGACCGAACCGAAATCCAGCGCGGTGGGATCGCTCTTGATCAGGGGCGCCCCGGCGACAACTCCCCTGCCGGTCAGCGTGACCTTGGACTGTGGACTGGCCGGATCGTTACTGGCGATAGTCAGTTCGCCGACAGCCGGAGCGGTGCCGGTCGGCTTGAAAGTGAGCGGGATCTGGACCAGGCTGTCCTGGAGGACAGTTAAAGCGGCCTGGCTGGTAGTGAAAAGGGGGCTGGTGAACTGGAATCCGGTGATGGTCAGATCCTTGCGGCCGAGGTTCGAGAGGCTGAGCTGGATTGTCTTGCTGTCTCCCACCTTGACCGTGCCGAAGTCGATCGCGCTGCGGCCCGCCAGCAGCATCGGCGCGTCCTGAACCATGACGAAATCCTTGCCGCTCGAGCTGCTGCTGGAAAGATCGACCTGAACGCCGCTTGGATTGAAGGAAAAACCGGTCTTGGCCGGGGTAACAGAATAGAGTCCGGTGACCAGATCTCGGAATACGTACTTTCCCGTGCTGTCCGAGGTCGCGATCCCCTGCCGGTCGCCGGCCAGGGTCAGCTCCACCGCGGCCGATGGCTTGCCCGCGGCGGTGACCGTGCCCGAAATCTCGAGCCCGGCGCTGCCGACGCTGGTGGGCGGCGGGTGATTGCAAGCGGCCAACTGTAACAGGATGACGATTGCCCCAGCCGCGGCAAAAAGGGCTGCCTTGTCGCCAAACGACATGTTTATCCGGATATTTATCTCCGGCTCCAGAAGTTGTCTTGGACGTACCGGCGCCTGCGGAGGGCAAAAAAGCCCCCTGGGGACTATCGTCCCCTTCCGAGGCGCACTTTCGATCAGGCTTATCGTGGTTTCGGGTTCTATTAAAGTATTTCGGTATTTAGAAAAAAATCTTAAGGTTCCGCGCCTCACTCTAACTTATTATAAATCATGGAGGCTGCCCGGTTCCAGTATCAGCGGAAGAGGAAACGAAAACGCCCGCCGGCCTGGCGGGCCGGCGGGCGGATGATTTCAGTCGAAATGAACTTCGCTCAGATATCCAGGTTGGTGACGAAGCGGGCGTTCTTCTCGATGAACACACGGCGGCTCTCCACGTCATCGCCCATCAGTTCGGTAAAAAGCCGGTCCGCCTCGATCGCTTCGTCCATCCTTACCTGCAGAATGGTGCGGGTGGCGGGGTCCATGGTGGTTTTCCAGAGCTGATCGGGGTTCATTTCGCCCAGGCCCTTGTAGCGCTGGATGTTGGTGTTGTTGCCCAGGCGCTTGACATATTCTTCGCGCTCGCGGTCGTTGTAGGCGTAGAACTCCTGCTTGCCCTTGCTGACCCGGTAGAGCGGGGGCTGGGCGATATAGATCATGCCCTCGTTGATCAATTCCTTCATGTAGCGGAAAAAGAAGGTCAGCAGGAGAATCCGGATGTGCGCCCCGTCGATATCCGCATCGGTCATAATAATTATCTTATGATAGCGCGCGTTGTCGACGTTGAAATCGTCCTCGCCAATACCGGTGCCGATCGCGGTAATCATCGTCCGGATTTCTTCGTTGGAGAGAACCTTGTCCAGCCGGGCTTTTTCCACGTTGAGGATCTTGCCGCGCAGGGGCAGAATCGCCTGATTGCGGCGGTCGCGCCCCATCTTGGCCGATCCGCCCGCAGAATCTCCCTCGACCAGGTAGATTTCGCAGAGCTCCGGATCGGTAAGCGAGCAATCGGCCAGCTTGCCGGGCAGGCCCCCGCCGTCCATGGCGTTTTTGCGGCGGGTTAGGTCGCGCGCCTTGCGGGCGGCCTCCCGGGCCATGGCCGAATTGTAGGCCCGCTCGATTATCTTGCGCGCCACTGGGGGGTTTTCTTCCAGGAAGATCGCCAGCTGCTCGTTGACCGCGCTCTCCACGACCCCCTTGATCTCGCTGTTGCCGAGCTTGGTCTTGGTCTGCCCCTCGAACTGCGGGTCGATCATCTTGATGCTCATCACCGCGGTCATCCCTTCACGAACATCGTCACCCGAAAGGGTGAAATCGGCTTTTTTGAGCATGCCGTTCTTCTTGCCGTAGTCGTTGAGCGTCCGGGTTAAAGCGCTCTTGAAGCCGGAGAGATGGGTGCCGCCCTCGTGAGTGTTGATGTTGTTCACGTAGCTGAATAGCGTCTCCGTGTAGCTTTCCGTGTACTGCAGGGCGATCTCGATCAGGGTGGTTCCGATCTCCTTGGACAGGTAGATCGGCTTGTGCAGGGCCTTGCGGGTCTCGCTCAGGTATTCGACGAAACTCTTGATCCCGCCGTTAAATTCGTAGACTTCTTTTTTCTTTCCGCCGTTGCGCTCATCCAGAAAGGTGATCTTTATGCCGGCATTGAGGTAGGCCAGCTCGCGGAAGCGGCTGGCCAGCCCCTCGAAGTCGAACACTTCTTCCCCGAAAATCTGCGGGTCCGGCTTGAACGTGACCCGGGTACCGGTCTTCTTGGCGGTGCCGATAACTTTCAGATCGGTGACTTTCAGCCCCCGGCTGTAGCGCTGATGGTAAATTTTACCGTCGCGGGAAACCTCGACATCGAGGTATTCACTGAGAGCGTTGACCACGGAAACGCCCACGCCGTGCAGGCCGCCGGAAACCTTGTAGGAAGCGCGGTCGAACTTACCGCCGGCATGAAGCATGGTCATGGCCACTTCCACGCCGGGAATTTTTTCGGTGGGATGCTTATCCACCGGGATCCCGCGGCCGTCATCGGTGACCCTGATCAGATTGCCCTCGAGGATTTCTATTTTTATGTTGCGGCAGAACCCTGCCAGGGCTTCATCTATCGAGTTGTCCACGACTTCGTAGACCAGGTGGTGGAGGCCCCGCTGACCGGTGCTGCCGATGTACATTCCCGGTCTCTTGCGCACCGCTTCCAGGCCCTTGAGGACCTGTATGTTACTCGCCTCGTACTGACTTTCGCCGTTTTTGGCTCTAATCATTGCGGAATTCCCTTACATTAATGACGATATCGCCGACCAGGCCGTCTCCCAGGCGTCGGTTCATTTTACGGATCAGGTTTTTTTTCAGCAGAATCAGCTCCTGTTTCCAGGCCGCCGCCTGCGCCTCGACGAACAGTCGGCCGTCTTTCAGTTCGAGCGCCCGGCTGACCGCACTCAGGCGCCCACCTACGACTTCGGGCCAGGCCGTCACCGCGGCAAGAGATTCCGGCCGGCGCTCGCGGCCCCCAGACGCCTGCTTCAGCACCGCTTCCACCAGTCGCCCGATTTTCTCCGGCCCCTTCGACCTTTCGCCTCTCATCGCCGGGCCTTTCCGCGGGATCAGAACTTCGTTATCGCGCCGGCGGAGATTTTAAGCGCCGGCAGGTGGCCGAGCCTGGCGAAGATAGCCTCGCTGCGTGGAGCGGTGATAAAACTCTGGTGCCTCTCGACCAGCTCTTCCAGCAGGAACCCGCTGCGGACCGGATCCAATTCGCTGAAAATGTCGTCCAACAGCAGTACCGGTTTCACGTCCTGTTCCCGCCGGATCAGTGCGGCCTCCGCCATCTTCAGGCAGATCACCGCCGTCCGCTGCTGACCCTGGCTGCCATAGTTGCGCAACGGCCGCCCGCCGTGTTCGAACAGCAGCTCGTCCATCTGCGGGCCCGACAGCGTGATCCCTCGTTCGCGCTCCTGGCTGCGCCGCTGGTTCAGCCGGTCGAGGAAGCGCTGGGTGATCCGAGTACTTTCCGGCCCCCGACCGTTATCGTCCTGGAGCAGGTCGCTGATATATCTAATGGTGGAACTTTCACCCGGACTCAGCCGGCTATAAAGCTTTTCGTACTCCGGGGCGATCTTCTCCACGAACTCCCGTCTTCTTTCGACCAGGAAGGCCCCGGACTGAGCCATTTCCCGCTCCCAGGGCTCGATCGCGGCCGCCGGCGCCGAATGCTCCCGTAACAGCGTGTTGCGCGAGGCCAGGGCCCGGCGGTAGCGCTTGAACCGCTCCAGATAGGCGGGGGAAAGAATTGACAGCACGATGTCCAGATACCGTCTCCGCGCCGCCGGCCCTTCCTGTACGATCGCGATGTGGTCCGGGGTCACCAGGACGCTTTTGAAGATCCCGAACGCCTCGCTGAGCCTTTTCTTTTCCTCCCCCGAGATCACTACTTTCTTGCGCCGGCCGTCGTAGCCCACGGAGGCCGATTCGACCCGGCCGTCGTCATCCTCCCAACCGCCACGTACGTTGAAATAGCTCTCGCCGAAACGGATACATTCACTGTCATTGGCGCTGCGGAAGCTTTTGAGCAGCGTCAGGTAATAAATCGCCTCCAGCAGATTGGTCTTTCCCTGGCCGTTGTCACCGATTACCAGATTGCCGGTCGGACAGAACTCCAGAGTTCCGTTCAGCAGGTTCCTGAAGCGGTCTAATTTGAGCTCCCTGATAACCAATCCGATATCATTTGGAATTAATGGAAGCTTTTAACAAATATAACGTTACGGTGATTATTAGTCAAGATTTAAAACGGCATGCACGCAATATAATTAATTATACGGCAAGGCCGCATTTTCCCCTCTTCTCCAGTCCGGCGGCGGCCGGCTTTATTCGGCAACCTTGAGCGGCATAATCACGTTCAGGTATCGCTGGCCCTCGCTTTCCGCCGCCGGTACGATCAGGATCCCGGATTCGTTGGTCTGCATGCAGATCTTGACCTGCTCGCTCTCGATATATTTCAGCACGTCCACCAGGTAGCTGCCGTTGAAATAAATTTCTATCGACTCCCCTTGGTAATCCGCTTCGATCGTCTCCTCACCTTCGCCCAGGTCCTCGGTCTTGACCGACACGTTGAGGCTGCCGTTCTGGAAAAGAAGCCTGACCCGGTGAGTGACCGTGTTGGCCAGGATGAGCATGCGGCGCAGGGCCTCGCTGAACTTCTCTGTCTCGATGATGGCGATCCGGTTGTTGTGGTAAGGGATCACCTGTTCGTAGTTCGGGTAGTTTCCCTCGATCAGCCGGCTGAAAATCACGGTATCGCCTTCCCGTATGCCGAGGTGATTTTCGCTCACCACCACCTGTACCCGGCCCTCCTGGCTGCACAGTTTTTCGACCATTTCGAGCGCCTTGGGCGGAACCACCACCGATAACGGCTCGCTCACCCCGGTTCCTTCCCGGCAGACCATCTTGGCCAGCCGGTGTCCGTTCGTACTCGCCATCGAGGATTCTTCCTGGCTGATTTCCCAGAGGATCCCCTTGAGAATCTGCCTGTCATCTTCCCGGCCGGTGGCATAGCTGGTGGAGCTGACTGTTTTCCTCATCACCGCGTTCGACACGGTAAAAGCGCCCTCGAAACTTTTCGATGGGAATTGCGGGTAATCGCTCCTCGGCAGACTCGGCAGAAGGAAACTGCTTTTTTCGCAGACTATCTTCACCCGCTCCCCCACCTGCTCGACCGTCACCGGAGCGTTAGGCAGCTCGCGCAGGATTTCACCCAGCTTACGGGCCGGTATGGTAATCGAACCGGCTTTGGCGACCGTGGCTTTTATCCTGTAGCTCAAGGATATGTCCAGATCCGTGGCCAGCAGCCTGAGGCTGCCGCCGTCTTCTTCATCGGCTTCCAACAAAATGTTGTAAAGGACCGGCATCGTGCTCTTCGTGGGTACCACCGGGCTTATGGCGCTTACCGCCTGCAGCAGGTTATCCTTCACCACGCTGATCTTCATTGCAGACCCTCCGGGAAACGTTCTCTTTATTCTTCGTTTGTTTCAGTCTTGTAATATATGTGTATGTAATTAAAAATCCACTATTATTATTAGGTAAGGATAGATTTGTGGATAACCTCATAACCATAATATAGTGGACGAAATAGAGTTTTCAAAGCCGGGGATAACCTGTGGAGAGAAATTGGGGAAAATACTGTTTATCCACAGGTAAAAAAACAACCGGTGGGTAAGTCCGGAGATAAGCGGCAGCGTTCGCAAGTTTTCCACAGACTTTCCACAAGGGTTTCAGCCTATTTTTCCGCTTTTGATCGACTGGTTCCGCAGCTTGTCCATCATCGAAACGACTCTCTCCTTGAACACCTCATCTTCATCGCAGATTCTGGTAATCTTTTTCACCGCATGAATCACGGTCGTATGGTCCTTGCGCTTGAAACATTCGGCGGTTTCGGGATACGAGAGTTTGGTGAGCTTGTTGCAGATGTACATCGCCACCTGGCGGGGCTCGACGAAGCTCTTCTTGCGCTTGGCGGACAGTATCGATTCCACCGGCACGCCGTAACCGTCCGATACCAGCGCGATGATGTCCTCGACCCGGATCTGGTTCTTTTCCTGTTCGAAAATGCTTTCGAGCGCCCGCCGGGCCAGTTCGAGGTTGATCTGGCTGTGCTGCGTATTCGAATAGTGTTTGAGGGAGTTGAGGGAGCACTCCAGGAGCCGCACGTTGCCGGTCACGCTTTCGGCGATGTATTCGAGCACGTTTTCCGGGATAAGCAGGTTGTCGACTGAGCTCTTCTTCTTGAGGATGGCCACCCTGGTTTCATATTCGGGCGGCTGGATATCGGTGACCAGTCCCCACTGGAAGCGGCTTCTCAGCCTTTCCTCAAGATGGTGGATTTCCCGTGGCGAACGGTCGGAGGTGAGTACGATCTGTTTCTGGCTTTCATAAAGTGTGTTGAAAGTGTGGAAAAACTCCTCCTGGGTGCCCTCTTTCTTGGCCAGGAACTCCACGTCGTCGATCAATAGCGCGTCCATCTGGCGGTAGCGGTTGCGGAAGGCGAGCGTACTGCCGTCAGTGATCGCGCGCACCAGTTCGTTAAGGAATTCTTCCGCGGAGATGTAGCAGATCTTCGGTGGTTTGGCCTGGCCGTTGGAGATCAGATGGTGGCCGATCGCCTGCATCAGGTGGGTCTTGCCCAGACCTACGCCGCCGTAAATAAAGAGCGGGTTATAGCTCGACCCGGGGTTCTCCGCTACGCTGCGGGCGGCGGCATTGGCGAACTGGCTGTTCTTGCCGACGACGAAATTTTCGAAGGTGTAGCGCGGATTGAGTTTACCCCTGCCCTGGCCGGGCTTGCGCAACGACGGCGTTTGAGCGCCCTGGCCGCCGGGGTTGCCCACGGCGGCCTGTCTTTGCCCGCCGTTGCCGTCGTCCTGGCGCTCCTCGTCATTGTCCTCGGCCAGACGCCAGAGGTCGATCTGTTCGTTTTCGCCTTCCCGGTAAATGAAGTTCACCCGGAACGGGCGCTCCAGGATCTTTTCAGCGGCCCGATTGAGCACGCCCTGGTAGTTTTGTTCGACGTAATAGGCGGTGAATTTGTTTTTCAGCTCGACGGTGACGGCCTCTTCCATCACCGAAACGGCGCGGCTTGGATCGAGCCAGGTGGTGATGGTCTGCTGGCTGAGGCGGCCTTCGCATTCCTGACGGATCCGGGACCAGATCTCTTGGGCGGTCAATAATGTCGACAACTAAGCCTCTCCTCAGGCGAATATCGGTACGCCGTTGGCAGGTTCATCTACCACCTGGCGGAACGCTTTCAGCAGCCGTTTGGTGACCGGGCCCGGCTTGCCGTCGGCGATCACGCGGGAATCGACTTTCACGATGGGCGCCACTTCGGCGCCGCTGCCGGTGAGGAATACCTCATCGGCCCCGTGCACCGCCTCCGGCCCGAACGGCTCCACCGCGGCTTCGATTCCCAGCCGGCGGCAGAGCTCCAGGATCGTGCTGCGGGTCACGCCCACCAGGATGTTGTCCTCCGGCGGAGTAATGACTCTTCCGTTACGGACGATAAAAATATTGTCGGCGCTGCACTCGCAAACCAGGCCCTCAGTGGTGAGCATTATCACTTCCGGCACCTGGGCCGCATTGCCCTCGATGACGGCCAGGATGTTGTTGACGTAGTTGCAGGTCTTGACGTTGGGATCGACGCAAGTCTTAGGCGTCCGCCGCACGCGGGCGGTGATGACTGCCAGGCCCTTTTCGTAAAACGCCTTGGGGTAGAGCTGCAGGGTGCGGGCAATGATGAAGACCGTGGCTTTGCCTACCTTGCGGGCATTTATCCCCAGATCCAGCCGGCGGCCGCGGGTTACCACCAGCCGGACGTAGCCGGTGCCGCGGATCTCGTTCCGGCGGCCCAGCGAGCACAGGAGTCCGGTCAGCTCGGTACGGCTGTACGGGATTTTGATCTCGAGGTAGCCGGCGCTGTTCCACAGACGGTCCAGGTGTTCTTTGAGCTTGAAGAGGCGACCGTTGTAAATTCTGATCCCTTCGAAGACGCCGTCACCGTAAAGCGTGTTGCTGTCAATGAGGAAGGAAGCGGGAAGGAAACCGTTTTCAAGGTCTATGAAATTATCCGGAATATCGTAATCCCCGCTGAAAAAAACGTATTCAACGGCCATCACCGCTCCTTCTGAGGTTATGTTTCCGCTGGCTGATGTATGGCAGCCCTATCCACATACGGGTTTGTTTTAATGCGGGGAACCCAAAGTGCGGACAATCGTTAAAACGCGCCTGGCGGGGAATGCGGCGCCCTCGGAACCCTCTGCACCAGCCGCACACTGAATTAACTTAACCGGGGCTGAACAAGTCTGTCAAGGGGTGTGGACGGACACAATTTGTTGCAATATAACGAGTTATAACTTTCCTATATCTGGCGTTATCTCGGATAGCGGGGTACAACATTTAGTGTACACAGTCTCAAAACGGCGCGGTGCGCCAGCCGCATCGGCTGTGGATTATTTGTGGATAAAGCGTGGATAGTCTGTGGAAAACCGGCTACGAATTTGGGAGCTAACGAGCTACCGGTTCAGCGCGAAATGAGGCTGGAACGCTGCCGTCGGGTTAAAAAAATCGGAGGTTTAATTTACCAGGAGAAGCCCGACCCTAAACTGGAAGTGGGTCACTGGCGGAGTGGTCGTCCTGAATACGACGGCATCGTTTTCCAATAATACCGGTTCGCGGTAATAAACTTCGGTCTGGCCGCCCCCGACATAACTGAGCTTGAAGTCCCAGGGCAATGATTTTTCCCTGCCCGGCGCTTCATCTTTGGTCCTCCAGATTGTTATTCGAAGGCCGAGGCCGAGGCCCAGGTTGAATGTGTGGCCCTTGTACAGGTGCCGTTCCTTGAAGAGCGGATCGACCGCGCGCCGATGATGGAAAAGAACGCTGGAATGGTAGTAGCTATAGCCACCGAAGGCTTCCAGATATGGCCGGACCATATCCGCATCGTATTCGAGGCCCACCCCGGAGCATGCCAGGTATAAATCATATAAGCTGTGATAGCTTAAACCATCGTCAAGATAAGGGGAATTCTCTATCGGCACGAATCCATCCTTGCTCCCGTAAGTAAGGTAGGAAGCCTCGCCGAACAGGTACGGGTGCAGATTGCCGTTGTCTTTGAAACGAACAGCGAGACGCGAACAGACGCCGACTCCCATGGCTTCGTAGCCCAGACGATCGAGTTCTCTGTTGGGAAACCAGAAGACCGGATAGCCGGAAAATTCCAGAGCCGCCTCGGCGCGCAGCACCAGAACGGCTGCCAGAAGCAGGGCGACAGATAGAGTTTTCAAGACGGCTCCGACGGAACTGAATTGGCGGGACACTGGCGAATGCTGACGGGAAGTGCGGATCGAATCTATCAGAGCAGCCCGTACTTTTCAAGCTTATAGTGGAGGACGCTGTTTTTTAGTCCCAACAGTCGCGCCGCCCGGCTCTTATTGCCTCCGGAGCGTTCGAGGGCCTGGCGGATCAGCTTCTTTTCGGCCTCGGCGAGGGTACTGGCCAGGTCGATGGCGCCTCCGGCCGGGAGCTCCATCGCCGCCGGAGTCGGCGGCGGACCCTCGGCTGCCCGGTCCAGGGCCGGGAAATCTTCCGGGAGGATGCGGTCGCCCCGGCCGAGCACGAGGGCGCGCTCGATTATGTTTTCCAGCTCCCGGACGTTACCCGGCCAGCGGTGGCTCCGCAACAGCTCGAGGGCCTCCGCGGAGAATCCGCGGCCCGCCCGGTTCATCCGCCGGCAGAGCTTGTCCGCCAGGTGCCGGGCCAGGATTTCGATATCTCCGGCCCTTTCCCGCAGTGGCGGCAGGTGGATCGGCACCACGTGGAGCCGGTAATAGAGGTCTTCGCGGAAAGCCCCTTTTTCCACTTGGGCCCGCAGGTCGCGGTTGGTGGCCGAAACGAGCCGGACGTTCACCGAAACGGTCTGTTCGCCGCCCACCCGCTCGAACTCCCGCTCCTGCAGCACCCGCAGCAGCTTCACCTGCACCGTCGGCGATACTTCGCCGATCTCGTCCAGGAACAGGGTTCCGCCGTCGGCCAGCTCGAACCTCCCCCGCCGCGTTTTGACCGACCCGGTGAAAGCGCCCTTTTCGTGACCGAACAGTTCGCTTTCCAGGAGGCTTTCACTGAGCGCGGCGCAGGCGACCTTGACGAACGGCCGGTCGCGCCGCAGGCTCCGCTCGTGGATCGCCCGCGCCACCAGCTCCTTGCCCGTGCCGCTTTCGCCGGTGATCAGCACGGAGCTGTCGGTGGGAGCCACCTGCTCGATCAGGCTGAACACCTCCCGCATGGCCGTCGATTCGCCCACCAGGCTGCCCGCTCCCCCCGCATCCTCGACCGCCGTGCGCAACAACTCGTTTTCCGCCGCCAGGCGCCGGCTTTCGATTGCAGCCGTCCGGGCCTCCAGCACCTTCTGCACCTTCACCGTCAGCTCGTCCGGGCTGAACGGCTTGGTGAGGAAATCGGCGACCCCGGCTTTCATCGCTTCCACGGCCAGGTCCACCGAGCCGAAGGCGGTGATCAGGACCGCATCGATCCCGGGCTGCAGCTGGCGCGCGGCGCGGAACAGCTCGAGACCGTCCTTGCCGGGCAGCTTGTAGTCGGTCACCACCAGGTCGAAATGGCGCGCGCCCAGAAGCTCGAGGGCGTACGCGCTTTCCCCGGCCAGAGACACGTCCAGCCCCAGCCGGCGCAGGGTTATCTCGACGCCCTCGCGCATGGTTTGGTTGTCTTCCACCACCAGTACGCTGGCCATGGCCGCCATCCCGGACTAAAGTTTGCAAGGCTTGGATAATGGAACGCTAAGTAGTGTAAAATTAACAAGGGGAAGCTCTTTTGTAAACAGCATAAGCCGAACGGATCGAGGAAGTTATTGATTTTTCCACAGGATCTTGTTAGCTTGAAAATTCCACTCACGAATAAGAGTGGAACCCGAAAATTGCCAACGAATGCCTTCCAAGGAGAGACCAACATGCCATTGGTACCGATGAGACAGCTTCTGGACGAGGCCGGCAAGGGCCTTTACGCTGTCGGCGCCTTCAACGTGAACAACATGGAACAGATCCAGGCGATCCTGGCCGCCGCCCAAGAGACCCGTTCGGCCGTGATCATCCAGGCCAGCCGCGGCGCGCTCAAGTACAGCAACTTCACCTATCTCAAGTACCTGATGCTGGCCGCAGTCGAAGAGAACCCGGACATCCCGATCGCCTTGCACCTGGATCACGGCAACAGCCTGGAGACGGCCAAGGAAGCGATCAAGCTCGGCTTCACCAGCGTGATGATCGATGGTTCGCTGAAAGAGGACAGCAAGACCCCCACCTCTTTCGAGGAAAACGTCAGTGTGACCCGCTCGGTAGCCGAGTACGCTCACCCGCTGGGGGTGACGGTCGAGGGCGAGCTGGGTACCCTGGGCGGGATCGAGGACGGCGTGGGCAGCGGCAAGGTCCAGCTCACCGACCCCGACCAGGCAATCGAGTTCGTGGAAAAGACCCGGGTGGATGCCCTGGCCGTGGCGATCGGCACCAGCCACGGCGCCTACAAGTTCAAGACCGCTCCCAAGCTGGCCCTGAATATCGTCCAGGAAATCCACAAAAGGCTGCCCGAGCTGCACATGGTGATGCACGGCAGCTCCAGCGTGCCCCAGGAGCTGGTCGACATCGTCAATAAGTACGGCGGCAGGATGCCCAACGCCAAGGGTGTGCCCATGGAGCAGATCAGAAGCGTGATCCCGTTCGGCGTGCGCAAGGTAAATATCGACTCCGACGGCCGGATCGCGATCACCGGCGCCATCCGCAAGGTGTTCGTCGAAACGCCCGAAAAGTTCGACCCGCGCGACTACATGAAGCCCGCCCGCGATGCCCTCACCGCCCTGGTGGCGCAGAAGATGCGCGACCTGGGCACCGCCGGCAGCGCGGACAAGATCAAGCAGAAGTCCCTCGAGGACATGAAGGTGTTTTACAAGCAGAAAGGTTGGATTTAGGGAAGAAAGAATTCAGAAGCCAGAAGCCAGAAGAAAGAAGAAAGAAGAAAGAAGAAAGAAGAAAGAAGAAAGAAAGCTCAAGCCCCGGAACTGGGGTGGATAGAGCATGACAATGGAGAAGGCCGGCGCTACAACAGCGCCGGCCTTTTTGATTTGAGGGTAAAATGACCCCGGGCCAATGGCTGCAATTAACGGAGTTGGTCGGGCGGGGAACCGAACAGCAGAACAGGCTACCGCCGAGCGAGCAGTCCCGAAAATTCCAGCACCTGCTCCGACATCTTTCTGGCCCTGAAAGCCAACAGCGACCGCGCACTCTCCACGGGCCAGATATTGCGCCAGCGGCAGATTTCCCGCTGCATGTCGGCCAGCTCGGCATTGGCCGCCGGCCCCAGCAGCTCGAACATCCAGGCAATCTCGCGCATCAGCTCTTTTTCGGTTTCAGTATTGCCAGTGCCTTTCGCCATCTGCCCCAGCCGGTGCAGGCTTGAGCCCAGATTGCCAAGGCGCAAGGCAGGCTCGAAACGTAAAAATCTTTCCTGAAATTTTTTTAACTCTTTCATTGTCGGTCGATATCGAGAAAATCTCTTACGATGTTCTCAATCAAAATTCGTAAATTTTTATCCTCGAGCTCGTAGCCTAACTTCCCAAGTCGGGGTCGGATATTAATCATAGCGCCAAAGGACACCGTACGGTTCTCGGGTTCCCAGTCCGCACCCCAGACATTATCCTGCTTTGATCCATCAATAAGCAACGCCTCTTCGCAATCCGAATGGTACTCCCCTCCGCCGGCGAGAATGCGCCGCTCGACATCGACCGCCAATTTTATAATAGTCCCCAATTCTGAGAGCATTTCGAGGATTTCTTCTTTTTCCGCCTTCCGGCGGATAATGATAATACCCATTGCAGATTATTTACCCCGTATTTATCATAAATTTCAGCTCTGGATTACACACCCCGCCCTGCATCGCCCCGATTTATCGGGGTTGCGCAGGGCACCCCTCTTATTAGAGGGGACTGGCCCCACCCCACCCAGCCATGCGAACAATCCATCGTGTGAGAAGCTTCTATTGTCTCTAAATATAAGAAGTTATACCTTATAAGTCCCCTCTATAAAGAGGGGAAACAGGGGTGTGTCAGCCTTTTCAGGCAGTCGCAAATTTATTCGGGTACTTTATGAATTATCCGGGATATCAACACACCGGAGCAGAAACATCAGATCGATTCGCTCAGTTTTCTCAGGCGCTCCAGGTCCATGCCGGGCCGGTAGCAGGCGTTGACCGCCATCTCCTCGAAGTTGCTGTCTGCCACCTTGATCCAATCCATGACCTCTTCGCCTTTTTCCAGCAGGGTTCCGATCTCGGTCTTGAGTCGCTGGTTGCCGCAGTCGGCGGCGGCCTTGAGCGCGCTCTGGCGGAAAGTTTTGAACAGCGGGAGGTCGCGCACTTCGGTCTTCACGTGGCTCATCAGGTAAAAAATTTCGTTGACCAGCACCTGGTACTTCTTCTTCCGGTCCGCGTTGAACTCGCCCTTCGTCTGGCCGAGAATGGTCTGGACGGCGTTTTCCAGGGCCAGGTAGACCCGGCCGCGGATCACCAGAATTTTGTACTCGGGGGTGGAGGGGTCGTCGTACTTGGACAGCTCCTGGCAGAAGCCGATCAGGGTCTTGTCGCAGTTGGTCTGGCTGCGCGCCAGGTCGGCGGTTTTCTTTTGCTTGAGATAATTGGCGTTGTAATCGTTGACCGTGTTGCGCAAGGCTTCCAGCACCGGGGCGATCTTGCGCACCGACTCGATCTCGCCTTGGAACACCGCCTTGTTCTTGTTGAACTCCTTGATCAGCCCGATCAGCTCGCCCACGCAGGTCCCCACCACCCGCAGGATGTTTTCCAGGTTCTCCGGATCGAAGTTGATGTTGTTGTCCTTGTCCGGAACGAACCAGGCGTGAAGCTGGCCCAGCGTGCCGCTCACTTCCCGCGTGATCCGGTTGGCGAATTCGTCGAAGTTGGTTTTTTCCGGGACGACCTGGCTCTGGGCCTGCAGCTTCTGGCGGAACTCGTGACCCCGCTGAACCAGGCGGTCCGAGATCTGGTCGCTGACCTTGATAACCGACTGCAGCACGCGCGGCACATCGTTGAGTGACAGGGTGGGCACGTCCATCTGGCCGAAAATCGAGCTCGACATCTGCTCCTCGCCGTCCGGTTTCCAGATCGCGTACTGTTTGTCGTCGACGAAAGTGGGGGCTTTCTTGAGCGTGGAGCTGATGTTTTGCAGCGGCACGATCAGCTTGCGCTCCAGTATCTGCCGGGCCACCTGGTTGAGGTAGATGCGCAGGTCGTTGGGGTGCTGGCAGCTCTGGATGATGAGTTGGCTGCGCTTGAGGCGGTTGATTTCACCGATCGCCGCCGTGATGTTCACGCTCATCACGTCGCGCAGCGCCATCGGGATCTTGGGGCTTTCGAGCCGGATGTTGTGTGAGTTGCGGATCAGGCAGCCCAGGGCGGAGTCGATGTGATCGACTATCTTCCGGGTCCCATCGATCTGATCGACCTTGACCATGCTGCCGCGACTGGCCTTGTGCTTCTGGCCGATCAGGTCGATCAGGCCGCTGAGCGAAACCATGTAGCTGGAGCTGAGGGTGACCAGGATCGAGTGGATTTCGTATAAAGGCACCTCGACGTTCTCTTCCTCGACGTTGACCGACTCCTCGATCACCTCCGTGCGCTGGATCGAATCGCGGGTTTTTTCCAGCAGGTCCTCGCTCTTCTTCAACAGCTGCAGGGCCTCATTGTTGTCGGGAGCGATGCCTCTGAGGATGTCGCGAATGTAGTAGCAGGCGTCCCGGATGTTCATCACGATCTGGTCCCGCCTCATCACGGGGACGCGTTTTTCATAGCCATCGGCCTTGAGCTGTTCGAAGAGCATGCTGAGGTTTTCGAGGGCGCGGGCCAGGCGGTTGACTGTACGCGCGCTCACCCGGATCGCGTTCGCTGCCGGCTCCTGGGCCTCCGCTGCGCCCGGTTCATGGTCCATCATCAGGTGGGCGTATTTTTCATCCAGGGCCCGCTCCTCGTCAGTCAGCGACCGGCCGTCGACGGTTGCGGGCGGGCTATCCTCGTCGGGGACAGCGTCGCCTACCAGGACCTGCAGTTCAAAATTGAGCTTGGGGAAAACTTCACGCACACCCTCTTCCAGCATCAGCGAGTAATTGCCGCTCCCGACCCCGCCACCGCCGCCATTGCCACCCTGGGTGGCTTCGATGAACTGCGCTTCGACGCGGTTCTTGTCGAGTATGCTGACCTCCAGCCGCTTGAGAGCCTCCTCGATCCTGCCGATCAGATAGCGCTCGATCTCCAGCACCCGGTTCATGAAATCCGCCGTCACATTGCCGATCGTCTTTTCCTCTTTTTCCCGCTCGCCTTCCAGGATGTTGAACATGATCGGGCTCACCAGCAGTGAGCAGGCCCCGAAGTGCATTTTAAGGAAGGGGAAGCGGTAGCAGACCCATGCGTAGTTCTTGATCTTGACGTTTTCGTCTTTTTCACGCAGGTAGTTCGGGTTGCATTCCGCACACCGCGCCTCGAAGTCTTTTTTCTCGTAGCTCAGGATCAGGTTTTCGAATTCTTTGTTGATGTACTGAGCGGCCTGGTCGTAAGTGACCCCTTTGTTGGTCAGGGTGCGCTGGGTGATGTCGAGTACTTCGCCGGTATTGCTGCGGGCGGAGAATGAGACCTTTTCCTGGGTGGCTTCGCTGATCGTGATGCCACCGCCGGCAAGCCCGGAGATGAACTGTACGATGTCCATCGGGCTGATGAAGGCGGCCAGGCGTTCCCGCTCCCGGTTGTCCACCAGGTTGCTCAAGCCGTGGGCCACGCGGAAGGCTTGAAGCTGCTGGAAAAGTTCCATGCTTCCCTCGCTGAGACCCTGGCGCAGGATAGCCAATATCTTGCTCACGCTTTCATCGTACGACAACAGACGCATCATCTTGCCCAGGCAGTCTATTTTCACCTGGGAAGTGATCTCCTCGGCTATCGTATCCATGTTGCGCCGGCTGACTTCCGTACGGATTCCCGGCCGCAGGAATTTCTTCAACAGCGTATTTCCTTCCTCGACCGACTTGCGTTTGGAGAGCATGCCGTTCAGGCTGACCAGCTGATTGATCAGGGCGAGAATTTTTTCTTTTTTACGGTCGACCTTGATTGAAGACGAATCCTCGCCTTCCTGATGGCCTGAGGCGTGCCGGATGAAAGTCCCTTCGAGTTCCGCGCAGGGGACTTCCAGCGTTTCGAGCGCCTCACGGACCTCGCCTTTCCCCTTGGGATTCCAGGGCGCGTGGCGGAAGATCATTCTGCCGATCAGGAAATAGACCAGGTTGTCCGGTTCGTTGAAGCTCCGGCTGGCCCACTGATGGCGGTACCAGTTGAGGCTGGCCAGGAAGATCATTTTCTCGATCATCGACTTTTCGTTCATTTCCTGAGCCAGGTCGAGCGATTCGAGCTTGAGTTCGGCGATGAAGGAATCATCGATGAAGCCGATACCGGTGAGGATGCAGTTGGCATAGAACAGTTTCTGTTCCACCTGCTTGAAGTAGTCTCTGACCGTGATGACGGCCTGCTGCTTGATTTCGTCATCCATGGGCTGAGCCATCAGCCCGTCGATCTGCTTGCAGGTGAGCCTGGCCTGCTCGATCAGCTTCAGCTCGTCCTTGTAGGTGATCTGCCGCTGCTTCTCCTCGTCCGCGCCCTTGCGTGCACTCGGCACCCTGCGGGTGATCTCGTACAGCTTCACCTCGCCGTCCATTTCCACGGTGAGCTTCTGGCTGATGATGATGAAGTCCCGCTCCTCGCTCTGGCCGGTGCGCAGCTTGAGCAGGCCGTTTTCCTTGAGGTTGTCGAGCAGGCGGCCGAGCTGGTTGATTTTTTCGTCGCGGCCCTTGAGGTGGGGATTCTGCTTGAGACGAACCAGCGCCTGGGCGATAAGCACCATCGGTTCGTTCTTTTCGGTGGTGTAAAAGCTGCCGAAGATTTTCTGGAGGTAGGTGCGGACGCGGGTGAAGATCAACCGCTTGTCCTGGATCGCTTTTATTTCGTACTTCTTGGTGCGCTCGATAAGGCTGTCGAGCAGCTCTTCGCCTTGGAGCTCTTTTTCATCGACTAGTTTTGCGATTTCAAGAGGCATGGCTAATCGGACAAAAACCGCCTGAAATGACGGAAGGTTTCGGGACGATCTGAATCACCCTTCTCGAGGGTTAATTTCGGGCAATACTACTGATAAAGATATGTATCCGGTCGACATTTATCAACAATTCAGACAGCCCCTACGATCTCCCCTTTTACCTCGCGAAACGTCGTTCGCTCCATTTTTTCGTTGAAAATCTTGGGGAACTTGCCGATGACCAGCTTGGAGCCGGGATACAAGGTGCCGGTCACCTTGATCTGGGCGTTGCGGTGTTCGCCCATTTTTTGGTCAATCCCCCCCAGCTCCGCTTTCAGCTCCTCGCGGTATTTGGGATAGTATTTGATCGTTTCCTGCAGCCGCCCGTAGAGCTTTTCCTGTTCCGGCGGGAGCTCGCCCTTGAGCTTGATCTTGAGGCGGGAGAGAATATAGAGGGCATTCTTGATTTTGTCCTGGTTGGCGTCGAGTTTGGATTGCTCTTCCTGAATTTCCCTCCTGCGGTCTTCGAGCTGGAAGTTGCAGCCCACTTCGACTACGGTCTGGGTATAAGTGACGCTGCCGATCTGCGGCACTTCCACCGACCCCTCGCACAGAAGGTGTCCGCCGATTATGGCGCCCTTGCGGCCGCTGGCGACGACGTCCCCGCCGACACGGGTCTCGCAGTGCATCATCTCCCCGCCCAGGTTCAGGTTGCCGCCGCACCGGATTTTCTGGTTCTGTGCGAACTTGATCGTCAGTTCGCCCCCGGTCTTGATCAGGCCGTTGCCGTGACCGATGAAGCCTTTCTTGATCAGGGCGCTGCCGCCCGCAATTACCTGGGCATCTTCGACCACGCCGCCCACTTCCAGGTCTCCGGTGGTTTCTACCGTGAAACCGGCCTTGATGTCGCCGCCGATCACCAGCGCACCGTTGAATTGCAGGTTGCCGGTGTTGAAATCCACGTCGCCCTTGATTTCGAGCTTGGCTTTGACCTCGACGAGCTTGGTTTTATTGAGCGTCACGCAGCCATCGCAGAGGGCAACCAGCACGTCCGGGCCCTGCGATGACGATAGTTCGGTATTGGGGCCCTGCGGCAGGATGACGTCCTTGCCGGCATTGGCCTTGATTTCCCGGCCCAGCAGTGAGAGGCCCGGTTTGCCGTCCGTGGGGGGAATCCGCCGGCAGAGTTCCTGGCCCTGCTTGACATTTGACAGGAACGACACCTCGTGGTAGTCGATCCTGCCGTCCTTGTCCTCCTGCGGGTGAAAATCGCGGTCGGTCTTGAAATAGTATTCGATTCTGGCGTTTTCGCCGTGCAGTGGTGGAGTGCCGCTGGCCGCCAGTACGTCCTCGTCGAATATCGATTCCTGGAAGATCCTCTCCAGCTCGTCGTTTCTGATCCCATCGCTGATTCCTTTAGCGTGCAACGCCTTGCGGGCGTCGTCCACGGTGAGGATGGCTTTCAAGCCGCCCTCTTCGCCGAAGAAGGGAACGTTGATATAGGCTTCCAGGTCCTCGTTTTTCAACGAAACCTTGATTTTTCTCCATTCTTCAGCCACTTGACCGGTTCCTCCCGATTTTATCGGTATCGGGGTCCATGGATAATCCGACTATCTTTCTTTATATAATAGAAAGAATATTCCATTGAAGAAAGGTCTCATGAAAAAAATCAATTCTCGCATTGGAAGTAAATTGAATATCGCAAGAATTATTCCAGGCCTGCCTCCGGACTTCCGGCAGCCGAGTGGAACTGGGCCGGGATTTTTTCCGCAAGAACGCTGAAATATCGCACCGGCAACCAAGGCATTGACAGCGGAAGCCGGCCCGCTGTATTATGGGCAGCCGGGGGGAATACTCGCCTCCGGAGCGGGATATTCAGCGATTTCCAGAAAATCTTCCGTAAAGCCTCAGCGAAAAATAAGCGATGGCGGAGGTCCAGAACAGAGTCCTGGCAGTGAGCGAAATCCAGCGGATATGGGCGAAATCGCCCTGTTCGAGAAGGACGACGCTCAGGCCGCTGGCCAGGACCACCCAGAATATTATTATTCTCAACCTGTCGGCCAAGGCACCTTCCGAGGGATATTTGGACTTGAGCCGGTTTGGCCGGACTTTACCCAGCATTTTCCCGGAGTGAGAGATGCGAATACTGGTTACTGGGGGCGCGGGCTTTCTGGGCTCGCACCTCTGCGATTTCCTACTGGGCCAGGGGCACGAAGTAATCGGGATCGACAACCTGATCACCGGCAGCATCGAAAACATCAGTCACCTGAGCGGAAACGAGCGCTTCCGCTTCATCAAGCACGATGTCACCGAGTACATATTCGTGCCCGGACCCCTGGATGCGGTGCTGCACTTCGCCTCGCCGGCTTCGCCCGTGGACTATCTCGAATACCCGATCCAGACCCTCAAGGTCGGCAGTCTCGGCACCCACAAAGCGCTGGGGCTGGCCAAGGAAAAGAAGGCCCGTTTTCTGCTGGCCTCCACCAGCGAAGTGTACGGCGATCCGCAGATTCACCCGCAGCACGAGGAATACTGGGGCCACGTCAACCCGATCGGGCCGCGGGGGGTATACGACGAGGCGAAACGCTTCGCCGAGGCGATTACGATGGCCTATCACCGCTATCATGGGGTCCGGACGCGGATCGTGCGTATCTTCAACACCTACGGCCCCCGCATGCGGCTCAATGACGGCCGGGTGGTGCCGAACTTCATCGCCCAGGCCCTGGCCGGCAAGCCGCTCACCGTTTTCGGCGACGGCTCCCAGACCCGCTCGTTCTGCTATTACACCGACCTGATCGACGGCATCCACCGCCTGCTGACTTCGGACGTGGACACCCCGGTGAATATCGGCAATCCGGGCGAATACTCGATCCTCGAGTTTGCCCGCAAGATCCTCGAGATCACTGGCAGCCGCAGCGAAATCGTCTACGAAAAATTGCCCGAGGACGACCCCAAGGTACGCCAGCCGGATATCTCCAAGGCCAGGAAACTTCTGGGCTGGGAACCCCGGGTTTCGCTGGATGAGGGTCTGCGTCGGACGATCGATTTTTTCAGGCCCAGCTTCCCGGCTAATTGATGCCGTGCTGGCGCTTGTATTCGGCCCAGTTGGCCTTCAGGCTCACGAAATCCTCGAAGTTTTTCTGCAGGATGAATGGGTTTGTTTTCTTTTCACGGCCGATAGTGGAGCTGGCGGCCACGCCGTAATCGTGCCCCGGGTAGACTTTCGTCTCATCCGCCAGCTTCAGCAGTTTCCGGTGCAGGCTGTCGTATTCGGCGCGCGCACCCTCGCCCAGGTCGGTCCCGCCGACCTTGCCCACGAACAGGGTGTCCCCGGTCAGCAGGATGTCCCGGCAGAGAATACAGATCGAATCGGCGGTGTGGCCCGGCGTGTAGATCACTTTCAGGATCACTGAGCCCATCACCAGCTCCTCGCCGTCATCCACCGGCAGGTCGGCCCGGTCGCCGGTGATCTTGTGCATCACCACCAGGGCCGAACTCTGCCGGGCCAGTTCCTGAGCGCCGCCGGTGTGGTCGAAATGGTCGTGGGTGCAGATCACGTACTTCAGTTCGGTGCGGTAGCGGTCGTTGAGCTCGAAAAAGAGGTCGGGCCGTCCCGAGGGGTCGATCACGGCCGAACAGCCTCCCTCGGTGTCTGCCAGGAAGTAGCCGAAATTGCGGTCGCCGCCGGTGCTCACCTGTTCGAAAACCATTCCCATTCTCCCGCAGTATCTATGTGATTAAACTTATTTAACTTCCGGATGACAGTTAGATATAGTGGAAGCCGGTGCGGGCTGTCAAGTCCGGGGCGGGCCGGGCGGAACGGCCGGAGTGACTGGCCGGCGGGGTTGACCGGCGGCTCGAGATAAGTTATCCCTAAGTAAGGGAAGATGTCCCAAAGCGGGCGGCAGCCCGTGGATTTGAGAAATTCCATCCCGCGCGATGGGGGCCGGGCATGGCACAGTTACCGGAAGATTTCTCCGAACTCGAAAAGCTCGTCCAGCGCGACCGGCAGGAACTGGAGGAGGCCCGTCGTGAGCTGGAGGAGTTGGGCCGGCAGCTGAAACGTGACTGGGTGGAGAAGGTGCTCCGGCCGAGGGTGGAAAAGGCGAAAGCCGAGGGCCCCGGTCCGATTAATTCGATGTGCGTCCGCTGCCTGAACGCCTGCAAGCAACCTGCCTCGGCGCGCATCTACAACTGCGCCAGGTTCGAGCCATTGGAGGGGGAGTGAGCCGAGCGGGTGTACCCCGCTCCCGGCTCCGCAAAATCTCCATCGCCCTCAGATTTTCGGCCGGTTGGAAGTCAGCATCCGGCCGCCGTCCACCGGCATAATCACGCCGGTAACCCAGCGGCTAACATCCCCGGCCAGGTAGAGGGCAGCCTCCGCGATGTCCTCGGGCCGGCCGTTGCGGCCCAGGGGATGGCAGGGCCGCAGCTTGTCGTAGAACTCGCCGATATTCTCCGCGCCCATGATCGGCACCGCCAGCTCGGTGCCTTCCACCACCGCCGGGCAGATCACGTTGACCCGGATGTGGTACCCGGCCAGCTCCAGGGCCAGCGCCTGGCTGATCATCTGCAGCGCCGCCTTGCTCGTGCAGTAGAGGCCGGCCCCCAACAGGGGCCGGAGTCCGGCCACGGAGCTGATGTTGATGATCGACCCGCCGCCCCGCCGCTGCATGTGCGGAGCCACGGCCACGCTGAACCGCCAGGGGCCCCAGACGTTGGTCGTCATCATCAGCTCGTACTCCCGCTGGCCGGCCTGAAGCAGGTCGTCGAAACGCATCACGCCGGCGTTGTTCACCAGCACGTCGATTCCCCCCAGGCGGTTGGTCACGGTCTTGACCAGGCCTAGAATCTGGGTCTGGTCGGTGACGTCGCAGGGCAGGGCCAGGAGCCTGTCGCCGGCGGCGATTTCGGCCGCCGTCTGGTTGAGCAGCTCGGTCCGCCTGCCGCAGATCACCACCCTCGCCCCTTCCCGGACGAACCTTTCGGCGATGCATTTGCCGATCCCGGTGCCGCCGCCGGTGATTATCGCGACTTTATCCTTCAGTAGTTCCATGACTGGCCTCCGCTGCTGTATAAGGAGTCGGTTTTCGGCGCAGATTCAGTCTGCGGGCGCAAGGGCGAGGAATCTTTCGAACAGGGAGTCGGCCAGGCGGTTACAGGCCGTTTCGTGGCCGGCGATCCCCCGGAGGATTTTCTCCCGATCGATATAAGGCAGCGCGTTCAGCTCGCCGGGGTTCTCCTCGAGCCAGCGCCGGACGTGCCGGCCAGTGACTTCGAAATGGAACTGCACGGCCCAGACCTTGCCCAGCCTGAACGCCTGGTTGGAGAAGAGTGCCGAGCCGGCCAGACGAACCGCGCCCGCGGGCAGGTCGAAAGTCTGGCCGTGCCACTGGAAGGCCGTGAATTTTTCCGGGAATCCCCGGAAGAGCGGGTCGACCGTTCCTTCCCCGGTCAGTTCGACTTCGTACCAACCGATCTCCCTGAGCGCTCCGGCGTAGACCCGGCCGCCCAGGGCGGCGGCGATGAGCTGGGCGCCGAGGCAGACGCCGAGCACCGGCACGCCCCGGCCGTGGCAGTCCCGGATCAGCTCCAGCTCGTCCCTCAGATAGCTCAGCCGGCCCGCGTCCCCGACGTTCATCGGCCCGCCCAGCACCAGCACCCCCCGGTAGCCTTTGCCCTCCGAGGGGACCGGATCGCCTTCCCAGATGCGCACGGTATCGACCTGGACCGCGGCCCGGGCCAGGCAGTCCGAAAATACGCCGGGGTCCTCGCTTTCGACCTGCTGTATGACCAGGAAGCGCTCCATGAGTTCAATCCGTCGGCAGGGTACGGTACCAGGTGAAATACATCGTCACGCCGGCCGCGAGAAACACCACCAGCAGCCGGAAAAACATCGTCCAGTCGTGGAGCATGACATAGACCGGCATCATGTTCAGGCAGAACAGAGTGCAGGCCCCCACCGCGCAGTTGACCGCGTCCAGGGCCAGTTTCTTCTCCTTGATGAATTCCGGCCGGCTTTCGGCCACCAGCCGGTGGATCGGTCTCCAATTGCCCCAGGGCTGGGTGATTCGGTAAAATTCAGCGAGCACCTCGGTCCGGGTGGCCGGCGTGGCCAGCGTCACCGCCACCGAAACCACCACCGAGACCGCAACCATCAGGAAATACCAGGAATAATCCGGCAGAGCCAGGCCGAACAGAGTTCCACCGCCGGCTTTCTGGACCACCGCCACGCAGAAGGCGGCGATCATGCCGAAAGAAAAGCCCCAGCCGTTGAAACGCCACCAGTACCAGCGCAGAATAAGTGGCACTATCATGCTGCCGCCCAGAATGGCGAAGACCCAGATTCCCAGTTCGAGCAGCCCGGTCATCGACTGGCCCACCAGCACCCCGGCCACGACGAACACCACCGAGCTGACGTAGGTTACGGCGATGACCTCCCGCTGCCTGGCCTCGGACCGGAAGTGCCGCACGTAAATGTCGCGGATCACGTAACTGGCGCCGTTGTTGATGCTGATACTGAAAGTGGACATGAACGCCGCCAGGAAACCCACCAGCACGAAGCCCTTGGCTCCGGCCGGCAGCATGCGGTCGATGATCTGGGGCAGGACCAGGTCGGTGTCGGTGATGTTGATGTCGGTGGCTTTCAGGGCCAGCAAGGCCAGGCCCACCACCAGGGTCCACTTGGGAAAGGTCAGCAGCTCGTAGCCGGCCCCCTGCTTGCAGGTGTCGCGGGCGCTTTTGGTGGAGAGCATGAACTGCATGCCCGGTCCCATGCCGGGACCGCTGAAAAAGCTGAAGAAGGCCCAGCAGCCCCACATCATCAGCCACGGCCAGAATACCTCGAAGGCTCCTGCCGGATAGCCTTCCAGTGTCACTCCGGCCAGGTAGTCCACCTTGGCGGTGGGGTGCAGGATGTCCCAGCCCGCCGGGGTATGGCTGGCGATGAAGTCTCCGCCCACGGTGAGGAAAGCGGCAATCGAAATATAAACCGAAGTGAAAAAGAGGATGAATGTCTGGATCAGGTCGGTGTAGGCCACGCTGAACAGCCCGCCCAGCATGGCGTAGAGGGCGGTAAAGCCGATCACCAGGATGCCCCACAAGCGGGCGTTGAGCAAGGGATCGGCGGCCAGGGGTGGAAGGAAAGCGCTGATGAACTTGCCCACTCCCACGTAGGCGTAGGCCACGTAGCCCACCAGCGAGCCGATCGAGATCACGGCGATAGTCAGCCTGGGCAGTTCGCCCGCCCAGCCCTCGCCGAAACGGAAGGTCATCCATTCGGCCGCCGTGACCACGTTGGAACGCCTGATCCAGCGTCCCAGGTGGCACATCAGGGCCACGCCCCCGACCATCCAGATGTTGTAGTAGAAGGAGCGCACGCCCATGAAGTAGAGGATCGAGACGTTGATCATGGTGCCGGTGATGTCGATCGAGCTCATGCTGGAGCTCATGGCCGTCACCCACCACGGTATCCGGTGGTCGCCCAGGAAATAGCTGCGTACGCTGTCCGAGGCCTTTTTCAGGTGGCCGATCCCGATTGCCAGCATCACCACCAGGTAGCCGATAACGATCGCGTAATCCAGCAGCGTCATCCGGTCCTCACGCGAACCGACAGGGTGAAACGGAAGAAGCGGTCAGGGGTACTGTGCGCCGGAGAAGGTTCAAAAATATACGTCACCTGCGCTGCGCGGTAGACATTTATCGGCGCACCGTACAGCCGGGGCGGACGAACCGTTACAGCATTGATTTTCAGATTCAAACCGCCTAAATTCCTGAAACACTCATTTAAAAAACGAAAATCCGAGGGGTACGCCATGCGTAAGCTTTCCATGCTCGCTTTCTGTGTGTTTCTTTCAGTCGCCGCCGGCAGGCTCCAGGCCCGCGATTACGTACTGGGCTGGGGCGGCCGTATCGGCGCCACGCTCGACCCGGACCAGGTGCACCTGGGCGTGCACGCCGACCTGGGCGAAATCGCCGGACGGGTGCGTGTGCAGCCCAACCTGGAAGTGGGCCTGGGCAGCGACCGGACCCAGATCGCGGTCAATCCCGAGGTTATCTATCTGTTCACCGCCCGCGAGCGCTGGACCCCTTACGCCGGCGGCGGGCTGGGAATCAATATAGTCAAATTCGACAAAACAGCGCCCGGGGCTGATAACTCCGAACTGGAGGTGGGCCTCAACCTCCTGGGCGGCATCGAAACGAAAATCTCTTCAAACAGCCGGTTCTTCGCGGAAGTGAAGTTCGGGATCGGGGATAGTCCGGAGGTGAAGTTCACTGCCGGGTTCACCATATTGCAGTAGGTACGATCCTGGGACTGCATAAAAAAGCCGCCGGGGAAAGCCCGGCGGCTTTTTTAATTGAAAAGAGTTCCTCGACGCTCTGCTTCAGGGCAAACCGCCCCGGGCGAGCGAAGGGGCACGGTCCTCATATTACAGGGTGAACATGCCGTGCCCGCCTGTTGTCCGGACCCCTCGCGGCTTGGAGCGGATCGATTCATTTTTCACGGCGTTATCACCGCCTCGTACACTTCGCCGCCAGCGTCGCTGGCCAGCACCACCAGAGGGACGCCATCGGGGACCTGCTTGGCGCCGGTGACATCGTTCAGCCCGGGCAGGAGCGGGATCAGCTCCCGGGCGGTGCCCAGCGGGTCGAGGGCATCGGCGGAGAACTGCTGGAGCATGATCCGGTTGAGGTTTGCGCTGTCCGGTGCCGGCCCGTAGAGCGTATATATCACCAGGGGCTGTTTTCCGTACCAGAGGGCGATAGGCCGCGATGGCTCCCCGCGCCTGGTAAGAAGGGCGAACGGCACGCTCACCCAGAGCCGGCCTTTTTTGTTCACCCGCAGCGACAGCAGGGGCTGGCCGTAGGTGTCGAGGCTGGTTTTGGTGGCGGCGATCAGGTTCGAGCCGCCGGAGCCGGCCGAGGGCCGGGCGAAATTGATGTGGTCGTCGGCGGTCTTGTTGTTCCGGTCGACAGTATCGGCCGGGCTCCAGGCGGTGTCCGGCGCCCCGGGCAGGTGCCGGCGGAAGAGCAGCATGTCGCGGTTCTGGTCGGACCACATCACTCCCACCCCCTCCGCGGTGGGCGTTACGGCGCAGATGTCGTCCCGGCTGAGGCTGTCGGCCAGGACCACTTTTTCACCGACCGATGCCAGGTCGTTCGAAACCTTACGTACCACCGCTTGCCGTCCCTTAGCCGAATCCAGCGGGTAGGCGATCCAGAAGCCGGACGGAGCGGCGGCGATCGTCACGGTTTCGATTTCACTTTCCTCGCTCAGGGAAAAGATATTCCTTTCCAGCTCGTAGCGGCCCCGGGCCGCGTTCCAGGCCAGCGCGGCCACCGCGATCCGCTTGCCCCCGACCAGCACAGCAACCACCCGGTCTTCGTCTGCGGTCACGTCCGCGCGGCCGGGCAGAGAGGAAAGCATGGCGCTCAGGTGCTCGCGTTCGACCCACTTTCCATCTCCATCGCGCCGCCAGACCCGGCTCCCGGATTCCCCATCGGGGAGCCAGGCCCACCAATAGCCGCGGGCGTACCAGAGCTTGCTCTGCGGTTTGTCGCGGGTGGGCTCCGGGGTCCGGCATAGGATCACCGGCTGGGGAGGCTTGGAAGAATACAGAAGTGCCGCCGGTGACAGTGACAAAAGGTATGCCACTCCCAGGAATATGATTACGCGCTTACCCATAAATACTTATCCTTCCAATGTACTAACGGCTGCGGATTTCAGGCCGTGGTAAAATGTTCGGAGACAGGAGCAGGTGACGGAGGCTATCTGAATATCCGGGCACCGCAAAGAAGAACAGCGTATGCCGCCACGAAGGCTTTTTTATCATCTCAATTCAATTACCGCCAGCTCGTAAACCTCCAGTTCCGGTACGTTGAATGTAACTCTTTTATCTATGATGGCGAAATCGATATTGCCTCCTGCGGTGCTGTCGGGTGAAAGCAGCATTACCTTTTCCACTTTCCTGCCGGCGGGGATTCTCAAGTTGACTCCGATATTTTTTTGTGGGAAATTATGCTCGGCAGCGTAATTCAGGAGATGGAGCATGAGACAGCTCCGGTCTTTCTTCTCCGTGATCTCGATCGTCACTGCCAGAGGGGCGTCGATATTTACCGAAAGTTCGCCTCCAGCCGCCCAATTCACCGATTCGATCAATTCCTCCCAATTCAGCGGCAGCTTCCAGTAGGGGCTACGCATCTCCTCGGCCGGCGGCTTTTCAATCGCCGGTACGACTTCCGGGATATAAACCACCCGGCCATCGCCGATCCGGTTTCGCACCGCCGCAATATCCAGTACGTCTTCAGGACGTTTCGTCCCCAGCCACCGGGGGGCGTCTATTTGAAAGAGGTCTTTCAGCCCGAAGTCCATTTTCCGGCGGCGCCAGTCCGTATATAGAGATGTGTGCTCCGTGGCGACCAGTCCCCCGCCTTTCTTGACGAATTCCCGTATCGAATTCATCTGTTCGTCGTTCAGGCATTCCACATCCGCCAGGACCAGCACCTTATATTTGGACAAGTCTTTCAGGTTATCGTCGAAAATAATGTCGAACGGCACTTTGGCCTGGATCAGGGTCTGTTCGAAAAGATAGATGCTCTGGTAAGGCCTGTCGTTGTTGAATGCCAGGGTCGAATAAGAATGAAGCACGGCGGCATCCGCGATATTGTCTATCTCACGGTAATAATCGAAATTCTCGTGAAAATATCTTATGTATTCCGCTTTTTTCCTCATCTGGCCGGGGTCCTCGGTATATGCTCCCAGCGAATACGGATTGTCGAAGCCGATATTGTCTCTTTTTTCCGAAAGTTCATATCCGGCAAGTATCCCGCCTACCATGCCCAGGCACTGGCGGTTATAGGCCATTGCCTCAGCCATCTGGAGCGCGCTTTCCCCCGTATAGGTGAATACCTTGTTTTTCAGGCTGGTGGCCATTTTGTACGTCCTGATTTTCGAAACCAGGATACTATCCGCGCTGTAATCCGCCTCATCGCCCTCTTCGGTCCAGATAATATCGGTATGCGCCAGCAATCGCGGATAGTCCATCCCCATCATCCAGACATTATTCCATCCCCCCAGGCCGAAGCAGGGGTTATTTTCGACCGCCGTTTCGGGATTCAGGCCGCGGATGAAGCCCCCCATCTCGCCGTAAAATTTTGCCAATTGCCGGCAGCGGAAATCCGTCCAGATCTGGAAAAGAGGCTCGTTGATCGTACTAATGGGGCCTGAAAATAATGGCGGTTCTACATATTGAACATTGCTGAAGCCGAGCCTCTCCTCGAGGACCTCGGGGGTATAATTTTCTCTCAGGTATTTCCGGAAATCCTCGACTGCCAGAGGATGAAAGAAGATAGGTCCCTCCGCCCTTTCACTCGTATTGTCGAAATGAATCAAATCCGCTTTCACATCCTCTATCGCTATCCGCAGTACTTTTTTCATGTATGCCACATACTCGGGATGCATGAAATAGACTCTCTTGCGGAACGGCTGCTTGCTGTCCCAGAGCACCGGCTGTCCCATGAAATCCGGGACGAACCACTCCCGCGCCTCCGGTCTTTCAATCAGGAAGGTCTCGAAACCGACCGTGCTGCCGACATAAACGCCGACTTTAAGGCCATGCTTTCGACAGAGAGCGGCAAGAGTTACGGCATCCTCCAGCTGTGCTTTTTCCGCCTCGAGACCGAATCCTTTATAGAAATGGATGATCGCCATGGTCACGCCCATTTCCTTGAGCTTGATCACGGCTTCCTCGGTATGCGCTCTCGTATATTCCTGGGCATACCACTCCGGCAGGCCGCCTCTCCGGCGCATGAATATCGGCGCGGAATCCCAGTTGCCCACCATTACTATCGGTTCGGTGGAAAGCCAACGTGGCCTGGAAAGAGAAGATTCACTGCCGCCGGTTATAATTGTACCTGCGTAAGTTGAATTATGCCCATTCGATAGTATTGAAATAAGTACTAACAAAATGACCTTTGACACTGTTTGGGATTTCAAATCGTTTCCCATCGTTTCCTCCTGATTTATTTGGTATTACCCATATCAAAATCTGGATCCATCCGGGCCGCCGCCGTTTTCTCGATTGAAGCTTCCGCGGCGATTGACAGTCACTTTCCATCAACTTACATTGCTCGTGCCCGTCATTTCAACTCACCATCAGGATCCGGGAGAACCCTTTGAATCAGCCCGGTTGTCTACCATATTGTCCCGACAAGAAGGAAAAAGCAAACTTATCTGCGGCAAATCTCATTCGAAGGAGCCACGCCATGAAACTCGTTCAGACCCTGATTGTACTGGCCCTGGCGGCTTTTCTGCTGCCGGCGCCCGGAAACACCGCCGATATCACCCGCCGGAACATCCGTTTCATCGACTACCCCAACTTCCCCGAGGCACATTCGACCTGGGGCTCGATCGGCTACAGCAGCCGCTACGACAAGGTCTATATCGCCGTGACCAACCACCGCGACAAGGTGGGCCTCTTTGAATACGATATCCCCGGCGACCGCATGCGGCTGGTGGGCTTCCTGCCGCAACTGGTCAACCTGCGGGACTTCCAGTGGCAGGGCAAGGTGCATTCGCAGATCGTCGAGGGGCCGGACGGGATGATGTACTTCGCGACCGATGGGGGCGAAAGCCGCGAGGAGTTCCTGATGAACAGCCCGCAGGGCTACCACGGCGGCTACTTTTTCCAATGGGACCCGGCCGCGCAGCGGCTGACCAACCTGGGCAACGGGCTATTGTACGAAAGCATCAAGGACCTCGCCGTGGACCGGATCGGCGGGAAGATCCTGGGAGTCTCCTACCCTCAGGCCCACCTGCTGCTCTACGACCACCGCGCCAATGACCTGCGGGACCTGGGCCGGGTGGGTTCGGACCACGTGCCGCGGGTGTTTTTCAGCGACAAGTTCGGCAACATGTACTACGTGGACTGGCGCCAGCGGCTGGTCAAGTATGAACATGAAACCGGCAAGCTCCTGTTCTGCCCGGACAGCCTGCCCGCTTTCGAGGGCACGCCCGGCTACCGCGTGGTCACCGGCGTCACCGCCTATGCCGAGGACAAGGCCAGCGGCGCGATCTACATCGTCACCTACAGCAGCAAGCTTATCGAATACCACCCCGCTCAAATCGGCTTCGGCCGGCCGGTCGACCTGGGCGGGATTTACGAAAGCGACAGGACTCCCTATGACTTTTATTGCCCCAACCTCGCCCTGGGCGACAACGGCAAGCTCTACTACTTCATCGGCGGGCACGGCAGCTATGCGGTGGAGAACCGCACGGTGCTGATGGAGTTCGACCCGCAGACCCGCGCTCGGCGCCAGGTGCTCGATTTCGGACTGGAAGAAATCAACGAGGTGACCGGGGCCAACGTCAAGGACCGCAACGGCTCGCTGTACTTCTGCGGCCGCAAGAGCGACCCGCGGGCCCGGATGATGGGCGAGTCGGGGGCCAGCCGGCCGTTCATGATCGTCTTCAATCCCCAGCGGGAACTGGTAAAATGACTTACCGGGCCGTAAAGCTGGCTTCAGCCTTTCTGCTGGCCTGGGCGGTGAGCGTTGCTGCGGAGATCACCGAACGCAACATCCGCTACGTGGAATACCCGGGTTTCCCGGAAGCGCATTCCACCTGGCGCTCGATCGGCTACAGCTCGACCATGCGCAAAGTCTACGTCGCGGTGACCGACCACCGCGGCAAGATCGGCTTCTACGAATACGACGTGGCCGTCGGTGTGATGCGTCTGAATGGATTCATCCACGAGCTGGCCCACCTGCGCCCCTGGCAGTGGCAGGGGAAAGTGCATTCGGAGATCATCGAGGGCACCGACGGCTGTATGTACTTCTCCACCGATGGCGGCGAGAGCCGGGAAGAATTCCTGATGGACAGTCCCCACGGCTACGCCGGCGGCTTCTTTTTCAAGTGGGATCCGGTCCAGGGGCGGCTGATCAACCTGGGCAGCGGGCTGCGGCACGAAAGCATCAAGGACATCGCCCTGGACCGCGTGGGCGGACTGATCTACGGGGTGAGCTATCCGCAGGTGCATTTTCTGGTCTACGATCCCCAAGCCAACGTCTTCCGCGACCTGGGCCGGCTGGGATCGGACCACGTCCCGCGCTGCGTGTTCAGCGACCAGTGGGGCAACGGCTATTACGTGGACTGGCGCCAGCGGCTGGTCAAGTACGAACGGGACACCGGCCGCCTGCTCTTTTCGGCCGACAGTCTCCCGGCTTTCCCGGGCACGACTGCCAGCCGGCTCATCACCGGGGTCCCGACCTGGGCCAGCGACCGGGCCAGGGGTGTGATCTATCTGATCACCTACGGCAACATGCTGGTAGCTTTCCGGCCGCAGCGGCGGGGGATCGGTACGTTCCAGGCGCTGGGACCCACATTCGACATGGCGCTGCCGCCGCAGGGCTATTCGCCCAATTCGGCGTTCGGCGCCAATGGCAAGCTGTACTACTTCATCGGCGGGCACGGCCAGTACGTGGTGCGTGATACCACTCTGCTGATGGAATTCGACCCGGAAACCGGAATCAGGCGGGACGTCCTGCGGTTTCCGATAGACCGGGTGAGCGAAGTGACCGGCTGCGATGTCAAGGACGAGGACGGCAACCTGTATTTCGCCGCCAGACGGTACAGCGCCCAGGCCGAAACGATTGGCGAATCAGGCGCCAGCCGCCCGTTTCTGTTGATTTTCAACCCGGAAAAGAAATTCGATCGCTGATTCATAACCGATACCATCAAAACGGGGGAGTCAAATGTTCAATCGGCTTTTCCTTCCGGTTCTGGCAGTCTGCAGTGGTGTCCTGGCCGGGTCGGCGCGGGCCCAGTACGAATTCTTTTCGCCGAGGGGCAGCTTCGCGGTGGAAGTGTCCCTGGAAAACACCGCCAAGTTCCGGCTGCCGATCTACCGCAACGCGATTACCTCTCTGGCCTGCCAGGGGGATTTTGCGATCGGCGGCACGAGCGCCAATGAGGGGCTGAGCCCGTTCCTGTTCGCGGTTTCGCTCTCCAAAAAAGAGCTGGTGGCCGCCTTCGATCTGGCCCAGGCGGTAGAGGGCCAGCGCACGATCCAGAGCGGATTCGGCCGGGTGGGACAGGCGTTTTACGCCGGCACCCTGCCCGACCGCCAGGATGATAGCGGTCACCTGATAAAAGTCACTTTCGACGGCGGGAAATTCACGGTGACCGACCTGGGCGTGGCGGTCGCTGGCGAAGGCGTTTTCTCCCTGACCGCCGATCCCAGCCGCAACCGGCTTTACGGCATGAGCCACCCCGCCGGGAAATTTTTCAGCTACGACATCGCCACGGCGAAATTGACGGTGTTCGACCAGACCGCGTTCACCGGCCGGCAGAAGGGCTACCTTCACGAATATTCGCTCGAACCCGGGGACATCATCAGCCGTCGCCTGACGGTCGACCGCAAGGGCCGGGTCTACGGCAGCCAGCCGGTCAACAGTGTGTTCCGCTTCGACCCCGCCACCGGCAAGATCGAAACCTTAAAGGACGAGCTGCCCGAGGTGTGGGGCCGCCGGGCGCTGGGCCGGGCCGACAGTTGGGCGGTGGCCTCCGACGGCACGCTTTACGGCGGTAACGCCGGCGATGGCCAGCTTTTCCGGATCAACCCCGAAACCGGCAGCCTGGTGAACCTCGGCAAGCCGATCATGTCCTGGCGGATGAAAGGCCTGGCTTTCGGCGCGGACGGTAAGCTCTACGGAGTGGCAGGCGCCAGTCCGGGATATGCCCATCTGTTCGTTTACGACCCGGCCACTGGCGGCTACAAGGACCTGGGCAACCCCCGCTTCCCGCTGAACGCGCCCGAGATCGCGGGCGAGCTTCCCTGGCGCGGATTCCAGATCGCCACGGTCGCCGCCAGCGCGGACGGCCGCTGGATAATCCTGGGAGAAGAAGAATCGCTCAGCCAGCTGATGGTTTTCCCGGTCCAGTGAAAAGGACTGCCGCGGAAGAAGGAAGGGAAAGCCCGCAAAACAAAAAGCCCCTCGCCCAGGCGGAGGGTTTCGTTTTCATAATATCATTTTGTGCTTCGGCTTTACTTCTCGTCCCGGTTGTTACGCACCACCTGCACCAGCACTTTTGCCAGGTAGACCGCGGGCCAGGTGTCCAGCGCCACCAGAACGCCGAGAATTATCAGGCCGGTGGTGCTGGTGAGGCTTGAGGAATCGTTGTTGACCACGATAAAAGCGATCGCAACGGTCAGGATGGCGAAATAGACCATGTTCCACCAGAAATCCGACAGGCTTTCACCGGTGGCGGCCAGAATACCGTTTTCCTCTGAATTCGACTGCTCCGGGTTCCGCTTCTTCTGACTCACTTCCTGGTTTCCTCGCTGATTTTCCTGAGAATCTCCTTCTGCGCCGGACTGTTGCTCAGCACTTCTACCGCGCGGGTCAACTGCGGGTCGGTCTGGGCCACCATCTGGTAAGCGGAATTGTCGTCCCAGGTGACTTCCCCGATCCGGTAGGTGAGCAGGAGATCGGTGATGTAATCCCGGTATTTCTGCAGCTTTTTATCGTTGACCTGGAAACCCTTGTTTTTCAGGAAATTAACGAAAGCTTCGAAAGTTTTGGAATCGGCGCGGAAAGAGCGGTCGATACCGGGATTCATGCTCTTGTAGGCCACCGCGAAGTCGAACGAATGCGGCAGCAGTTCCACGATATAGGGGTCGAAGGAAGCGCTGTCTGTGTACACGGCCACGTCCGGCATGATTCCCCCTCCGCCCAGCACTTCGCGGCCCATGTCGGTCTTGAAGGTGGTCTGGGTCGGCTTTTCGTTCTCTTCTTCGTCGTAGTTGCCGATCCTCCGGAAATGTTCGCGCTGGATGTTGCGGCCGCTGGGGGTATAGTAGCGGGCGGTGGTGATCTTGAGCACGTCGCCGGATTTCAGGGGGAAGGTGGTCTGCACCAGGCCCTTGCCGTAGGAATTTTCGCCCACGATCACCGCCCGGTCATGGTCTTGCAAGGCGCCGGCGACTATTTCGCTGCTGGAGGCGGTGAATTCGTTGATCAGCACGGCCAGGGGCTGTTCGGCAAAGACCGCATCGCCTTTGGAGAAGTAGCTCGCGCTGTCCTCGGGCCGGCGGCCGCGGATAGCGACGATGAGCTTTTTGCCGCCGATGAAGAGCTCGCAGATATCGATCGCCGAGTCGGTCAGTCCGCCCGAGTTGTCACGCAGGTCGAGAATGAGCGATTTCATGCCCTTGGAGAGCAGATCTTCCACGCTGCGGCGCAGCTCATCGGCCGACTTTTCGGTAAAGCTCGACAGCCTCACGTAGCCGACCCCGCCCTCCAGCATGAAATGGCGGGTGACGGTCGGCACGACCACCGACTTGCGGGTCAGGGTGAATTCGAGCGGCTCGGTGGCGCCCTGGCGCGCCACAGTGAGGGCGACCTGGCTTCCTTCCGGGCCCAGCAGGTGTAACGAAGCCTGTTCGGTGGTCCACTCGGCAGTCGGCTGGTCCCCCACCTTGATTATCAGGTCGCCTGGCTGGATCCCCTGCTTATAGGCCGATGACCCGGGGAAAGTGGACATCACCACGATCTGGCCGCCGGTCCGGCCGATCGACATGCCCGTGCCCACGTACTCGCTCTTGACCTGGATTTCCTGGAACCGCTTGAAGTCCTCGGCGGGGATCAGCTCGGTATAGGGATCGAGCCCTTTCAGCAGGCCCTCGACCGCCCGGTGGTAAAGCTGGTCGGTCGCGATCTCATCCACGTAGCGCTGCGAGACTTCGTTGACCACGTCCTGCAGCAGCCGGATCCGCATGTAGAGGTTGTCGCTGGTGGCGAGCAGCCTGCCGAACAGCCAGCCGACCAGAACCAGCACCGCCAGGGTGAGGCTGGCGTAAAAATACGGGCTTCTTTCCTTCCTGAACAACATCCCGGGTCCTTTCGTCAGTAGCTTGTCAAGCCCGGCGGTATCACCCGCCGCAGGGGATTGATAATATGTGCAAACTTGATGGATAAGTCAATATTCAATATACACTTTTGCCGCCGAGGGGTTCAGTTTCCTCTAACCGCAGCAGCACCAGGCCCCCCTGTTCCCTGACACTGGCGATGTCTCTGCCGGTTCTGACCCGGATTTCAGCTAGGTCGCCGGAGCGGGTAAGAATCCAGCGCACGCCGGCCTCCCACTGCTCGCCCCAGGGATCGCGCTCGGGATCGTAGCGCACGATTTTCCGGACGGAATAGAAGAGGAACGAGGGCTTCCAGACTCTCCAGACGGCGATTTTTTCCCCGGGACCGATAGCCTCGGCGCTTGCTGCAGAGAGACTCTTCACCGCCTGTAGCCTGTCGATCCGGCCGATCGCGATTCCCGAGACCACGCAGAAAAAAACCGCCATGGACGCCCCGCAGAAATAGCTCCAGAGTCTCAGGTTGCTGCGCATCTGGTAGTACACTGCGGCGATCGGGACCAGGCCCACCGGAGACAGCCAGAACAAGGCCGTCGCGGCCGGTACGTCGAGCTTGCGGGAGAGCAGCCCGGCGCCGACAGCGATCAATAACCCGGCCAGCCCTGCGGTGGACCAGACCACCAGCGCTCCAGCGGACCTCCGGCCTTTCTCGGCCAGACTTTGAGCGTACCAGCCGGCGAGGGCCAGGACCGCGGGGTAGAGCGGCAGGACGTAGTTGGGCAGCTTGGAGCGGCTGAAACTGAAAAAAAGCAGCATACCCAACAGCCACGAGAGCACCAACGTCAGCGGCCGGGGGAAAGCTCCCTGCCGGAGGTCGGCCCCGCTGAATATTTTTCTGACCGCGGATACGACCCCGGCCGCCACGAGCGCCGTCCAGGGAAAAGCTCCGGCCAGGAGCACCGGCAGATAATAGTAAAGCGGGCCGGGATGCTGCCATCTGTCGGTGAAGTAGCGTTCGACATTTCGCTGGAGGAAATGCTCATCGAGGAAAGAGCCGCCGTGCACGGCGTACATGTAGACGTACCAGGGGGCGGCGACCGCCAAAAAAAGAAGCGTACCGGAGAAGAGTTTCAGTCGAGCCAGCCGCCGCCAGTCGCCGGAAACGGCGAGGTAACCGCCGGCGGCGATAGCCGGCAGAATTACTCCCAGCGGCCCTTTGGATAGAAAAGCCAGGCCGGCGGCGGCATAACTGAATAAGAGCCATCTTCCACTTGCCGGTCCGCTTTCATCGAGAGCGGACCGGCCGCGCAGAAAGCCGTACAGCGAGAGAGCGACGAACAGGGCGAGGAACATGTCCGGCACCGCCGCCCGGGAATACACCACCGGCTGCAGGGCGGTGGCGGCGAACGTGCCGGCCAGGGCTCCGGCCCGAGGGCCGAAGAGCAGGCTGGCGATACAGAGGGTCGTCAGGGCCAGGCCCAGCCCGGCCGCCAAGCTCGGCAGACGGGCGGCGAATTCGCTTCTGCCGGCCAGGCGGAAGGAGAGGCATTCAGCGAAGTAAAAGGCGAACGGCTTTTCCCAGCGCGGCTGGCCGTTGAATACGGGGTCGAACCAGTTGCCCCGTTCAGCCATTTCTACTGCGGCTGCCGGGTAATAACCCTCGTCCGGGTCGAACAGAGGCGGCCTCCCCACGAACAGGAGGGAGGCCGCCAGGAAAAAGACCGTGGTCAGTACGAAGTTCTTGCGGGCTGGGACCGCCCCACCGGCCTCAGTCTGCCCAGGGGCGCAGTCTGCGGGCAAAGGCACCTCACGAGGGAGTGAATCGGTTTCAGGATCACTTCTTCTCCAGCTCCCGCTCGATGGCGCCCACCACTTCATCGCTTTCCGGCGTGGTTTTCGGTTCGAACCGGGCCACGACCTTACCCTCCCGGTTCACCAGGAATTTGGTGAAGTTCCAGGGGATCTCACCGGAGAATCCGGGGTTGGTCTGTTCCGAAGTCAGGTAGCTGTAGAGCTGGCAGATGTCATCGCCCTTGACCGAAACCTTGGAAAAGAGCGGGAAGGTGACACTGTAATTGGTGGAGCAGAATTCCTTGATCTGGCCATCGGTGCCCGGCTCCTGCTTGCCGAAATTGTTGGCCGGGAACGCCAGAATGGTGAAGCCCCGCGCCTTGTATTTGGAATAAAGGGCCTGCAGTGGCGCGTACTGGGGGGTCAGACCGCACTTGCTGGCGGTGTTGACCAGCAGGATGACCCGGCCGCGGTAGCCGGCCAGATCGACCGGCTTGCCTTCGATGTCGTTCATGGTATATGCCAGCGGGTAATTCTGCTTGGCCGGGCCGGCCTGCGCCGCACCGGCTGATCCGGCTCCGCCCGCGGCAAGCGCGGCGATGGCCGTCAAGGCCAGTATTCTAATGAAAAAGCTCATGGCTTTTCCTCCTCTTTCAGGACGAGTGGAACAACTGTAACACCGGGACACCCGCCGGTCATTACCCCCGCCGGGAGGCGGGGTTCCCCGGGATCGTCCGGTTTTCCGTCAAAGCCGTCCGGCCGCCGCCTTGAACCGCAGGGGGCCGAACGGGTAATCGATACCACGGCGCTCGAGCATCCGGATCAGCTTGACCAGCGGCAGGCCCATCACGTTGAAGTAGCAGCCCTCGACGCTTTCCACCAGGGTGGCGCCGTAGTCCTGGATGCCATAGGCTCCCGCTTTGTCGAACGGCTCCTCGGTCGAGACGTAGAGCCTGACCTGTTCATCATCGAGCGGCCGGAAGCGGACCCGGGTCACCTCGAAGTCGCTGTCGGCTGGCCGGTCCCCCGGGCCCGCGATGGCCACGCCTGTGTAAACCTCGTGCAGGCTGCCTGCCAGCCGTGAAACCATGCGGCAGGCGCTTTCGAAGCCGTCCGGCTTGCCGAGGATTTCACCGCGGTGGTAGACGATCGTATCGGCGCCCACGACCAGCGAACCCGGGTGGCCGGCGGCCACCGCCAGCGCCTTGCGCTCGGCGAGCGCACGCACGTGCGCTCCGGGTTCGCCCGGCACATCGACCGTCTCGTCCACCTGCGCCGGGATCACTTCGTGCTCCACCCCGATCTGGCGCAGGAGCATGGTCCGCCGCGGGGATGCGCTCGCCAGGATCACGTGCGGCCTGCTTTCGGACAGCTTACCCTCCTTGATCCACCTCAGCGCTCTATAATCAGAGTCACCGGACCCTCATTGCACAGATCGATCTCCATCATCGCACCGAAACGCCCGGTTTCCACCACCGCCTTTTCGGCCCGCAGCAGCTCCACGAAACGCTCGATCAGCCTTTCGCTCACCTGGGGCTCTCCCGCCTCGACAAAAGACGGCCGGCGGCCCTTGCGGCAGTCGCCGTAGAGGGTGAACTGGCTCACCACCAGAAGCGATCCGGCCACGTCGGCCAGCGAGAGGTTCATCTTGCCCTCTTCGTCCTGGAACACCCGGAGACCCACGCAGCGGTTAGCCATCCAGGCCAGGTCCTCGGCCGTTTCCCTGCCGTGCATCGCCACCAGCAACAACAGTCCGCGGCCGATTTTCCCCACCGTACGGCCGTCCACCGAAACCTGTGCCCGGCTGACGCGCTGAACCACGACACGCATCTTGTTGCGGCCCCGGAATGAAGTTAATTTCTGGATTGACCGAGCCTGCGACGATGGCTCAATTTGTCCCCTGGCACGCCGTCTTGTCAAGGCAAGCTGCCTGGAGCGGGGAGGGACGGGAATGACCGCAGGGAAGAAGTGGGCGGTTTTCGAACATACCGCCGACCTGGGCCTGTACCTCTACGGCCATGACCTCGGGGAGCTTTTCCAGGCCGCGGCCGAGGCTCTTACCGCTCAGCTCACCCGCCCGGAAACGGTCCGGCCGGTGCTCGAACGTAAGGTCGTACTGTCGGCCCGGAACCGCGAGGAGCTTTTGCGCGCTTGGCTGGCCGAGCTGTTGTATCTCAATCACGCCGAGGGCTGGCTGACTGCGGCGGTGAAAATCGAAAAACTGGGTGATAAGGAACTCCAGGCGCTTGTATCCGGTGAAGTCTACGATGAGGGCCGCCACGAGCTCCTGGCGGAATTGAAGGCCGTAACCTGGCACGGGCTCCGGATCGTACGGGTCGGGAGGGCCGGCCGGCTGCGCGCCACCGTTATTATTGATGTTTAGTTTTTCAGGAGCAGTATCAGGCGGGCGGCGGGTCGGCCGGATTTTCTTTCTTATCTTTGTCAGCGGCTTGCGGGGAAGCGGTTTCTTTGTCCCTGGGAAAAGGTAAATCCTGGCCGGGGACCGGTCTGCGCTAATGACCTGCACCCCTGATTTCTCTTACTACTTGACTCTCAATCGTAGAAGGCGAAATGGAGCCGAAGGACCAGCGCGTAACCACCGGCTTTAAGGGTCTGGATGACATATTGGATGGCTTGCGTATCGGCGATAACGTAGTCTGGAACGTTAACGACATCGACGATTACAAGTTCTTTGTCAGGCCCTTTGTCCGCAGCGCCCTCGAAGCCAATAGAAATGTCTGCTACCTGAGGTTCGCCAGTCACAAACCACTGATTGGGTCCCGCAGCCGCAGGGTGACCGTACACGAGCTGGATGCCAACCGGGGATTCGAAGTATTTACGGTCAGCCTGCACGAGATAATAGCCAGGGAAGGGAAAGGAGCCTTTTACATATTCGACTGCCTT
>Ga0214473_10000760_pt1 | contig 44398 bp, 51 predicted proteins | sample RVTome_7_FD_203509 | JGI IMG/M metagenome (GOLD analysis project Ga0214473, IMG submission 203509) | Soil microbial communities from uranium-contaminated site in the Upper Colorado River Basin, Wyoming, United States - RVT98D197 | ecosystem: Environmental > Terrestrial > Soil > Contaminated >...
CATCAAATTTCTGGTACGGGCTTATAAGGAGCGAGGTTGTGAAACCGTCAGCTCCAATCTCGCGGGCTTTTTGGGCTGTCTTGTCAAGCCTCATCTCATAACACACATGGCAGCGGTTCTCTCCGCCGTTGCCTGTCCTCTGTATGAACTCCTTTATGCCGTAGTAGTCTATATAATCAATGGAAAGTTCCCATGCTTTCTGCAGCTGGGTTACGGCGTTTAGCCGCGTGGAATATTCCGCATAAGGATGGATATTGGGATTGAACCATAATCCTGTTACGGAAACGCCCTTTTCAGAGAGTGTTTTGATGGGATAAAGACTGCAGTTTGCGCAGCAGATGTGCATCAAGAGTTTCATAAAATATTATAAATCATTTAAGCAGTTTTTCTACTGTTGGGAACAGCGCCATATCGGTATGCGGCAGGAAAAGTGCAGACATATATTCGTCCATAAAATTCCTTGAGACTGAAAGCTCCATGTATGTCATCTTCAGGGCAATATCCTCTGCCTCTTTCCTGAGTTTTTCTGAGAGTAGGCACAGATACGCCCCTGCGACTGATGTGTTGCCTAAAAACCTGAACTTTTCTTTTGGAATGTCAGGGAGCATTCCGATTATTACAGCCCTGTCAACGTTCAGATAATTGCCGAACCCTCCTGCGATATATACGCGCTCTATATTGTCCAGCGTGAACCCAATCTCTTTTATAAGCGATGATATCCCTGCATAAATCGCTGCCTTTGCCCTCATGATATTCTCAATGTCAACTTCTGTCAGGATAATGTCTTTTGTTCCTTTATGAAGGACAAATTCCGCGCCTTCATCTCCTTCTCTTATACAGCCTGTTTTTATTTCACGGATAAATTTCCCTTTCCGGTCTATGACGCCAGAAAGAAACAGCTCTGATATTGCGTCTATCATCCCTGAGCCGCATATTCCTATTGGCACAGTATTGCCGATAACAGAGATGGAAGGTTCAAACGTGTCAGGCGCAATCCTTACAGCCTCTATCGCGCCTTCGGTTGCCCTCATTCCGTGTTTTATCCCGCTTCCTTCAAAGCAGGGGCCCGCAGAACATGCCGCTGTCATAAGCCATTCATTGTTGCCTATGGCAATCTCTCCGTTTGTGCCGATGTCCATGAATAAGGCTGTCTCATGGTTTCTGTGCATCTTTGACGCAAGCACTCCTGAGACAATGTCGCCTCCGACATAACTTGCAACACACGGCAGAGTATAAACAGGCGCTTGTTTATTTACGTGAAGCCTTGCTGTTCCGGCCTTCCACAGAGGGAAGGAATTTACAGTAGGTATATACGGCTCTTCCCTGATATGTCCGGGATCAAGCCCCCAGAAGATATGAGACATGGTTGTATTCCCTGAGATTACAGCGCATTCTATGTGTTCTTTATTTATGCCATGTTTTTCAATAATAGTATCGGTGATGTTGTTTATATCGTCCGTGACAGTTCTCCTTAGCTCTTCAAGCCCGCCGCCTTCTGCTGCATGGACTATCCTTGTGATAACATCGTCGCCATACCTTATCTGTGAATTGTATGTTGAACCCACATCAACGAGTTTTCCGTCAGAAAGGTCAATGAGATATACGACAATCGTTGTTGTTCCAATATCAACCGCAATGCCGTATCTTGAGGTTTGCTTGCCGGATGTCACAAAGATTGCCTCCGCCTGAGGCGGAGGTCCGTCAACATAAGCAAGATGTATTTCCCAATTATGTTTTCTCAGGTCATCTGCCATTGATGATATGAATGTCTGGGAGAACCTCATGCCTTTGATGCCCTTCAGCTCAAGCTCTCTGTTCAGTCGCTCAAGGTCGCTTATGTGATCCTCTATCGTAGGAGGCGGAAGTTTTATATTAAGCCTTTTTACAATGGGTGTTATCTCGCCATCAAATGACCTGAAAAGTTCCGAAAGGTCTTTTGATTTTGCAAGGGCAATCCTGTCTCCGACAACAAGCCTTGCCTCTTCAAGTATCTCTGCGGAGATGTTATTTTCAGGGAATGTTTGGCAGGCAAGGACAATGCCTTTCTCTTTGTCCCGACCCGGTCGGGATGCGGATGTCCTGTATTTTCCGTCGTGAATTTTTATACGGCATTTCCCGCATGTTCCTTTACCGCCGCATGAGGAAACAAGATAGATACCCTTCTTTTTGAGCGCAGAGAGGATGCTTTCACCATCTGCTGCAGGAATGCTTTCTCCTGTTGCGAGTTTTATATTCATGATACACGATGCATGATACATGATGCATGATTTTTTATCCTGAATCCTGAATCTTGAATCTTGAATCCTGCATCCTGCATCTTAGTTTAACCTGCCATCTCAATCAGCTTTTCAGCTATCTGAACAGCATTGAGCGCAGCGCCTTTTCTGAGATTATCAGCGACTATCCACATATTTATCCCGTTCTCTATTGACTCATCCGCCCTTATCCTGCCGACATAAGTCTCATCCTTCCCGGCAGCATCAACAGGAATGGGATAGACATTCTTTTCAGGGGCATCAAAGACAACAATGCCCGGAGCTTTAGAAAGCACGGCCCTTACCTCATTCGGCGTAATCTTTTTCTCTGTTTCTATGTTCAGGCTCTCAGAGTGGCATCTGAAAACAGGGACGCGGACTGTTGTCGCAGTGAGCCTTATTGAATTGTCCCCCATTATCTTTCTTGTCTCATTCACCATTTTCATCTCTTCTTTTGTGTAACCGTTTTCAAGAAACTTGTCTATGTGAGGAAGCACGTTAAATGCTATCTGGTGAGGATAAACGTTGCATTTTGCCTCCTTGGAATTCAGTATGTCGGCTGTCTGCTGTAACAGTTCATCCATCGCCTTCTTGCCTGTGCCTGAGACAGACTGGAATGTTGTTACAACAACCCTCTTTATCTTTGCAGCATCATGTATAGGCTTTAAGACCACAACCATCTGAATCGTTGAGCAGTTCGGGTTTGCGATAATTCCCTTATGCCATTTAAGGTCATGGCTGTTAACCTCAGGCACAATTAGCGGCACTTCAGGGTCCATCCTCCACTGGCTTGAATTGTCAACCACAACGCATCCTGATTTTGCCGCAATAGGCGCCCATATCTTTGACCTTTCAGCGCCCGCAGAAAAAAGCGCAATGTCAATCCCCTTAAAGGAAGATTCATTTAAACTCTCAACAGGGATTTCATTCCCATGAAATTCAAGTTTTTTACCCTCTGAACGCTCCGAGGCAAAGAGCCTGAGTTTTTCAACTGGAAAGTTCCTCTGCTCAAGGGTTGCAATCATTTCATTTCCGACTGCGCCTGTTGCGCCGACAACGGCAACAATGTATTTTGCCTTCTTCTTAATCATCTATCACAATCCTTTCCATAAATATTTGAGTTTTACCCCGTTAGAAAACTCTAACCTTTCTAACGGCGTTTATTAATTTATCACATAGAAACAGAAAAATACTATACTTGACAAACGGTTTATGTGGTTATACACTTAGATTAAATAGTAAAACTTTTTATTAGGAGGTTAAACATTATGGCAACTGTTAAAACTCTGTCCAAAGGGCAGATTGTTATCCCGGCTGAGATGAGAAAAAAATATCACATAAAACCGGGCGTGAAAATCCAGATTATGGAATACGGAGGGATTATCTATCTCATCCCGCCTGTTGAAGACGCCGTAAATGCAGCTTGCGGGATTTTGCCACCCAAACCTTCGTTGTCAGAGCAGCTTCTAAAAGAGCGTAAAGGTGAATTCAGACAATGAAGAAAACTGCTCATATATTTGATAGTTATGCGCTGCTTAAGCTCTTTCAGAAAGAAAGAGGCTATGAGAAGATAAGCCGTCTTCTTGAAGATATAAAGAAGGTAGGAAGCGTAAAATATATCAATGCAATCAATCTTGGAGAGATAATATATTCAACCAAAAGGGAGTTCGGCGATCAGAAAAAATTAGAAGCGCTTGCAAACATAGAAAGATTGAATTTTACGATTTTACCGGTGCCCAACAGCCTGATATTTCAGGCAGCCGAGTATAAGGGGCAATACAGCATCTCGTATGCCGATTGTTTTGTTCTTGCCTCCGCCGTAGAACTGGAGGCTGTGATAGTTACAGGAGACCCTGAATTCAAAAAGGTTGCACATTTAGCGGATATATTTTGGGTATAGATATTCTCGATGAAAAAGGTCTACACACTCGGTACATCCATAAGAAGCGAGGAGGATTTCATAGAAATCCTTTTTGGCTATGACATCAAAGCCCTTGTTGACGTCAGAAGTTTTCCAAAGAGCAAGATGCCGATATTCACAAGGGAAAACCTTGAAAATCTTCTGAAAAGAGAAGGCATAAGCTATATCTTCCTCGGCAAAGAACTCGGCGGTTTCAGAAAAGGCGGTTATGAAGCGTATACAACTACTGAAGAGTTCAGGAAGGGAGTTGATGTGCTTGAAGATATTGCCTCAAAAGGCACAAGCGTAATCGTTTGTGCAGAGAGATTCCCGTGGAAATGCCACAGGAGATGGATTTCAAGGGAGCTTCACAGGCGCGGCTGGCAGGTAGAGCATATCATTGACAAAGGGAAGGTCTGGGCGCCACAGAGCTAAGGGAATCGTGGTATAATGTCTCCATAGATGAAAGAAAACCCTGAAATAAACGCCTTAAAAGAAACACTGGAAGGATTCAGGGAAAAAGGCAAAATATTGCTTGCCTATCTTTATGGCTCGTATGTAAGAGGAACACAGCATCAAAGGTCTGACATTGATTTGGCGATATACATAGACACAGATGACGAAAAAGAGGCCATTAGGATTACAGATTCAATATTAATGGCTGCTGAAAGACCGGTTGAAGTGCTGAGACTTGACGATGAAGATGAATCGCCGTTCGTTATTCAGGAATCGCTCAAAGGGATTCCATTAGTAGAACCGGACATGGAGACACTCTACAGGGTTGCCCATCGTGCATTGCACCAATCAGAAGACATAAGATATAAGAGGGCGATTGCTGCCGGGCAAACATGAACAACAGACTTGATAAATTATTATTATTTCTTACCGAAACCATAGATTATTTTCTTCGCAAGATTGAAGGCATTGACAGAGACAGGTATTTCGCAGACAGGGACATTAGGAACATCCTCGATAAAACGATAAATGACATAATACTGTGTATTGTTGATATATCAGAGGAGATATTAAAAGAGCATAGGAGAAATATTCCAGAGACTTATAAAGACACGATTCTTGCCTGTTATGAATTCATCGGAGATACGGTTCTGAAAATTGCCCCTCTTGTTAAACATAGAAACGAGACCGTTCACCAATACCTGAAAATCAACTGGCAGAATATCATTACTGTTAAAGACAGAATGTCTGATATAAGAGAGTTTATAGAAAAAACAAAGAGCTTAATATCAAAATAGAATACCCCGCTTGACTATGCAATCCATTGCACAATTAGGAAGGGGATTACATAAAATTGTAATGGCTTGATGCCTCAACCCCTTGATTGGCAATGATTTTATTGCATACCTCTTTCAATTTCCACTACGAGTCATGGCATTAGTAAAGGGAGAAGTAAAAGTGTGGTATAATAATATGCAGAAAGTCTGCATATAGAAAGAAACTTTTGTGTTTGACTAAGTTTTGTTAAGGGAGGGGATATTATGCCGAGAGCAATAGAGGCAATTTATAAACAAGGGATAATTGAGCCGGTTGAACCCCTTGAAGGTTTTGAGGAAAACTCTAAGATTAAGGTCAGAATAGTCACATCCCCAAGGAAAAAAAATCCTATTCTGAAATTTGCAGGCATTCTAAACGATAAAGAAGCAAAAAGGATGATAAACATAATCGAAGAAGAATTTGAAAAAATAAATCCTGATGAATGGAAGGATTAGTCTCGATACAAATATTGTAATCAGGTTGTTTAAGAATGACCCGATTATTGTAAAAAAGCTGACCTCACTTACAGCTATCTGTTTGACAGTGCCTGTAGTTGCAGAACTCCTTTATGGCGCAGAAAACTCTGCAAGAAAAGAAGAAAACTTAAGGAACTACAATAAATTTATTGATGAGTGTGATATTTTACCTCTTACAAGAAAAACCGCAGAACAGTATAGCAAAATTCGAATGAGACTTAAACAGAGCGGCAATCCGATTCCAGAAAATGACTTATGGGTAGCAGCAGCCTGCATTGAAAACCAAATATCTCTTATCTCAGAAGACAAACATTTTGACTTTATTGAAGATCTGACAATCAGGAAGTGGTAGTCCCTCCTCTATGTAATCCATTACACACTCTGGAAGCCGCTTACATAAAATTCTAAACTCTTTTATTCCAACCATTTGATTAGTAATGATTTTCTTTGTGGTATAATACTTGCGAAGTTTGCAATATGATGGAGGTGTTAAAATGAGAGTTGCTGTTAAAAAAGGGGGTTTGTTGATTCCCAAAAGGTTTTTAAAGGGGGTAGAAACAGTGGAAATCAAATTAGAGAAGAATAGGCTTGTTGTTTTACCTGTCCGAACCGGAGAGGACCCTATTTTTGCTCTCGGGAGTCGCCCGGGGCGCAGCGGGTTAAAAGACGCCTCCATTAATCATGACAAATACATCTATGAAAGGGGTTAGAATATGCCGCTGCTGTTTCTTGATACATCTTTCATAGTTGCTCTGGAAGATGCGGATGACCAGAATCATTTCCATGCCATCTCTTACTGGAAAAAGTTCAAAAAACATCCTGCTATGCTCGTCACGACCGACTATGTTTTTGATGAAACGGTTACCTTTATGAAAAAGAGAATAAACTATAAAAAGGCGCTTGAAGTGGGAAATCTCCTTCTCTCCAGTCCAATGCTTGAAATGGTTCATATATCTAAAGAAGACTTTGAGAATGGATGGGAACTATTTAGAAAATACTTAGACAAAGGCTTTTCCTTTACGGACTGTCTGAGCTTTATTGTGATGAAACAGAGGGGTATTCGTGAGGCGTTAGCATTTGATGAGCACTTCAGACAAATGTCGTTTGAGGTAATGCCATTTTGAAAAACTTGTGAGGTGGAAAATGAGAGATTTTAAACGATTGAAACTATTTAAGGCTTTTAAATGGTCGCTGTCCCTATTTTCCCTTAATGGTTATAACGGCATATCCTTTAAAGAAAGAGAGGGCGCAATGAAAATATATTATGACAAAGAGGTTGATGCGGCTTACATAAAGCTGTCAGATATAACCCCTGCAGGTGTTATAGAGATTGCCGAAGGCATTAATGTTGATACCACAGATTCAGGAGAGGTTGTCGGAATTGAGCTGTTAGACGCATCAAAGAAATTCCCTCTAAAATCTCTTTTCACTTGTGAATTTGACAGCGAACTACTGCTTGCTAAAGCATAACCCATCCTCCCTTATGTAATCCGTTACACAATACGGAAGGGGATTACACAAAATTGTAATGGCTTGACGCCTCAACCCCTTGATTGGCAATGATTTTCTTTTGGTATGGAAGTTGCAGAAATTACGATTAAGTGGTATGGTTTTTTAATAACAGGAGTGAAGACATATAAAGTGAGTTTTATTGACGAGATAAGAGAGAAAATAAAAGAGGGCAAATATTTCATGTCGCAGCATGCAGTTGTTGAAAGCGCAAAAGATATGGTTGATGATGAGGATATAGCGGCCGCAATAGTTGGGGGAGAACTCATAGAAGATTACCCTGATGACAAGAGAGGGCATAGCTGTCTCATCTGTGGTATGATGAAAGACAGAAGATGTTTGCATATAGTTGCAGGAATGGCAAAAGAAAATGCTGTAATTATAACAACATATCTGCCTTCTTCTGACAAATGGGAAACAACCTTCAAAAGGAGGAAAAACAATGGATAGGTGTTTTTATTGCAAGGGGACATTGAAGGAGAAAAGCGTAAACTTTGATCTGAGATGGGGCGATAGCCTTGTTTTGTTCGAGAATGTCCCGGCGCTTGTCTGTCAACAGTGCGGGGAAAAATATTTTTCAGGAGAGACATCACAACGCATGAAAGATATGGCTAAAAAAGCTGCTAAAAAAGAACTCAAGGGGAGAGAAGTTTGCGTCCCTGTGCTGAGTTATTAAGGCTTTGCGAGGTAAAGACATGAAAAAGTCAGCAGTCAGCAATCCTATATCATGCATCATGCATCCTGTATCATTTTTCTGATTTTAGCCTTATTGCTGCCATCGTTGCTTTACGCCGCTCCTCAGATGGCTGATTACTGCTATCTCCCTCCATTCGTTACAGACTCTAACACACCGCCAAATATTATGATAGCTTTTGAGAAGGGCGCTGCTATCATTAAATTATGGGGATTGGGATATCAATAAAAATTGGTTAAAATATAAACAGGAATTTCTGAAAGGAGAAAACGATGGGTAACTATGCTGATTTTCTGGCGATGGTTTCAACAGAGTTCCATAAATATTTAATGGAAAACGAGATGTTTGCCAAAAAAATACCTGCAAATGCACTGGTTATATTTCAGATTGGAGGAGAAAACGATTTTAATAAATGGCATAAGGAGACTTCGCTGCGGAATCGGGAAGCAGAGCAACCGGTAGTTTATGTATATGTAAAAAAATGGCGGGAGCACTCGTCCCTTGAAGAAATAAATATGGAAGAAGTGGTAGCATAACCAAAGGCAAAAGAGTTATCTAAATATAAGATAACCTCGCCTGCTATGTAATCCATTACACACTCTGGAAGCCCGTTACATAAAATTCTAAACTCCTGACACCCCAACCTCTTGATTGGCAATGATTTTATTTTGGTATGAAAGTTGCTATAAATCTGGTAAGATTTTGATTAGAGTCATTGAACAGGAGGGAAGCTCATGAATAAAACCATAGTAAGCAGAAATTATGGCAAAAAACAAAGCCTCATTATTTTTATTGTTTTTCTTTTTTGTATTCTCGCAACATTTTTCATTTTATCCCAGAGTTTTGCGGCTGATAAGGTTAGAATGATTGAGGGGCTGATTGAAGACGTTACCCCTAACTCTACAAAGGTTCGCGGCGCTTATTACGACATTACCGGAGCGCCTCTCCTAAATGCCTCTGACAAAGTACTTACAAGGAATGATCTTAAAATCGGCAAAAAGGTTGGCATATTTTTTAAAAACAACAGGATAACAAGTGTAGTAATCCATGAAGACATGATAGAGTGAGGTGGATATGAAAAGAATAATTTTAATAAGTTTTTTATTGCTGACTCTTCTGATTTTAAATAATTCGTATGCTGCAACCAATGCAGACTACTGTCAGCTTCCCCCGTATGTCGTCCAGAATGTGCCTTCAAATATCATGATTATCGTTGATACATCAGGAAGCATGTTTAGTTTTGCATATACAGACGGGTTTCATACAACAGCAACGTCTGATGACCACAACTGCAGCGAGTCTGATGCCTGTGATGCCGGTGAGACTAACTGCGTATGTACAGGATTTACCAATCCCGGGGCATATCCGGATTATAAGTATTACGGTTATTTTGATCCTGACTACTGGTATTCTTATACGAGCAACAGGTTTATTACAACTGCTCCAAAGACAGGAAGCGGAATCACAGGAGAAAGGGCAAAGGCAGCTGCAGAGTGGGATGGGAATTTTTTGAACTGGCTTACCATGAGAAGGGTAGATATTGTAAGAAAAGTCTTAACCGGCGGAAAAGCAGAGAGCGGGGAAGGAAGCGGATACGACAGGCTCGCCGCAGAAAAAGCGCCAGATTGCACTAACTGGGGGCTATATAAACAAATAACCACTGCCGAGAATTATACGCCTCTCAGTGGAACTCAGTCTTTTACGGTTAATAAGTCTACCTCTGGAGACTGTGTGGGCGGAGGTTCGGTATCGGTATCGGATTTTACTGTAAGTGGCACCACATATAACGTAAAAGTAAGGGTTCCATCGCCTGTGGAAGGTGTACTCCAGAATGTTGTTGGAACAAAAGCAAGGTTAGGGCTTGCAATTTACACAACGAGCGGCAGTGGAGCCAATGTAATAGTCTCTGTCGGAGGCACAAGCCTGTCAAGCATGGTGAATCAGATAAATACTACGCGGCCCAATGGATATACCCCTCTTGGTGAGTCATTGTGGACAGTGGCAGGTTATTTTGGACAGGTGGATGAATTTCAGGGGTATGACAGCGGAGCTGTTTCAACATACGGCCCAAGATACTCAGGCGGCACTTCTTATACCATAAACAATAATAATGACCCATACAATTATAGCGCTGGCGGACGATGGCCAGCATGTGCAAAGAGCTTTGTTCTCCTTATAACAGACGGAGAACCCTGCAATGACGGCAGTCTGCCGAGCGGCATATTAGACTATGCGCAGACAGCAGGTTCCAGCTTTAACTGCGGCACCCCTCTCGCTACAAATAAGTGTCCCGGTGTGTCGCCATACAGCGGTGAAGCAACTATTACTGCTTCTCCTTGCAGTACTGGTGTTGTAGCCGGGATAGAAGACGTTGCATTATGGGCGCATACAAAAGACCTTAGAAATTATAATACCTTGGGAGGCACTTCAAATTCGGGCAATATTTCAGGCACGCAAAATCTAACCCTGTATGTTGTTTCTGCCTTTGGCAAGGGTTCTCGGCTCCTCCGGTACGCTGCCATAAACGGCGGGTTTGAAGACAGCGACGGCAATAACCTTCCTAATCTCCAGTCAGAGTGGGATAAGGACGGCGATAATGAGCCGGACACTTTTTATGAAGCAACTGATGGTTCCGAGCTTGAAAACGGCGTAAGAAATGCGCTTTCCACTATGCTGAAAAGGGCGTCTTCAGGAACAGCGGCGTCCGTTCTTGCCTCAGGCGAGGGAAGCGGCGCCAACCTTATTCAGGCTGTGTTTTATCCGTCTCGTAGATTTGGCAATGATATAATCAACTGGACTGGCTCATTGCAGAATTTATGGTATTATGTTGACCCGTTTTTTGCCAACAGCAGCATAAGAGAAGATACTTTGCAGGAAACGCCTGATAGAAAACTCCATCTCATTAATGACTATATAGCGCAGCTTTACTTTGATATTACATCACAAACTACTAAAGTAAGGCGCTGGCAGGATACAGACGGAGACGGCGATGCTGATGGTTCTGCATTATCCCCTGATATTGCATTTGAAAACTTGGGGAATATCTGGGAGGCAGGCAATCTCTTATGGAACAGGGATGTTACAGTTGCGGCGACAAAAAGGAAGATTTATACGACAACTAACGGCGCGAGTTTTTTGTCAGGCAATTTTTCAAAAGACACCCTTAACGGAGACGCTGATAATTCCACGACATTGCTGCCATATTTTGATCTGCCGACAAGCGGAGATCTTAACACTGACGGCTGGATTGACGGCGACCTTAATCATGACGCGGCTGTTAATGCGACTGATGCGGTGACCCTGATTAAATATATCCACGGCGAGGATATAGATTTAGACAGCGATGGGTTATTTGAGCAAAGGGCAAGGACTGTAACAATCGGCGGAACGACAAAAGTCTGGAAGCTCGGCGATATATTAAATTCAACGCCAAAAATTTCATCATGGCTGCCCCTAAACAGCTACAATACCACCTATAGCGATACAACATATCAGTCTTTTATTGATGCAGCAGCGTATCAAAACAGGGGAATGGTCTTTGCCGGAGGCAACGATGGTATGCTCCATGCCTTTAAATTAGGGAAGCTGGAACTTCCTAATGACAGCCATACCGATACATGCACATTCGGGACAAATGACAGGGCATGCCTGTCAAATCCAACAGGGTATCTCGGCGGTTCCAGCGTACCATTGGGTCATGAGATGTGGGCTTTTATTCCCAAGAATGTGCTTCCATATCTCAGGTATATACTGGATCCCGACTACTGCCATGTTTACACCGTAGACTTTACTCCCTATATATTTGACGCAAGCATTGGCATACCAACTGCATGCACAGAAACTACAGATTACTGGAAATGCGCAAAGACGGTTGACAGCTGGCGGACGATTCTTATAGGCGGCATGAGGACAGGCGGCGCATGCAGAAAAACAGGAGTTGCATGTAATAGCGGGACTGATTGTGTAAATACACCAAAAACAGATCCGTTAGACAGCAGTAAAGGGCTTGGTTATTCTTCGTATTTTGCCCTTGATGTCACTGACCAGAGTAATCCAACGCTTTTATGGGAGTATTCTCATCCGGAGCTTGGTTTTGCAACCACAGGCCCTGCAGTGGTAAGGATAAAATCAAGGACTGCGGGTGCAACTACCAGCACACCAGACGCTGATACAAACGGCAGGTGGTTTGTTGTTTTTGGTTCGGGGCCTACAGGTCCGATAAGCTCGGGGGATAGTCAATTTTTGGGGCGCTCTGACCAGAACATGAAGCTTTTTGTCCTTGATTTAAAGACAGGCGCTCTTGCAACGACCAATCCGATAGATACAGGAATCACATTTGCCTTTGCAGGCTCAATGCTTAACGCTACCCACGACAGCGACACAGATTATCAGGATGACGCTGTCTATATTCCATATGTGAAAAAATGCACTGCGACAAATAATATATGCACTGTTGACACATGGACCAACGGAGGCATCGGAAGGCTTTTCACAAACGAAGACCTTGACTTAAACGATGTGTCAAGCACAGGGAACACGGCGCTTAATCCCAATAACTGGGCGTGGAATAGAGTAATAGACGATGTAGGGCCTGTTACATCAGCAGTGGCACGGCTTGAGAAAAAGAGCGCAGGGCTTATGTGGCTGTATTTCGGCACAGGCAGATATTCTTTTGTGCAGGGGAGCACTGTGGATGACGCTGATACACGCAGGGCGCTCTTCGGCATAAAAGACCCCTGTTTCGGAACAAACGGCTTTGATACAGCTTGCACAACTCTGCGCACCTTCTGTACAACTCCGTGTTCAAATCCACCCACCTGCACAGGGCCTTCAACTTGTGGAGAATTAACCAATGTAACTGATGTTGCTAATACTCCGAGCAACCCTGAAGATGCAAACTTTAAAGGGTGGTATATAAATCTTGAGCCTGTTGCGAACCCCACTGACCCTCAAGTGATTCAGAACAATAGCTGCAGAGCGGGCGCCACAGGCACTACAACCTGCACCGGAGGCCAATATGGCTATTGCGAGGGCGATGCCGCTACAAACGCAGCCCCTGTCTGCCGGAACTATAAGACTGAAAGGGTTATCACCGACCCGCTGGCAACAGCATCCGGCGTTGTGTTCTATACGACATACAAGCCATACTCTGATGAATGCGACATCGGCGGCAAGAGCTTTATCTGGGCAGTGAAATATTCCACAGGAGGCTCGGCAGGCGCTTTATTAAAAGGAAAGGCTCTGATACAGGTTTCTACAGGAAGCATTGAGCAGTTGGATCTGTCAACGGCCTTTTCAGGATCGGGAGGAAGAAGGACAACTGCGATTGAAGGCGTTCCACCGACTGCGCAGGGGTTATCTCTGATTTCAACACCGCCGCCTGTAAAAAGAATCCTGCACATGAGGGAGAGATAGCAGGATGCAAGATACACGATACAGGATGCATGATGCAGGATGAAAAAGGCACAGTCGTATGATGACCTTGAAATATATGGACTTGCAACGGAACTTGCTGTAATGGTTCATAAAATGACATTAGAGGAGTTGCCGAGACTTGAGATGTATGAAGAAGGCAGTCAAATAAGACGCTCTTCAAAATCAATAGCAGCCAATATTGTAGAAGGATTTGGCAGAAGGAGATACAAAAACGAATTTATTCAGTTTTTGACATATGCTGTTGCATCATGCGATGAAACTAAAGCTCATTTAGAGATGCTTAACGAAACCGGGTCTCTTCAAAACGGCACGTTTGAGAAACTTTCTCAAGGGTACAAAGAATTGGGGGCAAAACTATTTAATTTTAGGGGTGCTGTTATAAGAGGTCATCGTGCATCGTGAATCGTGCATCATGAATCGTCGCGGTGTAACGCTTACGGAGTTAATAGTTGTTATTGCTATTATCGGCATTCTTGTCGTTGCCCTTGGTTTTTCTTTTGAGGGCTGGCTTGGCAAATACAAGGTGGAGAGTCAAATGAAGGAGATGCATATTGATTTAATGAATACAAGGGCAAATGCGATGAGCAGAAGCAGGGTTCATTTTTTTACTATTCCTACTGCTACTTCTTATACAATATATGATGATACTAACCCGGCGCCGGATGGCAATGGAACGCTTGAACCAGCATTAGACACCCAGCTTGGAGGATTTCCTAAAACAGTCACGGATTCTTTAACATGGGGTGGCGGCACTATTGAGTTTAGCACACGAGGCACCATAACAAATTTAGGGACTATATGTGCATTTACGGCGTTTGATCCGGATTATGACTGCATTGTAATCTCACAAACACGGATAAATATGGGGAAAATAGCTAACCAAGCTGGAAACTGTGATGCAGCTAACTGTGTTGTTAAATAAGAAAGGTTTTACCCCGTTAGAGAAAGCCGACAATGAAGCTGAGTCAGGCTCTGCTGGGACAAGAAATGGAATGACAACAACAAGTTTGTCATGCTGGCTTGTCCAGCATCCTTCTGGGAAGGATTCCAGACAAGCTGGAATGACAGAGGGGGGTTTTACTCTTATTGAGGTAATGATTGCCATGGTGGTATCGCTTCTGGTATTCTTTGCCCTGATGCAGACCGCGCTTGTAAGTATTGACTCAAACATGAAGAATAACTTGAGAGACGAGGCTGCGAACATTGCGGCAATGAGGATGGAACAGGCAAGGAATCTGAGATATACTTTATCCACTGATAACCTAATCTCAGATGCTGTGGGTACTCTACCCGCTGTGGATCTTTCAGGCAACACGAGCTGCCCGGCAACGCCTGCACCTTTTGCAGCAGGCGTGCTTGAGCCAAGAAATATTAGAAGTATAACAGCTAATTTTTGCACCAACAGGACTGTTACCGCAATTGATTCCAACACCAAACGGGTAACTATCAGAGTCGGATGGAAATGGCGGAACGAGGATTTTAACCATAACATCAGCACTATAGTGAGGATACAAAGTGGTTAAGAGGCAGGAAGGCTTTTCTTTAGTGGAGCTGATGATAACAATGGTTGTTTTTTTACTTATCATAGCCGCTGCTTCCGGCGTATTTACGAGCCTGTTAACCCAGTTTAAACAGCAGAGCAAGATAGCTGAGACCAATATAGAGGGCGCAATCGGGCTTGAGATATTAAGGCGGGATTTAGAGAGCGCGGGATACGGGTTAGCGTGGAATGTGGAGGTAGATGGAGATGGTGATGGAAATGACTGGGAACAGCTTGTTGGTTACTGTGAGGCTGTTGATGATGCCACCATTACCCCTAATCCCGCAACCTTTAACAATGTGAGCAACATTAATCCGGCTGATTGTCCTGCTGTGGCTACCGCGCCAATGGCTGTCCGAAGCGGCAATAATACGGGGGTGGACCTCAGCGCGGTCGCTGTCGTTGGTGAAAGAGCAGATTATCTGTCTATAAAATCTGCAACAGTTGCAACAAATGACACAGCCCGGAAATGGACTTACCTTAGATCTGGCGACAGCAAAAATACATGGACTCCTGCCTGTGAAAATCTGAACAAATATCCTACCGGTGCAGATACAGATTGCAGTACTGGCGCTTCTACTGAGAATACTGTCAGGGTAATCGTTATTTCTCCAGGGGGAAGCGCTGCTTCCAATACCCGCTCATTAATAACCAGCAGCGCTACCGCAGGCGTCTTTTTTGCGCAATACAGCGGCACTGCGAATTTTGCCCCGCCCGCAGGTTCAACAGAAACTTATATGATATATGGTGTTAACAGAGACGCTGGCACTGATTTGAGGATGCCTTTTAACAGGGCAGATTATTTTATAAAGGTGCCTGCCACTATGCCTTCGGCATGCGCTCCCAATACAGGTATCCTCTATAAAGGGACGCTTAGCCATGCAACTGGACAGATTACAGAACTCCCTATTCTTGACTGTGTGGCTGATATGCAGGTGGTTTTTTATCTTGATACCAATGCTGATGGGACGATTGATACTACATTAGACAGTATAGCAGCGCTCACCGCTCAGAATATAAGGGATCAAGTAAAAGAGATAAGGGTTTACATTCTTTCGCATGAAGGGCAAAGGGATGCTTCATATACTTCCGCTGCAACAATACCTGTAGGTCCCGGCGGTGGCTTTGGCCGCACCTTTAATCTGGGGACTAATCTTAACTACAGGTGGAAGGTCTATACATTAGTTGTAAGGCCGAATAATTTGAGATGAGGGAAAGTAGACAGCAAACAGTAGACAGTAGGTAGGGCACAGGGGGAAAAATGAGTAGACAGCATGAAGTAGACAGCATACAGGAAAGTAGACAGCATGTAGCATGTAGTAGACAGGGTGAAAATTTCCTGCATACTGTCTACCGTCTACTGTCTACTAAAAGAAGCTCCCTGTCTACTGTCTACTATCCCCTGTCTACTGAGAGAGGCATTGCGCTTGTGATGGTATTGGTTCTCGCTGCAATTTCTCTTTCAATTATGACAGCATTGATTTATATGCTGGTAGGAGGGACTAAGACTTCGGGCATTCAAAAACGGTATAAAACCGCTCTTGAAGCCGGCATAGGAGGCAGTGAAGTTACCTATCAGTTTGTTTCTCTAAGAGGCCAGTCAGCAGACCAATTAGCGTTTATTAATAAGATGAATGCGGTAGGGCTTGCTCTTGGAGCATCTGTTACCACGCCTGCGGGATGCACCACAAATACTGTAACATGTCCTACTTATGCCGTTTATACAGGGCTGGCGGCGAAGCTAAACCTTCCGACAGCATGCTGGACAGGGTGTAACAGTTCATTGACCATTACGCCGGGGACCAACACCACTTACGATATGCAGTTTAATCTTGGAACAACCACCACATACACGGTCTATGCAAAAATAGTGGACACAGTTGAAGGCAATTCAGGCGGAGATGAAGGTCTAATTAAAGGCGGTGTAGTATCTGCAAACTCAGGAGAAGTAACAGTGCAGAGCAAGCCGTATCTTTATACGATTGAGATAGATGCGGAAAATCCAAATAATGTTGATGAAAGGGCAAAGGTTTCTGTCCTTTATCAGTACTGAACATGCACAAATTTTTCAGTTTTTTTATAATCGCAGCGTTATTTTTATCCTGCTCTTCAGAAAAGCCTGCTGATATTGCCAGGGGGAAACCTGTTGAGCCAAAAGATATTAGTATTTCAGGAAAAGATATGCCTCTGGCTGCTGCCATGGAGGTTCAATATTCGCTGGAAATCATGCCTGCGGCTGTCTCGCGCAGTTCTGTATTATCATTGGCATCAAAGGGGTTTAACCTTTCTGATGCAAGCATAATCTGGTTGGTCAACGGAAATCCTGTTATCAGCGAGTCCCCCTCACAATTTAAAGCAATAGAGACCCAAAAAGGCGATACGATTCAGGCAAAGGCAATGGTAAAGGACAGAGAGATTTTATCCAACATTGTAAAAGTAAAAAATGCTGCGCCGGAGCTAACCAAGATAAAAATCATGCCGGAAACCTTTAAAGAGGGAGATACATTACATGTTGATGTTATTGGAAGCGATATGGACGGCGATGAGGTAACTGTTTTGTATGAATGGACTAAAAATGGAGAGCCGGCAGGCAAAGAGAAACAGATAGGCGTTTCCATCAAAAGGGGCGATAAAATCTCGACTAAGATAACTCTGTTTGACGGGGAAAATTACGGCCAGCCTGTTATCTTGCGCAGGGAGATAGGTAATCTGCCGCCCATGATTGTAGAAGATAAAAACTCATTAAAGCCCCGTTTTGATGGAAAGAGGTTTTCTTATCAGGTTAAGGCAGTAGATCCTGACAATGACACTCTTGCCTATTCTCTTAAGACCGCACCTTCAGGCATGACTATTGATAAGTCAACAGGCTTGATTCAGTGGATTGTCCCGCAGGATTTTAAAGGGAAAGCAGAAGTGGCAGTTGTTGTTTCTGACGGTTACGGCGGAGAGGCGCTTCAGAGTTTTGTCTTTGAGATAAAGGAAGGCGGTTGATTTCATTTATGAATTATGATAATGTTATTTCTATGAAGTCAGGGATTAAAACACTTCTTTTATTGTCTGCCGTACTGGTGTCTCTCATCATGCCATCTTATGCCGCTGCCACCGAGAAAAAGGATATTCAGGAGATAAAGGAGAGACTTATTAGAATAGAAGAGCGTATGGTTACGAAAGAGGAATTGAGGGCAGAGATAAAGGATGTCAGAACAGAGATGAAAGAGTTCATGATGTGGGGTTTTGGAATCCTTTTTGGAGGGATGGGGATATTAATAGGTTTTGTAATATGGGACAGGAGGACGGCTATCGCACCGGTTGCAAAAAAATATAGGGAACTTGAAGAAAAAGAGGAGCGCGTTGAAAAAGCCCTGAGGGAATATGCAAAAACAGAGCCGAGGCTTGCTGAGATACTCAGGTCAATGAGGTTAATGTAAGGCATATATGATATGGTCACTGCCCTGCTTCTTTTAGAAGCTTTTCCTGTTCCATGTCAAGACTGCTGATTTCCTCATTGAATTTTTTAATCTTAGTTTCAAGTTCCGATATCTGTTTCTCTATATCCCTCTTCTCACGGATTGCTGACACCCGCCCTTTTTTCCTAATATCTTCCTCAAGTTTCTTCTTGTCGGCTATAAGTTTTTCGCCTTCTGTTGTAAGCTGCGCCTTCTTTCCGGCAATCTCTTTCAGCTTACTGTCAATTTCCTGTTTCTGGGGCTGTGCGCTTTTTTCTGCTGCAGGTTTTTCAGGAGTATCTTTAGTTGTCTCAAGAGCGGAGCTTTCCTCCGCTCGTTTTACAGCTTTAGTTTTTTTAATGTCTTTTATGATGGTCTTATCAAGCTCTATTTCTCCGCCTTCCCTGTAAAACTTTATCTTGCCGCCCATATCTTTATAGTCATCCACAACAAACTCCCTGCCATTTTTGAGGATGATTTTATAATCAGCGAAAGAGGGGGTGTAAATAAGCATGAATAAAGAAAACAGGACAATAAAGTATATAGCCTTTTTTATGTGAAAATACCCCAAATCCGTCACTCCCGCTTGTCGGGAGTCCTTCCGGAAGAAAGATTCCGGACGAGCCGGAATGACAAGATTACAGACGACATGGGACATTAGATTTGCAGTTCTCATTAACACCAGTTTATACGGGTTCTTTTTTGAGTTCAAAAGTTTCAGCATCTTTTTCTGTATATTCCTCGACCGTTGGTTTCAGTATCTTTTCTATCGGATAATCTCCGGGGTTGAGGATTTCAATGCCTATCAGGTTGCCCTTCTCATCCAGATCGATATTCAGATTTTCATTAATCTCAAGGGTTCTCTCCCGCTCTTTTTCCTGAAGCCTGATATAAAGAGCCTTCGCATAATGGTCATATTCTATTTTCATAAATTCCTCTAATTATCATCTTATCAGAAAACTTTTCATTTTGGCTGCGGATTTTTATTTCCCGCCCCTTTCTTTTTTGCCGAGTCTATAAGCTCTATAAGTTTATCAGCCTGTAAAGAACCTATGAGCACAGAGCCGTCAGGAAGGATCGACGTCGGCGTGCCTGAAATGCCGAGGCTTGCCGCAAGTTTTATGTTTTTGTCAATTACGTCAGTCTCGCATGACGGTTTCGGTATGATTTTTTTCTCAAAATTATCCTCAAGAAGTTTCAGTGATTTCTCGCATATTATGCTCTTTGATTTCCAGTATGTATCAGGGTGGAGTTTTGTCAGAGGGAACAGTTTGATATAAAAGGCGATGTCTTTTCTCTTTTCAACAATTTTTTTGATTTCTTCGTGAAGCTTGCCGCAGAACGGGCAGTCAGGGTCTGTAAAGACAATCACCTTGTTTGCCGCCTTTTTATCTCCTAAGATTAAAGCGTCTTTAAGCGGGATGAGTGAGCGGTTAATCCGCCTGTCTTTGTTAAGGGCGTCGAGCCGTTCTTTTGTCTTGTCAATTGCCGCATTTACTTCAATGATGCTGCCGCTTATCAAATACTTTTTTGAAAAATCTACATAAAACAACCCGCGCTGGCCTTTATTGTCTATGGAAACTTCCCACAGCCCTCTTGCAGGGCTCATCTGCACCTTTAAAATCTTTGCATCAGGCGCATTGATCTTTGCAAGGATATTGCGGACTTCATCTGTGCTGATGGTGTGGCATTTTGTGCAGTCTGTGTCACACGAGCCAGAGGCGTGAACAGGGCTCAAAGCTGATAGCTGAAAACTGAGAGCTAAAAGGAGCAATAATAAAATGTGCATAGATAATTATAACAAATTTTTGGAGTTTGCTGCCGAACCCTTTAAGCGGCATCAGAGAATTTTTGGTAATAAATCTCGGCGAAGTAGAAGATAAGCAATTTCAGCTGTTTGAGTTCCGAAAGCTTTCGGAACGAGTTTTGAAATTGCCTGCAACGAGCCATAGATTTGTCAAAAAGTCTCTGCAAAAAGCGAAGAGGTGTTCGGCAGCAAACTATTATGGTATTATAAAATTCTTCTATGGACAAGTTAATCATAAAAGGCGGGAAAAGACTTAAGGGCGAGGTTGAGATAACCGGCGCAAAGAATGCGGCACTGCCTGTTATCGCAGCCACACTCCTTGCGCAGGGAAAACATACAATAAGCAGAATCCCTGACCTCAGGGATATAAAGACAATGGGCAGGCTCCTTGAGAACATGGGAGCGGAGTTTCATTACGAGCCGCATAAAGCGGTTATAGCCGCTGACAGGATAAAGAATCTTGAAGCGCCATACGAGCTTGTTAAGGAAATGAGAGCATCCGTTCTTGTGCTGGGGCCCATGCTGGCAAGGTTTGGCCGCGCAAAGGTCTCTTTACCCGGAGGATGCGCTATAGGCGCAAGGCCGATAAACCTTCATCTTATGGGACTTGAGAAGATGGGGGCAAAAATAGAACTTGAATCAGGTTATGTTATGGCATCGGCAAAAAGGCTGAAGGGCGCTGTAATATATTTTGACACAGTAACCGTAACAGGGACTGAAAACCTTATGATGGCTGCGTCTCTTGCGAAAGGCGTGACAGTCCTTGAAAATGCAGCAAGAGAGCCTGAGGTTGTAGACCTTGCAAATGCGCTGACAGCAATGGGCGCAAAGATTAATGGCGCAGGCGAGAGCATTATAAAGATAGAAGGCGTAGATGAACTCAGGCCCCTTACCCATAAAATAATCCCTGACAGGATTGAGACCGGTACGTTTATGGCCATAGCAGGGATAACAGGCGGGGATATCACGATAAGGGGATGCATGCCGGAACACGTTCAGGCATTTTTGATAAAGCTTAAGGCAGCTGGACTGAAGGTCGAAGAAACAGCGGATGGAGTACGGGCAGTTGGCCCTGCAAGACCTAATGCAGTTGATATAGAGACAGCGCCGTACCCCGGATTCCCAACAGACATGCAAGCGCAGTTTATGGCATTAATGAGCAAAGCGCAGGGCACAAGCATAATCACAGAGACAATTTTTGAAAACAGGTTCATGCATGTCGCCGAACTCAGGAGAATGGGAGCCGATATAAGTTTCAAGGGAAGCACGGCAACCGTAAGGGGTGTCAGGAAATTAAAAGGGGCGAATGTGATGGCTACAGACCTCAGGGCCAGCGCTTCTCTGGTTGTTGCCGCTCTTGGAGCAGAAGGAGAAACCACTATCCACCGTGTCTACCACATGGACAGGGGATATGAAAAAATAGAAGAAAAACTTACTATGCTTGGGGTTGATGTCAGAAGGGAAAAGTCTATGACTCGTTGAATCATAGACTTATATAGACTTATTGAGAGGCAAGCCTCTTTACCTCTCTCCCGTAAGCCTGATCCTTTTAAGCGCTTTTTTACGCGCAGCAATAGCCTTCTTTTTCTTTTTTACGCTTGGCTTTTCGTAATGCTCTCTCTTCTTTATTTCCGAGAGAATTCCTTCACGTTCACACTGCTTTTTAAACTTCCTGAGAGCATTCTCAAAAGAATCACTCTCACGCACCTTCACAGAGGGCATTTATAATCCCCCCCTTCTCATAAATTTTATACTTTAAGTAATCCTATACAAAGCAGGATACTTTACCAATTAAATCATCCGTATGTCAAGAAAATGTCAAGGGTTCAGAAATCTGCCTTTATCCCATTAAAAAGCAGGGGGAAACCCTATTCTTCCTTTCTAACGGGTTTACACTGCAAATATTTTTGTGGTAAACTTCAAAATCTTCATTTTAAAACCTCAAATCGTATGCCAGAAAAATATGTCATAGGGATAGATATCGGCGGGACAAATCTAAGGGCTGCTTTAATATCCGGCAGAGGAGAGGTAATTAGAAAGATAAAAGAGCCCTCAAGGGTTAATGTGGCGGAGTCTCTGCAAAAGGCTGTTGAAAACCTGTTTTCAGATAATGTCAATGGAATAGGCATTGGAGTGGCAGGGCTTGTGGACAGAAAGGAAGGAGTTGTTTTATGCTCACCCAATCTTCATGGCATTGAAGGGGTTAAGTTTAAAGAGTCTCTGGGTAAACAATTCCCGGTTCCGGTATTGGTTGAAAATGACGCCAATGCCGCGGCATTCGGAGAAAAATGGGTAGGAGCAGGCAAAGAGTTTAATTCTTTTGTTCTTCTTACGCTCGGCACAGGCATTGGAAGCGGTATAATTTATAAAGGGATGCTTGCTGACTGCGCTGCTGAGATAGGGCATATGAGCATTAATGCGGATGGGGAGAAATGCCCTTGCGGGAATTATGGGTGCCTTGAATTGTATGTGGCGGCAAATGCAATACATTCAAAAGTGGTTTCTGCCCTCGAAAAGGGCAGTGAAAGCCTATTGCGGGAATGCTGCAACGGCAATATTTATAAGATTACTGCGGAGGATATTTACAAACAAGCGATTGAAGGCGACAATCTTGCAAGAGAAGCGCTCAAGGAGGCAGGGAGGTATCTTGGAATCGGGTTTGCGAATATAATAAACATAATAAGCCCTGAGGCTATAATCCTCACGGGAGGCCTTATCGGAGCTTGGAACATCTATGTGCAAGAAGCTATCAAGGAAGCATCAAGAAGGTCATTTAAGGCCCTTTTTGATAAAGTCAAAATCATCCCCTCTTTGTTGGGAGATGACGCAGGGATGATAGGGGCGGCAGGGCTTGTATTTTCTTCCTCCTCAGGCGGACAGAAGAAAGTAAGGTAATATAACATGGAAACAGTGAATGAGGAGAAACGCTGAATGACAAACAAAAAGAAGATAATATGGGAGTATGCAAAAGCAATAATCACCGCGCTTATACTTGCTATGCTGATAAGGACATACATTATACAGGCATTCAAGATTCCCTCAGGTTCAATGATTCCTACGCTCCTTGTAGGCGACCATATTCTCGTAAACAAATTTCTTTACGGGACAAAGATTCCTTTTAAGGACAAGAGAGTTCTTATGTTCAAGAAACCCGAGAGAGGGGATATAATAGTTTTTAAATACCCGGAGAATCCTTCGAAGGATTTCATAAAAAGAGTGGTGGCAATAGAAGGCGATGTAATAGAATCAAAAAATAAGATGGTGCATGTTAACGGGAACAAGGTAAATGAGCCGTATGCGCAGCATACAGACAGTTCTATGAGGCCGATGGGGATTGAGCCGAGGGATAATTTCGGGCCCGTTATAGTGCCCAAGAATAAGTACTTTGTAATGGGTGACAACCGTGACCAGAGTTATGACAGCCGCTACTGGGGATATGTGGACATAAAGGACGTAAAAGGAAAGGCGCTTATTCTTTACTGGTCATGGGACAGCGAGAAAAGCTGGGTAAGGTTCGGAAGGATTGGGGGTCTGATACATTGAAAAAGGCGCAAATGCTCAACAACGAAGAAGGATTTTTTAAGTTTGTTTTTGTCCTGCTGATTATTGCGCTTCTCATGTACGCAGGTTTCCAGATTGGGATGCCTTTTTACAGATACACATCGTTTAGAACAGATGCGGAACAGCTTGCAAGGGTCAGTGTTGCAGGTGATATTGATAAAACAAGGGCTCAGATTTTTGAGCTGGCGCAGGAATTAAATATTCCGATAAAAGAGCAGGATATAGAAGTGATAAAGACAACCCGTGGGATGCGGGTGAAAACAGCGTGGGCAGAAGCAGTGGATATATTAGGTATATATCAGAAAACCTTTGACTTTAAAATTGATGTAGAGGAGTGATTTGTTTACAGGACTTATAATTGAGATGGGGGAAATAGTTTCCGTTAAGATGCGCAGCGGAGGCGCAGTGCTTTCGCTTAAAGCAGGCGAAATTGCACCTGACGCAAAACTTGGAGACAGCATTTCCGTGAACGGCGTGTGCCTTACCGTTATAGAGAAAAACTCCGGCATGCTTTCTTTTGACCTCTCTGACGAAACTCTTCACAGTACAAATATGGGCAGACTTAAAAAAGGGGACAGGGTTAACCTTGAGATGTCATTGAGTCCTGATTCAAAGATCGGAGGCCATTTTGTGACAGGGCATGTTGATGCAGTCGGGACTATGCGTTCAAAGGCGGATACCGGCGACATGCTTAAGATTGAAATCAACGCTCCGGCAAAGGTGATGAATTTACTTGTAGAGAAAGGCTCGGTTGCTGTTGACGGGATAAGCCTTACGGTTGTTGATGTGTTAAATGACAGTTTTACAGTTGTTATCATCCCGCATACGGCAAAGCTTACTACAATAGGGTTCAAGGGAGCAGGCGACACTGTAAACATTGAGGCTGACATATTGGGGAAATATGTAGCGAAGTTTTTGAATAAAGATGGGGGAAAGGATTTAGGGCTTATGAAGGCGCTGACAGAAGGGGGATACGTTTAATAAAGTTAAGAGTTAAAATTGAGGGAATTATGGAAAAATATAAATTCAATACAATAGACGAGGCAATTGACGACATAGCAAAAGGAAGAATGGTCATTCTTGTAGATGATGAAGACCGTGAAAACGAAGGCGACCTCTGCATGGCAGCAGAGAAGGTGACTCCTGATGCAATTAATTTCATGGCGAAACACGGCAGAGGGCTTATATGTCTTTCACTTACGCCTGAGCGCGTGGAAGAACTGAAACTACAGATGATGACGGATGACAACACCTCGCCCTTCGGAACAGCGTTTACAGTTTCTATAGAGTCAAAGAAAGGTGTTACAACAGGCATTTCTGCCTCTGACAGGGCAACTACGATACTAACGGCAATAAATCCAAATACGAAGCCTGAAGATATTTCAAAGCCGGGACATGTATTCCCTTTGAGGGCGAAGCGCGGAGGAGTGCTACAGAGAGCCGGACAGACAGAGGGTTCTGTTGACCTTGTAAGGCTTGCAGGGCTTTATCCTGCGGGCGTTATCTGCGAGATTATGAATGATGACGGCACAATGGCAAGGGTGCCCCAGCTCACGGAATTTGCAAAGAAGCACAGCATGAAAATAGTGACGGTAAAAGACCTCATCAAATACAGGATGAGGGCTGAGCTTTTTGTAAGGCGTATAGCGGTGACAAAGCTGCCGACCGAATTCGGCGGAGATTTTACGGCTGTTGCCTACGCCAATGATATGGACAGCAATGTTCATATTGCCCTTGTCAAAGGCGAGATAAAGCACGAAGACGATGTGCTTGTGAGGGTGCATTCAGAATGTCTTACAGGCGATGTGTTTGGTTCAAAGAGGTGCGACTGCGGAGAACAGCTCAAAAAGGCAATGGAACTCATAAAGAAAGAAGGGAAAGGCGTTGTCTTATATATGAGGCAGGAGGGAAGAGGCATCGGGCTTGTTAATAAATTGAAGTCGTATGAACTTCAGGATAAGGGGCTGGATACAGTTGAGGCAAACATAAAGCTCGGATTTAAACCAGACCTCAGAGACTACGGCATAGGCGCTCAGATACTTGTTGACCTTGGAGTAAGAAAGATGCGGTTGATGACAAACAACCCGAAGAAAATTATCGGCCTCGAAGGCTATGGACTGAAGGTTGTGGAGAGAATTCCTGCAGAGACAAAGCCGCATGATAAAAATATAATTTATCTCAAGACAAAGAAGAAAAAATTAGGGCACATGCTGGACAGCGTGTAAGGGATAGCAACGATAAAATTCAGCGGCGGGGAATCCACCATTGAAAAATCAAACAAGGTTATTCCCCGTCCGCTGGAATGTCTTGTTGTGCGAGGCTTCGATATATTTTTTAATTTAGAATAGATATAATTCCGCTGAATAGTAACACAATCAGTCCCAAACAAAAATTCACTTTGACCAAATTTAGGGACAATTTCTGTAAAGATGCTTTTTCGGAAGCAGGTTCTGTTCTTGCAATCTTGGGAGCTAATATCAAGCCTCTATAAAAATGGACAGCGACCATCACAAACACCAAAACATGTTTCATGATTAAAGTCAAAGACCAACTGTTTCCAGCATTTCCAATCCCAGAAAACTGCCTATTAAAACCTGTTAATACAGCCCCTGTGACAACTATGAAAATGATGCTGTAGTTCGCCATTGGAGTAAATCTCTTTGAGATTTCACCCATCAGCTTGCCTGCGTCTGCATCTAAAACTTGTTTTGCTGAAGGTATTGCAATAAAGAGGATGAAAGCAATTCCTCCAATCCATATAACTGTTGCGATGAGATGCAGCCAATAAGAAACCGCTAATATTATCTCTCTCATTTTGTCCTCCGTATGATTTTAAAGAGTGAGGGCGAATTGATTTTTTCAATCCGTCCTCACAAAAAATTTACTACTTCGTCTTCATGGGCGGAATGCAACCGCAACCGCAGGAACTCTTTGTCTCATTCTTCACTTCGGACTTTTTTTCTTCAGGATGTTCTTTTGTCTCTTTTTTGATGTCCTTTGTCATTGTTCTCACCTCCTTTCTGGTTAAGTTATTGCTCATGAACTTATAAAGAGGGTAAAAAAATTTTCCTTATTTTGTTTTTGAAATTTCCTTGTGTATTCTTACCATACTTACCTGTCCGCCTAAACAACCACAGGTGCAAATACGATTGAGTCTTTGACGGCACTTTTCAAGGACATCTTTATTCAAAGAATAATAAATCCAGTATCCTTGCCTTTCATCTTTTACAAGACCAGCACCTTTGAGCACCCTCAAGTGTTGGGATACTGCTGATTGCGTTATCCCCAAAGCCTCAGCTAAGGCGTTAACGCTCGTAGGTTCTTTCTTTAGCAGTTCGATAATATCTATCCTTTTATCAACTGAAAGAATTTTAAATAAGTCTGCTGCTTCCTTCACCGGCTTACCCACCTTATAAGTTAATTAGCATTTACTAATATTAGTCTGCCGCGTTTATAATGTCAAGCATTTTTTATGGGTTTGTTTTTATGGCTGCTATTTACGCATAACATTATATTTTATGCCGCATGCGCCTTTTTATAATGATTTTAGGGATTATATGGGAAAGCGTCAAGGAAAAATGTCTTTCCACTCTGGTTTTAAGAATCTAAAATCTGATAAAATGTAAGCTGACATGGAAAGATTTGGTCAATACATATTGCTTGAAAAAGTTGCCTCCGGCGGCATGGCTGAGCTGTTCAGGGCTAAGAAAATAGGCATAGAGGGCTTTGAACAGGTATTGGCAGTAAAGAGAATTCTGCCCCACCTTTCATCTGACGAGGAATTTGCAAATATGTTCATAGCCAAGGCAAAACTTGCCGCGCATCTCACCCATAAAAATATCGCGCAGATATACGACTTTGGGGAAATTGAGCAGAGTTATTTTATTTCAATGGAATATATAAGGGGTAAAGACCTTAAGGCAATACTCAAAAAAGTAAGTTTGGAAAGAAGAAAGCTGCCTGCTGGTATTGCAGTATTCATAGCAAAAGAAGTTGCCGCTGCCCTTAGTTATGCGCATAAACAGAAAGACAATACAGGCAATGACCTTAATATCATACACAGGGATATAAGCCCTCAGAACATTCTCATCTCTTACGAGGGTGAGGTTAAGATTGTAGATTTCGGTATTGCAAAGGCAAGCACCCATTCAAAAACAACAACGGGAATACTTAAGGGAAAACTCTCTTATATGTCTCCTGAACAGGCGTGGGGAAAGCCTGTGGACCACAGGTCAGACATATTTTCGCTCGGTGTTGTGCTGTATGAAATGCTTACAGGCAGAAAGCTTTTTCAGGGAGATTCGGAGGTGGGCACGCTTGAAATGATCAGAAAGGCAAGAATTGAACCCCTGCCTTCCGCTGTTAATATGGACATGCCTTCGGGCCTTGAAGCTAAAGTTTTAAAAGCGCTGGCAAGGGACGCGTCGGAGCGTTATCAAAATGCCTCTGATATGGAATTAGACCTCTGGGGCGCGTCGGTTAACGTCCCTGATGGCAACCCTGTATCGGCTCTTAAACAGTATATGAATGATTTGTTTAGAAGCGAAATGGAATCTGAGCGCATGACTGAAAGGATTATCTCTCTAAAACTTGAAAAGGAACTGACTGCGGGAAAAGAGGAACCCACAGGAGAAAATAAGTCTTATATGACCTATGGGACATATTCAGAAAGTTATAAACCTGAAAAGCCAAAGAAAAAGGAAAAGCTTGTTAAACCTGTCAGGGCCTCAATGCCCCGAGCAGCTCGGGGCGGCTGCAGCTGCATAATTTTTCTGGCGCTTGCTGTTTCTATAATAGCTGGCGTATTTATGTTCCCGTCTTATAAAGACAAGATTCTCCCTTCATTTTCTCAGGATTGGTTTAAAAATATTCCTTCTATAAATTTGAAAACCTTGAAGTCATGGATAGGGAAACCCGATACTCCATCCGAATCACTTGACATTGCCATCACACTGAAAAGCGGCAGAAAACTTTTCTGGAGCAATTATTTTGAGGAAGGCGACAATTACTGCACAAACGAATCTTACGGCAAGCTCTGTGTTCCCAAGGATGATGTTGCCTCAATTAAAGACGCAAAGAAATAGCAGGGATAGACGCTTATGGGTTTTCCAAAATCCCAATATAGAAAATTGTCATTCCGAGCGTAGCGAGGAATCTCAAAGAGATTGCCACGAGCCCTTCGGGTTCTCGCAATGACAGATGAAACAGGTCATTTCTAAATTGGTAAGAATAGGACATTTCTAAATTGGCGGAACAAGTTTTTTGGCGTGCTGGAAAAATAGATGCGAAGATGTTAGAATCCTCAATCTTATGTCATATAAAAGCATAAAGGACTGGCCCGAAGAAGAAAGACCGAGAGAAAGGCTTCTCAATATGGGGGCCTCTAACATGTCAGCCGCGCAGCTTCTCGCTATTATATTGAGGACAGGCGGCGGCGGAAAGAGCGCAATGGATCTCGCAATGGAGATGCTGGACTCTTTAAAGAATCTGAAAAATATGGAAAGCGCATCAATAAAAGAACTCGCTTCCTTTAAAGGCATCGGCAATGCAAAAGCAGCACAGATTAAGGCCGCATTTGAGTTAGGCAGAAGACTCTTTATGGAACGTGATGTTAAGGGCCCTGTGTTCTCTTCAAGCAATGATGTGTATTCTTATTATTATCCGCTCGTCAGAGACTTCAAAAAAGAAATTCTTTTTTGCGCTATGCTTGATGCAAAAAACAGGATATTCAGGGATTGCAGGATTTCAGAGGGGACGCTTACAAATTCTCTCATTCATCCGAGGGAGGCGTTTAAGAACGCAATAAAGGAGTCGGCAGCATCTGTTATCTTTATACATAACCATCCAAGCGGAGACCCTGCGCCAAGCCGTGAGGACATAGCCATAACCGAGAGGCTTATGCAGACAGGTGAGATTATAGGCATAAAGGTCCTTGACCATGTGATAATAGGGGACGGCAGGCACACAAGTCTTATGGATGACGGATATATCAAGAGAATTCAAAATGCAAAATGAAAAAATGAATAAGCCTGCGGCAGAGACCGCAGGGTATCAAAGAATCCGATATTTGTTTTGTTGTCATTCCCGCTTGTCGGGAATCTTTCTTGAAGAAGGATGCTGGACAAGCCAGCATGACGAAGAGGGGTATTTACAGGTGAAAAATTCAAAAAATTTGATTTTAAGGGGGGGGGGTAAATGCCGAAGATAAAGAGGGCAGTTGTAAGTGTGTCAAACAAAAAGGGGTTGGCTGAATTTGCAAAGTCGCTTCATTCATTGGGTGTTGAGATACTGTCAACAGGAGGCACTGCAAAGGCGCTGCGGGATGCAGGTGTTCCAGTAAAAGACGTCTCTGATTACACGGGATTCCCTGAGATGCTTGACGGCAGGCTGAAAACGCTGCATCCGAAAGTTCACGGCGGCCTTCTTTCAAGGAGGGACAACCCGAAAGATATGGAAGACATAAAAGAATACGGCATAGAGTTGATAGACATGGTGGTTGTAAATCTTTATCCCTTTGAAGAGACTGTGGCAAAACCTGACGTTACATTTGCAGAGGCAATAGAAAATATAGATATAGGCGGGCCTACAATGCTCCGCTCTGCATCAAAAAATTTTAAGGACGTTGCGGTAGTGACAGACTTTAACGACTATGGCAGTATTATTAAGGAGATGAAGGAGCTTAAGGAAGACCTCAGTTACAGGACGCGGCTTGAACTTGCAAGAAAGGTCTTCAGGCTTACATCAAGGTATGACAATGCAATCGCTGATTACTTAACGAAGGCAGAGGAAGGAAGTAAACAGTAGACAGTAGACAGTAGACAGTAGACAGGGTTTTTCCCTACATGCTGTCTACTATATGCTACCTACTATATCGGGGGGATTCGGAATGAAGGTTCTTGTTATCGGCGCCGGCGGGAGAGAGCATGCTATTGTCTGGAAGCTTGCTCAGAGCAGGCATATAGAAAAAGTATTCTGCTGTCCGGGGAACGCGGGCATTTCGGAGCTGGCGGAATGCATAAGCTTTGATGACAACAACCTTGATTCACTTGTTGGTTTTGCCAGATACGAGGGAATTGACCTGACGCTTGTAGGGCCTGAGGCGCCGTTATCAAGAGGCATAGTTGATGTATTTGAGAAAAACGGCAGGAAGATAGTCGGGCCTAACATGAAAGCAGCACAGCTTGAGGGCAGCAAGGTATTTGCGAAAGACCTTATGAAGCGGTACGGGATACCAACCGCAGAATATAAGGCATTTACTTCCTATCTTCATGCGGAAGATTATGTGCGTATGAAAGGTGCTCCCATTGTCATAAAGGCAGACGGACTTGCAGCAGGGAAAGGCGTGATAGTAGCAGAAACCGTTGAAGAGGCAATAGCAGGGCTTAAATTTATAATGAAAGACCGGGCATTTGGGGATGCAGGCAACAAAGTGCTTGTTGAAGAATGCATTAAGGGCGAAGAGGCGTCCTTTATGGCGTTCACTGACGGGAAAACAATACTTCCGATGGTAAGCGCTCAGGACCACAAGCGGATTTTTGACGGGGACAAGGGGCCCAATACCGGCGGTATGGGAGCATACAGCCCTGCCCCTGTGATTACGCCGGAGATCGAATCAATTGTGATGGAAAAGATAATGCGCCCGGTAATAAAGGGATTGCAGTTAGAGGGGATAAAATACAAAGGGATACTCTACGCAGGCCTTATGATAAAAGAAAATAAACCATACGCTTTGGAGTTTAACTGCAGGCTTGGAGACCCTGAGACCCAGCCTGTTCTCGCAAGGCTTAAAACAGACTTGGTGGACATTGCCCTTGCTATAGCCGATGAAAAATTATCAGGCGTCAATCTTGAATGGAGGCCCGAGCATTCAGTCTGTGTTGTAATAGCGTCAAAGGGCTATCCGGGCGCATATGAAAAAGGCAGGGTCATAGAAGGGCTCAATGATGTCAAAAAAATGGATGATGTCTTTGTTTTTCATTCGGGCACATCATTTAATGACAATAAAACTATCACGTCAGGCGGAAGGGTGCTCGGAGTAACAGCGCTCGGCAGGGACATAAGGGATGCGAAAAGTAAAGCGTATAATGCCATAGAAAAAATTCATTTCAAGGGAATGCATTACCGAAGGGATATTGCCGACAGGGCAATAAAGAATTCTTTAAGTAAAAGTTGAAAGTTATAAGTTGAAAGTTAAGAGTTTCAGAAAAAAATAAACTTTTCACTTTTAATTTTTAACTCTGTATTAAGGAGGTTATATATGATACACGCATGCCGATGCGTCGGCACAAAGGGGAATAAAAACGTCATTCCCGCTTGTCGGGAATCTTTCTTGAAGAAGGATGCTGGACAAGCCAGCATGACAAAGAGGGGGATTTTCAGATGAAGCCAAAAGTTCTGATAATGATGGGAAGCGATTCTGATTTGCCGGTTATGGAGGAAACAGAAAAGATATTGAAAGCATTCGGAATCTCCTTTGAAACGACAATAGCGTCAGCGCATCGTTCACCCGAGAGGGCAGCAAAACTGGCAAAAGGAGCAGAGAAAAGGGGGTTTGAAGTAATTATTGCAGGCGCAGGCGCAGCAGCGCACCTTGCCGGAGTTATTGCAGCGCACACAATACTTCCTGTGATAGGCGTCCCCATTAATTCATCGCCTCTTCAGGGCTTTGATGCCCTCTTTTCCACAGTGCAGATGCCGCCGGGAATTCCTGTCGCAACGATGGCTGTTGGGACGGCAGGCGCAAAGAATGCGGCAATCTTTGCCGCAGAGATTATCGGAAGAAAGGATGCAAAGGTTGTAAGGCAATTGAAAGAGCATAAAAAGAGGCTTGAAGAGGAAGTTGAGAGAAAGGCAAAGACACTTAGGAGAAAGTAATGCGGGTTTATCTGGACTGTTATCCCTGTTTCCTCAGGCAGACTATTATTGCGGCAAGGCTCGGGACAAAAGACACTGAAAAGAGAGAATATGTTCTCAAAAAAATAGCGGCTGCTATCGGAGAAGTTGATACTTCAAAGACCCCTGCCCATGCAACTACCTTTCTCCACAGAGAGATACGGAATCTTATGGGCGGAGATCCGTTTAAAGACATAAAAGCAGAATACAATCAGATTGCTTTAACCCTCTACCCCTTTTTAAAAAGGCGCGTTGAGGAGAGCCCTGATCCACTGTGGACTGCATCGCGCCTTGCAATCGCCGGCAATGTTATTGACTTTGGCATATTCACTTCAGTTGACATTGAAGGAACAGTGGGAAGGGCATTAGGAGGCCCTATAGCAATTGATGATTATCCGGCATTTAAGGATGAAGTTAAGCTGCATGATAAAATCCTTTATCTGCTTGACAATGCAGGCGAGATAGTCTTTGACAGAATTCTTATAGAGGCCCTTGTTTCTCACGGCAAAAAAGTAACCGCAGTTGTAAAAGGGTCGGATGTTATAAACGATTCAACAATGCAGGACGCACGTGAAACGCATCTGACAGAGACCTGCCGTGTCATAGACAATGGTTCTGACGCCGTAGGAACAATACTGGAATGGACGTCAGAAAAATTCCAGAGCGATTTCGCAAACGCCTCCCTTATTATCAGCAAAGGGCAGGGTAATTTTGAGACGTTAATGGGGTCTCAAAAAAGAATATTCTTCCTCTTTCAGTCCAAATGCGATGCAGTTTCAAAAGAACTGGGACTTTCTAAGGGGTCTATGCTTTTAAAAAAATCCTGACCTGCCTGTATAGCTGGAAAAGTTAGGTAGGTCTATCTTCTTCCGCCGGGCCTTCTTTCCCTGCTGAATCCACCTCTTTCTCTTGATGGGCCGCCGGGGCCGCCGCGGCTGCTGCGATCTCTTTCGCCCTGCGGCTTTGCTTCGTTGACCACAATGTTCCTATCAAGGAAACTGCTGTTGTTCAGCAGCTCTATTGCCTTCTGTGCTTCTTCGTCTGAGTTCATCTCAACGAAACCAAAGCCTCTTGGCCTGCCTGTAGCGGCATCCGTTATCAGTTTTGTGGATGCTACTGTCCCTGCCTTTGAAAACAGTTCTTTCAGGTCGTCTTCCGACGCCTGAAACGAGATATTCCCTACATAAAGTCTATTACCCATGCTTCCTCCCAAAAATAAAATCCCAGAGCTGATGCCCTGGGTGATGCTTGCATATTACCTGACTCAATATCATATAATAACAGAATATGGCTAAACTAAATATGCCAGTAATTGCAATCTTTGTCAAGAGAAAATTATAATGACGGCTGTTTTAGTCTATTTGCCCCTTAGTTATGTAAGCCTTGGGGTAGGGAAGGACAGCTTCAGGAAGCAATGAGATTCAGGTTTATTATAGGGTTAAGCATAATCATTTGGTCTGTTTTTCCCCCCCTGCAAAAACCGATGTGTTATGATGCGTCTAACCCCGGTAAAAACACATCTTCGCATTCAAAACAACCCATAAAAATAGGTGTTGCCTCAATGATTACCCCTGTTGATACGGTTAAGTACTATCAGGAGATAATTGATTATATCGGCGAACAGATAAATCAGCCTGTACAGATGGTTCACAGGAGAACATACGAGGAAATGGATTCGCTGCTGGAGAAAGGAGAAGTAAAGGTAGCTTTTCTCTGTTCTGCCTCCTATGTTATGGACAAGAGAAATTTTGGGGCTGAACTGCTTGTGGCGCCAAGCGTGAACGGCAGTCCTCAATATCATTCCTATATAATTGTCCATAAGGACAGCACTATAAAGTCATTTTCCGAATTGAAAGGCAAGGTATTTGCTTTTACGGATCCGAGGTCCAACACCGGCAAACTGTACCCTGAATATCTACTGAAGACGATGGCTTACACGCCGGAAAATTTCTTCAAGCGGTTTATATACAGTTACAGCCATAACAAGTCAGTGGAGCTTGTTGCAAAAAAAGTTGTTGACGGGGCAGCCGTTGAAAGCCTTGTTTATGAATATATGTTAAAAACTGATTCTCCCTATGCAAAACAGACAAAGGTCATAAAACGCTCGCCGCCTTTCGGCAGTCCTCCTGTTGTGATAACAAAAGATCTCGCTCCTTCCCTGAGGAAAAAAATAGGGGACGCCTTTGTGGGAATGGATAAAACGGCAAAGGGCAAAGAGATACTTGGTGCAATGATGATAGACGGGTTTGTGAAGATATCAGACGGAGCTTATGATTCAATCAGAAAGATGGAACGCACTGTTAATACGGATGCGGCTGCCTTAAAAAAAATAAAAGGCAGACGCATTATTCATTTCGGTGTAATTCCGCGGGATAATCCCCGGTTGCTCTACGAAAAATACCAGCCGCTCCTTGATTATCTTTCAGAAACGACCCCGTATCATTACGAACTTGCCCTGAGGAAAAAATATGAAGAAGCGGTCGCCGCCCTCGGCAACGGCGAGATAGATATTGCATTGTTCGGGCCTCTCACATATCTTGAGGCGCATGCAAAATACGGAGCTATATGTATTTTAAAGCCGAAGGGGATAGACGGCACAGCAACTTACAAGAGCGTTATAATCACCAAGAAAGACTCAAAGATTAGCAAAATTTCTGAGCTTAAAGGAAAGACCGTAGCCTTTTCAGCCTCGAAATCAACATCAGGAAACCTTATGCCCCGCTACCTGCTTGCAAACGCAGGGGTGCACCTTAATGACCTCAGGCAGTATGTTAATTTTGATTATCACGATTCTGTTGTAAAGGCGATTTTAAAGGGGCAGTATGACGCAGGCTCCGTAAGAGACTCAGTGGCAAGAAAGTATATGAAGCTCGGCATTGAGACGATTGCCGAGTCCGAGGCGATACCTACAGGCCCGCTTGTCGCAGGCCCAAAAACACCACTGCCCGTTATAGAAGATATTAAAAAAGCTCTTCTTGAGTTGAACCCTGACAACAGCAGTCATAGAAACATATTGAAGAGGCTGGATGACGACCTGAAAAACGGGTTTATCGAAGCCGCAGATAACGATTACATACACATACGGGAAAAGATCAATGCGGTGCCTCAGACCTGCGGCAGGGGATGCCACCCCAAGATACGGCTATGAAGATAATAAACGCTGTAAAAATTCCGGAGAAGTTAAGATTTTTCTCCAGATTGAGCCTCCAGTATAAATTTATACTGATTACCACATCTGCAATTGTTATCCTTATGTTCATTATAGGATACTTCGCTGTTGAGAGGGAAAAGTCTATTCTCTACACTGAAGTTGAGAGAGAGGGCAGGCTGCTTGGAGAGACCCTTGCAATTCCGATAATAAATGACCTCATTTATGAAAGGCTCGGGCTTGTTGAAGAAGGAGGCCTCCTTGACAACTACATACTTGAGATATTCAACAGGCAGGATGTAAATCTGCTTTACATAGCAATCATTGACGAGGACGGCAAGGTAATGTCTCACAACGATATCACAAACTATGGGAAGGTCTATACCGATCCGCTGACAATGAATGTGCTGAAGGCAGACCACACTACAATCCAGCAATTTTTTTATAGCGGGCATAAGGCTTTGGACGTCGGCGTCCCGCTTTCCATAGGCAAGAAGCGATGGGGGACTTTAAGGTTCGGCATATCGCTGAAAAAAGTGGAGCGTGAAATTGTTGCAACTGTCAAAAAAATTGCAATCCTTACTCTTTTCCTTATTGCTGCCGGATTCGGGGTTATACTATTGCTGAGCAGGCGGTTTATAAGCCCGATAACACAGCTTGCAGCCACAATGGAAAAGACAGGAGGGGATTATCTTGATGTTAAGGTTGACGTGAAAGGGCATGATGAACTCGCTCTCCTCGGAGAAAGATTTAACAGCATGATTAAAAGGATAAAACAGGCAAACGAAGAACTTAAGAGAACCCATGAGAAATTAGTCCAGTCGGAAAAACTGGCGTCCATAGGCATCCTTGCTGCAGGAGTTGCCCATGAAATAAACAATCCGCTCGGAGGACTTTTCAACTGTCTCCAGATATTAAAGCAGAAAGGCGGCGACCCTGAGTTCAGGGCAAAATATCTGAGCCTTATCAATGAGGGGCTTGACAGGATAGAAAGCACAGTGAGCAAGCTCCTGTGGATGGCAAGGAAAAATGAGCACAGGCCCGCTCCGGTAAATGTCAGGGATGTTGTTAATGATGTGTACTCTTTTGTTGAATATAAGGTAAGGAAGAGCAGGATTCGGTTTATCAATGAGGCGGGCGATGACCTGAATATTTTTATTGACCCGCACGATTTTCAGCAGGTTGCGCTTAACCTTTTTATAAATGCGATTCAGGCAATGGAAGATGGAGGCTCATTAAAGGTCAGAGGGTATAGGGAAGATTCAAAGATTAAAGTAGAGGTTAGCGATACAGGCAGCGGTATTGCGCATGAAAACCTTGGAAGGATTTTTGACCCGTTCTTTACGACAAAGCCTCCCGGCGAAGGGACAGGACTTGGGCTTTGGTTGACTTACGAGATAATCAGAAACTACAATGGAGAAATTTCCGTTGAAAGTGAGGCCGGCAAAGGAAGCACGTTTGTAATGAGCTTTCCGTCAGATGCACTAGCATGAAATGCCCTCTATATCTGTGTCATTCCCGCTTGTCGGGAATCCTTCAGATAGCTTGGGATTGGTTCACTCATGAGAAGAAAGATTCTGGACAAGCCAGAATGACAAAACTGAAAAAAGCATGAAAGAAACCATTCTCATAATAGAAGATGAAAAGCTGATGAGGGTCACCCTTGAGGATGCCCTGAGGACAGCAGGCTACGAAGTCGTGTCCTTTGAAACCGGGACAGAGGCATTACATTCCCTCAAAAGCAGCCCTGCTGATGTGGTAGTTACAGACGTCAGACTGCCTGATATTGACGGCATTAACATCCTTAAAGAAATCACACGGATGAATGATGCGCAGGTGATTGTGATGACAGCCTTCGGCACGATAAAGGACGCCGTTAACGCAATGAAACTCGGAGCGTTTGACTACATAACAAAACCTTTTTCTCTGGATGAATTTCTCCTGCTTATTGAGAGGGTGCTTGCTGTAAAAAAGCTCCGTGATGAAAATATCAGATTAAAAAAAGACCTCAGCAGGTGCTACGGGTTCCCCAATATTATCGGGGAAGGCGCTGAGATGAAGAAGATTTTTTCCCTGATTGAAAGGGTTGCCGGAACCGATTCAACCATTCTTATCCTCGGAGAAAGTGGCACAGGGAAGGAACTCGTAGCGACTACAGTTCACTATCAAAGCAAGCGTAAGGACAAGCCGCTGATTAAGGTAAACTGCGCTGCAATGCCTGAGGGCTTGATAGAGAGTGAACTTTTCGGTCATGAAAAAGGCGCGTTCACAGGAGCAATCAAGAGGAAGCCGGGCAGATTTGAGCTTGCCGACAAAGGCACAATTTTTCTTGATGAGATTGGAGACCTGCCCTTGTCCACCCAGTCAAAGATATTAAGGGTGATACAGGAAAGGACGTTTGAAAGGGTCGGAGGCACAGAAACATTAAATACCGATGTAAGGATAATTGCGGCAACGAACAAAAACCTTGAAGAAGAGGTTAAGAAGAAAAGATTCAGGGAAGACCTTTATTACCGCCTTAATGTGATACCGATAATCCTTCCGCCGTTAAGGGACAGGAAAGAAGACATCCCTCTTCTTATTGAGTCATTTCTGGAGAAATGTAAAAATAAGATGTCAAGAAACATGCGTTTTTCAAGGGATGCGGTTAATGCGCTTATTGAATATGACTATCCGGGAAATGTGAGAGAGCTTGAAAACATCATAGAGAGATGCTCAACCCTTGCCGTTACAGATGTAATCGAAAAAAATACACTGCCGTCATTTATTCTTAATAAGACGGAGAGCGGCAAACAGCCGTCTCTTTCATCTGTGGCTTCAGAGGCAGAGAAGGACTATATCATCAGGACGCTGAAGGCTGCAAAGGGGAACAAGACTAAGGCGTCTGAGATATTGGGCATAAGCAGAAAGACCCTGTGGGAAAAGATAAATGCCTATGGAATTGGGTAACCCCCGTTAGAAGATGTTTCTTACCCCAGAATTCCTCGCTACGCTCGGAATGACAGAAAGTGTAAAGTTATGACATTAGCCCTTGAACCTGTTAACCTCGCCGTCTAAAGTTCCCACTGCATCCCCGAGCAAAGAAGATTCCTTTGTCATTTCTTTGGCAAGCCCGAGGTTATCCTTTGCGATATCCGTTATAGCCTCTATGCGTTTGGTTATGGCTATGCTTCCTGCCTTCATGTCCTCCATGGCCCTTTTTATCCTGCTTACCTGGGAGAGTATGTCCTCGCCCGCCATTGTGATAAGGTCTGCGCCTTTAGACTGCTCTGAGGTGGAGTTCTTAAGCCCTTGCGCAATCTCCTTTGATTTTTCTATGCCTGCGAGTATCATCTCGCTGCCGGAGCGCTGCTGTTCCGATGCATTCAGGATTTCTTCCATTCTGGAGGAAATGCCTTCTATTGATGAGTTTATTTCCTTTATTGCCTTTGCCTGCTCGGCAGTCGCCTTTTCTATAAAGGCAGTCTGGGATGCTGATGCCGTGGAAGTTTCAAGGATGCCGTTAAATACAACGCCTGCATCTGTTATCAAATCCAACCCCTTTCCTATCAGGGTCACAGTCTTTTCCTCGGCAGTTGCAACATTGTTTATATACTCTTTAACTTCTTCTATTATAGCTGCAATTTCCTTTGTGTTCTTGGCTGTGCGCTCTGCAAGCCTTCCTATTTCATCAGCAACAACGCCAAATCCCTTTCCGTGCTCTCCTGCCTGAGCGGACAGGATTGCTGCATTAAGGGCAAGGAGTTTTGTCTCGTCGGCAACCTCAGCTATAACCTGCACAATTTCGTCTATCTTTTCAGATGATTTTCTCATGCCTTTGACGATTCCGGCTGTTTTGTCAGCGGAATCCTTTATCTCGCTTATGCTTTTTACGGAATCATGGATGGAGCTTATCCCCTTTTCGCGTATGGTTGAGGTAACTTCTTTTGCAAGAAGAGAGGACTGTTTTGCAGAGTCCCTGACCTCATTAACACTTGCGGTAATCTCTGTGGCAGATACCAGCGTATTGCTGACTGCTTTTCTTGAGTACTCTATGCTTTCATTTATCGCCTTGATTGAGGCGAAACTCTCCTCTATGGAAGATGAAGTCTCATCTATGAATGAGGCAAATGATGCGGTGTTTTCAGCTACCTCTTTTACGGACGCCTTCATCTCAAGGAGTGTTGTTAATGTTCCTTCTGCGGATTCATGCAGATGTTTTACAGCCTCAGTAATCTCTCCTGTTGTAGTGTTTATCTCAAGGACAGAGGTGGTTATCTCGGCTGAGTCAACAACCTGCTTTTCTGAACTGTCTGTTAATTTGTTCATGCCTGTAACAAAGCCGCTTACAGAAAGCTTCACTTTTTTCAGAGAATCCCTGACCTGATGTATTAAATCTATAAGCCCTTTCCGCATGGCCTCTATGGAGCTTACAAGTTTGCCCATCTCGTCCTTTGACGGCGTTGTGACTGCGCGGGTCAGGTCTCCCTTTGAAATCTCGGTTGTCACTGAAAGGACGGCTTCAATGGGTTTTACTACCTTTCTCCGCATACTGAAAGGAATTACGATAAGAAGGACTGCTATGACAATCGCCCCCATAGACGCAACTCTTATTAACATGGCAGATACCTTTGCCTCTGTTGTCGCAAGCGATGTCTTAATCATCACAACTCCGCGATAAAGAGAGTCTTTCCCGTGACATCTTTGGCACTTTTCAGCGTTTTGCAGCAGGCCGAGGTGTGCAAGCGCCTTTTTGCCTCCTGCCTCCTCATAGATGTTCAGCCGTTGTTCTTTTATGAGGCGGTCTATCATATCAGTTTCAAGCACCTTAGGACGTTTTTTATCAAAGGCTCTTGTTCCGTCCATGCTTACAATCTCAAGAGTTTCCACCTCTGCTATCTGTCTGAAGTCGTTAAGTATGTTGTTGGCAATATCAGCCTTGCCTTCAAGCATCACTGCCTCTATGGATTTGAAAACTGCCTCTGTAAAAAGGTCCCAGCGTTTTTCATTAAGAGCATAGACATCTTTTCTTGCGTTGTAAGATTCAATGATCAGAAAAGGGCCGGCCACGATAATAAGCGTGAGAAAAACAATGAATGATATATTCCACCCCAATTTTTGCGTTAAAGACTGCATTGTAATTTTCATTTTAGATAGCCCCCTTCTTAAGATTAATCTAATAAATATATCAGAATGTGAAAGTAATGCGCAACGGCCAAGTGGGACTCAGATCCTTAGGTTAGACTTGTTAATGGCTTATCTCCGCTGTCATTGCCGAGCCCTTCGCTTTCTGTCATTGCGAGCCGAAGGCGAAGCAATCTTTATTAAACTGCCTTTATGTTTCTTTTCCGTAACACTTAATCTCCCTGCCGCTATGTATGACAGAAATCATTTAAATCAACGTGGTATATCCATAAAAACCATTTCTTGCGTTACGTATTCGTAACAGTCCTTGTTGGGTAGCTTATCAAAAAAACTGATTAATCCTATGCTTTTTCTTGCAAGAGAGATGGCATTATTATTGCAGTAAATTACAGTTGCAGTAATTTACAACTAATTTACATTGTGTAAGCCCCGTTAGAAAAGACGAGGCTTTAAACTCACCATTTTTATAAATGGTGGAGCTTTCTAACGGGGTAAACAAATCATATTGCAAATTAATTTGAATTTATAGTTTAATGCGGAGACATGAACGACCCTAATATCACAAGGCGGGATTTCATAAAATTTTTTGGGGCAGCATCTGTTGCCGGTCTTTCACCAGAATTGGCAGATGCTGAGTCTCTTGATAGATATTCAAAACTTGTGGATACCTTCAAATGTATAGGATGCAGGCGGTGCATGTCTGCATGTAAGAGGGAGAATAAACTTCCGCCTTATGATATACCTGAATCTCTGGTAAGGGATATGGACGGCACAACTTATACTGTAGTCAATTTCAAAAAAAGCAAAAGTGATGCGGAATTTGGAAAGTTTGTAAAATGGCAGTGCCAGCACTGCATAAAGCCAGCATGCGCCGGTGTATGCCCTGTGAAAGCCATCACAAAGAACAAGGTAACAGGCGCTGTTATTGTTGATGAGACAAAGTGCATAGGATGTAGATATTGTTATCAGGCATGTCCCTATAAAGTTCCGCGTTTTGATTTCAAAAAAAGGGTAACAAGGAAGTGTCATTTGTGTTATACCCGCCTTCCGAGATTCAAGCCTGCCTGCGTAACAGCATGTCCTGTGGAGGCGATTGAGTATGGCTACAGGAATCTGCTTTTAAAAAAGGCAAGGCAAAGGGCGCAGACAATGAGGGGGTATGTGCTTGGAGAACATGAGGCAGGCGGAACGGATGTTATCACAATTCTACCTGCCCCTCCGCAGAAGATGGGCATTATTGTTGCTCCAAAGAAGGTAGTTAATCAAGACATTGACAAGGTGAGAATAACATTTTCTGGCGTTGGCGCTGCCGCCACTGTAGTTGGAGCGCTTTATCTTTACTCGCAGATTACAAAGGATGAAGGTGATGATAAGTAAAATAGAGACAATAGATGATAAACCCTCATGCTACTACATCGGCATATCCCTGCTTCTGTCTTTGATGTTTCTTGGAGTCTATGCAGCAGTGATGTCTTATGTGGAAAGCATGGAGATACTGGAGTTTCATATCTCTATTCCGTGGACAATGATGATTTCAACTTATGTCTTTTTTGTGTCATCAAGCATCGGTCTCTGTATTGTTACTTCTTTAGGCTATGTATTTGGTTTAAATAGATATAAAGTCATCGGTAAAAGGGGCGCATTCCTTGCAGTTATCACGATAATATTCGGGATGTTAAATGTCTTGCTTCACTTAGGACATCCTGAAAGGGCGCCTATTTATACTACCTTACTACCTTTACACCAAACTTCCGTTCAGCAATGTGGGGGATGGGATTTTTTTACAACCTATACATACCGCTTATAATGCTTACCTACTGGCTTTTGATAAGGGCTGATTTAGCCGTGATTGCTGAAAATTCAACAGGGTGGAGACATAAGCTGTACGCATTGGCATCAGGCGAAAAATGGCTGAAATTTTACAATTTGCAGCGGTTTACAGGAGTTATAGGGGCGGGGTCTCTTTGTTTCGGTCTTCTGGCGCTGGCTGTTGAAGGCTCGTTATTTGGGCATGTGGAAGCCCGTGGATACTGGTATGGCGCTGATATCCCTGTTTATTTTATTTTTTCGAGCATACATCTGGGCATTGCATGGCTGATTTTTATGACTATTATCACATATAAATTTAAGGGCAAAGAGATGGAAGAGAGGTTAAAAAAGCTCATGCTTGAGATGGGAAAGATATTTATTGTGCTTTTATCTGCAAGCTCCCTTTTTATAACCTATAAGATATGTTCAGGGAGTATAGACGCGATGAAGGCTAAGACCGTAATGCTATATATAAATGGGCCATTGAGCATTCCATTCTGGATTTTTGAGATGGCAATGGGGACAATCCTTCCAATCATTATATTGCTGTTTGCGGTTCAAAGGGCAAGCCTTAACGGCTTACTAATTGCCGCCTCAATGGTCTTGACAGGCGCCTTTGTAATGAAATATGACTTTGTAGTGGCAGGGCAGGTATTCCCAGTTTTTGAGAAGCCGCCCTTAATGTTTCCGGCATTTATGGAAATACTTTTGATTGCAGGAATAGGAGCGGCATTTTTCTTTGTATATATGCTTGCAGAGAGGGTTTTACCAATAAAAGAGACTAATTAATAAAGGCAGGATTTAAAAAACAATAGGAGGAGGAGATATGAGAGGAGATATGAAAAAACTGACGCCGTTGATAATCATCGCAATCTTTGCCCTTACCATCACCATTGTGATTGTTGCCACCATTGCGCTTAAGCACAAAGAGGTGCCGGAGGGCGAATTCAAGACCATGGTGAGTGCGACCTTTGTAGGCTCTATGGAGTGTAAAAAATGCCATGAAAGAAAGTATCTTGAATGGGCTACAACGCTCCATCCAAAGATGATGCAGGATGCAAAGGCAAATCCATTCGCAATCAAGGGAGATTTTGATACGCCCAGCAAGATAAGGACCTTCAGCAAAGAGGATGTCCATTATACTATTGGCAATCTTTTTAGACAGATGTATCTTAAAAAGGCAGGAGATGATTATGAAGTGCTTCCTGTTGCGTATGACATTATCTCAAATAAATGGGAAGTATTTATAGGCGGACAAAAAAAATCATGGTTTAAGGAATGCGCGGGCTGTCATGCAACAGGAGTTGACCCTGTGAAAAAGACATTTAAAGAGGCAGGAGTAGGCTGCGAGGCATGTCATGGTCCTGGCAGCAACCATGTAAAGGCAATTCCGGGCTATGAGATACCAACAACAATAAACCCACAGAGGATGACATCAGGCTCTGCAGCACAGATATGCGGCTCGTGCCATTCAAGGGGCAAGGATAAAAAGAGCGCCCATCCATATCCTTTGGAGTATATGACATCAA